>Ga0187892_10000461_pt1 | contig 105728 bp, 82 predicted proteins | sample MA1701073metaG_FD_139345 | JGI IMG/M metagenome (GOLD analysis project Ga0187892, IMG submission 139345) | Bio-ooze microbial communities from a basaltic lava cave in the Kipuka Kanohina Cave System on the Island of Hawaii, USA - MA170107-3 metaG ... | reverse complement strand
CCTCGCGGCTCGGCCACTCAACGTATCGTCAAGATACGCCTTGCGGCCTCGCCGCTGCGATTGCCCGGCCTGACGGCATCTGCGCGGTCTCGCGACGGACCTTCATGAATAATCCGGGCTAGTTAACCGACTCGTCCCTGAACTCGCCCGGGGCGATCCCGTGCTTCTTGAGAAGGGCGTACAGCTCGCTGCGGTGCTTTCCAGCCTCGCGGGCCGCCGAGGTGGCGTTTCCCCGGTGACGGCGCAGCAGTCCCACCAGGTAGTCCTTCTCGAACACAAGCCGGGCTTCGTTGAGCGGCAGAGTCGGAGCCTGGGCCGCCCGGGGCGCGGGGGCAGCGGAAGCTGCTCCCGAAGGCGAGCCGAACGCGGGGGTCAGCTCTTCGTCCAGGAGGATCTCGTCGTCGTTGATGACCTCGCCTGAGGCCAGGATCAGCGACTGTCGGACCTTGTTCTCGAGCTGCCGGATGTTGCCCGGCCAGTCGTAGGCCATCAGCTTGGCCAGCGCGGATCGGGAAAACCCGGTCACGTTCCTGCCCGTGGCGGTCCTCTCCCGCTCCAGGAAATGCGCGGCCAGGGGCAGGATGTCCCCCCGCCGCGCTCTGAGCGGGGGCACCGGCATCGGCATGACGCAGATGCGGTAGTACAGATCCTCGCGGAACGTACCGGCCCGGACCATTGCCTGCAGGTCGCGATTCGACGCCGCGATGATGCGGGTGTCGATCTTGCGCTGGAGGTTGTCGCCCACGCGCTTGATCTCGCCCTCCTGCAGGGCCCGCAGCAGCTTCACCTGGTGCTCGGGCGCGATCTCGCCGATCTCATCCAGAAACAGAGTGCCCCCGGAGGCTTCCTCGAACAGCCCCTTGCGATCTGCGGTGGCGCCCGTGAAGGCGCCGCGCACGTGACCGAACAGCTCGCTTTCGAACAGCTCGCGCGGTATCGCGCCGCAGTTGACCGGCACGAAGGGTCCGGTGGACCGCTGGCTGCGCGAGTGGGCCAGGCGCGCAAGCACCTCCTTGCCGGTGCCGCTCTCGCCCATCAGCACGATGGGGAAGTCCGTGACCGCCGCAGCGTCGATCCGCGCCAGCACCTGTTTCATCGACGGCTCGTTGCTCTCGACGAAACGCCGATCGGCTTTCACCAGCGCCCGCAGCTGCTGGTTTTCCACCATGAGCTGCTCGTGCTCGAGCGCGCGGCTGATCCGCATCAGCAGATCCTGGGTGTTGTATGGCTTGGCGATGTAGTCGTAGGCGCCCTCGCGGATCATGTGCAGCGCCTCGTCCACCGTGCCGTGCGCGGTCAGGATCAGCACCGGAATGTGCGGCCAGCGCTGGATGCAGTCCCTGAAGAGCTGATGGCCTCCCATGCCGGGCATCTTGAGATCGGTCAGCACTAGGTTGATGTGGTGGCCGTCGGGCCCCTCGAGCCGGCGCATCGCCTTCTCGCCCGATTCGGCCAGCGCCACCTGGTACCCCTCGTCCGCCAGGATGTCTCCCAGGATCGTCCGCAGATCGCGATCGTCGTCGACGATGAGCAGGTTCTTTCCAGAAGAGGCGGGCATGGGGCGAGGATATGCAGAGCAGGACGGAGTGTCAACAAATCCCCGACAGAACCGTAGGGAATACCTGACAGGGGACTCGAGTCTATTCCGGACCCATTGGGAATCCCTTGTACCACAGCAGATATGGAAGGCCATCTGACGGTCCGGCTGGCACAGGGCCTGCAAGGCAGGCTGGCAGGTCTAACTGGTCTGACAGAGATTGGCGCGGTGGCCCACGCGACAGCCAGTTCCAGGCGCCTCCGGTAACCCGCTTCGACCGCGCGGGGCAGTCGGGGCGGGAGCCAGTGGTGGCTGAGCCTGGTTGGAGAGTCGGCCCCGCGCCTAAAACATGCAGACCGGGGCCGCTGCCACAGCCTCATCCCGCAGGTGAGGACGGCTCCTTAAACCACCACCGCTGAGCCAGGCGGATTCCCGGGATTCGAGGGGGCCTTTGCCAGAAGGCCCCCTCAGCATTTCAAGGCTGCGTACTTCCACCGAAGAGCCTTTCGAAGTTCGCCGCTGAGGCGGCCCCCACCTGCTCCGGCGCCTCTCCGCGCAGCGCGGCGACGAACTGCGCGGTGTCCGCGACGTGGGCCGGCTCGTTGCGCCGGCCGCGGTGCGGGACCGGGGCCAGATAGGGGGCGTCGGTTTCCAGGAGCAGCCGGTCCGCCGGCACCAGCCGGACCACATCATGCAGCGGCAGCGTTTTCCTGAACGTGACGATGCCTGAAAACGAGATGTAGAAGCCCAGCTCCAGACACAGGCGCGCGAAGCCGGCATCCTCGGAAAAGCAATGCAGCACCCCGCCGCAGTCCCGGGCCTGCTCGGTGCGCAGGATCTCGCCGACGTCGGCGGCCGCCTCGCGGCAGTGGATGATCGCCGGCCTGCTCACCGAGCGGGCCAGGGCGATCTGCCGGCGCAGCACATCGCGCTGGGTGTCGTGAGGCGAGAAGCTGTAGTGAAAGTCCAGGCCGATCTCGCCGATGGCGCGGATCTCGGAGTTTGCCGCGATGATCTCGCGCAGCGCCGCCTCGCTGGCGTTGTCCCATTCCTTCGCCTGGTGGGGATGAAAACCCACAGAGGCAACCAGCCCGTGAGCCTTCGCAATCGCCAGGTTACTGCCGGCATCCGCCAACGACGTCGCGCAGGTCATGATGCCGGTGACGCCGGCCTGCCGGGCCCGGGCGATGACCTCGGGCAGGTCGCCGGCGAACTGGGCCATGGACAGATGCGCGTGCGAGTCGGCCAGCATCGTGTTGTCGCGCGGCTGGCCTCAGCGCACCGTCGAGCCGGGCGGGACGTCCCCCTCGAAGGTGGCCACCAGGACGCTCGTGCCGGTATCGGCGGCCAGGACCATTCCCTGCGACTCCACGCCGCGCATCTTGCGGGGCGCAAGATTGGCCACCAGGATGACGGTCTTGCCCACCAGGGTCTCGGGCGCGTAGTGCAGGGCGATGCCGGCCAGCACGGTGCGGGTTTCCGTGCCCAGGTCCACGTTGAGCTTGAGCAGCTTGTCGGCTCCGGCCAGCCGCTCGGCGGCGACAATCTTGCCGGCGCGCAGCTTGATCTTCTGGAAGTCCTCGATGGTGATCATGTCCGAAGCCGGTGCGGCCGGGGCAGGGGTCGGTTGGGTGGGTGTCTGATCCATCGTCTTCTCCTTGGTTGGTTGGGCTGCCGGCGCCCCCGGTGTTCCCGGTGCAGTCGCCGCGAAGTAGGCGGCCTTGTCGATGCGCGGAAACAGCGCCGCGCCGCGCCTGATCCGGAGTCCGGGAAGGGATTCTCCCCACTCCAGCGCGGCGAGACCTCCCGCGGGCTCGCCGCGGCAGCCAAGCTGCTCCCAGATCGTGCGGGAGGCGCCCGGCATCACCGGAGAGACCGCCACGGCGACGATCCGTATCGCCTCGGCGGCATGATGCAGCACGGTATCGAGTGTGGCGGCGCGCGTGGAGTCCTTCGCCAGAGTCCACGGCTCCCAGCGCACCAGGTACCGGTTGGTCTCGCCCACGAGGGCCCAGACAGCGGCCAGCCCGTCATGGAAGCGGTACTCCTCGAAGGCCGCCTGCCAGTCGCGGGCCGCCCGGGCGGCGGCCTCGGGCAGCGCGGCATGGCCCGCCGCGGCCGGTTCCACGGGGCGCGGGATGTTGCCGCCGCGGTAGTCCTCGATCATCTTGAGCAGCCGCGACAGCAGATTGCCCAGGTCGTTTGCCAGGTCGTTGTTGATGCGATCCACCAGCGCCTCTTCCGAGTAGCCCGCGTCCTGTCCGAAGGCCATCTCGCGCATCAGGAAGTAGCGCACCGCATCGGCGCCGAAGCTGTCCAGCAGCGGCAGCGGGTCGACGATGTTGCCCAGCGACTTGGACATCTTGGCCTCCGAGCGCAGCCACCAGCCATGCCCGTAGACCGTGCGCGGCAGCGGCAGCCCCGCCGACAGCAGAAACGCCGGCCAGTAGACGGCGTGAAAGCGCAGGATGTCCTTGCCCACCAGGTGCAGCGCCGCCGGCCAGCATTCCTTGTAGAGCTTCGAGCTGCCCACGTCGCCCAGCGCCGTGACGTAGTTGCACAGCGCGTCGAACCACACATAGAAGATGTGCTTCGGCGCCCCCGGCAGCGGGATGCCCCAGGTGAACGAGGTGCGCGAGATGGAGAGATCCCGGAGACCCATCTCCACGAACCGGCGCACCTCGTTGAGGCGGAACTCCGGCCGCACGAACTCCGGATGCTCGGCGTAGAGCTTGAGCAGCGGCTCCTGGTACTTCGACAGCCGGAAGAAGTACGACTCCTCGGCGAGCTTCTCCACCGGGTGGCCGAACTCGGGACATCGCCCGTCCACGAGCTGGCTTTCGGGGTAGTAGGCCTCGCAGCTGGTGCAGTACATCCCCTCGTAGGAGCCCAGGTAGATGTCACCTGAGGCCTTGATGCGCTCGAAGATTGCATTCACTCCGAGATGATGGCGCTCTTCGGTGGTGCGCATGAAGTCGTCGTACTGGATCGCCAGCTTCGGCCACAGCTCGTGATAGCGCGCCACCACTCTGTCGGCCAGCTGCAGGGGCTGAAGCCCCTGCTTGATGGCGGCCTTCTCAATCTTCTGGCCGTGCTCGTCGGTGCCGGTGAGGAAGCGCACCGGAGTGCCGCACAGGCGCTGGAACCGCGCCACGGTATCGGCCACCACGGTGGTGTAGACGTGGCCGATGTGGGGCAGGTCGTTGACGTAGTAGATCGGGGTGGTGATGTAGAAGGTGCCGGGAGCCGGCGTCATGCAGGGGTGCCCCGGAACGCCGAGAGCGCCGCGGCCTGCACCTCCTTGAGCGGCACGCCGCGCCGCTGCGCCAGCTTGCGGCAGTCCCGGAACTCCGGCTGCGCCTGCATCAGCTTGCCGTTGAGCGACGAGACCTTGATCTCCACCTTGCCGTAGGGCGTGCGCACCGTGACGGTGCTGCGGGCCATCTCGCGCCGCCCGCTGGTGCGGTAGCGCAGGCCGATGGTGGTCGACTCCGAGAAGATGACGCGGGTCAGCTCGTCGAGCAGATCGGGCGGACAGATCACCGTCACCAGGATCCCCGGGCGGTTCTTCTTCATCTGCACCGGCGTGTAGAAAACCTCCAGCGCCCCGGCCTCGAAGAGGCGATCCATCAGGTGGCCGAAGAGCTGCGGGCTCATGTCGTCGATCGTGCACTCGATGACCGTGACTTCCCCTTCGAGCGCCGCGGTGGCGGGCGGGGCCGCGCCCAGCGTGGCGCGCAGCACGTTGGGGTGTCCTTCGGGATCGCGGCTGCCGGCGCCATACCCCACCGCCTCGATGATCATCGGCGGGGGAGGGCCAAACGACGCGGCCATCGTGGTGACGATGGCGGCGCCCGTCGGAGTGACCATCTCGCCGGCGGGGCCGGCCGAATAGATCGGCACGCCCTTGAGCAGTGCCGAGGTGGCGGGCGCAGGAACCGGCAGCAGGCCGTGCGCCATCTTGACCGTGCCATGGCCCACGTTGAGCGCCGAGCAGTGCAGGCGGCCGTCGGCCCCGAGCAGCTCGCGCAGCATGGTCACGGCCCCCACGATGTCAACGATGGCGTCGACGGCCCCCACCTCGTGCAGATGGACCTTCTGCTCGGGGATCCGGTGCAGGCGGGCCTCCACCTGGATGATTCGGCGGAAGACCGCCATGGCGCTGTCCTTGATGTCCTGCTCGAGCGCGCTGCGCCTGATGAGCGAAGAGATCTCTTTCAGGCCGCGATGCTTGTGATCCCCCGAGGCCTTCACGTCCACCTTGCGGGCGCCCATGTGGCCACGCTCCACCGCGCGTGATCGAATGGCATAGCCGGAGAGCGGCAGGGCGGCGAGGCGCTTCCTGAGCCACTTGATATCCAGGCCCAGGTCCAGCAGCGCCCCCAGCAGCATGTCGCCCGAGATGCCGCTGGCGCAGTCCAGGTAGAGAAGCTTCATGGGGCTCCGGCTCCCGCCGCCTGTGCAGACAAACGTTGTCCAATCAATGAGTTAAGCGTGCGGGATATTACGACAGCGGCGAGAGCCAGATCAAGGCGGGCCGGCGCGGTGTTGCTTTACTCGGACCGGGCGCTCCGGTACCATCGGCGGCCGTGACCAAGTCCCCCAATACACGCAGGTTTCAGCAGCGCCGGCTGGCTGAATCGTCCGCCGCGGCGCAAGGCCAGTACGTGCCGGCCATCGAGGTCACCCGCGGCAGCATGGTTGAGTCGGTGCACTGCGCCGCGCTGGCCGTGGTGGACTCGGCCGGCAAGGTTGTGGCGCGGCTGGGGGGGATCTCCGAGCCGGTCTTCATCAGGTCGTCGGCCAAGCCGATCCAGGCGATGGCCGTGATCGAGTCGGGCGCCGCCGAGAAGTTCGACATCACCCCGCGCGAGCTGGCCATCATGTGCGGCTCGCACAGCGGCGAGGCATTCCACGTGCAGACGGTGGTCGGCCTGCTGGCGCGCCTGGATCTTTCGGCCGAGGCGCTGCAGTGCGGCACCCACACGCCGTTTTCCAAGGCGGTGGCCGAGCAGTACCGGAAGGAAGGCCGCCCCTTCACCACGCTGGAGCACAACTGCTCGGGCAAGCACGCCGGCATGCTGGCTTCGTGCCTGGCGGGTGGCCACGACACCGCCCGCTACCTCGAGCCGACACATCCGGTCCAGCAGCGCGTCATGGGCATACTTGCCGACCTCACCGGCCGCATGCGCGACCGCATCGCCGTGGCCGTGGATGGCTGCAGCGCACCGACGTTTGGCGTGTCATTGGAGGAATCCGCCCGCGCCTTCGCCCGCCTCGCCGACCCGGAGCGCATCGACCCCAGGCACCGCGACGCCGCCCGGCGCGTGATTGAGGCCATGCGCGCCCATCCCGAGATGGTGGGCGGCACCGGGACGCTCGACACCGAGCTGACCGCCCTGCCGAAGCACGCATTGATCTGCAAGCGCGGCGCCGAAGGGGTTCAATGCGCCGCGTTCTTCCGCGACAACCTCGGCTTCGGCCTCGCCGCCAAGATCGGCGACGGCGACAACTACCGCGCCCGCGTCGCCCTGACGATCGAATCCCTCCGCCAGCTCGGCGTCCTCGAGGCCGGAGACATCGAGCAGCTCACCGAGACCTCCTACCTTCGTATCCTGAACAACCGCGGCAGGGAAGTGGGACAGGTGCGCGGGGCGTTCGTGATGGGTAGCGGGATCCCGGGGCCGGCGCGCTGAGGGGAGCACGGAGCCGGGGCAGGCATTGGTTAGAAGGCTGGAAGGTCGCGCAGTCTCATGGTTCCGATATGGAGGTGCAGAATGAAAAAGAGGCTCTCAATCCCCGGGCTCTTGGTCCTGGCTATGTTGTCGGTTGGGATCGCCTCCCGGACCCACGCCCAGGAGGCCACATGGAAGAAGGTCGCCAGCTTCTCGGTTTCTGCAAACGACTGCTCAGCGTCTCAGCAGACCTACCGTGTGCCACGCTCGGGCAAGTACAAGATCACCGCCCACACCCAGGGCGAGACTTGCTACGACTGCACCGGGGGCGACAAGCGCTGCCACGGGCCAGAAGGTGATTCGTCGAAGAAGGGCAACCGCCGTGGTTGCCCGATTGGTGCCTTAGGGATGTCAGTTGAAGGCCGCACCATCTGTCCTGGATCCTTTCACGAGGAGGAGTTCGAAGAGGGCGATACGCTGCAGTTCTGGTTCGCTGACGACAAGACGAGGCGGGAGGCCCTCGAGTGGAGCCGGCGGACGAGTTTGTCGATGTCGCACTGACGCGTGCCGATGGGGCCGACAAAGCAGACCTCGGCGTTGCGGTCCTCGGAGGCGTAGCCCACCGAGATGGAGTCCTTGTGAACGTCGAGACCGACGAAAAAGGTGGTAGGCTCGTGTATGGCTGGCCTCCGGATTAAGTTGGTGAGTTGTCCGACCAACGTGCGGCTCTGGCCTCTCGAGGCTAACCCGCGACCACGCCGGAGGTCAGCTTCGAGCTTCAACCGAAGTCGTATTGTCTAGGTTGCGACTACATGCTGCGTCGATGAACCCGATGAACCCTACCTACGCTCGAGTTCTGCCCCTTTTCCCGCTCGCCGCGATGCTGCTCCTCGCGACTTCTTGCCGTTCCGGCCCCAGGGACTACAACGAGTGCGTCCTAGAATCGATGAAAGGTGTCACAAGCGATGATGCCGCACGGCTCATCATGGCCTCATGCCTTGCGAAGTTTCCCCCTAAGCCGAAAACGGAGGAGCCTGCGGAGCCACTTGGGCTGTTCGAACTAGTTGGTCTGACCGGCAGGGCTGGCATATCCTACGGCGACACGTACAGGGGCAATCTGTATAACGGAAACCCGAACGTCACGGTTTCTGAGGTAGAGATCACGGTTACCGCGAAACACACCTCGGGCGAAACCACCAGAAAGTACCGCGTCCCAGTAACCATTCCTCCGTTGAGCGCCAAAGACTTCAGTTTCGATATCGTCGTTGGTGAAGAGGGATCCGACTACAGCTGGTCGATCAGTGGCGCGAAGGGTTACAGAGGATGGAAGTGAGAATTGTCGGCAGGTTGCTCGGAAGGCAGGAACTGAATCCAGCGCGCGCCGTGGTTCTCGTTCTTTTGGCTCCGTCGCGATTCATCGAGGCAGCGGTGGAGCACGACCTTGAGAGAGAATGGGAGACTAACGCCGAATGGCGGTCGGCGTATCCGGATCGCAGGGTGCCGCCGGAGAAGACTCAGAACTTCCGCAATTTGGCCGCGAGTCGCACCGCCAAGTTGCGATCCGCCGTCTTTGGCAGCCTTGTCACGACACTTGCGGCCGTCATCGCCGGCTTCGCTGCAGGTGCCTTGCTGCACCGGCTCTTTGGACCAGCGCCGTCCCTGCTCCTCGGTGGTCTCCAACTCACGGGCGCAGGTGTTCTTCTCGGGGCGACCCTCGCGGAGGTTGGACGGGAGATTGAATCTTGGACGCAACAGACGCTTGCTGAAAAGGTAAACAGATGGGTGTTTCGCACGCTGTACGTCCTCGGCACATTCGTCTTGGTCGTCTCAGTCGGCTGGACGGGCCGATAGCCTCCCAACCTAACTTCGCCGTCCACCCGCCGGCGGACGGGGCGGCGCCCGCCGCATCTCCGCGTCGGGCTCTCGCCCGCCGCGGGCTATGCGTGCGTTAGACAGCCCGAGGACGCGATGCGAAGAGCAAGACCGGCCCGGAGCGCGTGCCCTTGAATCACAGCGAGATCGTCAGTTTTCTCTGGGGCGTCGCGGACCTCATCCGCGACACCTTCAAGCGCGGCAAGTACCAAGACGTCATCCTGCCGCTCACCGTACTTCGCCGCCTGGACTGCGTGCTCGCCGACACGAAGGAGGCCGTCCTCAAGCGCCAAGCGCAGCTCAAGGGCAAGGGGCTCGAGGATCCCGACGCGCAGCTCCGGCGAGCATCGGGCTTCGCCTTCTACAACACCTCGCGCTACGACTTCGAGAAGCTCCTGGCTGACGCGCCACACCTCGCCGCCAACTTGCGCAACTACATCGCCGGCTTCAGCCCCAACATGCGCGAGGTGCTGGAAACATTCGACTTCGACAACACGATCAGCAAGCTCGACGAGGCGGGGCTGCTCTTCCAAGTACTCGAGCGCTTCAAGAACGTGGACCTGCACCCGGACAGGATCGACAACCCAACGATGGGCACGATCTTCGAGGAGCTGATCCGCAAGTTCAACGAGGCGCTGAACGAGAACCCCGGCGAGCACTTCACGCCGCGCGACGTGGTGCACCTGATGGTCGACCTGATGCTCGCGAACGACGAAGAGCGCATCCGCCGCAAGGGCATTGTCTGCACGGTCTACGACCCCTGCTGCGGCTCCGGCGGCATGCTGATGATCACCAAGGAGCACGTCACGACCGGCTGGAGGCGGAATGACGAGATCATCCGGTCGCCGATTAACCCGAGCGCGGAGATGCACCTCTTCGGCCAGGAGGTGAACCCGGAGACCTGGGCGGTCTCCAAGTCGGACCTCTTCATGAAGGACCCGACGGGACGCGATGCCGACAACATCGCCTACGGCACCGTCCTGTCGAACGCCCGCCACGCCGGGCGCGGATTCGACTACCTGATCGCGAATCCGCCCTACGGCAAGGACTGGAAGCGCGACGAGGATGCCGTGCGCGCCGAGCACAAGCGCGGCGCCTCGGGCCGCTTTGCGCCGGGCCTGCCGCGGATCAGCGACGGTCAGCTCCTGTTTCTGCTGCACATGCTGGCCCACGCGAAGGAGCCGAAGGAAGGCGGATCGCGCATCGCCATCATCATGAATGGCTCGCCGCTTTTCACCGGCGACGCAGGGAGCGGCGAGAGCGAGATCCGGCGGTTCATCCTGGAGCACGACCTGCTCGAGGCACTGATCGCGCTGCCCGAGCAGCTCTTTTACAACACCGGGATCGCGACCTATGTCTGGGTTGTAACGAATCGCAAGGCCGCGGCCCGCAGGGGAAGGGTCCAACTCATAGACGCAACCGGGTTCTGGGTGCCGATGCGCAAGAGTCTTGGCGACAAGCGCCGCGAGATCCCGCCGGAGCGCGCGCAGGACATCCTGAGGATCCTCGGCGACTTCCGGGACGGCGATACGCACCGGATCACGAAGGACGGGAATGAAGAAGAGGTGGTTGCGAGCCGCATCTTCCCTACCACCCACTTCGGCTTCCGCAAGATCACCGTCGAACGCCCGCTGCGACTGAACTTCCAGGCGACGCCCGAGCGGATCGCACGACTCGACGACGAGAAGGGATTCCAGAATCTCGCTCAGTCGAAGAAGAAGGGCGCCGCCGGTGCCCAAGAACAGGCCGACGGAAGGAAACTCCAGGATGCCATCCGTGCCCTCCTGCGCGGCCTACCTGATACGCTCTTCGAGGACCGCAAGGAGTTCGAGCGCGCCCTCGGCGCGGCGGCCCGCAAGGGGGGCCCCAGGCTCCCAGCGCCCGTCGAGAAGGCGATCCTGTCGGCCCTCTCCGAGCGCGACGAGACCGCCGCGATCTGCCACGACAAGGACGGCAACCCCGAGCCCGACCCCGAGCTGCGCGACACCGAGAGCGTGCCGATTCCTGAGGGCGACGATCCCGCGGGTGCGGACGGCGTCCCGGCGAGTGTCCGGGCCTTCTTCGACCGCGAGGTCCGGCCACACGTGCCGGATGCCTGGATCGACACCGGGAAACGCGACCCGCGGGACGGCCGCGTCGGCGTCATCGGCTACGAGATCAACTTCAACCGCTACTTCTACTGCTACTCGCCGCCCCGACTCCTTGAGGCGATCGAGGCCGACATCCGCGCCATCGAGGGCGACATTGTGCGGATGCTGGCGGAGGTGACGGGCGGCCCGTCCCGCGCGTGAGACGAGAATGTCGGCACATGGCAGCCATGTGCCGACATCCTGCACGGCCCGGCTGGGCGAAACGTCGGGCCTTGCGCATAACCCCCGACGTTTCGTATCATGCTCCGCATGCCGAAAGCGGACAGGGACCGGGCACTACGCCTGATCGAGCAGCAGGGTCTCGCGCGCCCGAAGGACCTCGAGGCCCGGGGTATCTCGCGGGCGCAGCTCTCGCGGCTGGTGAAAGCAGGGCTGGTGATCCGGCAGGCACGCGGGATCTACGTCGCGGCCGGCTACGAGCCGACAGCCCAGCACACGCTCGCGCAGGTTGCCAAGCGCGTGCCCGAGGCCGTCTTCTGCCTCCTCACGGCGCTGCGCCTCCACGGCCTGACGACCCAGTCACCGGCGGAAGTGTGGATCGCGCTGCCGGAGAAGGCGCGCCGACCGCGGCTCGACTATCCGCGACTGCGGATCGCGCGCTTCTCGGCAGCCGCGCTGACCGAAGGCATCGACCGGCACCGGATCGAGGGCGTTACGGTCCGGGTCACCTCGCCGGCGAAGACGGTCGCCGACTGCTTCAAGTACCGCAACAAGGTCGGGGTCGACGTCGCCGTCGAGGCGCTGCGCGACTTCAATCGAAGGCATCGCGGGAAAGCCAGCGAGCTGGCGCGCTTCGCCCGGATCTGTCGAGTCTCGCGTGTGATGCAGCCCTACCTGGACGCGATCGCATGACGCGCGAGACCAGGGCCAATCTCGCCGCATCGGTCGCCGCGCGCCTGCTCAATCGAGCCAAGGCGACGGGCGACGACTATCAGACCCTGCTCACGAGCTACTGCCTGGAACGCTTTCTGTATCGGCTCTCCGTCTCCGATCGCCGTGACTGCTTCGTGCTGAAGGGCGCGATGCTCCTGCGTCTCTGGTCGGAACGGCCTTACCGGGCCACGCTCGATCTCGATCTTCTGCGGCGTGGCGACGGCACCTTCGACGCCATCCGGGACGACCTCCATGCGATTGTCACGACGCCGGCCCCGCCAGATGCCGTCGACTTCGACGGCGCGCGGATCGGCCTCGAGGCCATTCGCGCCGAGGACGAGTACGCCGGCACCCGCGCCACGCTGCCCGCCCGATCGGGCAAGGCGCGCCTCGTGCTGCAGATCGACATGGGGCTCGGCGACGCGGTCTGGCCCGCGCCCGAGACGTGCTCGTACCCGACGCTGCTCGACTTCCCCGCGCCTGAGCTTCTCGCCTATCCGCGCGAGGCGGTGGTGGCTGAGAAGCTGGAGGCGATGGTGACGCTCGGGGACCGGAACAGCCGCATCAAGGATTTCTTCGACCTGCACCATCTCGCGAGCCGCTTCGAGTTCGACCGCGCGACCCTCGCCGAGGCGGTGCGGCGGACCTTCGCGCGGCGTCGCACGCCCATACCAGAGGAGCAGCCCATCGCGCTCACGCGCGACTACTGGGAGAACCCGTCACGGCCGTCGCAGGTGCGCGCCTTCGCCCGGCGCGCGCGCATTGCGGTGCCCGAGGACTTCGCGGATGACTGCGCGCGACTCCTCGACGCGTTTCTGTCGCCTGTGCTCACCGACCTGCGCACCGGCAAGGGCGAGGTCGGGAGGTGGCGCCCGGGAGGACCGTGGCGATGAGCGCGCTGCGGCGGTTCAAGCCGTACCCGGCCTACAAGGACTCCGGCGTCGAATGGCTGGGGGAGATTCCGGCGCATTGGGAGGTGAAGCCCCTGAAGCACCTGACAGCGTTCACAACCGGCTGGACGCCTCCCTCCGGCCAGGAAGACCTCTACGGCGGCGATCACCTGTGGGCGAACATTAGCGACCTGGGGCCTAGAGTGCTGATGACGACGGATAAGACGATCTCGGACGCGGCGATTCGAGTGGCGCGGCTCCAGAAGGTCAACGCTGGTTCGCTGCTCTTCTCGTTCAAGCTATCGGTCGGCACGGTCTCGATCGCCGGCGTGGAAATGTTCACGAACGAAGCGATCGCAGCCTTTGCCCCCTCTCCGCGCATCGACACTCAGTATCTCTATTGGGCCGCACCGGCCCTTGTCCCTCGCAACGCCCAGGAGAACATCTACGGTGCGCCGTTGCTCAACCGCGATCGCATCGCCAATGCTCGGCTAATCAGTCCGCCTAGTTCGGAGCAACGCGCCATCGCCGCCTTCCTCGACCGGGAGACGGCGCGGATCGATGCGCTGGTGGCGAAGAAGGAGCGGCTGATCGAGCTGCTCCAAGAGAAGCGCACCGCCCTCATCACCCGCGCCGTCACCAAGGGCCTCGACCCTACCGTCCCCATGAAGGACTCCGGCGTTGAGTGGCTGGGGGAGATTCCGGCACACTGGGAACTCAAAAGACTCCGCCATGCGTTGAGAGCCCGACCACGAAACGGTATTTCACCGCCAATCGGCGTGGGAGGTGATGTCCCAACGTTCTCGACCGCTGCTGTAAACGATGGCGAGGTGCTCATTGATGAAAACATCAAGTACACGATGCTGGAACAGCGAGAAGCTCAGCCATTCATCGTCGCGATTGGAGACATCTTCTTGCTCAGAGGCAGCGGCAGCCGGGACATCGTTGGCCGCGCTGGAATCCTCAAGAAGGAGCCCCCGATAGGCTGCATCTATCCCGACATCCTAATCCGAGTTCAGCCTTCACGCCTCATGACCCCCTGGTTTCTTGTGAACAGCTTGAACTCGGCCGCGGTCCGATTTCAGATCGAGTCACTGGCTCAAACGGCCTCGGGAATCTGGAAGATTTCGGGAGAGGACGTAAGGACGCTGGCCATACCTGTGCCACCCTATGACGAGCAGCTTCACATTAGAGGAGAGGTGTCGCGGCAAATTGCCAGGCTCGACGCCCTCGTCGCCAAGGTCCGCGACGCCGTCGACCGCCTCAAGGAACTCCGCACTGCCCTCATCTCCGCCGCCGTGACGGGAAAGATCGACGTTCGAGAGGAGGCGGCCCCGTGAACCGTGTCGCTGTTGAGGCGCGCATGCTCGTCTGGGCGCGCGACCGCGCAGGCCGCAGCGTGGAGAGCCTCCGCAAGGGATTCCCGAAGCTCGGTGCCTGGGAGGCAGACGAGGCGCGGCCGACGCTCAAGCAGCTCGAGAGCTTCGCGAAGGCCGTACACGTGCCGATCGGATATCTCTTTCTGCGCGAGCCGCTGGAGGAGCCGGTGCCGATCCCGGACTTCCGCACTGTGGCAGACACGGCGCTGCGGCACCCTTCGCCCGATCTTCTCGACACCGTTTATCTTTGCCAGCAGCGGCAGGACTGGTATCGCGACTTCACACGCCAGGTCGGCGAGGAGCCACTCGCCTTCGTGGGCTCCGCGAGCGTGAGCGACGACGTGGTTGGCGCCGCAGCCGCGATTCGCGCTGCCCTTGGGTTCGATGTCGACGCGCGCCGCGCGATGCTGACCTGGACCGACGCGCTGCGTCGATTCATCGAGCAAGCCGATGCACTCGGCGTGCTGGTCATGGTGAGCGGGGTCGTCGGCAGCAACAATCGCCGCAAGCTCGACCCGGAGGAGTTCCGGGGCTTCGCGCTCAGCGATCCTCTCGCGCCGTTGGTCTTCATCAACGGCGCCGACCCCAAGGCCGCGCAGATGTTCACCCTGGCCCACGAGCTCGCACACATCTGGCTGGGGCAGACGGCGCTTTCGGATGCACGGGCTGCCGAGGCTCCTGCGCAGACCGTGGAGCGATGGTGCAATCAGGTCGCGGCCGAGCTGCTCGTGCCGATCGACCCCTTTCGGGCGGTGCACGAGCGCCAGGCGGAGCTAGGTGCCGAGCTGGGCCGACTCGCGCGCCACTTCAAGGTGAGCACGCTGGTCATCCTGCGGCGCATGCACGACGCGGGCACGCTGCGCGGGAGTGCCTACTGGGAAGCCTACGAGCAGGAGCTGGACCGGCTCCGCAGTCTACCCGGTGGAAGCGGCGGGAACTTCTACCTCACGCTCGGTGCCCGGGCGAGCAAGCGCTTTGCGCGGGCGCTAGTGGCGAGCACGCTCGAAGGGCAGACCCTCTATCGCGACGCCTTCCGTCTGCTCGGACTGAAGAAGGACGCGACGTTCCGCGAGCTCGGCGCGAGCCTTGGATATCCAATCTGATGGCGTACCTACTCGACGCCAACGTATTCATCGAGGCCAAGCGCCGCCACTACGGCATGGACTTCTGCCCAGCCTTCTGGACGTGGCTGATTGAAGCCAATACCGCGGGCCGCGCGTTCAGCATCGAGAAGGTCGGTGACGAGCTCCGCGCAGGTACCGACGAGCTCGCGACGTGGGCCGTTGCCCGGGGAAACGCGTTCTTCCTACCGCCAGACGATCCATTACTCGCAAGCCTCGCTGCGGTGGCGGATTGGGTGCGGGGACAGGGCTACCGCCCGGCAGCAGTGGCTACCTTCCTCGAAGATCCCGACTACTACCTCGTCGCCCACGCGCATGCTCACGACCACGTCGTGGTGACGCATGAGGTCCCGAGCGACGGCGTGCGCCAGGTGAAGATCCCAAACGTATGCATTGGCATGAGGGTCAAATGCATGTCGCCGTTCGAGATGCTCCGCCTGGAACGGGCTCGATTCGTTCTTGGCAGAGGGGAGGCGGCATGAGCCCCGAGATCTCCGAACGCGCCTTCGAGGAGGCGATCGAGTGCGGGCTGCTCCAGTACGGCCCCGACGCCTGCGCCGATGACGCGACGGCCGTCCGCGAAACGTCGCCGCCCTATGGCGAAAGCCCGCCAGGCGGTTACCGCAGGCGCAAGCCCGACGACTACGACCGGGAACTCTGCCTCCTGCCGCGCGACGTCGTGGACTTCGTCCTCGCCACGCAGCCGAGGGAATGGAAGAAGCTCGAGCAGCACCACGGCGCGGCGGTGAAGGAGCAGTTCCTCCGCCGCCTATCCGCCGAGATCGAGCGGCGCGGAGCACTCGACGTGCTGCGAAACGGGATGAAGGACTCGGGCTGCAAGTTCCGGCTGGCGTACTTCCGCCCCGCGAGCGGGCTCAACGAGGAGACGCGGCGGCTGCACGCCGCGAATCTGTTCTCGATCGTGCGCCAGGTGCGCTACAGCACGAAGAACGAGAACTGCCTCGACCTGGCGCTATTCCTCAATGGCATCCCGATCTTCACCGCCGAGCTAAAGAACCCGCTCAACGGCCAGAACGTCGAGAACGCGATCCGGCAGTACAAGACCGATCGCGACCCGCGCGAGCCGCTCTTCGCCTACGGGCGCTGCCTCGCGCACTTCGCGGTGGACCCGGGCCTCGTCTACGTGACGACGCACCTCACGGGCGAGAGGACGCGCTTCCTGCCGTTCAACAAGGGCAAGTTCGGCGGCGCCGGCAATCCGCCCGTGCCGCCCACGCAGAGTGGCTATGCCACAGCGTACCTCTGGGAGGAGACCTGGGCGCGGGACAGCGTGCTCGACCTCGTGCGGCAGTTCATCCACGAGGTCGAGGAGGAGGACGCAAAAGGCAGAAAGACCGGCCGGCGCTTCCTCATTTTCCCGCGCTACCAGCAGCTTGACTGCGTGCGCCGACTCGTCGCCGATGCGCGCGGCCGCGGCCCCGGCCAGCGCTACCTGATCCAGCACTCGGCCGGCAGCGGCAAGAGCTTCACCATCGCCTGGCTCGCCCACCAGCTCGCCACGCTCCACGATGGCCAGGACCGGCGCGTGTTCGACTCGATCGTGGTCGTCACCGACCGGCGCATCCTCGACCGCCAGCTCCAGACGACGATGCGGCAGTTCGAACAGACGCTTGGCGTGGTCGAGAACATCGACACCACCTCCCGGCAGCTCAAGGAAGCGCTCGAGTCGGGCAAGACGATCATCGTTACGACGCTACAAAAGTTCCCGGTCATCGCGGGCCAGATCGGAGAGCTGCCGGGCCGGCGCTTCGCGGTGATCGTGGACGAGGCACACTCCTCCCAGTCGGGGGAAAGCACGAAGCCACTCAAGGCAGCGCTGGCGGTCAAGGACCTGGCGGAGGCCGAGAGTGAGGACGCGGCGGCCGAGCCCGGCGAGGACGAGGTGGACAACCTTGCGCTCGCCGAGGCGGTCAAGCGCGGCCACGTGCCCAACCTCTCGCTCTTCGCCTTCACGGCCACGCCCAAGCCGAAGACGCTCGAGCTGTTCGGCACGAAGCGCCCAGATGGGAGGTTCGCGCCTTTCCACCTCTACAGCATGCGCCAGGCGATCGAAGAAGGCTTCATTCTCGACGTGCTCCAGAACTACACCACCTACAAGGCTTATTGGCGGCTCCTCAAAAAGATCGAGAACGACCCGCGCTACGACAAGCAGAAGGCCGAGTACCTGCTCAAGTCGTTCGTGGAGCTGCACCCGCACGCGATCGCTGAGAGGGTGAAGATCTGCGTCGAGCACTTCGCGGCGCAGGTACAAGGGGAGATCGGCGGCAAGGCCAAGGCGATGATCGTCACGCGCTCGCGGCTGCACGCGGTGCGCTACCGTCTCGCGGTGGACCGCTACCTCGCCGAGCGTGGGCTTCCCTGCAAGGCGCTGGTCGCGTTCTCCGGAACCGTGAAAGACGGTGGCAAGGACTTCACCGAAGCCAACATGAACGGTGTCCCCGAGGCGCAGACCGCAATGGTTTTCGAGCGTACGGAGTACCGCTTCCTCATCGTCGCCAACAAATTCCAGACTGGCTTCGACCAGCCGTTGCTCCACACGATGTACGTGGACAAGAAGCTCGGTGGGGTGAACGCCGTTCAGACGCTCTCGCGGCTCAACCGCACGTACGGCAACGAGAAGAAGGGCACTATGGTGCTCGACTTCGCCAACGAGGCCGCCGAAATTCAAGCCGCCTTCGAGCCCTACTACGAGACGACGCTTCTCTCTGAGGCGACCGACCCGAACCTGTTGTACGAGATGGAGATCCGGCTCGCAGCGTTCCCCGTCTACACCGCGGCGGACGTCGAAGCCTTCGCGAAGGTGTACTTCGACTCCAAGGCGACGCAGGACCGGCTTTACGCCGTCTTGACTCAGCTGGTGGACCGTTTCCTCGCGCTATCGAAGGACGAGCAGGCGGACTTCCGCGGCCAGGTCACCGACTACGTGCGGCTCTACGCCTTTCTCGCGCAGGTGATGCCGTTCGCCGACGCGGATCTCGAGAAGCTCTACGTCTTCACGCGCCACTTGAGGCGGCTGTTGCCCGCTGACCGGGAGGCGCTGCCGCGCGAGGTGCAGCAGAACATCGACATGGAGTCGTATCGGATCCAACAGACAGGGAGTGGGAAGATCGCGCTCGAGCGTAAGACGGGCGTGCTGGACCCCGTGAGCACGAAGAGCTCCCACGGCACGGCGCCCGGGGAGCAAGAGGCACTTTCGCGCATCATCTCGGAGCTGAATGACCGCTTCGGCCTGAACCTCGGCCCCGAGCACCGAGTGACGCTCGGACAGATGATGGAAAGGCTCGATGAGGACGCCGCGCTCGACGCGGCGGCGCGCGTCAATACGCGGGAGAATGTGCGCCTCACCTTTGACCAGAAGGTCGAGCACGTGATCCAGGAGATCGTGGACTCGAACTTCGATCTCTACAAGCGCATCACCGACGACCGTACCTTCGGCACGGCGGTCAAGAACTTCCTCTTCGACCAGTATCTGCGTGCCCACCGCAACGCCGAGGAGCTGATCAAGCGCGGCGAGTCGAAGACACTGGAGTTCAAGTCGACGCTGCGCTGGAGCCTCAAAGAAGACCGGCAAGACGACAAGGGCGTGACGCAGGCCGTGCTCAAGACGATCGCCGCGTTCCTGAACACCGAGGGCGGCGATCTCCTGATCGGCGTAGGCGACGACGGAGGCATCGTCGGCATCGAGGCCGACCGGCTGGAGTCCGACGACAACTTCATGCGGCATCTTGCGCAGGTCGTGCGTAACGGCCTGGGTGACCGCGCGGGCACCTGCATCGACCCGAAGTGCCAGCTGGTGCACGGCAAGACCGTTTGCGTCGTGACCTGCCAGCGCAGCCCGGAACCGGTGTTGCTCAAGTGGAAGGGAATGGAAGCCACGAGTGAGGGCGACTTCTTCGTGCGGAGTGGCCCTGGGACCGTGAAGCTTCCTCCGGACAGTGCTCGGGAGTACATTCGCACGCGCTTCGGCACGATAGCGGCGGAGAGAGAAACCGATAAATCGCCGAGAGGTGAACGGTCGGGAACTTAGGTGACACTTTAGTCCGGAGACAGGAGTTAGCCGGGAAGGAATTGGATGGGAGGAGTTGCTCGTGGATGAAACTCCGGCGATGAGGGCGTTCGCAGCCGGTGTCGAACTTCTGAGGAACCATCGAATCGAGGAGGCACTTTCAGCCTTCCAGATCGGTCTGACAAACGATACCTCAGATGAAGACGCTGGAGCGTTGCTTTACAACATCGCAGTCTGCCAGGAACGCCTGGGCAGATCGGAGCCTGCCCCGCGAGCAATCGAGGAAGCCTTACGTCGCCGACCACCCCTTGCCGCAGACGTGACAACAGACCTGGATTTCGACCTACTGCGTACGAAGGAGCCGCTCAGGTCGCATCTCCGAGACCTTCATCTCGTGACCAGAAGATCCCCGCTACTAACCATTGGCCTCTCATTTCTATACGGGATCCTGCTTGGGCTGCCTTGGGGCCACATATTCGCCGAGCTACTTAGCAGCTCATCATTGAAGAACACGGGGCCGATCATAGCAGCCGGAGTGTGCATGAGCGTCCCCGCATTCCGCCGAGCTCGAACCTGGAAGCTCGTTCTGTTACTGCCGGTCCTCTTTGTCGGAAACATTCTCTGTGCGATCGGGGTCATCTATGTCGTGAATTGGGCGCGGGGCTTGTAGATCTCGCTCATCGTGAGGGAACTGTGTTCTGCATACGACATCCAAGGATCGTCGTGCTCCCGGCCAACTACCGCGTAAACCCGATGCCGCCGCGGGCGTCACTACGCGGGGAGCTCAAGTACAGCGCAGGCCGCCATAGAATGCATAGCCGCGCTCAATCGGGCCCTCGAGGCCACCGAGGAGGTGGTCTACAACGCGCTGCTGCGCGCCACGACCGTGACCTCGAAGTTCGGCCGGGCCGAGGCGATCCCCACCGAGCGGCTGCGCGCGCATCGATTCGTCCGCTCAATCAGGGTCCGCAGATTCACACTCTCGAAAGGGCTCGCCAGCACTGAACTCTGATGGGCGTGAGCACTGGTTCTTGATCCTATAGGGCTCCACGAACAACCCGGCCCGCCCTCCGTGCGGCCCACCCGCGCTGACTCAGGATCTTGAGTAGAATCACTCAACATGTTGAGTCAGCCGCCCGCACCCCCTCCCGGGAATCAGCTCAGGCTCATTCTGCTTGTGACGGCCCTCGCCGCGGCGGGCCGGGGCTGGGCGCAGGAGCCGTTGCCGCCGGCGGGGGTGGCGACCAGGCCGGCGCAGCCGGCCGCGGCCGATCCGGCCGCGCTGGGCCGGGAGACCGTCACCGACATCTACAAGAGCCTGAGCCTGCCTGGCCTCGGCGCGGCCGTCGTGCGCGACGGGAAGATCGTGCTGGAGGAGTACGTCGGCTTCTCCGATATGCAGAACAAGGAGCCGCTCCAGAAGTCCAGCCTGTTCCGGGTGGGCAGCTGTTCGAAGCTGCTGACGGCCACGGCCATGGTGCGGCTCAAGCAGAAGGGGAAGCTGGACATCGATGCGCCCTTGAGCCGGTACCTGGGCAGTGTGCCGGAGGACAAGGCGGCGATCACGGCGCGGCAGCTGGCCGGTCATCTGGGAGGCTTCGCCCACTATGGCCGCGGCGACTACCTCAACGCGACGCACTACGAGGACGTGAAGGAGACCCTGCCACGCTACCTGGGCACGCCGCTGGTGGCGCCGCCCGGAACGAAGTACGCCTACTCCAGCTACGGCTACAACGTGCTGGGGGCGGTGCTGCAGGCGGCGGCGAGGCGGGAGTTTCGCGCCGTCGTCCAGAGCGAAGTCACCGGTCCGCTGGGGATGTCGCACACGCAGGCCGAGGATTCCTCGCGGCCGCCCCGCAAGCGCGCGCACCTGTACTCGAAGGACGACAAGGATGCATTCATCGACGCCCCCGCGACCGACCTGACGGATCGCTGGCCCTCGGGAGGGTTTCTCTCCACGGCCGCGGACCTGGCGCGGCTGGGCGCCGGCGTGCTGCAGCCGAAGTTCCTGGACCCGAACGCGCGCGAGGAGATGTTCACCCTGCAGAAGACCGCGGACGGCGCGGAGACGAAAGTGGGCCTTGGGTGGCGCGTCGCCCGCGATGAAGCCGGGCGGCGCTACGTGCATCACGGCGGCGACAGCGTCGGTGGCAGGGCCTTCCTGCTGGTCTATCCAGACGAGAAGATCGCCGTGGCGCTGACCACCAACCTCACCTTCGCCTCGCTGGGGGAGAAGGAAGCGCGCAGGCTGGCCGAGGTCTACCTCGCCAGGTGACGGCGCGAGGCGCGGTTCAGGCCACGCGCCGGGGGCGGGATTTGGTCAGGGCCACGCGGACACGGAATCCGGCCCGCGCGAGCATCGAGATCAGCGTATCGACGCTGAAGAGATCAATCCGTCCCTTCATGAGGGCGCTGATCCTCGGCTGCGTGACGTGGAGCAACCGTGCCGCCTCAGCCTGCTTCATCCCCGTGGACTGGATGTGCCCCCGAAGCTGAATCATCAACTCCGAACGTATGAGCAGGTGGGCGGCTTCCGGGCGGGAGAAGCCCATCTCCCGGAAGATGCTGCCGCGTGCGCGGGATACTTTCACAGGCATGGGCTTGTCTACTCGCTGTTGATGCGACGCTGAATCAGGTGCAGCTGATGGGCGGCAATGCGTCGCGCGTCCACAGGGACGGTCCGGATCTCCTCGCCTGAGGCGCTGAGAACTCTCACCAGGAGTCGGTACGCAGCGGCTCAGGTGTCGCAGGCGTCGCCGATGCCGTCGCCGTCGGTGTCCTGCTGTCCGGGGTTGGAGACGACGGGGCAGTTGTCGCAGCGGTCGGCGCGACCGTCGTTGTCCTGATCCTGTGAGTTGGTGAGTCCCAGTGGTTGGGCCGGGATTGCGATCGTGCTGGTCAGGGCCGCAGTCGGCGAGGCTCCAAAATAGTTCGTGGTGGTGATCAGGACATCATCGATCCAACCGTCCAGCAGGGCCTCGCCGCTCTGCTGGCGCCAGCCGAGGGTGAAGTCGTCGTCCACGTGCCAGGTGTCGCCGGTCACGTCGACGTAGAACACCTGCTGTCCATCCAGATAGGCTCCGACGTGGATCCCCGATTTGACGAGGGCGACGTGCCGCCACGCCCCAGGCTGCAGAGTGACCGTACTGGTCGCGTCGAACTGCTGGGGCGAGACGTCCTGGAGGTTCAGGTGCCCTGCGCTGTCGAGCCGGAACGTGATGTACTCGGAGGAAGAATCGGTGGCGGAGAAGAAGGTGGGGGCAAGCGTCGCGGACTCGAGGCGCACCCACATCGAGAGCGTCCAGTTGGTGGTGGACAGGAACTTGAAGTCGTCCGTGCTGCCCTGCAGCTCGAGGTAGTCGGGCGCGGGCGCGTCTGAGCGGAACGCCGCCGTGCCGAAGCGCGTCTCGCCGGTGTCCTTGGCCGCCTGGTTGAAGAAGGCGACCGTGTGCCGGCCGGAGAGATCGGTGAAGTCGGTGGCTCCATCGCTTCCATTCATGTCCAGGTAGAGCACGGCCCCTGCGGGCAGGAGCGGAGACGCGGTGCAGGTGTCCCCCGCATCGCAGATGCCGTCGCTGTCGGCATCGGGGCCGTCGTTGGCTGGATTGCTGTCCGGCAGGGGGCCGAAGTCGTCCGTGCCCACGGCACAGTCGTCGCAGGTATCGGCGTCCGTGTCGCCGCAGATGTTGGGGTCGAGGTCGGACGGGTCGGAGGCGTCGGTTACGCCATCGTTGTCGTCGTCCAGGTCGACGCAGTCGGCCTGGCCGTCGCCATCGGTGTCGGTGTCCGGCGCGCCGCAACCGCAATCTCCGGCGGCCGATTTCAGAGGATCCACCGGGCAGCCATCGAGGCAGTCCGGCGTCCCGTCGCCGTCCGTGTCGGTATCGGGAATGCCGCAACCGCACAGGCCCGCGACCGTCTTGGCCGGGTCGGCCGGACAGCCGTCCACGCAGTCGGCGGATCCGTCGCCATCGGTGTCGGTGTCGGGAACGCCGCAACCGCAGACTCCCGCGCTCGTCTTGGCCGGGTCGGCCGGACAGCCGTCCAGGCAGTCGGGAGTGCCGTCACCGTCCGTGTCGGTGTCGGGAACGCCGCAACCGCAGACTCCCGCGCTCGTCTTGGCCGGATCGGAAGGGCACCCATCAACGCAGTCGGCGGATCCGTCGCCATCGGTGTCGGTGTCCGGCGCGCCGCAACCGCAGACTCCCGCGCCTGTCTTGGCCGGATCCGAAGGGCACCCATCAACGCAGTCGGCGGATCCGTCGCCATCGGTGTCGGTGTCCGGCGCGCCGCAGCCGCACTGTCCGGCGGAGGTCTTGGCCGGGTCGGCCGGACAGCCGTCCACGCAGTCGGCGGATCCGTCACCATCGGTGTCCGTGTCCGGCGCGCCGCAACCGCAATCTCCGGCGGCCGATTTCAGAGGATCCACCGGGCAGCCATCGAGGCAGTCCGGCATCCCGTCGCCGTCCGTGTCGGTATCGGGAACGCCGCAGCCGCACTGTCCGGCGGAGGTCTTGGCCGGGTCGGCCGGACAGCCGTCCACGCAGTCGGCGGATCCGTCACCATCGGTGTCGGTGTCCGGCGCGCCGCAACCGCAATCTCCGGCGGCCGATTTCAGAGGATCCACCGGGCAGCCATCGAGGCAGTCCGGCATCCCGTCGCCGTCCGTGTCGGTATCGGGAATGCCGCAGCCGCACAGGCCCGCGACCGTCTTGGCGGGATCGTTCGGGCACTCTTCCTGGCAATCGAGAGGCCCATCCCCATCCGAATCCACGTCCGGCATGTCGCAGCCGCAGATGCCCGGAAGCGGCTTGATGGAGTTGGCGGGGCAGTCGTCGCAGGCATCACCCCTGTCGTCCTTGTCGCGGTTGACCTGGTTCGGATTGGGCACTGCGACGCAGTTGTCGCAGATGTCGCCGCGGCCGTCGTTGTCCCAGTCGCCCTGGCCAGGATTGGCCAGACTCGGGCAGGTGTCGCCGGCATCCGAGATGGCGTCGCCATCCAGGTCGGCACCAGGCGGCGGGCATGGAGAGGGGCGCGGGCGCAATGCCCCGAGTGAATCCTGGCCCAGGCCGCTCTCGGCCCTTGCCTGGGCGGCGCGCGCGGTCACGAGGTAGTAGTAGACGCCGCCCGACGAAGGGCCGCCGCCGTCGCTTGCGGCAGGCAGCGGGATGTCGCTCTGCAGGCACTCGTGGTTGTAGGCGAAGGGCCCGGTCGCCGGAAAGCTTCCCCGGTACAGGTTGTAGGCCGCCGCACCCGGTGTCGCGTCCCACGAAAGCGCTGCCGTCGCCGGCCCGAGCCTCAGGTTGATGGGGGGCGGCGGCGCGGGCAGGTCGCACGGATCGCCCTCGCCGTCCGAATCTGCATCGCACTGGTCATCGGGAGTGCCCGGGAGCAGGTCGCAGTCGGAGGGAGGGTTGAAGGTGTCGGGGCAGTTGTCCGAGCAGTCATTCACCCCGTCGTGGTCGGCGTCGCCGGCCGACTCGTCGGTCATCCCGTCGCAGTCGTCGTCCAGGCCGTTGGCACAGAGCTCGGGCCCCGCCCACCGCGCCGCCCGGCACATCAGAGCGCCCCCCACGCAATGGACCGTCCCCTCGGAGCAGACGCCCGGGGCGCTCGTGGAGCAGGATCCCCCGCCTCCCGGATCCCCTTCGTCCACCAGGCCGTCGCAGTCGTCGTCGCGGCCGTTGCACTGCTCGACCGCGGGCACGCCGGCCTCGTCGATCAGGCCATCGCAGTCATCGTCGATCCCATTGCACAACTCCATGATGGCGTTGAAGCCGTCATCAACGATCCCGTTGCAGTCGTCGTCGATGCCGTTGCAGACCTCCGAAGACCCCGTGCACTCGCACGCATCCGTCACTCCGTCCGCATCGGCATCGGGAAGGGGAGGCTCCAGCGCCGCGATGGCAGCCGTGGAGGAGGCCGGCCGGTGGGAGTACTTCACTGAGCGCCCCACCTGGCCGGTGTTCGGATCGATCTCGTACAGCGTGTCCTGGTTCGAGGCGATTCCGAACAAGCTCCCGTCGTTGGCGAACTCGATGCCGTCGAGGCCGATGTTGAGAACCGGCCCGATCGGCTGGTATGAGGGAGGCGACACCCCGACGACGTAGAGCCTGCTCGTGCCGGGGTTGATCCGATCCAGGCTGTAGAGCTGGCCGGCGGGGGAGACCGTGAGCGAGGAGAAGCGGGCGCCGAAGGGGGAGTAGTCCACGGCGTTGGTGATCGCGGTATTGGCGTCGATCTCCCCTAGTCGCCACGGCGGGTTCACGCCGGACAGCACGAAGCCTGCCATCAGCTTGCCGCCGAGGCTGGCCAGTGCCGCTACGAAGGCAGGTTGGCCCCCATAGGTTGTCTGACCGTGAACCGTCGTGGTTCCGGTGCATGGGCTGGTGGAGAAATCGACCGAACGGAGGTTTCGGTCGGGGCCGGCGATGGTTGTCCAGAGCTTGCCCTGGTGGGAGGCGATCCCGCCGGACAAGAGGTTAGCGCCGCCGACCACCGCCCCCGTGGCCCCGTTGAGGCGCACACCGGGTCCGCTATACAGCCACTTGCCCGCACGCTCCGCCGGTGACAGCTCGTAGATGATCGGGTTGAAAGCGCAGGTCGCGATGTCCCTGTCGAGGACCTCGCAGGTCGGAAAGGTGAGTTGGTTGGGCAAGTTGGTGGCCGCCGGCCCGACGTGAAGCTCGAAGGGCGCGCCAAAGCTGACATCGAAGCAGGTGGGTGTGAAGGATGAGACGTAAGGTCGATCCGGGACTCCTCCCCAGACAAAGCTGATCTGGCCGACGAAGCGGTTGACAAAATCCGACGCGGGGGCGCCCGCGGGCAGAGCCTCGGGGATCCCCATCGTCGGGCCGAATCCCCAGGTCCATCCAGCGCCGGTGGAATTGCCCTCGATGCAGAAGGTCCTGGTTGTCTGTTGTGGCGCCAGTATGCGGACCTGGAACCCACCTTCGTTGTCGGGCAAATAGTTGTCATTGACGGCAAATCTGATGTAGCGCATAGGAAACGGCGGCGGCACCTGAAGCGCCCTCAGGGTTCCGAGGACCCGCCACGAGGTGGTTTCGCCGTTGGCGTACTCCCACTGGTAGATCAGCGCGCCGCTCGTGCCCGCCTGTGGAACAGGGAAACCGAGGTTGACCGGGTTCATGTCGCCAGAATCGAGGTTGCCGTCCGGGCCGATGTCGTTTCCACCGGCGGAGAGCTTGACGGTTCCCTCCGCCTGGACATACAGGAGATCTCCCTCCGCGAGGTTGGCGGGGAAGCGCCGGGCTTCGCCGGTGATGAAGAGATCCGCCGGCGTGGCGCACGCGACGGTGTCGAACTTGAACCTGCTGATCTTCGTTCGCCAGCCGAAGAACGCTCCGCCCGGGATGTACTCGTTGGTGTACCAGAAGGTGCAGTCGTCGGAGGGGTCCACGCTGATGGCGCTGTAATCTCCCCATCGGTTGTTGACCCAGGGGAGTCCCGAGTTCTGGAGCACGAACTCCCCCTCGGGCATGGCGCCGGGAGGATCGTTTGCGTGCCGGCCGGCGTAGCGGATGCCGGGAAGACTGTCCTGCCCGGTGTGGCTGAAGCCCAGCGCGATGTCGCCGGCCCGGTCCATCGCCGCGCTGCCCAGCCATCGGGAATCGCCGTCGGGGGCATGCGTCCCCTCCTGGTGCAGCTGCCAGGGGCCGCCGCCCTGATTGGCCTGCTGCAGCTCGAACCACCGGATGCCACCCTGGTTGGCGGCGCCTCCGGCGGCATCGACAGTGAAGTTCCCGACAAGCGTCTGATGGTCGCCCTGATTCCTGTACTGCAGCCTCCACATGATGTACTCGCGCAGGGGATCAAGTGCCTGCAGGCCGAACATCTGCGGAAAGCATGCCCCCCCTTGGAGGCCGCACAGCTCGGACTCGAAGTCCGCCGTGGGGATGAACATGGGCCCCGTGAGGGTGGAGAGCGCGGGCTGGACAAAATCGGGCCGCATCTCCCACAGCTCCAGAAAGTCCCGCTGGGGATCCGGGTTCGCGTAGTGAGCCTCGTCATCCACATGACGCAGGAATAGGCCGGGCGCTCCGGCCGGGGGCAGGATCGGCCCGTCAAGATCGGCGGGAGTCAGCCCCTGGTGATAGAACGCTGCAAGAGGCGGCACGATGAATCGGATCATCGCTGCAGGCTGGCCGACGAGCATCCTGGCACGGTCCAGCGCGTAGACCGCCGGGGTCGCCGGAGGCGTCTCCCCCGGAAACTCCGTCGACGATGCGAAGTAAGCGGTTGGCCACACCGCGTATTTCGGGTAGTCAGGGAAGAAAGGTGCGGGGAAGTTGTAGACGTACCAGCCTCCCGCGATCGGGTCCGCGGTCCGTGAGACGTAGACGCAGAGAGTATTCAGGCCGGGAGCTGTGAACTCGGTCAGCAGCCACCGGTTGGCGAGGTGATCGAAGACAACGAGGGGATCTCCGAATCCGATGGTGCAGGCAGTCCCCGGTGCCGCCAGCGCATCGAGAAGGATAGGCCCCGCCAGGACATTGCCGGTGCGCTTGTCGTAGATGGTGACTTGGCTTCCCAGCGGGCTGTTGACCATCTGGATGTAGTGGTTGAAACCGGCCTCGCCGACGGTGTCAGGGACCAGCACGCCGGTAAAAGGCTGTCCGTCGAAGGACAGCGAGGGTTGCTCGAGCAGGGACTGCCGCCCGCTCGCTGCGTTGGACGGCCCGCGGCTGAGCAGAGGACCGGGTATTCCCGGTCGTTGCGGATCGAAGGACGGCGAGGCGCTTTGCTCGAACCCGCGGTGCTGGGGGCCCGGGGCGATTGCATCGCCGGGAGACCACCGCAGGGCCTGCGGGAGCTGCCTCAGGTCGATGTCGATCACGTCCGGCCGCACCACTGTGGGCTGCTGGGCGGGATTCAAGGGGAGGACACGGGTCTCCGGCAGATGGAGAAACTCCGCGTGCCCCCGGATCTCTGGTTCTTCTACCGGTGGCAGGAAAGACCACGTCAGCGCGGCGACAGGCAGGATTGCCAAAAGGCAGGCCAGTAGCAACAGTGTGCGCGCGATTCTCACTTGTCCCCCCTGCCGAGGCTACAGAGATCGCGCAGGGACTGTCAAGGAGTTTCCCATCGGGGTGAGCTTAATGATGTCGCGGCAGACCTCGAATAATCCGTTTCTGGGCAGATGGCGCATCGAGCGCATGGAGCTGTGGGACCGCCGTGCCCTGGACCTGATGGTGCCTGCCTATCTGGAGTTTGATGCCGAGGGTCAGGGCGAGTGCCGACTCATCGCCGTGCACGCCGGGCTGGATTGCCGGTTCGTCCAGCGGGACGCCGAGCCGGCGGTGGAGTTCTCTTGGGAGGGAGATGACGAGGGCGATCTCCGCTGCGGGCGCGGCTGGGCCGTGCTGCGTGACGGGCGGCTCGAAGGACGCTGGTACTTCCACAATGGAGACGACTCGTCGTTCATAGCGACAAAGGCTCCAGGACAGGGCAGACCCCGGCGATTGTCCTGAGCTTCCCGCAGCGGGGCGGGCCTTGACGATATGCACAGATGTGCATATTTTCTGGCGGTGGAAGTCGAGTGGGATCCGCGGAAGGCCGCCGCCAGCAGCCGCAAGCACGGCGTCGACTTCGTGGATGCTGCTACGGTGCTGCACGACGAACTCGCAGTCACGGTGCATGACGATGCTGCGGATGAGAGTCGTCTCGTCACGGTGGGAAGCGACGCTCTCGGGCGGATTCTCGTAGTTGTCTACACCTGGCGGAGGAGCGGGTCCGGCTGATCTCAGCCCGTCGTGCAACGCGGCGCGAGCGGCGCAAGTACGAGGAGACCACATGAAGCGGGAATACGACTTCAGCCGAGGCCGGCGTGGAGCGGTGCTTCGCACACCGCCTGGCAAGACGCGCATCACCATACGTATCGACGACGACGTTCTGGAGTGGTTCCGGGATCAGGTGCGCAAGGCCGGTGGAGGCAGCTACCAGACGCTGCTCAACAGCGCGCTGCGCCGGTTTGTTGAATCCCGGGAGTGCGGGCTCGAGGACACCCTGAGGCGCGTGCTGCGCGAAGAGTTGCCCCGGTATGGTGGAGGTAAGCCAGCCCGCTCCCGGCGATGATGTCTCGCAGGTTGCCAGCCCCCCGGCTTGATTCCATAATACCGGCATGCCGGACCAGGTCATCGAGGTGACGGACGCCAATTTCGAGGCGGAGGTCGGAGGGGCCAACACACCGGTTCTGCTGGACTTCGCGGCGGAGTGGTGCGGGCCCTGCAAGACGCTGGCTCCGATCGTGGCCGACCTGGCGAAGCAGTACGCAGGCCGGCTCAAGGTCGCGCACGTGGACGTCGATGCCAGCCCGGCCACGGCGGCCCGGTTTGGGGTGATGTCGGTCCCCACGCTGGTCTTCATGAAGGGCGGAAAAGCAGCCCAGCAGATCTCGGGCTCCATGAAGCGCCAGGAGCTGGAGCGCGAGATCGAGAGGGTCCTCGCCTGATGCGCGTTGCCGTTCCGGTGACGCTGATCTGCCTTGCCGGAATAACCTGCCCCGCGCCCGCCGTACTGGCCGCCCTGAACGCGGGCCAGCCCGCCCCGCTGACCGCTCCTATTACCGTGCAGACGCTGGAGGGGCGCGATGTGCTTCTGGCGGAGCAGGTGCGCGGCGCCACGATGCTGGTCTTCTGGGCGGGCTGGTGCGGCCCCTGCATCCGCGAGATCGCCGAGCTCAACGAGCTGCACGCCTGGTACGGTCCCAAGGGGCTGAAGGTCATCGGCCTGGGTGTGCGCGAGGGAGACGAGACGCTGGAGAAGATCAGGCAGGCGGCGACGAAGCACAGGATCGCCTACCCGGTGCTTTTCGACGCACAGGGGACCGCCACGAAGGCCTTCGAGCTGGCCGGCGTGCCGGCGTCGTTCCTGATCGACGTGGCTGGAATGATCACGTGGCAGGGCGCCATGCTTCCCGCGGATATCAACGATCGCATCAAGCGGGCTTTGTCGCCCGGCGGTGAGCGTGGCCAGAAGTAGATCGACGCGCAGGGAACGCGCCATCCTGGTCGGGGTGGTTCAGCCGCGGATGATCCGCGAGGACGTCGAGGATCATCTCGAGGAGCTGGCGCGGCTCACCGAGACGGCCGGTGGCGAGGTGGTGGACCGCCAGGTGCAGGAGCGCGCGCGCCTGGATGCGGCCACCTTCGTGGGGCGCGGCAAGGCGCAGGAGCTGGCGGCCGCCTGCCGGGGGCACCGCGCCGACCTGGCGATCTTCGACGACGATCTCTCGCCCGCCCAGGTCCGCAACCTGGAGAAACTGCTGGGTACGCGCGTCATCGATCGCTCCACGCTCATCCTGGACATCTTCGCCCGCCGCGCCCGCAGCCGCGAGGCCCGCACGCAGGTGGAGCTGGCGCGGCTCAACTACCTGCTGCCGCGCCTGACGCGCCGGTGGACCCACCTGGAAAGACAGGAAGGCGGCATCGGCGTGCGCGGCATCGGTGAGACGCAGATCGAGCTGGATCGCCGCATCATCCGGAGGCGCATCGACCATCTCAAAGAGGACCTCGAGCGGGTCGTCAAGGGACGGCAGGTGCGGCGCGAGGGGCGGCGCGGCGTGATGCAGGGGGCGCTCATCGGCTACACGAACTCCGGCAAGAGCACGCTGCTCAACGCGCTGACCCACGCCGAGGCGTTCGTGGAGGATCGCCTCTTCGCGACCCTCGACCCGCTCACGCGCCGGCTGGAGATCGGCGGGCGGCCGCTGCTGCTGTCCGATACGGTCGGGTTCATCCGGAAGCTGCCGCACCATCTGGTCGCCTCCTTCCGCAGCACTCTCGAAGAGGCGGCGCAGGCCGACTTTCTGCTGCACGTGGCCGACGTCAGCCATCCCCAGATGGCCGAGCAGATGGCGGTGACCTCCGAGGTCCTCTCCTCGCTGCAGCTCGACAACCGGCCGATCCTGATCGTGCTCAACAAGATCGACAGCGCCGAGCCGGCCGCAGTGGAGAGGGCACGGCGTCTCCACCCGGGGGCTGTGCTCGTCTCGGCGGCGCGGGGGGACGGTCTCGATGGCCTGAAGGAGGCCCTGGCAGGCCTGATGGACCACGGTCTGGTGCAGCGGGCCATCCGCCTGCGCAGCGCCGATCTGGAGGCGATAAGCCGGGTCTACGCCCAGTCGCAGGTGCTGGACGCACAGTACCACGATGGTTATGTTGACCTGACCATCCGCGCCAGCCGGGAGAGAGCCTCCGCTCTGGGCAGGCTCGGCTGCGAAGCGGTGGACGCAGTGGAGGAAGCCGCACGATGAACCGCATGCGCGTTGGCCTGCTGTTCGGGGGCCGCTCCGTGGAGCACGACGTCTCCCTGATGTCGGCCCGCTCCGTCATCCAGCACCTGGATGCCGCGCGCTACGAAGTCGTCCCCGTGGGCGTGACGCGCGAGGGGATCTGGATCACGGCGGCCGACTCCGGACCACTGCTCGAGCCGGGAGGCATGGAGCGGGCGCTGGCGGCCGGAGGGGCCACCCGGGCCACGCTGTGCGGCGATCCATCCGTGAAAGGGCTGCTGCCGCTGAAGGGCGGAACACCGATCGCGCTGGACATCGTCTTTCCATTGATTCATGGAAGCGGCGGCGAGGACGGGACGCTCCAGGGGCTCCTCGAGATGGCCGATCTCCCCTATGTCGGCTCGGGAGTGGCCGGGTCGGCGCTGGGTATGGACAAGGGGGCCATGAAGCGGGCCTTCGTCGCCGAGAAGCTCGCCATGACGGATCACATCGAGGTCACGCGCGCGCGGCTGGAGTCCGCACCGCATGACATTGCGCGGGAGGTGGCCTCGAAGCTGGGCTATCCCTGCTTCACCAAGCCGTGCAACGGCGGCTCCAGCGTTGGCGTCTCCAAGGTCAAGTCAGCCGACACGCTCATCGCCGCGCTGCGGGCGGCGGCCGCCTACGATCGGCGCGTGCTGATCGAGAAGGCGGTCGACGGGCAGGAGGTGGAGTGCGCGGTGCTGGGCAACGACGCGCCGAAGGCCTCCATCGTCGGTGAGATCGTTCCGTGCAACGAGTTTTACGACTACAATGCCAAGTACCTCGATGATCGGTCCGAGCTGGTCATCCCGGCCCGGATCACGGCGCGTCAGGCCGAGACGGTGCAGCAGATGTCACGCGCGGCCTTCGCGTGCCTCGATCTGGCCGGCCTGGCGCGGGTGGACTTTCTGGTCCGCCGCTCGGATGGCGCGGTGCTGATCAACGAGGTCAACACGCTGCCGGGCTTCACGTCGATCAGCATGTATCCCAGGCTGTGGCAGGCCGGCGGCGTGAGCTACCCTGCGTTGCTCGATGAGCTGATCAATCTCGGGATGCAGCGCTACAGGGAGCGCAAGTCGCTGACGACGCGGTTCGCGCCGGGCGAGAGGGTCGTGCATGCTTGATTCCAACGTGCTGGTTCTCAACCGCCTGTTCCAGGCGATCCAGGTGACCTCCGTGCGCAAGGCCTTCTGCCTGCTCTACAAGCAGCAGGTCAAGGCGGTCGAGCCCGACTACCGCACGTACACCTGGGAGAGCTGGTGCGACATCCCGGTGCAGCCCGACGACGAGTTCATCACGACGCCCGGGCTGCGCGTCAAAGTGCCCCGTGTCATCGTGCTGCTGCACTACGACGCGCTGCCGCGCCACGAGGTGCGCTTCACCCGCAAGAACATCTACTTCAGGGATCGCAGCCGCTGCCAGTACTGCGGCCGCAGGTACTCCACGCGCGAGCTCAACCTGGATCACGTCATCCCGCTCTCCCGCGGGGGCAAGTCCACGTGGGAGAACGTGGTCTGCTGCTGTCTGGAGTGCAACGGACGCAAGGGGAGCCACCTGCCTTCGGAGGTGGGGATGACCCTGCTGCGTCCGCCCGCCAAGCCGCGCTGGCACCCGCTCGTGAAGGTCACCTTCGCCGGGGCGCAGTACGAAGTCTGGCGCAACTTCCTCGACATCGCCTACTGGAACGTCGAGCTGGACTGAGCCCGGCCAGATGCCGGCCGCCTCACTGCTTGGGCAGCTCGCCCTTCTCCATGTCGCGCAGCGTGTCCTCGAGCGACTCCAGATCGCCCAGGAGGCGCTCCTGTATCGTGTCGAGTCCGGCGATCTGCACCGCGATGGTGGTCTTGTCCGGCGCGACGCTGGGGGTCGCCACGATCGTCATGTCGGCGTAGCGCAGGCCGGGGATCCAGGCTGCCAGCATCTGCGCCGTCTGCATCTGCTCGACCTCGCTGACACCGGGGGCGAAGCGCAGGGTCACCGTGCCGCTGGCGTCGGCCGCGGAGGCGACGTCCAGGACGACGGCGGCGCTGGCGATGCGGTTCATCGCGGCCGGGGGCAGATCGGCGGCCTTGGCGGTGGCCAGCCCCAGGCTGCGCAGCAGCGCGCCATTCTCGTTGATCACGGCGCCGGCCATCAGGTGCGTGGTCGCCTCGGGCATCAGCTCCAGCACCGCCACGGCCTGCGTCAACGGCGCTCCGTCGGCATCGGTCGCCGGCGCGCCGTTGAGACGATCCACCATGCGCTCGGCCGCCGGCTGGTCTGACGACCAGACAATCACGTTGCCGCGCACGAACACGCAGCCCTTGAACTTCTTGTCCGGGAACGACGTGATCCCCTCGTTGGCATAGACGACGCGGCTGGCGCCCGACTCGGCCGTCCGGCCGATCTTCCACAACGTGAAATCGAACACCCATCCCAGGAATTTCCCCCCCGGGCTCATGCTGAACGCCAGACTCTGTCTTTCCTGATCGGGCAGGTGCCGTTGAGCCAGCCACATCATCTGGAGAGGGAAGATCTTCTCCGGATCGGAGCGCTTGAACGACTTGCTGTTCAGCCTCTCGAGCATCGAAGCGATCCATGGATTGTCGGGCTGCAGCCGGACGACGGCGAATCCCAGCGTCCCCGCATCCAGCAGCGGAGCCGGCTCCTGAAGCTGCACGGGAGCGCGCAGGTGCGAGAACAGCACCACCGCGGTGATGATGACGCCGACGATGACCACCAGCGCCGTGATGCCGCATCCGATCGCGAACTTGCGCGTGTTCATGCGTGCGTGGCCCCCCGCATACCTGTGTGATAGTCTGCCGGCTGATGCCGCCGCGCTACCAGCCGGAGCCCCAGTACCGCATCTCCTTCGGCGGCCCGCTCACCCCCGCAGTCAAATACCTGATCATCATCAACACAGCGATCTACGTTCTGGAGCTGGTGCTGTTGCAGGCGGGCGACGGCGCCGCGGGGAACTGGTTTCTCGCCACATTCAGCCTGAACCCGTCCCAGGTGTTCGGCCAGTTCGCGATCTGGCAGGTCGCCACCTACATGTTCCTGCACTCGCCGTTCTCCCCGTTCCATCTCGTCTTCAACATGCTGGGTCTGTGGATGTTCGGCAGCGATCTGGAGCGCGTCTGGGGCACGCCGCGGTTCCTGCGCTTCTACCTGCTCTGCGGCATCGGCGCAGGGCTGTTGAATTGCGTGTTCGCGTTCGTGGTCGCGTCCACTCTCGGTGCCAGCGGGGCGATCTACGGGCTGGTGGTCGGCTACGCAATGCTGTTTCCGTCGCGCACCATCTTGCTGATGTTCGTGATCCCGGTCTCTGCCCGCGCCTTCGCGCTGATCTTCGTCGGCCTCTCGCTGCTTTCCGTCGGCGCGCTCTCGGTGGATGGAGTCGCCCACTTTGCCCACCTGGGCGGCGCGCTGACAGGTTACCTCATGCTGCGGGGCGGCTGGAACCCGATGCGCTGGTATGACGATCTGCGCTGGCGGATCAGGAGGCGCCGCTTCAAGTCAATCGATCAGGACCAGAAGCGCTGGACAGGACGGGATCGGGACTTTCCATTTCATTGACAGAGGAAGGCCCGCGCGGTGCTCGTCAACAGTCTGTCAGTGACAGGCTGCGGTCAGCATTCCTTCGACGATGTCGCGCACGGACGTGCCGTTCAGGTCGGCTGTGGCCAGGTTGGTGTTGGTCACCTTCCACTGCGCGATCCGGGCATCGTAGATCCCCACGGTGAGGACGCAGCCGGAGTATTGGTAAACGGCCGGCCGGCCGGTGGCGCAGGTCGCCACGACGCCATGCTCCGGCTCGGCGGATGGATTCGCGACACAGTGATCGGCCGAGGCGACGATCCGGCCCGTGATCACTCCGGGGTCGTCCAGTCCGCCAGCGCCTTCGGGCGGCGGGCCGGGCGTGCGGGGCCGTATGGTCCGCCGCGGATTGAATGGATCCTCGAGCGGGCAGAGCGGCTCGGCGGTGATCGAGCTGAAGCACTGGAAGCTCAACGGCGCGCCGGCGCCGTTGCTCCACCAGAGCACATGAACGCGGTCGGATGCATCAATGGCGAACTGCGGAGCCGAATCCGACCCCGTGTTCGAAGTAAGCAGCGCGTGGACCGGCCAGCCGGTTGACGCGGATCGATGCGCGATCGCCAGCTCGAAGTCGGAGCCCTCCATACGGCTCCAGATCACCACCGGCTGGTCGTCGAATGGCGCCAGCTCGATGGAGGGCCCCACGTCCGCGGCAGAGTCTAAGGTCGACTCAATCACCTCGTCGATGCGCTGGCCCGACAAGGTCACCGTGGTGACTCTGAGTCCCTGCACCGTTGGATCGCCCTGATTGGTGACGACCTCCACGCCGACGAGATCCCCATCGCGGGAGACGATCGTCGTGCCGGCCTCGACCGCAGCCCAGATCAGGCCGGCCGCGGCCAGTGCGCCCGCGAGCCCCCTGAGCTTCATTGCGGGAACCTCAGCGCGATGATCTTGCTCACGTCAAAGGTGCACAGGAAATCGCGCAGGAAGGGAAGGTGCGGGTACATCTCCTGGAGCCGGTAGAAGTAATGGTCGCGCCGTTCCTCGTTGCCGCTGAGGTAGTTGATCTCGCCCAGCAGGTAGAAGCAGTTCTTGATCAGCTCCTTGTAGCCGTCGGCTTCGGCCAGCTCCAGCGCCTGCAGTCCGTAGCGCTCAGCCTCATCGAGCCGGCGCAGCTGCATGTAGCCGAAGCTGAGATCGTGAGCGCATTCGCAGATGCACTTCCTGCTTCCCATCTGCGTGACCAGATCGAGGGCCTGCCGCACATTGACGATGCCGTCTTCGTAGCGCCCCATCAGCAGCTGGCAGTAGCCGATGTTGTCGCGCAGGATTGCCACCGAGAAGGGGTTGACCTGCGCCTCGCGGAGCCGCAAGGCCAGGGCGCGCGTGTATTCCTCCAGGGCGGCCTCCAGGTGGCTCTGCACGAGGTGGATGTTGCCCAGCAGGTTGTGGCACCGCGCCTGCCAGTTCAGGTCGCCCAGGGTCTTGCTCTTCTCGAAGGCGCGCTTGGCGTAGAAGACGGCGCGGGACACTTTGCCCATCCGCCTCAGGCTGATCGACAGGTTGTAGGAGGCGCCGCAGATCGTCTCGTCATCGGTGCTGCGCAGGATGATCTCGCGCAGTCCTCGGGCGGCCTTTTCGTACTCGCCCTGCTCGATCAGGCAGGTGGAGATGTTCGACAGCGCCTTGTTGACGCGTCCGTCGTCGCCTGCCATCCGGGCGCAGGTCTGGGCTTTCTGGAACTCGGCGAGCGCCTGATCCGCATGGGCGCTGCGCAGCAGGGCGTATCCCCGCGACATCAGCTCATCGAACTGAGTGCCGCCCCCTGCTGTCGCTGATTCAGCCCGGCGCCTCTGCGGCATGACCGGAACCCCCGGCCGCTAACCCTTGCGGCGGTTCTTTCTGGGTTGACGATCGAGAAACTTGATGAAATGCCGCACTTCGTCCTGCGCGGCGGGCGGCAGACCTCGGAAATCGGCCAGCACTTCCGCCTCTGATGGCGTGATCTCTCCCGCCGGCGCCTCGTGAAAGAACTCGCCGACATTCATTTCGAAGATCTTCAGGATCCTGAAGAGCGTCTCGAGGCTGACCTTGTACTCGCCCGTCTCCATCCGGCACAGGTCTGACTGCTGGATGGATACTCTGGAAGCCAGTTCAGCCTGGGTCAGGCCACGGTCCTTGCGCAGCTGTCTGATGCGCTGGCCGACGAGGGGAAGCTGCTGGCGGCGCGGGGGAAAGGTCGACCGGCCCAGCTTTTCAGCGCTCTCGCCGGGCGCGGCCAGAACCGGGTCGGTTAATCCGTGCGGTCCGTCGGTTGGTTCAGATTCCATGGCTCTTCCGGTCCAGTAGTTGTAACTGCTTCAACTGGGTCCGATGATACCAGAGTGACGGTTTATGGTGCAATAACAAAAACTTCTTGACACTCATGAGGCGGGGCCATAAACTGACTTCACGTCCTGGGACAGCATGTAGCGACACGCCAAGCTCTTAAGGCTCCGGCTAATTCGTTCGGAACGTACCGGGAACCGCTACTTCTGTCAAGGAGAAAATGCCGAAAGCCACACTGATTGCATGCACTTCCCGGAGTCCCGCCCCCTGCCTGGGAGTCCAATTCGTTAAGGTGAGGTTCATCGCCAAATGAGCCGCCGAGTCGAGAAAGACTCCTCCCTAGGTCGCTATCTCTCTGAAATCGGTGCCTATTCAATACTGACAAAAGAACAGGAAATGGAGATCGCCCGCCTTGTGACGCAGGGTGCGAGCCGCGACTCGCTCAACAAGCTGGTCGAGTCCAACCTCTCCTTCGTCGTCAAGATCGCCAACGAGTACCGCAATCTGGGCCTGGCCTTCGAGGATCTTCTCAACGAAGGGAACATCGGGCTGATCGAAGCCGCGCGCCGCTACGACCACAACAAAGGCACCAAGTTCATCACCTACGCGATCTGGTGGGTTCGCAAGTCAATCCTCAAGGCGCTCTCGGAGCAATCCAACCTGGTGCGCGTCCCCAGCTACCAGATGAAAAAGGTCAAGAGGATCCGCGAGACGGAGGCACGTCTGTCGCGCGAGCTGGGCCGCAGGCCGGATCGCGACGAGATCTCGCGCAAGCTCGAGAGCACCATCTCCAAGATTGACGAGATCCTGATGATCAAGCTGCGTGAGATCTCGCTCGACGACAAGGTCGGCCGGGACAAGAGCATCCCGATCAGCGATTACCTGGTGGATGACGCCTCGGCGAGCCCCGAGGACGAGCTGCTGCGTACCGAGAGTGAGGATCTGATCCGCAGCGCGATGGTGACGCTCACCCCTCAGGAAAAGATCGTCATCGCGAACCGCTTCGGCATGGATGGATTCCGGGCCCTCACGCTCAAGGAGATCGGCGAGACGCTGGGCCTGAGCCGCGAGCGGATACGTCAGATTGAAGCGCAGGCAAAGAGAAAGCTGCGCCGTGTCTTCGCCATCCACAAGTACCTGTCTTCTCCCACCAGGGGGTCTGCGCCGGCCGACTCGATGGTGCCGCTGCGCTCGACCAGCCCGGCGGAAGGCTCCAGACGCAGGACCGCCTCCCGGCCGGCAGCCGCTGCTTCGCCACTCGGACGGCTTCACTCCGGCGGCGACGCCCGGCGTCTGAGCCTGGTGCCACGACCAATCTCGAATTGACAGTCATCGATTGACTGGATTGACAGGATTGACCGGATTGACAGTCCATGGAGCGGCCAGCACAATGGCCGCTCCATGGCTTCCCACTCTGCTCCGCGATCTTCCAGCCTGACGGGGCGCAGGCGCACGCGCCAGGGCACCCCGGCAGGCCGGGGGACGGAAGCCGGCTCGCTGGCCGCCCGCATGGCGGCGCTGGCCTCCCGCTCGGGCAGTCCGGACGATCTGACCCGCGCCTTCCTGCACGAAGCCTCCTCTGCCCTGAGTGGCAAGGCCTGGCTGATGATCAAGGACTCGGGGGGCAATCCGAGCTGGTTTCCGCCGGGTCAGATGGAGCCCTTCCCGGCAAGACTCGCCGCCCGTCCGGACAGTCTGGCGGGCCTGGCTATGGCCATGGGGCGCGAGGCTCTCATCGCGGATGCCGGAGAGGGCCGCGACTTTCCCGAGCGCCGGTTCCTGAAGCGCTCGGAGGCGTCCCAGTGGGCCTTCCTGCCCGTGACCTCGCTGGGCGCCACGATGGGCTGTCTGCTGGCGCGCGGGCCGCGGGGCGGCCCGATGCCGGCGGCGGGGTTGAGCGAGCTGCGCGCGGTTCTTCCCCTGATGGCGCTCTGCCTCCGAGTCGGCCTGATGCACGAGGAGCTGGACGCCCGTGTGATGGAGCGCACGCAGGAGATCGCTCTGCTGTACGAAGTCAGCCGCGCCATGGGGTTCATCCAGCGCCCCGAGGATCTGCCGCCGCTGCTCGCGCAGTCACTCCGGCGCTCGCTCCATCTCGATCTGCTGTGCGTGACGCTGCCATGGGCCGAGCGGGGTCAGGCATGGGTGGTCCCATCTGGCCAGGCGGGGATCGGCGCCGTGCGGAGTCTGTGCCGCAAGTCCCTGGCAGAATGCCGGCGGGCCAGCGGCCGGCCTCCCGGCAAGGTGGCGATCACCCTGCTGGGCCGTGCCTCCGGCGCGGCGGCGGCCCTGCACTCCGCTGATCTGAAGTCGTTTGCCCACGCCCCGCTGTCGGCCCGCGGCGAGATGTTCGGCATGCTGACGGTGGCCTCGCGCGAGCGCGGACAGTTCGGAGAGGAATCCTCGCGTCTCCTGCTCACCTGCGCCGCCCAGGCGGCGCTCTGCCTTGACCGGCTCCAGGCGGCGCGCGAGGCGGAGACGGGGCGGCTCAAGTCGATGCTGGACTCGATGGCCGACGGGGTCCTCCTGGTGGATCGGTCGCTGCGCGTGCTGATGGCCAATCCCGCCGCCCGGGCCCATCTCGCCACCCTGACTGGCGCCCCTCTGGGCGAGCGCCTCACCCGGATAGGAGATGTCGCCCTGCGCTCCCTGATGGCCCGGCTGGGATCCGGGGATGACTGGCCGCAGTGCTTCGACGTCTCCACCGCCACCCGGGACAGGCTCTTCACGGTGACCTGCTCGCCGGTGCAATCGCGCGCCGGCGCGCCGGACCGGCTGGTGCTGGTCAGCGCGGATGTCACCGAGTCGCGCGCGATGCAGATGCAGGCCGTGCAGAGCGAGAGGCTCTCGGCCATGGGGGTGATGATCTCCGGCGTGGCTCACGAGCTGAACAACCCGCTGGCAACCGTCATGGGCCACGCGCAGCTGCTGCAGACACGCGAGCTGCCCGGCGACGCTTCGCGCAAGCTGGACCTGATCAACCAGGAAGCCGGCCGGTGCCGGCGCATCGTCGAGACGCTGCTGGCATTCTGCCGCCCCAAGGAGCCGGAGCGCAGGGCGCTGGCGGTCAACGGTCTGGCCGAGTCGGTTGCGGAGCTGCTGGGCTACCAGCTTCGAGGAGGGGATATCAGGCTCGAGCTGGATCTCGATCCTGACGATCCCTGCGTGATCGGCGACGAGATCCTCCTGCAGCAGGTGGTCTGGAACATCGCCTATAACGCCTTCCAGGCGCTGCAGCAGCGAGGGGAAGGTGGCGGGATACGGATCGCCAGCCGGCGGGCCGGAGATCGCGTCGAGGTGGAGATCACCGATGATGGCCCGGGAATCACGGCCGAGCATCTGCCCAGGTTGTTCGATCCCTTCTTCACCACCAAGGAGGTCGGCAAGGGGACGGGCCTTGGTCTGTCTCTGGCGTTCCGCACGGTGCACGACCACGGCGGCGCGCTCACAGCGCGCAGCAGGCAGGGAGAGGGCGCGACGTTCCTGATCAGCCTGCCGGCCGGGCCGGCAGCCATGGGGCGCCGTGCCGCGCAGGGCCCGCCCGCTGCGCCGGCGCGGGGGATCCCCGGCCCCCTGACAGCGGGCGGACAAGGGGGGCGCCGGATCCTCGTGGTGGATGACGAGCAGGCCCTCGCCGAGGTGATGGCCGAGGCGCTGGCTTCGTACGGCCACGAGGTGGAGACCCGGTTCGACGGGCGCAGCGCGCGCGAGGCGATGATCGCCGGCTCCTATGACGCCATCATCACGGACCTCAAGATGCCCGGCCTCAACGGGCGCGAGCTCTACCGGCAGGTCGTCGCGGCGCGGCCGGAAATGGCCCGGCGGATCATCTTCTCGACCGGCGACACCGCCAGCCCCGAGACGCAGGCCTTCCTGGAGAAGGTGGGAAACCCCGTCCTGAACAAGCCCTTCAACCTCGTGGAGATGGTCCGGCTGGTGGATTCAATCCTCTCCGAGCGATGAACTCCGCTTGACGCCGCGACGGGGGAAGGGTAGATCGTGCACATCCCCATGAGATTCCCGGCATGGCTCCGTCTGACCATCCCCCTGCTGGCGCTGTGGGCCGCTTCGGCCGCGGCCCAGCCGGCCGGCCCGCCCGATCTGCTGGTCCTGCGCGGCAGGGTCGCGCCGCGGAGCGCGGCGCCGATGGAGGGGAGCGCCACCTTCACGGCCACGCTGTTCGATCGCGCCACCGGTGGCACGCCGGTCTGGTCTTCCGGACCATTCGAAGCGGCCATCTTCGGCGGCGTCTACACGCTCGGGCTGGGCGAGCCGCCCGCGCCGCCACTGCCACCGCTGGGCGCGCAGGGAAGTCTCTGGCTGGAGCTGAGCATCAACGGGCAGACGGAACCGCGGCGCGAGGTGCGCGCGGAAAACGGAGTCATCGAAATCGAAGGCGGCCTGCCGATCGTCCCCGGGCCCGTGGAGGACAAGCGGGCGCGGCGCTCCCGGCACTTCTACCAGCAGCGGGCATACCCGGGAACCACGACCCCCACGGGCGCCCTGCGCCGCGCCCGGGAGCGGGCCGCGCGGATCCTGCCGCTCGGCCCGCCGCCGGAGTCGGCGCCATCGCCGCACTCCACGGTTGCGCAGACGCTCGCCGCGGGCACCCCCGCGATGCTGAGCGGAAACGGCTGGACATTCATCGGACCGCAGCCGATCGCGGCGGGCCAGACGACTGCGGGGTCGGTGCGCGGGCCTGTGTCGGGGCGGGTCACGTCGCTGGCGGTGCACCCCACCCAGCCTGACATCGTGTTCGCGGCCGGCGCGCAAGGCGGCGTCTGGAAGTCGATCGACGCCGGCGCCACCTTCACGCCGCTTACCGATCATCTCCCGTCGCTGGCGATGGGGTCGATCGCGCTGGCGCCGTCAGACCCCGACATCATCTATATCGGCACGGGTGAGGCGCACAGCAGCATTGACAGCTACTACGGCGCAGGCGTCTTCAAGTCGACGGACGGCGGCACCTCGTGGAGCGCCACCGGCGCCCTCGCCGCCTCCTACATCGCCCGCATGGTGGTCCATCCCGCCGATCCCCAGGTGGTCTACGCAGCGGGCTACCGCCATATCAGCGGCGGAGTGTCACAGGATTCGGGCATCTGGAGGTCGGTCAACGGCGGCGCGAGCTGGTCCCGGATTCTTGTCGGCTCCGCCTCCGACCTGGTCATGCATCCGTCGAATCCGCTGATCCTCTACGCGGCGATGGGCTACTTCGCCGGCGCTGCGGCCAACGGGATCTACAGGACCACGGACGGTGGTGACGTCTGGACGAAGCTGGGAGGAGCGGGCACAGGGCTGCCCTCCACGAACGTCGGCCGCATCAACCTCGATATCGCGCGCACCAACGGCAGCATCCTTCACGCCGCCATCCAGCGCGTCAATGACTTCCGCCTCATGGGCGTCTTCCGGAGCGCCGACTCGGGCCTCACCTGGACGCTGGCTCCCAACATCGGGTCCGTCGCACAGTGCGCGCAGCAGTGCTGGTATGACATGTACGTGGCGAGCTCTCCCAACGACCCCGACACCATCTATTTCGGCGGCCTGGATCTGTACAAGTCAACCGATGCGGGAGCCCACTTCGTCAACATCGCCGCCGGCGGCGGCAGTGGCGGGCTTCATGTGGACCAGCACGCAGTGGCGTTTCATCCCACGCAGCCCAACGTGTTCTACGTCGGCAACGACGGAGGTGTCTGGAAGACGGCCGACTCCGGATCGACCTGGACGAATCTGAACGAGCACCTTGGGCTGACCCAGTTCCAGAGCGTCGCAGGACATCCCACCGACGCGCAGATCGCGTTTGGCGGCACCCAGGACAACGGCACCAACAAGTACTCGGGGGATCTCCGGTGGCTGCACGTGGACGACGGCGACGGCGGCGCCGTGCTGATCGATCCGAACAATCCGTCAACGATCTACCACACGTATTTCAACGTTTCGTTCGTGCGCTCCGACGCGGGCGGGGCGGCAGGCAGCTGGCTGACGAGAGAATCAGGACTCAACACCTCGGACCCGTCCCTGTTCTACATCCCCGTGGAGATGAGCCCGTCGAATCCGGCCACGCTCTACCTGGGCACCAACAGGATCTACAGGACAACCAACCGCGCCGACTCCTGGACGTCCATCAGCCCCGATCTGGGCGCCGGCAGCGGGAGGATCTCGGCCATCGGTCTCACCGCGGCCGACTCCCAGGTGATCTACGCCGGCACATCCAACGCCCGGATCCAGAAGACGACGAACGGCGGGGCCTCCTGGACCAACGTCGCCGTTGCGCCGCTGCCGAACCGGTTCGTGACCTCTCTGACGGTCGATCCCGCCAACGCTTCCAGGATCTGGGCCACCTACTCGGGCTTCAACGCCGCCACGCCGCTGACCCCGGGGCATCTGTTCCTGTCGACCAACGCGGGAGCTTCGTGGACCGACATGAGCGCCAACCTGCCCGACATCCCCGCCAACGCCTTCGCGGTGGATCCGGGCGCCCCTGGCACGTGGTACCTGGCGACCGACCTGGGGGTCTTCATCACCACGAACAACGGACTCTCCTGGGCCGGCTTCTCGACCGGGCTGCCCAACGTGGCTGTGCTGGACATGTCGCTGCCCGTCGGCACGCGCACGCTGTACGCGGCGACCCACGGCAGGAGCATCCATGCCCGGCCCGGATGCACCGCGCCCGGTGTGCTGGATGGCGACGGCGACGGCGTGGCCGACACGTGTGACAACTGCCCGGCGTTGTCCAACGCCTCCCAGGCTGATGGAGATCTCGACGGTGCGGGGGCCGCATGCGACTGCAACGATGCCAACCCGGGCGTCAGGCCTGGCGCGCCCGAATTCTGCAACGGCGTGGACGATGACTGCGATCCGGCCACTCCCGAATGCCCACCCATCTGCGGCGACGGCGCCGTGGATCCCGGCGAGCAGTGCGATGACAGCAACCTGATCTCAGGCGACGGCTGCTCGGCAAGCTGTGTGACGGAGTTCTGCGGCGACGGAGTGACCCAGCCGGCGCTGGCCGAGGAATGCGACGATTCCAATACAGTCCCCGGTGATGGCTGCACAGCGCAGTGCCAGCTGGAGTGCGGCGATGGATCTCTGCAGGGCGCCGAGCAGTGCGACGATGGCAACCGGCTGCCTGACGACGGCTGTTCGGCGGCATGCCGCTTCGAGGTCTGCGGCGACGGAGCGCTGCACCGGAACGGCGGCGAGGCATGCGACGACGGCAACACGACCGACACCGATTTCTGCACCAACGCGTGCGGGCGCAACGTGGTGCGCGACGCGTTCGTGGCGGCGACGGGGCCCGAGCAGCTCGCGATCGTGCGCCGCACCGACGCGGCCAGCGTGCCGATCGGTCCCACGGACCACGTGCTCGATGACCTCGCCTGGTCGGGCGCCGGTGTGCTCTTCGGATTCACTACCACGGGGGCCCTCGTCCATGTCGATCCCGTCAGCGGGGCGACCAGCTTCGTGGCGTCGACCGGGGTATCCCTGAAGGCGATCGACTTCTCTCCGGTCGGAGATCTCTACGGAATCTCGGAGCCGGCGCCCGGCGAGCCGCAGCTCATCCGCATCAATCCGGTGACCGGCCAGACGTCGCCCGTGGGAGCGATCGGGTTCCCGGCGATCAGAGCCATGGCATTCAATGCCGGCGGGACGCTCTACGCGGCGTCGCAGGACTCTCCGTCGAGCCACCAGCTCATCACGATTGACACCTCAACGGGCGCCGGATCGCTGGTCAACTCCTTCGAGAACGCTTCCCCCGCCGGGATCGACTTTGCCCCCGACGGAAAGCTCCTGGCGGTGACGGGCGACGCATCGGGGCGCCTGATGTTCTACAACATTCCTGTCGGGCTCTTTACTACGGTGGGCCAGACCGGGCTGGGGCCTCTGAGCGGAATCAGGTTCGCCCCCTCGGGCTGTCCTCTGACGCCGGCCACCGAAGTCTGCGACGGCGCCGACAACGACTGCGATGGACAGATCGACGACGGATTCGCCGCGCCCGCCGCCATCGGCGCAAGTCTGAGGTTCGTGGCCGCCTCGGATCTGGCCTGGGACCCGCAGCCGGGCGCCCTCGCCTACAACCTCTACCGCGGCCAGACCTCCGCACCGTTTGGCTACAGCCATGGCTGCGCCTTTGCCGCGCTCCCCACCGCCTCGGCCACCGACCCCGCGACGCCCTCTCCGGGAGCCGCATACTATTATCTGGCCAGCGGCAGATACTGCTCGGGAGAAGGGAATCTCGGAGTCAGCTCCTCCGGAGCGACACGGCCCAACGCTGCTCCCTGCCCCTGAGCAACCAGCCCGGACCGGGAGGGGTGCGCATGGGACCACTGACGGTGCGCCGTGCGGCGGCGCTGAGCGTTGTGCTGGCGGCGGGCGTTCTCGTCCACCCGCCGCTCTCCCAGACTCCCGATGCCGGCCTCGATCCGGAGATCGCCAGGATGGCGGGCGAGATCTCCCCGGCGGAGATCCGCGCGACCGTGGATGCGCTGGCGGGCTTCGGCACCAGGCACAGCCGCTCGGCCACGGCTTCGGCGGCGCGCGGCATCGGTGCGGCACGGCGCTGGATCGAAGCGCATCTGTCCCGCAGCGCGCAGGCGCCCGCCTCACGCATGACCGTGGAGCTGGATGCCTGGGAGGATGAGAACGCCAGGATCGCGCGCACGCGGTTCGTCAACATCATGGCGATCATCCCCGCGGCGCAGCCCGAAGCCGCCACCCGCTGGTACATCGCCGGCGGCCACTACGATTCGCGCAACTCCGATCCCAAGGACGCCGAGGGAGACGCGCCGGGCGCCAACGACGATGCCTCGGGCACGGCGGTGGTGCTCGAGCTGGCACGCGTGCTTGCCGCGCGCCGCCTCGACGCCAACCTGCTTCTGGTGGCCTTTGATGGCGAGGAGCATGGGCTGATCGGCAGCCGGCGGCTCGCGGCGCTGGCGCCCCAGCGCGGCTGGCAGGTGGCGGGCATGATCACCAACGACATCGTGGGAGGAACGCTCGGCGGCAACGGCGTCAAGGACAGCACCACGATCCGCTGCTTTTCCGGCGGGAGCCGCGAGCCGGGGGGCGCGGATTCCAGCTCGCGCGAGTGGGCCAGGTATCTCAGGACGCAGGCCGAGCGCTACGACCTCAGCGCCAGAATCCGGATGGTCTTCCGGATCGATCGGTTCGGCCGCGGCGGCGATCACATTCCGTTTCACGAGGCGGGCTGGCCCGCGCTCAGGCTCACCGAAGCCGCCGAGGACTACACGCGCCAGCACCAGAACGTGCGCACCGAGAGCGGCGTCTCCTATGGAGACGTCCCCGGGATGGTCTCGGCCGACTACGTGGCGCGCGTGGCCCGCGCCAACGTGGCGGCGCTGGTTTCCGCGGCGCTGGCTCCCGCGCCGCCGTCGGATCTGAAGATCGCCGGCGCCGTGACGCAGGACACGGTGCTCACCTGGAAGCGAGGCCTCGAGCCCGATCTCGCCGGCTACGCCATCTACATGCGCGAGACCACCGAGCCGATGTGGGAGAGGCGGATCTGGGCCGGGGCGGTGGAAAGCTTCACATTGAAAGGGATCTCAATCGACAACTCGTTCTTCGGTGTGGCCGCGGTGGATACGTCTGGCCATGAGAGCCCCGTGGCCCTGCCCACGAGGGGATGATAGGATTCGGTCATGAAACTTCCGCCAGCGCTCGTGGACTACATCTCGACGCGTGTCGTCAACGCGCTGATCAAGGACGGGTACCTGCAGGCCGCGGACACGCGCAAGGCCCTCAGCGCCGTCGAGACGGCCTTCACCGAGGACCTGCAGGTTGAGGACCGGCTCAACGACGAGGTGCGCGAGATCCTGCGCGCCCACTCGGACAAGATGGCCCAGGGGGTTCAGTACCACGAAGCTTTCAAGATGATCAAAGCCAGGCTTGTGCGCGACAGGAGGATCATCCTGTGAAGCTCTCCCACGAGAAGACCACGCACCTGTCGCACGTGATCCTGCGCGCCCTGGAGCTGGCTCCGGGAGTCCTCCTCATGAAGGACCGCAACACCGTGCGCCTGCGCGTCGTGGATCTGCTGCGCGCCGAGCTGCGCAAGGACGAGGAGATCGAGTCGCGCGTGCGCGCCAAGATCACGGCGCAGAAGCGGGCCATCCCCGAGGGCAGTCCCGAATGGGACATCCTCTTCCGGAAGTACTACGAAGAGGAGGTGGGCAAGCTGCGCGCCGCCGCCGGTTGATGGCACGCAGGCGCACACCATGAAGCACGTGGTCATCGGCACGGCCGGCCACATCGACCACGGCAAGACCAGCCTCGTCAAGGCGCTCACCGGCGTGGATACCGACCGGCTCAAGGAGGAGCGCGAGCGGGGGATCACCATCGACATCGGGTTCGCGCCGCTCCGGCTCGCCCCCGACCTGACGGCTGGCTTCGTGGATGTCCCGGGCCACGAGCGCTTCATCCGGAACATGCTGGCAGGCGTGTGGGGGATCGACCTCATCATGCTGGTGGTGGCGGCCGATGAATCGATCAAGCCGCAGACCCGCGAGCACTTCGACATCTGCTCGCTGCTGGCCGTGAAGCGCGGCGTGATCGCCCTGACGAAAACCGATCTGGTGGAGCCGGATCTCGCTGAGCTGGCCGCGCTGGAAGTGCGCGAATTCGTCCGCGGATCGTTCCTCGACGCGGCGCCGATCGTGCCGGTGTCGTCCCGCACCGGAGCGGGGATCGACGGGCTCACGCAGGCGCTGCGCGACGGGGCGCTCGCGGTAACGCCGGGCCGATCATCGGACCTGCTCCGGCTGCCGGTGGATCGCTCGTTTTCCATGAAGGGGTTCGGCACGGTGGTGACCGGGACGCTCGTGTCGGGCAGGCTCGACGAGGGGGAGGAAGTCGCCATCTGGCCGGCCGGAACGCGCTGCCGGGTCCGCGGGATCCAGATCCACGGGGACGCGGCGGAAAGCGCCGCCGCCGGCATGCGCGTCGCGCTGAACCTGCAAGGCGTGGAGGCCGAAGCGGCAGCCAGGGGGGACGCCATCGGACGGCCGGGCGAAATGGCCCCGAGTCACCTGCTCGATGTGACGCTGCGGCTCCTGGACTCGGCGCCCCGCCCGCTGGCCGACATGGACAGAGTGAGGTTTCACCAGGGAACCAGCGAGCTGCTGGCCCGCGTGCGCCTGGTGGGAGCCGACGAGCTGGCGCCGGGAAACACGGCGTTCGCGCAGCTGCGCCTGGAGAAGCCGGGGATGTGCCTTCCCGGAGATCGATTCGTGATCCGCCGGTACTCGCCGCCGCTCACCATCGGCGGAGGCGTCGTGCTCGACGCGCACCCCGCCAAGCACCGCGGCGCTGGCGGTCCAGAGCTGCGCGGCCGGCTCGAGCGTCTCGAGAAGGCCGGCCCCGGTGAGGCGCTCCTGATCCACCTGGAAGGCGCCCGCGGCGGCATGCCACTGCGCGAGCTGGCGCGGCGCGCCGGACTCACTGTCGCCGAGGCTGAGTCACTCCTTGCGCCTCATGTGAACGAAGCCGCGCTGGTGTCGGGATCCGGATCCCAGGCTCTGGTCATCAGCCGGGATGCGGCCGGCGGGCTCCGGGACCTCGCGCTTGCGGCGCTGGGCTCCTACCACAAGACCAACCCGCTGCGCCCCGGAATGCCCCTCGAAGAGCTGCGGGAGCGCGCGCTGCGTGGCGTCAGCCCCGCCGCATCGGCCTTCACGCTGGAGCGGCTGGCCGCATCGGGCGCTGCGCGGATCGTCAAGGAGACGATCAGTCTTGCCGGCCACGAGGTGACCCTCTCGCCGGTGGAGCAGCGAGGCATTGAAGCTTTGGAGCAGGCATTCCGCAGCGACGGACTGAATCCGCGCACGCCCGAGGAGATCGCGGCGCAGGCCAGGGTGGACCCGCGGGCGCTGGCGCGCATGATGCACCTGCTGCTCGCTGAGGGTAAGCTGGTGCGCATCAGGGATGGCCGGGTCTTTCACGCGCGGGCCATTGACGAGCTGAAGTCGAAGCTCTGGGAGGTTCGCGCCAGCCGGCGCATCATCGACATCGGCTTCTTCAAGGAGCTGACAGGCACCTCCCGCAAGAACGCCATTCCGCTGCTGGAGCATCTGGACGCGGCGCACGTGACACGGCGGATCGGGAGCGACCGGGAGATCATGCCTCCTGCTGGAGGCTGAAGGGAGAGCGGATGGGACGGATCGGATGGATGGAGTTGATCATCATCCTTGCCATCGTGGTGCTGTTGTTCGGCGCGGGCAAGCTGCCGGCGATCGGCAGAGGACTGGGCGAGGGGATCCGCAACTTCAGGAACTCCCTCAGGTCCGGCCACGATGACGCGGAGAAGGAATCAGAAAACCAGACCGGCAAGAAACAGGGCTAACAGTCCCGCACGCGTGAGCGCATCCCGATCGGCTGAAGTCATCGCGGTTCATAGACGCATGGTCTCCCAGCTGCGCAGGGAGATCGCCGGCGTGGACGCGAACCACAGGCGCCGCTATATCCGGCGCTTCACTCAGGAGTTCCGGGACTACGAGGATCTCACCTCCTGGGACGACCTGGTCCTCGCCTGCTACAAGGCGGACCTGACCTACATCGGCGACTACCACGCCCTGATCTCCTCCCAGGCGCTCGCGGCGCGGCTGCTGCGGGAGATCGCCTCACGGTCGCGCGAGGTGATCCTGGCCGTCGAGATGGTCTACGGCCGCGACCAGCGGACGCTCGATCGATGGATGGCGGGCGACCTGACGGAGGCCGAGTTCCTGCGGCGCCTCCGGTACGACGTGGAGTGGGGCTACGACTGGGAGGGTTTCTCGCAGATCTTCGCCGCGGCCCGCGATTACGGCGTGCGCGTCTTCGGCATCGATTGCCCGCCGCGCAACGGCCTCAAATACATCCGGCGCCGCGATCAATACGCCGCCGAGAGGATCGCCGACATCTTCGTCAGGAACCCGGGCTCGAAGGTGGCCGTCGTGATCGGCGAGTCGCATCTGGCCACCAGCCACCTGCCCGCCCGCGTCCGCGCCGCCCTGGCCGCACACAACCTGGAGAAGCGCTCCGTGCGGGTCGTCCAGAACGTGGACGAGATCTACTGGAAGCTGGTGGCGAGAGGCCACGAGCAGCGTGACGTGGTGGCGGTTACGCGCCAGACCTTCTGCGTCTTCAACGCCAGCCCGGTGGCCAAGTACGAATCGTACCGCCAGACGATCAACCGCTGGAACGCCGAAAGCATCGACGAAGAGCAGGTCGATCTAACGCCGACCATCTACACGATGATCGACACGATCCTGCGCTTCCTCGAGGTGGACAAGTACCGGCTGTGCGTACGCCGGGAAGGGGAGTGCATCAAGTTTCTGGTTGACTGCTACCCGGATGTCCATTCCAGCGCCGACGGCGATGCGCTGAGCCGGGCGATCGCCGGCGGGGGCGTCACGCGCGCCGAAGCGGCGGAGATCCGGCGGCACATCGCCCGCCACGGCTCGTGCTACATCCCGCGGATCAACGCCATCGTGATCGGCCGGTTCAGCATGGTGCACGGTGGCGAGGAGGCCTCCCGCTTCGTCAACCACGCCCTCCGGGGGGACGCCTTCTACGGCGAGCCGCGGCACAGATCGCGCGACGACCTGTTCTACGGCGCGGTGCTGAATGAAGCGCTTGGATACTTCGGATCGAAGCTCATCGACCCCTCACGCAATCATTTTTTCGAGACCAAGCTCTACCAGTATCACCGCAAGGACCGGTCTTTTATCGAAGCCAACACGGATTACACCTTCGAGGAATTCAGCGGGATCATCCGGTTCATCCTGACGCACAAGAGGTTCGAGACCTCCAGGATCCGGGCCCAGATGCCGCCGGAGATCAAGGCAGGCATATGGACGCGCAAGTCGAGGATCTTCTCCGTGCTGAAGCACGAGCTGGGGTATTACCTGGGCCAGCAGCTCTACGACGGCTATCAGCAGGGAACGATCCAGCGCGAGGAGATCCGCACGCTCTACTCGATGAGATTCACCGAGGGCGGCGCGGCGCTGGCGACCTACCTCGATCTTGCCGGGCAGCTCCAGGGCGCGGCGCCGCGGAAAAGGAAGGCGACGAGTGGGCTCCGCTGATGCGCCGATCGTCCTGCGCAAGAGCGGAGCCCCTGACCCCTGGCAGGGAAGGGGGGGGTGATTCTCCCTTCACAAGCCGGCGGGATCTTGCTCGTCCTGATCAGATCCCCCGGAACAGGCGCCCGAGCCCCAGATAGAGCGGCAAGCTCCGGTGGGAACGGAGGTCGGTATTGCAAGACAGGTGCCGCTCGGAAAGACCAACACCCTGCGTAAAACCAGCGCCTGTCAGGGTATCTGTGCGGGCCAGCAGGATCGACGCAGCCCTCCTGTCTCGATCTGAGACCAGCCCGGCGCAGGGCGGGCGCCCCGCAGCCTCAGAGTGAGAGAGCAAGGAATGCGGAGGGCCGGGAAACTCAGCGTGTGCGGCGGCTCTTGCGCGGCTTTGTGGGATGCTGCCGCCGCGTCTCGAGCCTGTCCTTGAGCCGCGCAATGGTCTCCTCGAGCTCACCGCGCAGATCCTTGACCTTGAGGATGTCACCCAGCACCAGCATCGAAGGCTCGAGCCTGAAGATGTGACCGCGCACCGGCTCGAGACCGGATGGCCGCATGCTGAAGTGGCGCCGCCTGCCGCCCTCGGACGCCTCGTCCTCCGGCTCCTGGCCGGGCGGCTCAGGGCGGCCGGATTGCCGGGGCTCGACCCGGCGCAGCCGCGACGCGGTGGCTGCCATGGCGGCGCGGCTCACCGACTCGTGGAGCTGGAGGGCCGCCAGCAGCGCCTCGCGCGAGCTGGCGGAAAACTCCCTCAGGCGGCGCGCCAGATCATCGAGACTGCGCTCCTCGAGTGACTCGGTGCCTTTCTTCCTGAGGGTTTCTACGGCAGCGTCCAGCAGGGAGAGCGCCTGCTGGATCATCTCCCTGTCCTGATCGGACAACTCCTCGAACCTGAATGCGAGCTGGTAGACCTCGTGTGACGGGCGCTGGATATCCTCCGAGCCGTTTTCCCAGTGACGGCCCGTCAGGATCCACTCCACCGAAGTGTTCCCGATGCGCGCCAGCTCCAGGAGCCTTCTGGGCTCCGGAAGGACGCCGCGCTCGTACATGTGAATGGCCGGCTGGGTGGCGCCGATCATCTCGGCAAGCTGCCACTGTCTGAGGCCTGCATCCTTGCGCAGCTTCTTGATCCGGGCGCCGATCTCCTTCCTGTCGATGATCGAGCCAGCCGCCTGAGCCTTCCGATCCTCGCTGATCATGATGGCCGGCACTGTAGAGGATCCGTCACGTCCTGTCAAAACTAATCCGCTGAACCTAAAGGAGATTCGGGCGCACACCGCGAGCGCGGCTGACGATGCCGGAGGTGCGGTAAGATGCTGCCCGGAACCGTGCTCTCAATGGAGATGATCGAGTGAGCTCTCAGCCTGGACCATCCACCGCGGAGGCCCGGCGCCAGCGTCTGCTCGCGCTGGTGCGCGAGCGCGGGGTGAAGCTCGGGGAGTTCACGCTGGCCTCCGGCCGCAGGAGCACCTACTACGTGGATGCGCGTCTGGTCACTCTGGATGCCGAGGGGTCCTGGCTGATCGCGCGGTGCGTGCTGGATTTGATCGCCCGGGAGAAGATCGAGGCCACCTGGATCGGCGGATTGACGCTCGGCGCCGATCCCATCGCCGCGGCCACCGCGGCCCTCAGCCACGTGGAGGGGCGGCCGATCAACGCCTTTCTCGTGCGCAAGGAGGCCAAGAGCCACGGCACGGGGCGCCGGGTGGAGGGAGGGCTGCCCGCGGAGGCGCGCGTGGTGATCGTGGATGATGTCATCACCACCGCCGGCTCGACGCTGCAGGCCATCGATGCTGTGGAGGCGCTCGGCTGCAAGGTCGAAGCGGTGATCTGCGTTATCGATCGCGAGGAAGGCGGCCTGGAGGCGCTGCGCGGCCGCCGCTTCTATCCGCTCTTCAGGATCTCCGAGGTGCTGGCGGGGACAGCCCGGACCTGATCCATCCGCAGCCATCCCTGGCCGTGGTCCAGGATCCCCTCCTCCCTGCACATCCGGTAGAAGAGCCTGAGGCTCTCCGACTCCCCGGGGCCCAGCCTGAACCTGATGTTCTCGGCGAGATAGCGCCTCAGCAGGGAGGCGGGCAGTCCCGTCCGCGCCGATTCCTCCTCCACGATCTGCGGCAGCTCGGCAAGGCCGGTCTCGAGCGACTCTTCCAGCAGACGCTGCATCGGCAGCCAGGGGACAACCGGCCGGCAGGCCCAGAAGGCGAAGACGAACGGCAATCCGGTCATCTCGTTCCATTCACGGGCGAGATCCAGCACCAGCAGTCCCTCCCGCGCCGGCGCCCCGGCCGCCGGAAAGGCATGCAGGGCCGCGTCGCCGATCAGGAGCGCGGCGTCGTGATCCTCCAGCATCCGATCCAGGTCCGGCTCCATCGGCTCCACCACGGGGCGGCACTGATGCCGCCGTGACAGGAGCAGCCGCGAGAGCGCGATCGAGGTGCGCGAATTGAGATCGACGGCCAGCGAGCGGATCGAAGCGAACGGCCTGCGCGACACCAGGATCACCGAGCGCACCTCGTGGCGCGACGAGACGCCGGTTCCCGGGATCGCCGACAGCCCTCCGATCCGGGCGAACTCGATGGAGGGGATCAGTGCCACATCCACGAGCCCTTCGCGCAGCAGCCGCGCGCAGTCGTGCGGAGGGGCGAACTGCAGGGTGATGCCGGGATGGCGGCCTGTCTTCTGGAGTCCCCGGATCAGCGGGAGAGAATTCAAGTAGGCCACCGCGGCGACCCGGGTCGTCTGCATTGCGGCCGATTCTAGCAGAGCCGGTGAGAGCATGTTAGGATCAGCGCCTTCCATGGACATCTGCGTGATCACCAACAGGCGGCTGCGATCCGACCTCGCGCCGGAGGATCTGCTGGCCCGGGCGGCCCGCAGCGGCGCCGACCTTCTCCAGATCCGCGAAAAGAATCTCCCGGATGCCGAGCTGCTGCGGTGGACACGCATCGCGGTGGCGCGAGGGAATGAGCGCACGCCGCCGGTGCCCGTGGTGGTGAACGGCCGTCCTGACGTGGCGCTGGCCGCAGGGGCTGCCGGAGTGCAGCTTCCCGCCGATGGTCTGCCGGTCGCCGATGTCGTTTCGCGCTGGCGCGGCAGTCTGCGCGTGGGCGCTTCCGTGCACAGCATCGAGGAGGCGATGAAGGCCCAGCACGATGGCGCGGACTGGGTCATGCTGGGTCCGGTCTTCGACACCCCCTCCAAGCGCTCCTTCGGCGCTCCACTGGGAACCTCGCTGCTTGCGGCGGCCTGCCGCACGCTGACGATTCCCGTCTACGCGATCGGCGGCGTCAATCCGGATACGGCAACGCAGCTGCGCGGGATCCCGCTGGGAGGAGTCGCGGTCATCTCGGCAGTGATAGGGGCACTGGACATGGCCGCCGCGGTGGCGGCGCTCAGGGAGGCGCTCGCCGCGCCGCCGGAGCGCGCCTTGTCAGGCGGCGTGCTCGGAGTCGAGGAGGTCTGCCGGTGAAGCCTCAGCGCCGCACGCGGCGCGGACCGCCGCGGCAGGGAAGACCGTCGGGCCCCAGGGGCGGCGAGACTTCCATTCCACCGATCGCGCTGACGGCGCAGCCCACGGCGCCGCCCGAGCTGTCGCGCACCGTGCTGACGATCGCCGGCGTGGATCCATCGGGCGGGGCCGGCATAGCCGCTGACCTGAACACCATCGCCGCCTACCGGCATCACGGCGCCCTGGTGGTGACCTCCGTGACCGCCCAGAACACCATGGGGATTCAGGCCATCTACGATCTCCCGATGGAGTTCATCGCGACGCAGATCGAGTCGATCCTCTCCGACATGGAGGTGCACGCAGTCAAGATCGGGATGCTTGGCACCGCCCAGGTCGTCAGCCTGGTGGCAGGTCTCATCCAGTCACTGTCGCTGCGCAATGTGGTGCTCGATCCCGTGCTGCGCTCCACCAGCGGCACCGCGCTGCTCGAAAAAGCGGGAGTGCAGGCACTCCGCGAAAAGCTCATCCCCAGGGTTGATCTGGTGACGCCCAACATGGAGGAGGCGGGGATCCTCTCCGGCCTCAGCGTGACCGATCTTCCCTCGATGAAGCAGGCGGCGCGCGCCATTCACCTGATGGGCGCCAGGCAGGTTGTGGTCACCGGCGGGCATCTGGGCCAGCGGGCCATCGATGTCCTGGATGACGGCGCCGGCAGCGCCGTGTTCGATTCCACGCGGATCACCTCGAACAACACACACGGCATCGGCTGCACCTTCTCCACGGCGGTGGCCTGCCAGCTCGCCCGTGGCGTGCCCATGGCGCAGGCGATCGACGGCGCCAAGCGGTACGTCTCACGCGCCGTGGCCCACACCAGCAAGATCGGCAAAGGCGCCGGCCCCCTCAATCACCTGGTGACGCCCTTCTGACGAATGCCCTTGAAGCAGGCCGGGGGCCTTGATGGCCCGAGGCCTGCAACCCCCTCCTCCCCTTTCGGCCACTCAACGTATCGTCAAGATACGCCTCGCGGCCTCGCCGCTGCGGTTGCCCGGCCTGACGGCATCTGCGCGGTCTCGCGACGAAACCTGGTGAGAAAAGCGGGTTAGGGTAGCGATGAGTCCGCGGGGGTTGGTCTCCAGGGCGTACGCATCCGCACAAACAGCGTCTCCGTCCGTCTCCGCACGAACATGACGGTGCTGTCGGGCCGCGTCTTGCGCAGCCGATCCATCGCGACCTGGAAGTCCTCCAGGTTGGCGACGGACACGCCCCCGATCGCCTGGATGATGTCGTCGGCGTCGAGCCCGCCGATGCGCGCCCAGCCGCCGCCGTCCACCTCGGCGACCACCACGCCGGTGACGCCGGGCTCGAGAGCCTGCCCCTGGATGTCGTCCAGAGTGATCTCGCGCACGATCAGGCCCAGGTCCTCGTCCTCGCGCTCTGCCGCGGTCACCGCCGTCCTGGGCGCCTCGGCCAGCGTGACCGTGGCGTTGTGGCGCTCTCCCTGCCGGAGATACTCCAGGGAGACCGCCATGCCTGGCCCGACCCGCTCGATCTTCCTGCGGAACTCGGGCAGCTCCTCGTCGCGACGCACGCGCAACGACTCGCCCTCCAGCGCCACCAGGATGTCAGCGGGCCGCAGCCCCGCCTTGTCGGCGGGCGAGCCATCCAGCACTGACGCCACGATGATTCCGCCCTCGACATCGAGCTTCCAGTAGGCGGAGAGATCCTCGGACAGCGGCTGCATGATGATGCCGAGCCAGGAGCGCTTCGGATCCTTCTCGATGGGAGGCGGGGAGCCAAGCTGCGACGCGAACAACGCCGATGTGAAGATCATCGGATAGCCCGGTCGCCGTCCCTGCGCCATCGATCCGAGGATCGAGAGGGGGTTGCGTGGCAGCGTGCCGTCGGGGACGCGCTCCTTGAGCACGTCCTCGCCGATGATACCGATCGGCTTTCCCCGCGAGCTGAGCACCAGCCCGCCGATGGAGAAGTCATTCAGATGGGCATCAACGCTGTACATGCGCCGCGGCTTGTCGACCACGGCGTTCACCACGGTCGGGTGGATCACCGGCGCAAAGTCGTAGTTCCTGGACATCACCCCCATCACGGCGACTTCGTCGCCCACCTCGAGCCGCTCTGCGTCGGCCCACTCCAGGGCGGCAAGCCCCGCAGGGGGCGACTTGAGGCGCAGCCAGGCCAGGTTCAGATCCCGGTCCAGTCCCACCGGCTCGGCGTCCAGCGGCGCACGTCCGGCCCGGTGCACCTTGAACTCCACCGGGCCCAGGGTGTGGCGCGGGTCGCCGCCGAGATCCGGGAAGGGATCTCCGCTGGTGAGGATCAGGCCTGAAGCATCCACGATGACGCCGCAGAGCGCATCCTCCACCTTGCGCCCTTCGCCCCCGGTGGGCTTCTCGAGGGGCCGCAGTGTGTAGGTGATCGCCACGATGTTTCCTTTGTGCATGGCGAACCCCTGGCGCAGCTCGGCCGACATCCCCTCGCCGGCCGCGCGCGCGGACGCCGGCGCCAGCAGAAGCGCTGCCCCGAACACCATGCGCCGTGCGCTGGTCATTTTTTCATGGTGATAGCGGCGGCGCCTCATGGTGATCCCGGCGGCGGCGTCCTGCCGTTCTGAGCATCGTAGGTCGGCTTGATCACGAAGAAGTTCAGGAGCCGCCCCCGGCGCACCTCCGCCAGCAGCGCGCCGCGCCGGGAGGTGACCATCTCCCGGTAGAGATCCTTGTAGCTGTTCAGATCAGAGAGCTCGCGTCCCTCGAGCCGGACGATGACGTCGCCCGGGCGCAGCCCCGCCTCCTCGGCGAAGGAGTTGTCCTTCACGCCGGTGACCCGCACGCCCTTGTCACCCGGCAGGCGCAGCTGACGCCGCATCTCGAGCGTGATATCCGACACGGTGAAGCCCCACTCCCGGCACTCGAATTCGGCGACGTCGGCGTCGGGCCGCGCGCGCGTCACCAGGGAGGCGTCGCCCCGGCTCCCATCGCGCATGTAGGTCATGGAAACGGCCTGGCCGATCGGCAGATCGGCGATCATCTTCTGGAGGCGCGGCAGATCCTCCTCGAACAGCGCCACCACGGACGAGCCATTGATGTCGGTGATGACATCGCCGGGTGTGAGGCCGGCCTGCTCGGCAGGGGAGCCCCTCGCCACGCTCCCCACCACGGCCCCGCGATCCTCCGTCACACCGAAGTGGCTGCCCAGTCCGCGGATCTGCTGGAAGGTGACGCCGATCCAGGCGCGCGAGATCTCCCCCCCGGCGATGAGGGCCGCCGCCACCTCGCGGGCCAGATTGATCGGGATGGCGAATCCGAGGTTCTCGCCGAAGACGGGGATGGCGCGGGCATTGATGCCGATCACATTGCCACCCAGGTCCACCAGCGGACCCCCGCTGTTTCCCGGATTGATCGCCGCGTCGGTCTGGATCCAGGTATTGAGGGCGCCCGTGATCGCGCCACCCGGGAGCTCGCTCGCGGGGAAGTAGCGATCGAGGCTGGAGATCACACCCAGGCTGATGCTGCGCGCCAGGCCAAGCGGACTGCCCATCGCCAGGACCACCTGGCCTGCCTGCAGCCGGCTGGAATCTCCCAGCGGCGCATGGTGCACACCTTCTCCCGCACTGGACATGTCAACCCGGATCACGGCCAGGTCGCTGAGAGGGTCGATCCCGATGAGGCGCGCCTCCAGCTCGGCGTGATTGAACAGCGTGCACGAAAGCCGCTGTGCGCGCCCGACGACGTGCGTGTTGGTGAGGATGTAGCCGTCGGGCGAAAAAATGACTCCCGACCCCGTCACGGCCACCTTGCCCCGCTCACCCTGCCGGAAGACCTCCAGCACCGGCTGGATGTGAACCAGCGCGGGCAGGACCCGATCGCGGGCGCGATAGATCCGCTCCTGCTGGGACAAGCCGGCATCGGGAGTGCGACGGGCGCATGCGTACCCAGGGGCCAGCGCGAGCAGCGCTGCGGCGGACAGGACCACTGTTCGTCGTCGCAGCCTCATCTTCGGGCGACGGTATCACACGATCATCGCGCTCGCTACGCGCCCGCGGTTGCCGCAGGAGGCTGGGGGGAAGCGCGGCCCAGGTGGGAAAAACGCGCGCCAGTTTCCCTCCCGGGGCTGGGCGCTGAGTTCGATGGTCAGGTCGGGGAGGTGCTCAACCCGTGCGCGGTGGAACGGTGGTGCGGGGTCGCCTGGTTAGCCGAGAGGGCGTCAGCCCCGGGAGTTCGAAGGCGGACGATACCCAAGATGTAGGACTGTGTCAAGAAAAAAACACATCATCTAGTGTGAAGCTGCCTCGGCCTCCGACAGCGCCAGCTGCCCGCAGGCGGCGGCGATATCACGGCCGCGGTTGGCCCGGACCGAGACCGACACTCCATGTGAGAGCAGGTCCTTCTGGAACGCCTTGACCGTCGCCGCCGGCGGCTCCGCGAACGGCAGTCCCGACCCGGCGTTGAACGGGATCAGGTTTACCTTTGCCTTGAGTCTGTGCCGGTTGATCAGAGAGGCCAGCCGCCGCGCGTCGCGCGCCGTGTCGTTGACTCCACCGAGCATGACGTATTCGAAGGTGATCCGCTCGCGGGACGAGAGGGGCCAGTCCGCGCACGCGGCCATCAAATCCGCTATTGGGTGGCGCCGGTTGATCGGCATCAGGGAGCTGCGCACTTCGTCCGTGGTGGCGTTGAGCGAGACGGCCAGGCGCGGCCGCACCGGCTCGGCCGCCAGCCTGCGGATGGCGGGCGCGAGTCCCGCCGTGGAGAGCGTGATCCTCCGGATCGGGATCCCCACGCCGCGCGCATCTGAGAGTATGCGTATTGCCGCCAGCGTCTGGTCGTAGTTGTGCAGCGCTTCTCCCATCCCCATCATGACCACGTTGACGGGGAGCCGGTCGATCCTCCGCTCGTTGTCCTCCAGCAGCACCAGGGCCTGTCCCACGATCTCTCCCGCCGCCAGGTGACGCGTGAGGCCCAGCAGGGCGGTGTGGCAGAAGCGGCAGTCCAGCGCGCAGCCGATCTGCGGCGACAGGCAGAAGGTGATCCTGCGTGCCTCCGGAATGAACACTGCTTCGACCTGACCGCCCCCCGCGGGCTCCAGGAGGTACTTGCGCGTCCCGTCGCGGGCGGCATCCACGCGCAGCATCCGCGGGTATGCGAGCGAGCAGGAAGCCTCGAGCCGCGCGCGCAGCGCTGCCGGAAGGTCGGTCATCTGCTGGAAGGAGCGCGCGCGGCGCGCGTAGATCCAGCCGTAGATCTGCCGCGCGTGAAGGGGGCGGTCTCCCAGGGAAGAGACGATCCTCTCGAGCTCGGGCAGCTCGGCGCCGAGCAGGTTGGTCTCAGGCATGGCGGCTCCGGGCGTGCGGGGAAGTATCCCTAGAACTGGACCGCGGCGCCAATCTCCCAGCGGCGGCCGAACAACCGTGTTCCATCATAGGAGCTGCGCAGCCCGCTCTGGACCGAGGTCCAGTTGAGGGCGTCGTTGTTGAGGAGGTTCTCGCCGGAGAGGAACGCCGACAGGTTCACCGAGCGCAGCACCATGCTCTTTTCGATGCGGCCTCCCACCAGCCAGACGCCGCGGTTGCGCTGATCGTTCTTCTCGCCGGTAGGGAAAAAGGTGCGCGAGGCGCTCAGTGTGCCGGCATCGTCGCGATCAGCGGTCGTCGACACGATGCTGTAAGGCAGCCCCGAGGACCACTGGAGCGTCCCGCCCAGGATCAGACCGTGGGGCAGGTGCGTCACTCCCTGCCACTTGAGGACGTGCCGTTGATCGAAGTCGAGATAACCGGCCGCCAGGTCGCTCACCGCCGGATCGTTGCCCGCCAGTCCCGTGAACGACTCGGCGTCGCCGCGGGCTTCCGACCAGGTGTAGCTGGCCTGCATCTGCCAGTTGCGGTGCAGGCGCTTCCTGATGGTCAGCTCCAGGGCCGTGTAGGTGGAGGCGTTGTAGTTGCCGACCCTCAGGATCTGGTTCCAGTTGCTGTTCAGGACATACAGATCCGGGGCGCCATTGGGTACGCCGGCGCCCGGGGTGACTCCCGGCCTGTTGGGATCCGGCACCCCGCTGGTGGGGTCCCCGCCGAAGCGGTCCATCTCCAGGCCGCCACCGTCGCCGCACACGAGCCGCGGCGAGACGCCGTAGACGTCATCGAATCCAGTGCAGGTGATGTGATTGACATCCTTGTCCTGGAGAAGGTTGTCGCCCCGGCGGCTGATGAAGGTCGCGTTGACGGCCCACTCGGCGGCCAGCTCGCGCTCCACCCCGATGCTCCACTCGATCGTGGAGGGAGTCTCGAGATCCCTGTCGACCTGATTGGCCGTCACGAGACCGTTGATCGGCTTGCTCGGTCCGCCCGGCTCGGCCTGCTGGCCGGGGCCGTTGATGACCCACTGGGCGTTGTACAGGTTGCCCCCCTGCTCTGCCGTGATCGCTCCCAGGAAGAGCCGGTCGTAGTACTTGTTCCAGGTTCCGAAGAACTTCGTGCGGCCATCGGCCCATGGATCCCACGAGACGCTCAGCCGTGGAGCCAGGTTGGTATTGGAGATGGAGAATCCTTCGGACAGCCTCTCGCTTCCGGTCGTCAGCGGCGCGCGCACCTGGTTTCCTTCGGGACCGGCCACCTCCACGAGGCCGTCGTGATTCAGGTCGAACTCGGCCTGCGGGCTGCCCGGGGGAGCCACGACGATTCCCGTCAGCCCCCTGTCGATCCGGCCGGGACTGCGCTGCGCCGTGCATGCGGAGCCCTGCGCGTTGCACAGCACGTCGAAGCGGCGCAGGACTTGACGCGCTTCGTTGGCCGGCTCGAAGAATGAAAAGCCGGTCGAGTCGAGCTCCTCGCTGTCCACGCGCAGGCCGATGTTCACCGTCAGGTTGGCCATCGGCTTCCACGAGTCCTGGGCGTAGAAGCCGGCCGCCAGGCCGTCGGCCCGCAGCACGTCCTGTGGGGGATCGTAGGCCTCCAGCGTGAGCGTCCCGTACCGGATGTGTGGAGGAGGCGGAGGGTCGATGATCACATCGAGCTGGGTCGAGTTCACCGTGTTGTCAGTCATGATCGGGTTGTTGATGGGCCGGTCGCTGTAGCGTTCGTCGTTGAACTCGAATCCTCCCTTGATGCTGTGGCTGCCGTGCCAGTCATCGATGGTCAGGGAGAGATCGGTCTTGAAGGTGGCGCGCTCCCGGCTGTCGTTCGACACGAACGGATACGGCCCCACCGAGCGTGTCGGTGTGTAGAGATCCTTGACGAGCCGATCGCCGCGGATCAGCCGGAACATCGAAGCATCGTTGGCGCAGTTCATTGACGCGCACGGCAGGCGCGCGTAGATCTGTCCCAGGGCGTTGCGCTGCGTGATGATCTCGATCTGCCGGAAGTCGTCCGACGCGGGGGAGATCTGCACACCCGCGTCGAGACGCGACACGAGCGATTCGATCAACAGCCGGGGAGAGATGATGGAGGTCCATTTCACCTGGGGCAGAGGACCCCCCGTGCGGGCGATGTAGTCCGAGTCGGGCGAGATGTAGGGGCCCTGGTAGTTGCCGGTGTACTCGAACGGATCGTAGTTGATCTGGAATGTCAGCTTGTTGTCCGGATCGGTCTGCCATGTGATCTTGCCGAAGGTGTTCCACCCTTCCTGGGTGGTCAGTCCGGAGCCGCCGGCCGCAAAATTGACCGGGACTTCCCGGTCTACCCGCTGCACGGAGCCGAAGTACCAGAGATGATCCCTCACGAGGGCGCCGCCCAGCGTCAGGTAGATCTGCGTATCCTTGTATTCCTCCACGGGCGTGGAGATCTGCGTCTGATCCTCGTTGTTCGCGCCGTCTCCATCCAGGAACGAGGATCGGAGGAAGTACTTGAAGGATCCCTCGAATGCGTTCCCTCCTGACTTGGTGATGATGTTGGCGAAGCCGCCGTCGGCGCGGCTGTACTCGGCCGGCGCGCCGCTGGTGATGACCTCGATCTCCTCGACGGTCTCGAGGTTGATGTCCTGGCCGAAGTGGCCCGAGAGGGGGTCTGTGGTGTTGGTGCCGTCGAGCCGCAGCTGCAGGCCCGTGTCGCGCGCGCCGTGCACGTTGGGGTTGCCGTCCCCGTCGGTGTCGGTGACGCCGGGGGCCAGCGTCAGCACGTCGTTGAAGCGCCTCCCCAGCAGCGGCAGGCCCTCGAGAAACTCGGCGCCGTAGCTGCTGGACGTCACGGTGGACTCGGTGTCCACGATATCTCCCTGCGCCTCGACCTCCACGGTTTCCTGCAGCTCGGATGATGGTCTCAGTGACAGGTTCACCTGGGTGGTGCGCGTGGGGTTCAGATCGATCGGACCGGCCACCACGGTCGCATATCCGGGAAGCGCGGCCTTCACCGAATACCCAGCTCCGGGGGGCAGCAGCTTGAAGGCGTAGTTTCCTTCCAGGTCAGTGACGCTGTGCTGTGAGCCGATGGCGATGCCGGGATTGGTCAGCGTCACCACCACGCCGGGGATGCCGGTGCCAGCGTCGTCCAGGATCCGGCCGCGCAGCATGGCCGTGGTGGCGGTCTGGGCCCTGGCCGCGGACAGGGAGGCCGCGAGCGCGACTAGCACAATCACGCTTTGGCTCTTGCGGGAACGGGGTTTCATCGGCAGCGCAGGAGCTTCATGAATTGTCCGGGCTAGTGCCCTGACTCTGGACACGACACAAGGCGATAACTTTACGGCGATCAGGGGTTTGCGTCAATCGGCTGACAGGCGGAATCGCGCCGCATGGCCGCGGGCCCGCGGATCGAGCAGTCCGTACGACAGGTCCACCGCCAGATTGACCAGGAGGAAGATGGCGGTCATCGAGATGGCGGCTCCCTCCACCACGGGGAGATCGCGCACGCTGATGGCGCGCAGGATCACCAACCCGAGCCCCGGCCAGGCAAAGACCGTCTCGGTGGCGATCGCCCCGCCAAGCAGCGTCCCGAAGCTCAGGCCGGCCAGCGTCGCGATCGGCGCGCCGGCCGCCTTGAGCGCGTGACGCGACAGCGCTCCGCCCGACGTCACGCCGCGCGCCATCGCCGCGGTGCAGTAGGGCTGCGCGCGCGCCTCGATCAGCGCCGCGCGCGCCACGCGGGCCAGCAGCGCGCTGGAAAAGAGCGCCAGCGTGACGGCAGGCAGGATCAGGTGCGCCAGGCCGGGCAGCCTGAAGCCTCCGAGCGTGATCCCCTCGCCGTACCCCGACACCGGCAGCCAGCGCAGCCACGAGGCGAAGATCAGCATCAGGATCATACCCATCCAGAACGTGGGAGTGGCCAGGTTCAGAGCGGAGAAGATCCGCGCCGCCGCATCGAGGCCTGATCCCGGCCGCGCGGCGCAAGCCAGCCCCAGTCCCACGCCGATGGCCAGTCCCAGCGCCGAGGCGCACAGGGCCAGCAGGAATGTCCGCCCCAGTCCTTCCCGCAGGATCACCGTCACGGGTCTGTGCTGCACGTACGACGTGCCCAGATCCATGTGCGCCAGCCTCGCGATGTAGCGGGCGTAGCGCGCCGGCGCCGGCTGGTCCAGGCCCCACTCGGTGCGCACCCGCGCCAGCACTTCTGGATCGGCGCTCTGCCCGGACAGGATGCGGGCCGGATCGCCCGGGATCAGGAACATTAAGATCCAGATCAGCGTGGCGGCGGCCCACAGCACCGGCAGCATCCACAGCAGGCGGCGCGTGATGAAGAGCAGCATGCCAGAGTCCCGGGGCAGCGATCAGCTGCCCGTGCGGGCGACCTCCTCCCATGCTATTCCGAACGATCCCAGCGGACTCAACGCCATCCCCGAATACTCCGGCCTCAGGAGAAGGTCCTGTCTGTACCAGTAGACGGGCACCAGGGCGGCATCCTCGAGCAGCAGCGTCTCGCCCTGCCTGTAGATCTCCTCGCGGCGCGCGCGATCCGTCTCGACGCGGGCCTGCGTCATGAGCGCATCGAACGCCTCGTTGTGATACCGGCTCAGGTTTCCCTGCGCGCCGGTGGCGAACTGCCCCGCCAGGAAGTTGTCGGGATCGGGATAGTCCGCGTACCAGGTCATGCGGAACAGCCCCATGTCCGCGGCGGCCAGCGCCGGACCGAACATCGTCTTGAGGAACGCGCCGAAGTCGGTCATCCGCACGCGCGTGCGCAGTCCCACCCGCGCCAGGTCGGCTTCGATCCTCTCGCCGATTCTGCGGAATCCCTCGGTGTCGTTGCTCAGGTAGGTGATCTCGGGAAGGCCCTTGCCGCCGGGGTGGCCCGCCTGCGCCAGCAGCCGCGCCGACAGGTCAGGGTCGTAGGCTGCCGCGGTGCGGCCCGGATCGTGTCCCAGCATTTCCGGCGGGATGACGCCGGCCGCGACCAGGTCCTTTCCTTCCTGCAGCGTCCTGACGATGAACTCGCGGTCGATGGCATGGAGCACGGCGCGCCGGGCCAGAGGGTTGTCCCTGAACACTCCCTGCTCGAAGTTGAAGCCGATGTACAGGATCGCCAGGCGCGGGGCATTGTGGAGCTGATCGGCCAGCTCGGACCGCACCTGCGCGCGCCGGCCCGGGGGCAGCTCCTGCAGGAAGTCCAGTCCGCCGGCCCGGTACTCCTCAAGCGCCGTCGCCGAGGAGCGGATGAAGCGGACATCGATGCGGCTGATCGCGCCGCGCGCGGGTGGCTGCTTCCAGTGCTGCGCGAACCGCGCGAGCGACAGCGTGACTCCCGGCTCCCACGAGGCGAGCCGGAAGGGGCCGCAGCCGATCGGAGTCCGCAGGTATCCCTCCGCGGCATCTTCGTAGACTTCCCTGGGAAGGATGGATCCGGCTTCGGACGCCAGCACTCCGAGCAGCGCGTCGTAGGGCTGCGCCAGCGTGATGACCACCGTAGCGGGATCGGGCGCCTGCGCGTCAGCGACCGCGGCGAGGAAGCCGCGCTTTTCCGATTTGGCCTGCGCGGACATGGCGCGCCGCAGCGACCAGACCACGTCCTCGGCGCTCACCTCGCGCCCGTTGTGGAACCGCACGCCGGGGCGCAGGGTGAAGGTGTAGACCTTGCGGTCCTCGGAGATGTGCCAGCGCGCCGCCACGGCGGGGCGCGGCTCCAGCGTGCCGGGGGTGAACTCCACCAGGCCATCGAAGATCTGATAGATGTAGACGAGCGAGTTGTCGTCGCCGGCGCGGAACGGATCCAGCGTGGGAGGATCTTCCGGCATCCGGTAGCGCAGCACCACGTCGGCCGGGGGGGGCTGCGGCGCGGCGCACCCGGCTCCCAGCAGCAGGATCAGCAACGCCAGCCCGTGCCTCTGCATTGATCGTGGCCTCATCTAGGAATGCGTCGCGATACGGGTCCTGGGATCCAGCCGATCGCGCAGCCCGTCGCCCAGGAGCACGAAACCCAGCACGGTGATCACCAGCGCCACGCCGGGCACGATCCCCAGCCACGGACGCAGGGTGAACTCCGGCTGGGCATCCACGATCATCCGCCCCCACGAGATGGCGGGCGGCTGCGCCCCCAGGCCCAGAAAGGACAGCCAGGCCTCCGTCAGGATGTTGCCGGCCACCCCGGCGGTGGCGGCCACCAGCGCGGGCGCGGCGGCGTTGGGCAGCAGGTGGCGCACGATGGCGCGCGTGCTGGAGGCTCCGGCGGAGCGGGCCGCTTCGGAGAATCCCGAGCCGCGCAGGCTCAGGCACTGCGCGCGCACCAGCCGCGCGATGCCTGCCCATCCCAGCAGCCCCAGCACGACGAACACCAGCGTGATGCTGCGCGTGTCGAACACCGCGATGGCGGCCATCGCCAGGATCGGCAGCGGGACGGCCAGAAGGATGTCGGCGGCGCGCATCAGCGCGGCGTCAACCACACCGCCATAGTAGCCGGCAAGCGACCCCAGCGACAGTCCGAGGAGCAGAGCGATCGCCTCCGCGGAGAGTCCCACCGCCAGCGAGAGCCGCGCGCCGTGCAGGACGCGCGAGAGCAGGTCGCGGCGCTGGATGTCGGTGCCGAGCCAGTGGTCACCCGAGGGGGGAGCGGGCGGCGCCTGAATCGCCCGGTCCTCGTCATGCGGTCCCCACGCCAGGAAGAGCCGCGTCAGGAGGGACCGGCCGCGCGCGCCGCCATCCTCATGCCGCGGCGGCTCGATCGACAGCAGGGCGATCAGGCTGATGGCGCCCACCACGATCGCGCCGGCACGCATCGCAGTGCTCTTCGACCGCGCGGAGCCCGGCATCGCTTCTCCTCCGCGGCCTCGTTCCGCGGCCGCCGCGTCACGCTATTACAGCGTCCCCGGCCGATCAAGAGTCAGCATCGTTCGGCGCGGCCTTGACCTGCCCGCGGGGCCTCACCTACCCTTGGCGCGTGGCCGATCCGACTCCCATCACGCGCGGGCACATCTCGTTCGGCATCGCCGGAGTCATTCTCGGGCTGACGCTGGGCTTCGTCGCCGCGCATCAGCTCTACGGCGGGCGCTACGCCAACCTGCTGGCCGGCGCGGCGGCCCGGCCGGAGGGCCAGCGCGGACCCGGCATGGCCCCGTCTTCCGCGATGCCACCCGCGGGAGCGGGCGAGCAGGCCGGCCCGGCGGCGTCCGGCGGCGCGCCGGACATGGCGGTGATGGAGCAGATCAAAGCCGAGCTGACGTCTCTCAAGGAATCGCTCAAGACGAATCCGAAAGACGGCACCGTGCTGACCCGCCTGGGGGATCTCTACATGGACGCCGGCATGTGCGACAAGGCCGAGGGGTACTATCGTGAGGCGCTCGCCGTGTCGCCCAACGACGTGGCGGTGCGCACCGACATGGCCACCTGCATGCGCAATCAGGGCCGCTCGGACGAGGCGCTCAAGGAGTTCGAGGCGTCGGTTAAGATCGATCCGGCCCACTGGAGGGGCTGGTTCAACATGGGGATCGTCTACCTCTACGACCAGGGAGCCTACGACAAGGCCCGGGAGATGTTCGCCAAGGTGCTGGAGATCAATCCGGGACACTTCACGATGGAGCAGATCCAGGGAGAGATCGATCGAGTCCGCCGCGAGAAGTCGGGCGCCGCGGAGACCAGCCCCTCGTGACGGGAGGATATGGCGGCTACGGCGGCGCCGCGCCCGCCACGCGCCCCGTCAAGCGCGAGCACGAGCTGCGCGGCGACATCGTCGAGGTGGGCCGGAGGCTCTACGCGAAAGGGATGATCGCGGCCGGCGACGGCAACATCAGCGCGCGGATGGCCGACGATCGGATCCTGACCACGCCTTCGGGCCGCAACAAGGGACGGCTCTCCACGGAGGATCTGGTCGTCACCGACATGCAGGGGCGCAAGCTCTACGGCACGCTGGAGCCGTCCTCCGAGCTCGAGATGCACCTCGTCATGTACCACGAGCGGCCCGGCCGGGGGGCGGTGGTGCACGCCCACCCTCCGCATGCATCCGGATTCGCGGTGGCCGGCATCCCGATGGATCAGCCGCTCCTTTCCGAGGTCATCCTGACTCTGGGGACCGTGCCGCTGGCCATGTATGGCACGCCGACGACGCCGGAGCTCGCCGAGGCGGTGCGACCCTATGCGAGCCACGACGGGATCCTGCTGGCGAATCACGGCGCTCTGACTGTGGGAAACGATCCCTTCCACGCCTACGACCGGATGGAGACACTCGAGCATTCCGCGCACATATATATGGTGGCGCGCACCCTGGGCAGCGAGAAGCCGCTGTCGCAGGAGCATGTCGCCAAGCTGGAGAAGATCCGCGAGCGCCTGCAGTTCTCACCCCCCACTCATGCCTGCATGAGCTGCCGCGTGCTCGACGAGCAGCTCGCAGGCGCCGGCGCGCCGCACGCCGCCGACGGCGAGGGGGCCTATCACCTGACACGGGACGAGCTGGTGGACCTGATCGCCGACGTCGTCAGACAGCTCTGACGGCGCATCCGCCATTGAAGATCGCATTGGGGGCATCGAATGAAGGATGAGAGGGAAGCATCGATGGGGGAAGCTCTGGGGATGATCGAGACGCGCGGGCTGGTGGCCATGATCGAGGCCTCCGACGCGATGGTGAAAGCGGCCAAGGTGACTCTGGTCGGCTGGGAGAAGATCGGCTCCGGGCTGGTGACCGCCATCGTGCGCGGCGACGTGGCCGCGGTGAAGGCGGCCACCGACGCGGGCGCCTCGGCGGCCCGCAAGGTGGGCGAGCTGGTTTCCGTGCACGTCATCCCGCGCCCGCACGCCAGTCTCGAAGATCGTCTCCCGATCGGCAAGACGGGCCGCGTCTAACGCTCATCACAGACGCGGGAGGGTGCGATGTTTCTGGCCCGCATCATGGGCACCGTGGTGGCCACACGCAAGGACGAGCGGCTGGAGGGGTGCAAGCTCCTGGTGGTGCAGCCGCTCGATCCTGAAGGACACGACAGCGGCCAGCCGTTGGTGGCCGTCGACACGGTGAGCGCCGGGTACACGGAGACGGTCCTGGTGGTGACCGGCTCGTCGGCGCGCATGACGTCGCGCACCAAGGATTCCCCGGTGGATGCCGCCATCGTGGGGATCGTGGACACCATCTCCGTGGATCGACCCGCGGTGAAGAAATGAATCTCGCACGGGTTGTGGGCCGGATCGTCTCCACGCACAAGCTCGACGCGCTGACGGGCCGCAAGCTCCTGCTGCTGGCTCCCGTGGACTCGCGCGGTGTGGAGTCGGGCCAGCGGCTCGTGGCTCTCGATGCGGTGGGTGCCGGCGCCGCCGAGCTGGTCATCTACGTCCGGGGGCGGGAGGCATCGCACGCCTTCTTGCCCGAGATCGTCCCCGCCGACGCGAGCATCGTGGGGATTGTGGATCACGCCACGCGGGAGATCTGATGCTGCTGGGTCGCGTCGTTGGACATGTCGTATCCACCGCAAAGCACGAGCAGCTCACCAGCCTCAAGATGCTGCTGGTGCAGCCTCTGCATCCCTCGGGCGCGTCTCACGGAAGCGAGCTGATGGCGGTCGACTCGGTCGGCGCCGGGGTGGGTGAGAGGGTGCTCGTGGTGGTCGAGGGCCGCTCGGCCTCGCAGGCCGTCAATCTCCCGGCTGCGCCGCTCGATGCGGCTATTGTCGGGATCGTGGACCGCATCGATCCATCCTGAAGGCTCAAGGCTGCCCTGAAGGCTCAAGGCTGCCCTGAAGGCTCAGGGCTGCCCTGAAGGCTCAAGGCTGCCCTGAAGGCTCAGGGCTGCCGTGAAGGCTCAGGGCTGCCGTGAAGGCTCAGGGCTGCCCTGAAGGCTCAAGGCTGCCCTGAAAGCTTCCGCCCGCCTCAGGGTTTCCGCCGGCAGTCCGCGCGGGAAACGCGGGCCGCGCGGGCGCGCTCTCCGGTTGCCTGCCTCTGACGCGGACACCATGTTATACGCCGTTTCCGCAGATTCTGTCTGCGCAGGAGACGGGTGCGCATGGATCAGGACCGGCTGAAGGCTCTTCTCGATGAAGCCTCCGATCATTACAACCAGGGGCGCTTCGAGGAAGCGATCGCGACCTGGAAGCAGGTGATCGCCGTGGATCCCCAGAACCAGAAATCGAAAGAGGGGATCCGCATGGCCAGCCTTCTGGTCTCCGACTGGGACGAGAGCGGATCCGGCCAGGGTGCGTCGTCGGCTGCGCCCAGGCCTGCCGCGCGCAGGCAGGCCGCAACCGCCGCTGCCTCGGGAGACGCCGGCGCGGACGGATCCGCCGAGCTGGATCTGGCGCTCCAGGTGGGCCGCGAGGCGCTGGCCGGAGGGCGCCACATGGAGGCGGCCGAAGCGGCGCGGCGGGCGCTGGAGCTTGATCCCGGCAACATGGAAGCCTGCGGCATCCTCTCGCTGTCTGCCGATGACGAGACCGCGGCGGCTCCCGTCCGGATCGATCCTGTGGCGGGCGCGGCGGGCGCGATCCATCAGGAAACCACGCTCGATCGTGAATCGATGACGCTCGGCGTGGACGACACCAATCCTCAGCTCGCCGTCACCGCGCCCGGGCCGCTCGCCGCGGCCCAGGCAGACCTCTCCCCGGAAGATCTTCGCCGGATCAGCGTCGTCCTGGATGAAGGCCAGCGCGAGTTCGACGCGGGGCACTTCCAGGAGGCCATCTCGGTCTGGTCGCGCGTCTTCGTGATCGATCGGAGCAACACCGAGGCCGGGCTGCGGATCGACCGCGCCAAGGCCTCGCTGGAGCAGCGCACCCGCGATGTGGACGAGCTGTACTACAAGGCGGTCGACGCGCACGATGCCAACCGGATCGAAGAGGCGGTGGATCTCTTCAAGCGCGTGCTCGAGCTGACTCCTCACCCCGAGGCGCGTGCCTACCTCGACGAGATCACCGCCAAGGCGAAAGGCGGCGCACCGCCGGTGCAGGAGTTCGCCATCGAACCTCCGGAGCCGCCGCGCCCGAGACACCAGGAAGAGACCGCCGCCATGTTTCCCGGCGACAGCGTGCCGCTGGCGGATGTGGACGGTATCGTCCGCCGCCCCGCACTGCTGAAACCCGGCGGGGCCTCCTCGGGGCGCAGCGCCACACAGGAGTTCATCGATCGTCCCCTGGGCACAAAGCGCGGCGAGGCGCAGGGTGGAGGACTCAGGAAGCTGCTGATCGGCGCCACGCTCGCCATCGTCTTTGGGGCCGCCGGGTTCAGCGCCTGGCTCTGGTTCGGCAGCCGCACCGGTGAGATCGCCGAAGCCGAAGCCACGCCGGCCGAGCCGCCCAGGCCTCCCCGGGAGAAGGCGCCGCTGCCGGACGCGCCGCCGTCCGACAAGGGGGGATCGATCGAGGTGGTGCCGGGCGCCGCGCCGAAGCCGGGAGAGACGCCGGCGGAGGATCCTGTCGCGCCGCCCATGCCGGACGCGGCTCCGAAGCCGGTGGACACTGTCCAGGCGGGCCTCCTGGCCGAGGAAGGACGGGCGCACTACGAGCAGGGGCGGTGGGCCGAAGCGGCGCTGGTTCTCAAGAAGGCGCGGGATCTCAACCCGACCGACTTCACGACGAAGGACCTCCTCGACAAGGTCATGGTTCATCTCGAAAAGCAGGCCCACTTCGAGCAGGAGATGCAGCTTGCGGGGACCTACTTCAGCGAGCTGGATTTCGCCTCGGCGCTGCACAAGTTCTACCGGCTCCATCAGGAGCGGCCTGACATGAGGGTGCTGGAAGCGTGCATCCGCAACTCCTGGTTCAACTGGGGGGTGACCCTCCTGCAGGCAGGCGCAGTGGTCGAGGCTGCAGAGAAGTTCGACGAGGTGCTTCTGCTCAGACCGGGTGATCGCGAGGCGGCAGGCGCGCGGGAGCTGGCGCGCCGATACAACAAGCGGCCCCGCGACGCGTCGTATAACGCCTTCGTCGGCGGCCTGACGATGCGTCAGCTGGACGCGCAGTGATGGGCTCGCGCTCCGTCGCCGATTTGATGCAGGCTTCAGGGCCGCTGCCGGCACGTGATGCGGCGCAGATCGGGGCCGAAGTCTGCCGGGTGCTGGAAGGATTGCACGCTTCGGTCGGCCCGCTGGGCGCCATCAGCGCGTCGACGGTGATGCTGCTGCCCGGCCACAAGGTGTCGCTGGCCGAGTCCACGGCGCCGGCGGGAGAGGCGGAGTTCGGGGCGTCCCGGGCGCTCTTCGCCGCGCCCGAGCTGCTGGAGGGTGGCCCCCTCACCCGCGCCGCGGACATCTACAGCGTCGGCGCCCTCATCCATCACATGGTCACAGGCTCGTATCTGGTGGAGGGTGGGTCCACCGCAGAGGTGCGCGAAGCCCACAGGCGCGGCGATGTGCGCCGACTGGACAGCGCGCGGGTCGGCCTGCCGCGTGAGATGGTCGCCGCCGTGGAGCGGGCGATGGCATCCGATCCTGCCGCGCGCTTTCCCGACGCCGCATCGATGAAGGCATCGCTTCAGGCATCCGTGGCCCCGCGGGCGCGCGCGCAGGTGTCCACGCCGTCGCCGTCCGCCCCCGCGAAGCGGCCATGGCTCATCTGGTTCCTGGCGGCCGATGCCGTGGTGATGATCGTTGTGGCTGCGTTCCTGATTCCCCGGTTTCTTCGAGCCGGTCCTTCCGGCGGGTCCGATCCCGCGTCGATCGATGGCGCGGACGCGGCCATCCCCGCGGCGCACCTGTCGGATTCAGAGCGCGAGGCGCTCGCGTCTCTCTCCACGCGCATGCGCAGTGTCGAGCCGCTCGGGGCGCACGACGCGGCGCGCCGCATGAGCGAGGAAGCGCTGCAGATTGCGGAATCGGCGATGGGACAAGCTGCGCCGCAGCTCGCGCCGATCATGGAGGATGCCGCCTTTGCCTGTCTCGCCGCGGGCGACTACCTCTGCGCGCAGACGCGCTACGAGCAGGCGCTGGCGCTGCGCGAGAAGGTGCGCGGCGGCGATCAGTCGCCACGGGCCCGCACGATGCTGGGCATGGCGCTGCTGCTCGAGGAAAGCGGCAATGCCGCCGGAGCGGCGCGGCTGCGGCAGGAGGCCGCACAGCTTCCCGGATGGGACGAGGCCGACCCGCTGGCTCCCTACCGCGTCGACCTGACGCTGCTCGCGGGGGGAAGCAGCGGCCGCATGGCGGCCGACAGCCCTCTCGAGCCCGACGACAAGCTGGGCCTGGAGCTCACCGTGAACCGCACGGCCAGCCTCTATGTGATCGACGAGGACGCGGAGGGGGGCGCCTATCTGCTCTACCCGCTGCCGGCCTATGAGACGAGAAATCCACTGCCGGCCGGCGTTCCGATCCGCCTGCCGGGCAAAGTGCAGGGCCGGGATCGACATTGGCTGATGACCGGCGCCCTGGAGGGTCAGAGGCTGCTGTTGGTGGTGAGCCCCGAGCCGCTCGAGGAGATCGAAGCGGAGGTGAGAGGCGTGCCGGCTGCGTCGCAGGAAGGCAGGCCGATACTGGCCTCGAGGATCTCGGACAATGGGCTCAACCGGCTCAGGAGTCTTGCCGATCCCGGAGCTTCGCGGGGGCGGCTCTTCTCAAAGGCCTCGCGGCCCACGATCCGCTCCGAGCCGGCGCGCGGCGTCTGGATCCGCGCCGTGGGAAACAATGCGCTCGCGCGCTGACGTCAAGCCTCCTTCTCCCTCAGCGCGTGAAAGAACCCGGCGGCGGGTCCTGATCCTGCGCGATCCCGCCGCCTCCAGGCAGCTCATCTGCCGCCTGCGCCGCCGGAAGGCCCGGCAGTCCTAACCCGAAGCCTCTCCTCGATGCGCCCCACGACCTGGGACACTGACAGCCCCGTCGTGTCGACGATCAGGTCCGCCTCACCGTAGAGCGGCTCGCGGTCGGCCAGCAGGTCGCGCAGGCTGGCGAAGGCGCGCGGGTCGTTGCCCATCGGCCGCCGGTCCCCCTGCGCGGTGACCCGCTCCCAGTGATCCTCGGCGCGGGCGCGCAGCCAGATGATCGTGGCGTTGCGCGCCAGCATCGAGAAGGTCTCGGAATGGGTCACGATGCCGCCGCCGGTGGCCAGCACGCCGCCGGTGCCGCGCGCCAGCCAGGCCTCCAGGGCCTCGCGCTCCCAGCGGCGGTACGACTCCTCGCCGTGCACCTCGAAGATCTCGCGCAGCGGCAGGCCGGCCTGTTCTTCGACCAGATGATCCAGCTCGAAGAAGGGGAGCTTGCGGCGCGCCGCCAGCCTGCTGCCCACGCTGCTCTTGCCGGCGCCGCGCACGCCCACCAGAGCCAGGGTCGCGCCGCGGCCGGCCGACGTCAGCAGGGCCGAGGGGGAGGTGCCGAGGGCCTGCGAGATCCGGGCGAGGCGCAGCAGCGAGGGGTTTCCCTGGCCCAGCTCAACCTGCGCCAGGAAGCGCTCGGAGAGTTTGGCGCGCGAGGCGAGCTCGCGCCGGCTCCACCCTTTGCGGGAGCGCTGCGAGCGGATCTCCTGTCCGACCTGCGAGAGCAGCGGGTTGGCGGCCATCGACAGGCACTATAGTGCAGCTTCTATGGCCCGACAAGAGCAGATTCATAAATATATTGCTTGCACTCGCAGACGCAGCGGGCTAGGCTGTCGCATCATGACCGACTTCAACACGTCACCCGACCGCTACGTCCACTGGAAGCTGGAAATCACCGGTCCGATCGCCCGCCTGAAGATGGACGTCGATCAGGACAAGCCGTTCGCGCCCGGCTACAAGCTCAAGCTCAACTCTTACGACCTGGGCGTGGACATCGAGCTGGCCGACGCCGTGCAGCGCCTGCGCTTCGAGCATCCCGAGGTCAAGGCCGTCATCGTGACCAGCGCCAAGGAGCGGGTCTTCTGCGCCGGCGCCAACATCTTGATGCTGGGCTCGTCGTCGCATCCCTTCAAGGTCAACTTCTGCAAGTTCACCAACGAGACCCGCTGCTCCATCGAGGATGCCTCGGCGCATTCCGGCCAGCGCTGGATCGCGGCGCTCAACGGGACGGCGTCGGGAGGCGGCTACGAGCTGGCCTCGGCGTGCGACGAGATCTACCTGATCGATGACGGCAACTCCGCCGTGTCGCTGCCCGAAGTGCCGCTGCTGGGGGTGCTGCCGGGCACCGGCGGGCTGACGCGCCTGGTGGACAAGCGCAGGATCCGCCGCGATCACGCCGATGTCTTCTCCACGCTGGCCGAAGGGCTCAAGGCCCGCCGCGCCAGGGAATGGAACTTCATCGATGGATCGTTTCCGCGCAGCAAGTTCGAGGCCGAGATCGCGGCGCGCGCGCAGGCGATTGCCTCCCAGGCGACACCCAAGGACGGCGCGCGCGGCATCAAGCTGGCAGAGATCAGGCCACGCGTGGAGGAAAAGGACGGACGCGCCACCTTCACCTACCGGCACGTGACCTTGAAGTGCGATCGCGGCCGGCGGCTGGCCGAGCTGACGGTCACCGCGCCGGACGGGCCGCAGCCCGAGACCCTCGCCGGCATCCACGAGGCCGGCGCTTCCTTCTGGTGGCTGGCCGCGTTTCGCGAGCTGGACGACGCCCTCTGCAGGCTGCGGTTCGACGAGGTGGAGATCGGCGTGGTCACGATCCGCACGCGCGGCAGTGCTGCAGCCGCCGATACCATGATCAAGGTGGAGCGGCTCCTTGCGTCCAGCCTCTCCGACTGGCTGGTCAACGAGATCGCGCGGCACATGGCGCGCGTGCTGCGCCGTCTGGATCTGACCGCCAGGAGTCTGTTCGCGCTGGCGGATGAATCGAGCTGCTACGCCGGCTGCCTGCTCGAGCTGGCGCTGGCCTCCGACAGGATCTACATGAAGAACGATCCGGCGCATCAGTCCTGCGTGCAGGTGGGCCCGCTGTCGGGCGGGCAGCTGCCGATGCCCAACGGCCTGTCACGCCTGCAGTCGAGGTTCCTTGCCGATCCGGATCGCGCCGCCGCGCTGGCATCGAAGATGCCGCGGCTCGAGACCCCCGCGGCGCTTGAAGCGGGGCTGGCCACCTTCGCCCCTGATCAGCTCGACTTCGATGAAGAGGTGCGCGTGGCGATCGAAGAGCGTCTGTCCCTGTCGCCCGACGCGCTCACCGGGATGGAAGCATCATTGAGATTCGGCGGCCCCGAGACCACGGAAAGCAAGATCTATGGCCGGCTCTCTGCCTGGCAGAACTGGATTTTCACCCGCCCCAACGCCGTGGGGGAGAGCGGCGCGCTGAAACTGTACGGGCAGCCCGACCGCCCGAAGTTTGACTGGAGGAGAACCTAGTGTCGAGCGTGGACCTGCAGGCCAGAATTCCCAACAACGTCAACCTGAACGAAGACCCGGTCCTGCGCCGCGCGCTGGAGCACTGGCAGCCGAAGTACCTGGAGTGGTGGCGCGACATGGGGCCGTCCGACTACAGGGAGGACGACATCTACCTGCGCACCGCCGTGGGCGTGGGGCGCGGCGGCTGGGCCAACTTCGACTACGTGAAGATGCCCGACTACCGCTGGGGGATCTTCCTGGCCGAGCCCGACCCGGCGCGCGTCATCGGGTTCGGCGACGTGGTGGGCCAGCCGATCTGGCAGGTGGTGCCCGGCGAGATGCGCAACCGGCTGCGCCGTCTCGTGGTGACGCAGGCCGACACCGAGCCGGCCTCCGTGGAGCAGCAGCGGCTGCTGGGACACACGGCGCCGTCGCTCTACGACCTGCGCAATCTGTTCCAGGTCAATGTCGAGGAAGGGCGCCATCTCTGGGCGATGGTCTACATCCTGCACCGCTTCTTCGGCGCCGACGGGCGCGACGAGGCCGAGGATCTCCTGCGCCGCCGCTCGGGCAACGCCGACAATCCGCGCATCCTGCAGGCCTTCAACAAGAGCGTGGATGACTGGCTGGCGTTCTTCTGCTTCACCACCTTCACCGATCGCGACGGCAAGTACCAGCTGGCGGCTCTGGCCGAGTCGGGGTTCGACCCGCTGGCCCGGACGACGCAGTTCATGCTGACCGAAGAGGCGCACCATCTCTCGGTGGGTGAGAACGGCGTGGGACGCGTGGTGCAGCGCACCGCCGAGCTGCTAAAGCAGGGGACCGATCCCCGGTCGGTGGGCGCGATTCCCCTGGACATCATCCAGCGCTACATCAATGAGTGGGTAACGGCGTCATCGGACCTGTTCGGCGGCGAGGACTCCTCCAATGCCGCCGAAGCCTTCGCCTCCGGACTGAAGGGGCGCTACCGGGAAGGGGACGGCATCTACAAAGACCCCCGGGCGCTCGATCAGTTCTACGAGACCGAGATCCCGGAGGACGGCCGGCTGGTCAGAAAGGAGATCCCGCTGCGCCGCGCCATGAACGCGCTGCTGCTCGATTCCTACCTGGCCGACGTGCACCGGATCCACGACCGGTGGAACAAGACGCTGGAGAGCCACGGACTGGCCGAGAGGCTCACGCTTCCGTCGTCCCGCTTCAACCGCCAGCAAGGCGTGTATGCCTATCAACCCTTCAACTATGCAGGACAGCTCGTGGCGGCCGAGCAGGCCGAACGGGAGATGGTCGGACGCTTCCCCACGCGCGAGGACTACGATTACGTCAGGTCGTGCATGATCAAGGTGCACGAGCGCGGCAGGTTCGCCAACTGGATCGCGCCGCCCCATCAGGGGATCAACAACAATCCGATCGACTTCGAGTACGTGAAGTTCCACTGAAGAGGGAAGGCGATGGCCGCGGATACCCAGCCCACCCCGTCATCCCGGCTGGTCTACGTCTGCGAGGGGGGAGACTGCAGCGAGAAAGGCTCGGTTGAGCTGTACGAGGATCTGAAGGCCACGCTGCACGAGCGCGATCCGCAGGGGTGCAACAAGCTGCGCAAGTATCCTTGCTTTGGCGGCTGCGCCGAAGGAATCAATGTCGTGGTCTTCCCCGACCGCTGCTTCTACAGCCACGTCACCACCGACGATCTGCCCGAGATCGTGGACCACCTGACGGGGCAGGGGGGCAAGGTGGAGCGGCTCACCGGCAAGGTGGCCCCCGACGTGGAGCAGATCACCTACGACCTGCTGACCAGCGGCTTCTGATGCCGCCGGTCCTCCTGACGTCGGCAAGCGGCGATGTCGAGGGACTGGAAGCGTATCGGCGTGCGGGAGGGTGGCAGGCGCTCGACAAGGCGCTGCGCTCCCTCGCACCCGATCAGGTCATCGCCGCAGTGGGCGCCGCCGGGCTGCGCGGCAGGGGTGGCGCGGCATTCCCTACTGCCCGCAAGTGGAAGCTGGCGTCGGAAGCCCCCGGCGATCCGAAGTACGTCGTCGCCAACGGCGGCGAGCACGAGCCGGGAAGCCACAAAGACAGGCTGCTGACAGCGCTCCACCCTCATAGAGTCCTCGAAGGGATCGCCCTGTGCGCCTTCGCCACGGGAGCCTCGCGGGCTTACCTCTATCTGATCGAGGACATGACCGAAGCGCGCGCCGCGGCGCAGCGCGCCATCGAGGAAGCTGCGCGCGCCGGTCTGCTCGGCGATCGGATCCTGGGCAGCGGATTCTCCCTGGAGGTGAGCGTCGCGTTGGCGCCGCCCACCTATGTCGCTGGCGAGGAGACGGCAGCGCTGGAGGTGATCGAAGGGCGCAAGGCGTGGCCGCGCCAGAAGCCGCCCTTCCCGGGACAGGCAGGGCTGTTCGGCAAGCCCACCACGGTCAACAACGTCGAGACGCTGGCCTGCGTGCCGGCAATCATCCGGGAGGGGGCGGCCTGGTACCGGACGATGGGGACAGCGGAGTGTCCGGGCACGATGCTCTGCACGCTGGACGATCGCGTCGTCAGGCCCGGAGTCTACGAAGTTCCTTTCGGCATCACGCTGCGCGATCTCATCTACGGCTCTGGAGGAGGACCGAAGAGCGGCCGCGCGATCCGCGGCATCCTGCCCGCCATGTCGTCGTCGTTCCTGCCCGCCTCGGCCCTGGACACGCCTCTGACGCACGAGGCGCTCAGGGCGGCCGGCTCGTCGCTGGGCTGTGGCGGGATCAGCTTCATCGAGGCAGGAGAGTGCTCGGTGGAGCGCGTGGCCGCCATCGCCGAGTTCTTCAAGGTCGAGCAGTGCGGCCAGTGCCCTCCCTGCCGGATGGAAACCGGCACGCTCGCCATGGTGATGCAGCAGGTGCGCGCCGGCACCGGCGCCGACTATGCCGCGCAGGTAGAGAAGATCACCGCGTTCGCCGCCGGCAAGGGTTACTGCAGCTTGATCGCCATGGCCGCCGCCCCCGTGCAGTCGGCCCTGCGCTGTTTCCCCGACGACTTCGCGCACCACGCGAAGCACGGCGGGTGCATTTTGTGAAGAAGAAGTACTGACGCCGCGGCACCGGGCGCCGACTTGCTGACACCCGGGCATCGTTGCCAGCCTGGTCCCGACTGCGGCATCATGCGCACGGGAGGGAGCAGGCATGCGCATCTCTGGTCCGGTCAGATCAACTCTTGCAGGAATCATTCTCGGTACAGCGTTGCTGCCGGGCACGCAAAGCGACGCTGCGCAGGGCAGGCTGGCGCTGGTCGGCGGCCGGCTCATCGACGGCCACGGCGGGCCGCCGATCGCCGACAGCGTGATCCTGATCGATGGGGAGCGGATCAAGGCCATCGGCACGGTGAGCACGCTGCCGGTGCCGGCGGGCTACGAGCGGCTCTCCACCGAAGGGATGAGCGTGCTGCCCGGGCTGTGGGACATGCATGTCCACCTGATGATCAACGGGCATGCCGACTACGATCACTGGGACAAAACCTACCCCTCCCGCTTCGAGTCCGAGGTCATGCCTGCCTCCGCCCACCAGCTCCTGATGGCCGGCGTCACCAGCGCGCGGGATCTGGGCGGGCCGCTGGAGGCCAGCATCAACGTGCGTGACGCGGTCAACTCGGGGAAGATCCCCGGCCCGACCCTCTACGTCTCGGGCCCCTTCATCCAGCACGAGCCCTACCCCGGCACCGAGCTGTTCCGCTGGGGCGTGAAGGGAGCCGATGACGCGCGCGCCAAGGTGAAGAAGCTGGCCGACGCCGGCGTCAACGTCATCAAGCTGATCGATCAGGATCAGATGACGCTGGAGGAAGTCGCCGCCGTGGTGGCGGAGGCCCACTCCCGCAGCCTGCCCGTCGTGGCCCACTCGCACCGTCCCGAAGAGATCCGCCGCGGCCTCGCCGCCGGCGTGGACTGCTTCGAGCACACCGGCCTGGCCACCGCCCCGGAGTATCCCGAGGATGTCATCACGCAGCTGCGCGCCCGCACGGCCGACATGAGCAGGGGGCCGCTCTACTGGACCCCGACCATCGAGGGGCTCTTCAACTACGAGTACCTGCTGGAGAACTCCGAGCAGCTCGACGATCCCGGGTGGCTTCTGGACATGCCCGCGGACATCGTCGAGGACATCCGCAAGTCGATCGCTCATCCCGATCGGCTCAGCTACTTCCGGATCACACCGCAGCGCCGTCCGACTCTCTCGCGCAAGTTCCAGCAGCTGCGCGAATCAGGCGTCGTGCTGCTGGTGGGCACCGACAGCGGCATCCCGATGAAGTTCCACAGCTCCTCCACCTGGCGGGAGCTGGATGCCTGGGTGAACATTCTGGGCGTGGACCCGATGATGGCGATCCGCGCCGCCACCATCTGGCCGGCCGCCGCCATGAAGGTGGACAAGGAGACCGGCTCGATCGCCGAGGGGAAGTACGCCGACATCATCGCGGTGCGCGGCGACGTCCTGCGCTACATCAACCTGCTGCAGGATGTGGATGTCGTCGTGCGGCGCGGCAAGGTGCACAAACAGCCGGGCGCCGCGGCCGGGCACTGAGTCGATGACGGAGCCGGTCTCCACTGAAGGGTACGACTCCGGCAAGCCCCTGGCTGGCCTGGGCTCGGGGCTGACCGTGGCCGTTCGACACGTTCGAAGAGCCGCGAGCTGGCGGGCGACGTCAGTGCCTGAAGTGCCTGCGACCGGTGAAGACCATCGCGAGGCCGGCCTTGTCGGCGGCGGCGATCACGTCGGCGTCCTTCACCGAGCCGCCCGGCTGGATGATGGCGGTGACGCCGTGGCGGGCGGCTTCCTCCACGCCGTCGGGGAAAGGGAAGAAAGCATCCGAGGCGAGCACGCTCCCTGCGAGCGATGCGATCGCCTTGCTCGCCCCCAGCTTCACCGCATCCACGCGGCTCATCTGGCCGGCGCCCACTCCAGCGGTGACCGTGCCCCGCGCGTAGACGATGGCGTTGGACTTCACGTGGCGGGCGATCGTCCAGGCGAACAGGAGTGACGCCGTCTCCTCGTGCGTGGGCTCACGGCGGGTGACCGTCTTCAGATCAGCATGTGTCTCGTCAAGCCGGTCACGCTGCTGCACCAGCAGCCCCCCCACGACCCTCTTGTAGTCCATCCCGCCCGCCGGGCGGCCGGCGCCGCCTGCCTTCATGAGGCGCAGGTTCTTCTTCGAGGCGAGCGCCTCCAGCGCCTCGGGCGCGAAGTCGGGGGCGATGACGGCTTCCAGGAAGACGCCGCCCAGAACGCGCGCCGTCTCTTCGTCCACGGGCCGGTTGAACGAGACGATGCCGCCGAATGCGGACACCGGATCGGCCGCGATGGCCAGGCGGCAGGCCTCGGCGGCGGTCTCGCCCAGCGCCGCACCGGCGGGATTGGTGTGCTTGATCACGGCGCAGGCCGGGCTCTCGAAATCGCATGTGAGCGCCCACGCCGCGTCCAGATCCAGGATGTTGTTGAACGACAGCTCCTTGCCTCCCAGCTGCCTGGCCGAGACGGCCGAAGGGATCGTCTCGAGCGGATCGGCGTAGAGGGCCGCCGTCTGATGCGGGTTTTCCCCGTAGCGCAGATCCATCGCCTTGCGAAAGGCCAGCGCCAGCCTGCCGGGATATTCCTCCCGGCCGGTCCTTCCGGACAGGTAGTCGGCGATCAGGGCATCGTAGGAGGCCGTGTGCGCGAACGCCCTGGCGGCCAGCTCGCGCCGCAGGCTCTCCGGAGCGCCTCCGGGCTGGCGCAGCGCTTCCAGCACCGGTGCGTAATCGGACGGGTCCGTCAGGACGAGGACGTGCTGGTGGTTCTTCGCCGCCGAGCGGATCATGGAGGGCCCGCCGATGTCGATCATCTCGATCACCTCGTCCAGGTGATCGCCGCGCTCGCGCGCCGTGCGCTCGAACGGATAGAGGTTGATCACCACCAGGTCGATCATCTCGATCCCGTGAAGCTCCGCCTGCTTCATGTGCTCGGCATTGCCTCGCAGCGCCAGCAGCCCGCCGTGGATCCGCGGGTGCAGCGTCTTGACCCTGCCGTCCATCATCTCGGGAAAGCCGGTCAGATCGGACACCTCCCGCACCGGCAGCCCCGCTGCGGCAAGAGCTTTCGCGGTCCCGCCGGTGGAGATCAGCTCGCAGCCGAGGTCGCGCAGGCCGGTGGCGAAGGGGACGATGCCGTCCTTGTCAAAAACGCTGAGCAGAGCGCGCAAGGTAGGGGGTCCCAGTCAGATCTCCATTCGCCTTCTTCCAGGCGTGCAGCCAGAAGCGCGCCGTGTCGCTCACGGAACGGGAATAGCTCAGCGAGCCGATGCCGAAAGGAAGCGAGCGGTCATCGAAGCGCTGGGCAAGCGGGGTCTTGTTCTGCGGGGAGTAGGTGCTGCTGATGTGTCTGTAGTAGCGCCGGGAGCGTGTGGCGATCGTCCGGGCCGCGGCCGCCACGTCGTCCTTCTTCAGATCGGGATCGTCCCAGCCGTAGAAGACCAGGCGGAACTTCTCGATGCGGTCCTCCACGAAGGCATCGTAGTCGGCCGCGTAGCGCGCCTCGATCGGGTCGGCGTTCGAGACATTGAGAGGGTTGTTCAGGTCGCACACGTAGTGCGCCAGCGCTCCCATTTCGTACGCCACGCGGGAGAAGGGCTGGTGGTCGTCCACCATGGCCGGGATGCGGCGCGCCAGATCGGCCAGGCGGGAGGCCGCGGTGTCCCCCTTCTGGTCCGGCACCAGCTCGTGGCCGGGCTGTCCGGCGCTTGCGGCCGCGTCGCGCAGCCCTGTCTCCAGCTCGCCGACATGAGGCAGGATGACGGCCCGCAGGGAAGCGGGCATGAGACGGAGCGCTTCGCGCGCCACCATCTCCTCGACCCGGGCGGTCCAGGCGTAGGCGGGCAGGGATCCGGCGGCCAGCGCGGCGACGATCACGAGCCCCCGGCCGGAGAGGCGCATCGTGCCTATTCGGGCAGCTTGTCGAGCGGCAGCGCGATGTTGCCCGACTCCTCGAGGAAGTGGCGCAGCTTGACCACCATCAGGTTCCTGTTCTCGACGACCTGGGGGTTGGTGGCCACCTCCGCCATCCTGGGATCCAGCGCCAGAGCCTCCAGATACAGGGCGATCGCCTTTTCGTAGTCGCCTTCCTGGTCGTGGACGGTCCCCAGGTTGTACCAGGCCAGGGCGTAGCGCGGATCGATCTCGAGCGCCTTGTTGAAGGCGCTCTTGGCGTCGCCCGGCTTGCCGAGCTTCTTGTAGGTGGTGCCCAGGTTGTTCCACGGCACCGGAGACGCGGGATCCAGCTTGGCCGCCTCCCTGAATTCCGCGATCGCCTCATCCATGTGGTTCTGGTAGACGTACTCGTTGCCGAGGTTGTTGTGCAGTCCGGCGTTGAGCGGGTCGGTGGCGATCCGGATCCGGTACGTGGTGATGTTGTCGATTCCCTCTTTTTTGTCGAACAGCTTGCGGCTGTCCACCGTGATGGCGTCGGACGCTGCCAGGTCGGCGGACGGCTGGGGCCCCGATTTGCCACACCCCGCCAGCAGGACGGCCATAATGGCCCCGGCCGACACGGCCGGCAGCCCCGGACTCCGCCACGGCGAGCTCGATGGTCTCATGTCGCCTCCTCCTGCGAACCCTCAGGCTGCGATCCTTCCGGGCTGACGCGCAGCCGGACGCCGCCGTCCTTGATCACGATGGAGCATGTGACGGCCTCGCAGCCGGCCTTCTGACGCACTGCCTGGGTCCGCTGGGCCACCTGCCGCGCAAAGCTGCTGAAAGACACCTGAGCCGCAGCGCTCCCGCTCTGTTTGGTGGCTTCGATGAACCTATCATAGAACATCCGCAGCTCGGCCTCCTGCGCGCCCGGATCGACGTACCGCAGGCGGTGAAAGACCGGCGAGCCGGGCCCGGCTCCTATCCCGGCTGCCGCGGCAGCCTCCTGCTTGCGCCGCACCGGCTCCACGAAGCCGGGGATGCCGGGGCGCAGTCGCCCCTCTTCCTTGGCGCGGATCATCTTGTTCCACAGCTCGGTCATTGTCTGGTACTTGGATGCGAGCGCGTTGTAGCGGAATCGATCGGCGAATCGCTGCATGCGGGTCTTGCCCGTTGCCTCGATCATGATCTCCAGCTCCTTGCGCACCTCGAGGGGCTGGCGCGGCGCGGCGCCCGCGAAGAACATGTCGTACTGGGTCTTGAGCTGGCGGATCCCGACCTCGATCCTGTTGATTGCGTCCTCGATGGGATTGAGGTCGGCCATTGAGGCCAGTAATATAGGTGGCGCCGTCGCTTTCTTCCACAGACCCGGATGGAGCCTCTGCGGTGCCCAGGCCGACTTCCGCCCCTTCCCGCCGCCGGATCCCTTCGGTGGACTCGCTGCTGCGCCGCGAGGAGATCGCCGCGCTGGCGGCCGCGCACGGCCATGGGCTGGTGACGGCGGCCGTGCGCGCGATCGTCGATCAGGCCCGGGCGCGGCTCGACTCCGACTCGAAAGCATCCGGGATCCTGGATGATCTGCCCGGGATGATCGTGCGCGAGGTGGCGGCGCGCATGCGCTCGACGCTGCGCCGGGTCCTCAACGCCACCGGGGTGGTGGTGCACACCAACCTCGGACGCGCGCCCCTGTCCGCCGCGGCGCGTGAGCGGGTGGCGGCGGCCGCTTCGTCCTGGTGCGCGCTGGAATACGACCTGGTGGAAGGCAAGCGAGGCTCCCGGTCGTCGCACCTGGAGCGCTGCCTCAGGCTCATGTTTCCCGATCATGCGGCACTGGCGGTCAACAACAACGCCGCAGCGGTCTTCCTGGCGCTGCACACCTTGTCGGCCGGACGCGAGACGATCATCTCGCGTGGCGAGCTGGTGGAGATCGGCGGCTCGTTCCGGATACCCGACGTCATGGCGGCCAGCGGCGCGCTCCTGCGCGAGGTGGGCACCACCAACAGGACGCGCCTGGATGACTACGGCGCGGCGATCGGTCCCCGCACCGGGCTGATCCTCAAGGTGCACACCAGCAACTACAGGATCGTCGGCTTCACGCAGCAGGCCGGCGTGCGGGAGCTGGCGGAGCTGGCTGCGCTGCGCGGCCTGCCGCTGATGGTGGACCAGGGCAGCGGCTGTCTGCGGGATCTTTCGGCCGCGGGAATCCGCCACGAGCCGACAGTGGATCGACTCCTGGCCGACGGCGCCACCGTGGTGACCTTCTCCGGCGACAAGCTGCTCGGAGGACCTCAGGCAGGGGTGCTGGTGGGCGCCCCCGATGTGATCGCGAGGATGAAGGCTTCGCCGCTCTACCGGGTGCTGCGGCTCGACAAGATGGCGATCGCCGCGCTGGAGGCCACGCTCGACTCGTGGCTGCGCGGCGCCGAGAAGTCCGAGCTGCCGGTGCAGAAGATGATCGCGGCGACGGCGGGCGAGCTGGCGCAGCGCGCCCGCGCCTTCTCGGAGAAGCTCGGCCGGCGGCTGCGCGGGCGCGCCGTCGTGGAGCTTGTCGAAGGAGCTTCGCGCGTGGGCGGCGGCGCCGCCCCCGAGGAGGATCTGCCGACGACCCTGGTGAGCCTGCGTCCGGCAGCCGGCGCGCGTGGCGACGGGGTGGAGGGATGGGAGGAGGCGCTGCGCGGCGCCCCGGTGCCGGTGATCGTGCGGATCGCCGACGGGACCTTGCTGCTGGATCTCAGGACGGTGGAGCCGGAAGAGGAGCAGGAGCTGGAAGAAGCGCTGGCCGCCTGCCTCGCGCCGGCGGGATCAGAGTGACGAACGGATGTGCACGATGTCGCCGTCGGCGACAACGTACTCCTTCCCCTCCAGCCGGAGCTGTCCTTTCTCCTTTGCCGTGTTGAGGGAGCCGCAGGCGATCAGATGATCGTAGGCGGTCACCTCGGCGCGGATGAACCCCTTCTCGAGATCGGAGTGGATCGTGCCGGCCGACCGCGCGGCGGTCGTGCCCTTCCGGATCGGCCACGCGCGGCACTCGTCCTCGCCCACGGTATAGAACGAGATCAGCCCCAGCAGGCCGTACGATGACTTCAGAACGCGGTCCAGCGCCGGCTCGGTGATCCCCAGCTCGGTCCGGAACGCCGCGGCGTCCTCCTCGGAGAGGGCCGCTACTTCGGCTTCGATCTTCCCTGACATCGCCGCGACGGTGACGCCGGGGCGCGCGGATACTTGCTGAAGATTGAAGTGGGCCGCTGCGTCCTTGATGTGCCCCGCCTCGTGCTCGCCAATGTTGATGACGATCAGCAGCGGCTTGGCCGTGTAGAAGGCGAAGCCGCGCAGCAGCTTGTCGTCCTCGGCGGAAACCTCCTGCGCCCGCACCGGATGGCCCGTCTCGAGCTGGGCGCGCACTCTCTCGAGGGCGGCCAGCTCTTTTTTCTCCTCGGGGCGGTTGGTCTTCTGGATGCTGCTCAGGAGCCGCTCGATGCGGCGGTTGGCCGAGTCCAGGTCGGCCATGATCAGCTCCATCTCCATCGTCTCGACGTCGCGCGCCGGGTCCAGGCCACCCTCGGCATGCGGGATCGCCTCGTCGGGGAAGGCGCGCACGACATGGGCGAGCGCGTCCATCGGCTTGAGCACGGCCAGCGACAGCGACCCCGCGGCGTCCCCTTTCTGGAGGCCCACGATGTCCACGTACTCGAAGGTGGCGGGCGTGGTCTTCCTGGGGGAGAACATCGCCGAGAGTTTCTGCAGGCGCGGATCGGGAACGCGGGCGACGCCGAGATTGGGGTCGGTGCGTCCCGACCCGAACCGCGGTGTCTCCACATGCGCGCCGGTGAGCAGGTTGAACAGCGTGGTCTTTCCCACCAGGGGAAAGCCGAACAGGCCGATCTTCATGGGGCGCGAACTCTAGCACAGCGTATCCGGGCTGGGCCGGGATACAGGGTGCTATAGTGCGGCCATGCTGATCCTGTCGGCGCTGGCGCTGTTTTCCGTGATGCTCGCGCCGCAGTCCCAGGGCGCCGCGGCGGATCCCAACGCGCCCACCCGCCCGCCCGTGTCATTCAGAGTTTTCAAGGACATGGACAAGCCGCTGGCCGGCTCGTGGGAGCTGGAGGTGCCGGAGTCGGCCGTGCTGCGCGTCGAGCTGCGAGAGAACGAGCCGGGCCGTCTTTCGGGATTCACCGGAGTCGAGGCGGGCACGACACGCGAAATCCTGAGTGTGACCCCGCGCAAGGAGGGGGTGGGGTACGAGGGCCACCTCTACGCGATCTTCGAGCCGTGCGGCCTGGCTACCCTGGCGATCACAGAGTTTCTTCCGCTGGGCGACGCCATCGTGATGAAGTTCGATTCTCCGCCGCCGATGCTGCCCTGTCCTCCGATCGACGGCGGCAAGTCGGGGCGCTTCGTGATCAACTCGCGCGGCGGCGGTCCGGTGCGCCTGCGCGATCTCAGCGACATCACGAGCACATCAACGCGCGAGGAGTACAGCGTCGGAGGCGATCGCCCCACCACCACAACCACCACTAGCTACGCGCTGGGGGGAGTCCGGTTGGATCACGGCACCGAGGTACGCTTCGTCAGCAGGGTGAAGGGCGTGATGGACAGCGTGCCGTGGTTCCAGGTGGAAACGATCCTGAAGGCGGACGCGGCATCGTCATCGCCTCCGAGGGGGTGCGTGCCGGGCGACTCGCTGCGCCTGGTGGGATCCCTCTCGTTGCGCCGTGTCAGCCAGCCAGGCAGCGGGGCGCCGTAGCCAGCCAATGCGGGCTAGATCGCCAGCCCCTCGGAGCGCAGCTTGCTGCGTGCCGACTTGCCGAGCTTCGATGTGCCGGCGCGCGCGGCGACGATCTTGAGCAGCTCGCCGCCGACTTCCTTCTCGTCGGCCGAGCCCTCGGCGAGCTGGAATCCGAGGAAGTAGAGGTCCTCGGTCTCGAGGTGGGCCCGCTCCTTCTTGAGCCTGTCCACCAGGGGGAAGGTCGTGTCCCTCACCAGTTGGCGGAACAGCTCGAAGCTGTGATTCCCCCCGGCGGCAGGGGCGCCCTGGCGCGTGCGCGTCGCCTTGATCCCCGACAGCGCCAGCGCGAAGCGCGCCTCGCTGTCGAAGTGATCGCCGCGCGACAGCGGCTTGAGGAGATTCTCGGCGTCGGAGTACTTGCGCGCCTTGCGCAGCTTGAGCGACTCCTCCATCAGCCAGTTGTACATGAGCTTGGGATCGTGGTGCCTGACAACGTAGAGCAGCGGCTCCCAGATCCGATCATCGGCCAGCAGCATTGCCGCAGCCCGTTCGAAAACGGCTCTGACGTGCGATTTGCGCAGTCGGGCGACGTGATGCTTGAGGATGTAGGCCAGCGCCCAGCCGCGGTGCACGTCGTCGCACTTCTGCAGATCTTCGAGAAGCAGCTGCGTGGCATCGCCGAGCCTGCCGAGTGACTCGGAAGCCGCGTCGCGCAGCGAGGGGTCGGCGTCGGCCAGCAGCTGGATCAGCCGCCGCGACGCGCGGACGCCTCCGAGCTCTTTGCCGCCCAGGCGGCGCGCGGCGAAGCGGCGCACCGCAGGGTCTCGGCTGTCGAGCAGCTTCAGGAAGGCGTCGACGGCTCCCGAAGGCATCTCAGTCGATCCGAGAACTTCCAGAGCCGCGGAGCGCAGGACCGCGGAGGGGCCTTCCTGGATGATCGGGATGACCGCCGCCAGGATGCTGCCCGGAAGCTGGTTTCCTCGCAGCATGCCGGCCAGCGCCAGCAGCGCGTCTCTCCTGACCGTCTCGGGATACTTCGGACCGCTCAGCTTCACGACCCGCGACACGGCGCCGCTCTGTCCCACCGTGGCCATCACCTGCAGCGCGGCGGAGAAGGCGCCCGCCGGAGACTTCTCGGGGGCGGCCCGCAGGACCTTGTCGAGGGTCGTCCGCAGCCGCGCCTGCTCGGTGCGGGTCATCGTCTGCGAGAGGGAAGCCAGGGCATGGCCCGCCTCGCGGGATGCCTCGGGGTGACCCGACTCGACGAGCGACATCAGGGCGCCGACCGATTCGGGGGTCTTGACGCGCGACAGGACCGCCAGAAGAGCTCGGCGCGCTCCCGGCGGGGCGTCGGCGATCTGCGAGGCGATCGGCTTGATGGAGGCCGGGCCGATCTGCGTGAGCGCGCGGGTGGCCCGCTCGCGCACGTCCTCGTCGGTGGTCTCCAGCAGTGGGAGCAGATCCGGCACAGCGGCCGGCGAGGCGATCCGGGCCAGCGCGTCGAGCACGTTGAGGCGCAACGACCTTCCGGCCGTCCCCAGCATCTCCCCGAGCGCCTTGGACACGGAGGCGTCCCGCGGGGCCAGCTCTCCCAGAACCAGCACGGCGGCCGTCTGGATCTCGGGCCGGGGGTTCTTGAGAAGCTGGACGAGACGGGACGTGGTTTCGTTCATCTATTGGCTCCCGGGTGGCTCCCGAATCGGCTCCCTACAGCTCCTGAAGGGCGCCAGTACGTGGGCCGAATCGTGTAACTCTCTTATCTACAGGAGTTTGCGGGGGCGGCTCAGTTGTGTGCAGCGAAGGGGAAGGTCCGTGGCGCCTCCAATGTGAACGAAAAGATACCAGAGAATTGGCATCCCGTAAAGACAGCTTCTGCGCGATGTGCGCGGCTATACTGACTGTTTTCTCCCAACTGCCGATGCCGGAAACCCAGACGATCAGAGTGCGTGGCGCCCGCCAGCACAACCTCAAGGGGATCGATCTCGAGATCCCCCTGGGGAGTCTCACGGTTGTGACCGGGCCGTCCGGCTCGGGCAAATCGTCGCTCGCCTTCGACACGCTCTACGCGGAAGGGCAGCGGCGCTACATCGAATCGTTCTCGGCCTACGCGCGACAGTTCCTCGATCGGATGGACCGGCCCGCCGTCGATCTGATCGAGGGGATCCCCCCGGCCGTGGCGATTGATCAGACCGATCCGATCCGCACGAGCCGCTCCACCGTCGGCACGATGACCGAGATCGCCGACTACATGAAGATGCTCTTCACGCGCGCCGCGCGGCTACGCTGCGACGGCTGTGGCGACGACGTGGCATCCGACACTCCCGCCACGATCGCCCGGCGCGCCGCGACGCTCGAGGCCGGTGCGCGCGTGATCGTCACCTTCCCGCATCGTGCCCCGCGCGGCTGGCGCTGGTCGCAGATTACCCGGGAGCTGCGGCGGATGGGGCTCACCCGCGTGATGCGCGACGGAGGGCCGATCGCGCTCGACCAGCTCGATCCCGACGCGTCCCCGGACGGCCTCTACGATGTCGTGCTGGATCGGATCGCCTGGGACCAGGGTCAGCGCCAGCGGCTGATCGATTCCGTCGAGCAGGCGCTGGGATACGGGGTGGGCCAGGCCGCGCTGATCCTGGCCGATACGGGCGAGCGGTGGAGCTTCTCCTCGGGACGTCACTGCGCGCGCTGCGACAAGAGCTGGCGCGAGCCGGTGCCGTCGAGCTTCTCCTTCAACAACCCTCTGGGGGCCTGCCCTGCCTGCCAGGGGTTCGGCCGGATCATCGAGATCGACATGGCCAAGGTGATCCCCGATCCGGGGCGCACGCTGGCCGGCGGCGCCATCAAGCCCTGGACGACCCAGGCTTACGCGCAGGAAGCCGCGGACCTGGCGAAGCTCTGCGCGCGGCGGCGCGTCCCCATGGACGTTCCCTTCTCCAGGCTCGCCGCGCCGCAGCAGCGTCTGGTCATCGAAGGCGAAGGCTCCTGGTACGGCGTGCGCGGCTTCTTCAAGTGGCTCGAGGGGCGCTCCTACCGCATGCACATCAGGGTGCTGCTGTCGCGCTACCGCAGCTACACCACGTGCCACGAATGCAAGGGGTCGCGGCTGCGGCCCGAGTCGCTGCTGTACACCCTGGGAGGACAGACCATCGCGGGGATCTACGCCATGCCCGTGGGCCGGTGCGCGGAGTTCTTCGAGGCGTTGCGTCTTTCCCCGTTCGAGCAGGAGTCCGCGGGCCTCCTGCTGCGCGAGGTCCGCTCGCGGCTCTCCTACCTGGTCCAGGTCGGGCTGGACTACCTCACGCTGGATCGCCAGTCGCGGACGCTGTCAGGCGGCGAGGTCCAGCGGGTGAACCTGACGACGGCGCTCGGCTCCTCGCTGGTCAACACCCTCTACGTCCTGGACGAGCCTTCGATCGGTCTGCATCCGCGCGACAACGATCGGCTCATCAGCATCCTCGAGCGCCTGCGCGGTCTCGGAAACACGCTCGTCGTGGTGGAGCACGACCCCGCCATCATGAGGCGCGCCGATCGGATCCTGGATCTGGGGCCGGGCGCCGGCGCCGCGGGGGGGCGTCTGGTGTTCGAGGGGACACCGGAGAAGATCCTCAGGCAGAAGGGGAGTCTGACCGGAAGCTACCTTTCGGGGGCCCGCCGCATCGAGGTTCCGGCGCGCCGGCGCCCGGTGCCTGCCGCAAGGAGCCTGCTGCTGGAAGGGGCTTCCTGCAACAACATCAGGGATCTCGATCTCGAGATCCCGCTCGAGCGGCTGGTGTGCATCACGGGTGTCAGCGGCTCGGGCAAGAGCACCCTGGTGGAGCAGATCCTCTGGCCTGCGCTCAAGGGGCGCGGCGCCCCGGTGCGCCGTATCACCGGCGCGCAGCTGCTCGCGTCGGTCGAGATGGTGGATCAGGCCCCGATCGGCAGGACTCCGCGGGCCAACCCGGTCACATACATGAAGGCGTTCGATCCGATCCGCGCGCTCTTCGCGGCGCTGCCGCTGTCGCGCGAGCGGGGCTGGACGGCCGGCAGCTTCTCGTTCAACGCCGGCGCGGGACGCTGTCCGAAGTGCGGCGGTGACGGATTCCAGCGCGTGGAGATGCAGTTTCTCTCGGATGTCTTCCTGACCTGCGACGAGTGCCGCGGCCGGCGCTACCGGACGGAGCTGCTCGAGGCCCGGTGGCTCGGCCTGAGCATCGCCGATGTGCTGGAGCTGACGGCGTCCGACGCGCTGGAGCGGTTCGCTGACGTGCCGGTGGTGGTCGAGCGGCTGCGCCCCATGGTCGAGGTGGGGCTGGGATACATGCGGCTGGGACAGCCGATGAACACGCTGTCGGGCGGGGAAGCCCAGCGGCTCAAGCTGGCGCGGCATCTGAGAGCAGGCTCGCTGGGAGGCGCCCTGATCATGCTCGATGAGCCCACCACCGGGCTGCACATGGACGATGTGCGGGTGCTGATGGCGGCGCTGGAGCGGCTCGTGGATGCAGGCAACTCGATCCTGGTGATCGAGCACAACCTCGATGTCATCAAGCGGGCCGACTGGGTGATCGACCTGGGCCCGGAGGCCGGCGATGCCGGCGGCCGGATCGTTGCACAGGGAACGCCCGAGCAGGTGGCCGCAGCCGGCGCGCGCGGCGGCTCCCACACAGGACGCTGGCTTGCGCCGCTGCTGGATGCGCGCCGCGAACGGCAGGCTGCTCCGGAGCGCCCGGAGCCCCGGCCGGCTGCCGGGACCGGCGCCATCCGGGTGGTGGGTGCCCGCGAGCACAACCTCAAGGATATCCATGTCGAGCTGCCGCGCGGCGCCATGGTGGCGGTCACGGGGCTGTCGGGCTCGGGCAAGTCCACGCTGGCTTTCGACGTGATCTTCGCGGAGGGGCAGCGCCGCTACATCGACTCCCTGTCGGCCTACGCGCGGCAGTACGTGCAGCAGCTTCCGCGGCCTGACGTGGACCTCATCGAAGGGATCCCGCCGACCATCAGCATCGAGCAGCGCACCTCCCAGGGCGGCCGCAAATCCACAGTGGCGACCGTGACCGAGCTGTACCACTACCTGAGATTGCTCTACGCCCGCGTCGGAGTGCAGCACTGTTCTCAATGCGGGCTGGCCGTGGCCGAGTGGACGCTGCCCGAGATCGTGGATGACATCGTCCACACGGCGCAGGGAAGACTCGCCCGGCTGTTCGCGCCGGTGGTCATCAACCGCAAGGGGATGCACCGCGAAGTTCTGGCAAAGCTGCGCGCCGGGGGGTTCCGCATGGCGCGGATCGACGGCAGGTTCCAGGAGCTGTCGGAGGGCGCGTCGCTGGATCGCTTCAAGGAGCACCGCATCGAAGTGATGGTCGGCCTGGTGGAGGTCTCAGCGCGGCGCCGCGGGGCGATCGAGTCGCTGGCGCGCCGCGCGCTGGAGGTGGGCCGCGGCGCCTTCTACCTGGTTCCTCACGGCTCGGGCTCGCGCGCCGAGAAGTTCTATTCACGCGAGCGCTCCTGCCTGCGCTGCCGGACTTCGTATCCGCCGCTCGATCCGCACCATTTCTCCTTCAACAGCCGACACGGCGAGTGCCCCGGCTGCTTCGGATACGGAACGGCCGGGGAGTCAGGGGAGGTCTGCGGCGATTGCCACGGCGCGCGGCTCAAGCCGGACAGCCTGGCTGTGCTCGTCGGCGGGATGGGGATCCACGAGGTGTCCGCCTTGCCGGTGGCAGGGGCGGCACCCTGGGTCGCGTCGCTGCGGCTTCCGGCGCGCCAGCGGACGATCGCGGCGGACATCCTCAAGGAGATCGCCCCGCGCCTGCGGTTCCTTGGCGAGGTGGGGCTGGACTATCTCTCGCTGGATCGCTCCGTGGCCTCGCTCTCTGGAGGTGAAGCCCAGCGGATCCGGCTCGCCTCGCAGCTTGGCTCCAACCTGCGCGGCGCCTGCTACATCCTGGATGAGCCCACCATCGGCCTGCATCCGTCCGACAACCAGCGGCTGCTCGCGTCGCTGCGCGGGCTCAGGTCACGGGGCAACACCATCCTCGTGGTCGAGCATGACGAAGAGACGATACGCGCGGCCGACTGGGTGGTGGACCTGGGCCCCGGAGCGGGGCCGGACGGCGGCAGCGTGGTGGCGCAGGGATCTCCCGATGAGGTGATGGCCTCGTCCAGCTCGGTGACCGGGCGGTGGCTGAGGCACCTCGAGTCGGGGGCAGGCACGCCGCGGGCGCGCCGCCATCCGGCCAGGTGGCTCAATGTGACGGCGGCCTCGGAGCACAACCTGCGCTCGGTGGACGCGCGCTTTCCGCTGGGCCTGCTGACCTGCGTCACCGGGGTGTCGGGATCGGGAAAGAGCACGCTGGTGCGCGACGTGCTCTACCGCGAGCTGCGCCGGCTGCTGCACGAGGACCCCGCGCCGGCCGGCAGGCACCGCGGCATCTCCGGTCACCAGAGGCTGACGCGCGCCCTCGAGGTGGACCAGAGCCCCATCGGGAGGACCCCGCGCTCCGTTCCGGCCTCCTATGTCGGCTTCCTCGACGAGATACGGCGCGCCTTCGCGCAGGTGCCCGAGGCCCGGGCGCAGGGATACGACGCGGGGCGTTTTTCATTCAACCTGAAGGGAGGCCGCTGCGAGCGCTGCAGCGGGCAGGGGCGCGTGAGACTGGAGATGAGCTTTCTGCCCGAGGTCTGGGTGGGCTGTGACGCCTGCGCCGGCCGGCGCTTCAACGCCGAGACGCTGGAGATCCGCTTCAAGGGGAAGTCGATTGCCGAGACGCTCGAGATGAGCGTGACCGAGGCGGTCCCGTTCTTCGCGGCCCATCCGGCGATCTCCGGGCCCGCCGGCCTGATGGAGGATCTGGGACTGGGATACCTGACACTGGGCCAGGCTTCGCCGACCCTTTCGGGTGGGGAAGCCCAGCGCCTCAGGCTGGCGGCCGAGCTGGGCAGACCGGCGCGCGCCGGATCGCTCTTCGTGCTGGATGAGCCCACGACGGGGCTGCACATGGCCGACGTGGACCGGCTGATGCAGGCGCTTCACCGGATGGTCGATCGCGGCGATACTGTCATCGTGATCGAGCACAATCTGCGCGTGATCGCTGGCGCCGATCACGTCCTTGACCTGGGCCCCGGTGGCGGCGAGCAGGGGGGCAGCATCGTCGCGGCGGGCACCCCCGAGGAGATCGCCAGGTCCGAAGGGTCGCTCACAGGAACATGGCTGCGCAGGATTCTCACGGAGGCGGCGGCATGATCGGGATCCAGGAAGCGCGGGCGGCGCGCGAGGCGCTGGCGGGAAAGGTGCACGAAACGCCGCTGGTGGGCTCGGCCACGCTGTCGAAGCTGGCGGGGAGGCCGGTCTTTCTCAAGCTGGAGAGCATGCAGAAGACCGGCTCATTCAAGCCGCGCGGCGCGCTCTACAACATGATGCAGCTTTCCGAGCCGCACCGGCGCAGAGGCATCGTGACGATCTCGGCGGGCAACCATGCCCAGGGGGCGGCGTGGGCGGCGCGGCTGCTGGGGATCCCTGCCGTGGTGGTGATGACCGCGTCGGCATCCAGGATCAAGGTCGACGCAACGCGAGGCTACGGCGCGGAGGTGATCCAGGAAGCCGACATCCAGAAGGCGCTGGAGCGTCTCGAGCGGGAGCGGCAGGAGCACGGGCTGACCTACGTGCATCCCTTCGACGACGAGAACACGATCACGGGCCAGGCCACGGTCGGCCTGGAGATCCTCGCGCAGCTTCCGGAGGTGCGCGACGTGGTGGTGGGGGTGGGAGGCGGAGGTCTCATCTCCGGCGTGGCGCTCGCGGTCAAGTCGCTGCGTCCCGTCGCGCGCGTCATCGGCGTGGAGCCCGAAGGGGCCGCGGTGATGCGCCTGAGCCTGGAGCAGGGCTCGCCCGCCAGGATGCCGAAGTGCCAGACGATCGCCGATGGTCTTGCGGCCCCCTTCGCGGGAGAGCGCACCTTCGAGATCGTGCGGGCGCACGTTGACGAGATGCTGCTGGTGAGCGACGCCGAGATCCGATCAGCGATGCGGCTGCTGCTGTCACGCTGTAAGCTGCTGGCCGAGCCGGCCGGGGCGGCGGCGCTGGCGGCGGTTCTGGAAGGGCGGGTGCCCGGCGAGGGCCCGGTCGTGGCGATCGTCAGTGGTGGGAATGTGGACCCGGCGGTTCTGGCGGACTGCCTATCCGGGTAGCTGCCGGAGCAGCACGAGGACCTGGCGGCATCCCTTCACCTGTCCCTGGCGCATCTCTGCCGCCTTCACCAGGGTCTCCAGGTCGGCTCCGCCTCCCCGGATGAATGCGGCGGCGCGGATCCGGATCGATCGCTCGACGCGCGTTTCGAGGATCGCCACAATCAGGAACAGGAGGATCACGGAGCCCAGCCCGCAAATCACGATGAAACGGAACCCCGCGGCCCATCGCCCGCCCGTGTCCCAGAAGCCCAGACCGATGAGCGCCAGCCCGAGCAGCAGCCCGAGCAGCGAAGCCGCGCAGCCGGCGCGGCCCACGCGCCCGCGCTCGAAGGGCGCCATCCGTCCGCTGCACTCGCCGAGGAACTCTCCCACGGTTTCCATGATGGGGCTAGAATGATTCACAGCATGCCGTTGAAGTCAACCGAGGCCCGATGGTGGCGCACCGAGCCGGACGGACGCCTGCTCTGCTATCTCTGCCCGCGCCTCTGCCGCATCGGTGAAGGCCAGGCCGGGTTCTGTTTCATCCGGGCCAACGTCGGCGGCCGGCTCCACTCGCTGGCGTACGGGCAGCCCTGCGCGGTCCAGATCGATCCGATCGAGAAGAAGCCGCTCTTTCACGTGCTGCCGGGAAGCAGCATCTTTTCCATGGGCACGGCGGGCTGCAACATGGGCTGCAAATTCTGCCAGAACTGGGAGATCTCCAAGTCGCGCGAAGATCAGGTCCGATCGGTGCACCTGGAGCCTAACGAGGTGGTGACGCAGGCCAGGCGGCAAGGATGCCCCGCCATCGCCTTCACCTACAACGAGCCCACCATCTGGGGTGAGTACGCGATCGACATCTCGCGCGCCGCGCGCCGGGCGGGGATCAGGACCGTGATGGTGACCAACGGCTACATCACTCCCGAGGCGCTTCCGGATGTCTACGAGCGTATTGATGCCGCCAACGTGGATCTCAAGGCCTTCACCGAGCAGTTCTACACCAAGACGACCTTGACTCACCTGCAGCCGGTACTCGACACCCTGATCATGTTGAAGGCCCGCGGAGTCTGGGTCGAGATCACCACGCTGCTCATCCCGACGCTCAACGACGACATGGACGAGATCAGGAAGATGTCGGACTGGATCGTCACGAAGCTCGGGCCCGATCAGCCGCTGCACCTGACGGCTTTCCATCCCGACTTCCGTCTCACGCACCTGCCCGCAACGCCGCACGAGACCCTCCACGCGGCGCGCGACGTGGCCCGGCGGGCGGGGCTGAGGTACGTCTACGAGGGGAATGTCCTGTGCGAGGAGGGGAGCACCACCTGGTGTCCTTCATGCGGCCAGCCGCTGATCAGGCGAAGCTGGCACCGGGTCCTCTCGAACCGGATCCGCCAGGGGCGATGCGCCTGCGGTGAGACGATCCCGGGGATGTTCCTGGACGCCGCGGCGTGATGTATTCAGTCGTCATCGAGGGCGGGCTCTACTTCCTGCTGGCGCTCATGCCGTTCGCGTTCGGCGGCGTGGAGAACTGGGCGATCGGGATCATGCAGATCGTCGCGGGGATCATGGCGGCTGCCTGGATCACGCACATGCGGCCCGACCGGCCGGGCTCGCAGGTCAGGCGCCGCGGCGTCAGGGTGCGCCAGCTGCGCCCAATCTGGCTGCCCGCGGCGCTGTTCGGCGGGCTGGCCTTGCTCCAGCTGCTCCCGATGCCGCCTTCGATCCTCAGGCTGGTTTCTCCCGGGACACACTCTCTCTACGCGCGCAGCTTTCCGGACTACCAGGAAGGACGCAGCTCGGACACGGCGCGCCTCCAGGGCTGGCTTGTCGAGACGATGGCCGCATCGCTGCCGCCGGCCGCCGCCACGGCGGGCACCCTTCCGGAGGCGCCCGTCGCCAGCTCCGGATTCCCGACCGGGATCCCGGCCTGGCGCCCGGCGACGCTCTACAGCGCGGCGACCTGGCACAGTCTCGGCCTCCTGACGACCTATCTCATGGTGTTCATGGTGGTGGCCGGCTATTTCCACACCAGGCCACGCTACACGCGGCTGTTGTGGGCGCTCGCCTTCGTCGCCTTCGCGCTGTCCGTTCAGGGAATCCTCCAGAAGCTCAACTGGAACGGCAAGCTGCTCTGGATCCGCGGCGGAGAGTTCTCGCAGAAAGGAGTGTTCGGGCCGTTCGTGAACCGCAACAGCTACGCAGCCTTCGCGGCGACGATTTTTCCGATCGGCATCACCATGGGGCTCGGCGCGCTGCAGCGACTGCGCGAGGGGGTGGGTGAGGCGCTGGCGCGGCTCATTCTGTGGGGGATGGCGGCCGGGGCGATCGGTGCCGGCGTCGCCTACTCGCTGTCGCGCGGCGGCATCCTGACGGCGGGATTGTCGCTGCTGCTGGTGGCGGTCATGGTGATCTACTTCGGACGCCAGCGACTGGAGCTGGCCGTGATCGGCGCCATGGCGGCGGCAGCCGTGATCTTCCTGGTGGCGATCGGCCCCGAGCAGGTCGTCGAGCGCCTCGAGACGCTGGAGGAGGGGGCAGGGGTCCACACATTCGGGCTGCGGCTGGGAGCCTGGGAGCGATGCCTGTCGCTGATCGCCGATTACCCTCTGCTGGGGACAGGATTGGGCACCTACCGCTTCGCCTTCATGCGCTATGCGCCCCCCGGGGAATCATGGTGGACGACGGCGCACAATGAATACCTCGAGGTGGCCTGTGACACGGGGCTTGCCGGGTTCGCCTTGCTGATCCTCGGCGTCATGGGCTTTTTGTACATGGTGGCCCGGCCTGGCCTGTTCCGTGAGACGAGCGACCGCTACGCCTTCATGGGGATCGTCGCGGGTCTGACGGGTCTGGTGGTGCACTCCTTCGTCAGCAGCAACTTCCAGGTCCCTGCCATCGGCCTGCTCCTGGTGGTTCTTTCCGGGGCGCTCGTGGCGCTCGTGGCCCGACAGTCCGGCAGGCCAGCGCGATGATCCGCAGGGTGCGGATCTTTCATGTCGTCCTGGCCGCGGCGCTTCTTGCCAACACCTGGGCCGGGGTGAGCCGCATCCGGTCCTTCGTGCTGCGTTTCGACGGCGAGGAGGCGATAGCCAGGGGTGAATTGGACCAGGCGTACGAGAGGCTCCTGCGCGCCCGGTGGTGGCAGCCGGGCGACTCGCCCGGACACGTGCTCATCGGCAAGGTGGTCCAGCACGCCAAGTCCAATGGTCTGACGCTTGCGTCGCTGGGAGGCCTCGATCAGCAGCAGACACTGGGCGTGGGAGCCGGCGCGGTGGCGCGGGGGATCGTCCTCAATCCCGCCGACGCATGGACCTGGCTCAATCTGGCCACGCTCTACCAGGGGCATCGAACGGCGCGGGTCCGCGTCGAGATCCTGCGTCGCCTCGGCGCGCCGGCAACAGAAACGCGCACCTCTGCGCTCGATCCTGAAGATGTCGTCTCGCTCGCAGCGATCCATAAGGCCATCGAGGCGGAGCCCGACTTCTACTTCCATCACGATTTCCTGGCGAAGCTTTACTGGGATCGCGGCATGAAGCAGGAAGCGGCGGAGGCGATCACCAGCGCGATGGCCCTGATGCCGCGCCTGCCGGAGCACCCGATTCTGGCTCTGGAGCCATTCATCCGGGAGATGGCCGAGCCGATCCTGTCGGGAATCCGCATGGGGGGGCGCAATCCCTACCTGGGCCCCGTCATGGCGGCGCGCGCGCGCGCCGGCATTCTCGAGAAGCTCAACCGCCACGCTGACGCAGTGGAGGCCTACGCAGAGCTCCGGGAGCTCGGAGGCGAGCAGCTCTGGCCCGAATGCGATTTGAGCATCGGCAAGCTGGAGCAGCTCCAGGGACGGTGGAACGAGAGCATTCCGTCGCTCGAGCAGGCCTTGAGCAACGGGGAGGGTACTCCTGTCGGGGCGGCCGCCTTGTACTATCTGGGGCTGGCCCAGGAAAGGCTCCAGCAGCACGCCTCCGCCGAGGACTATTTCCGCCGCTATCTCGCCCGGACGCCAGGTGCCCTGCACGGCTACCTGCGCCTGGCCGACACCCTCGAGGCGCAGGGCCGCAGCGCCATGGCCGAAGAGGTCCTGCTGGGAGCGGTCCGCAAGTTCCCCGAAGACCGCCAGGCGTACGACAAGCTGATCGCCCACATGCGCGTGCATGGCAGGTCCCGCCAGGCTATCCCCTATGCCGAAGCTCTCAAGAAGCTGGATCCGGACCAACAGGCCGTGGACCGCCTGCTCGACCTGCTTCGCAAGGAAGGGGCGCGGCAGCTCTGATCCGGCTCAAAATGGCCTCGCAACATATCCCGCAACAGACTGAACTGAAAGGATTTGACCATTTCTGCGCGATCTCGAAATTCCTTGACTGCCCCGCGATTGACAGTATAAAAAGGTCGACCTGACAGAGACTCCGCAAGACGCTCTTGCGTGAGACCTGAGTATCGGCACGCCGCGTCAAACTGGGGGGAGCCCGGCGCGCCGACTAGTGATTCCGCCCCGTACTGAGCCGCATGCCCACCTCTGCCCGCACGCACCTCGCCTCGAGACGATCACGGCACCTTCCAGTTCTGATGTCACTGGCCCTCATCGCTGGACTGGGCCTGGTGGCAAACATGCTTGTCGCCGCGGGCCGGACCATCTACGTGGACGACTGCTTCCCCCTGGGGGGAGGAGACGGCTCCACGGGCAACCCCTACTGCAAGCTCCAGAATGCGATCTGCAATGCCGTTGCGGGCGACACGATCCGCGTCAGGCCGGGCCGGTTCCAGGAGTCGATCAGGATGAGGCCTGGCGTGTCGGTGATCTCGGAGGGCGGGCCGGCAGTCACGAGCATCGAAGCAGGCACCCGGGTCTGCGTCGATACCAACTTCTGCACCAACATGGCCGGCAGCACGCAGTGCAGCGCGGTTATCTTTGGCTCAGGCCACACCACGGCGGATCGGCTGGAGGGCTTCACGATCAAGGACGGGCGCGGCATCCTGCAAACCAGCAAAGTTGCCGGCGGCGGCATCTTTGTCTTCAGCTCCCCCACCATCATCAACAACGTCATCACGAACAATCTCCTCGTCGGTCCGCGCCAGGTGTATCTCGGGGGTGGGATCTACGTCGGCGTGGGCAACCCGATCATCTCCAACAACGATATCGCCGGCAACAGGGCCGTACCGCCCCAGGGCACCCAAGGAAACGTCACCGTGGGGTACGCGGGAGGGATCTGGGTGGGCAGCGGGTCGGCGGCCCGCATCTCGCAGAACACGATCAGGGGCAACATCGCGGGCAACACATCCTTCTCGTTCTCGATCGCGGGCGGGGGCGGCGTGGCCGTCTTCACGCCAGTAGGCGCAGGGGCAGCTCCGGTGATCGAGCGGAATCTGATCAGGGACAACACCGCGGACAACCTCGGTGGCGGGATCTCGGTGACGGGCGGGCCGGGCAAAGAGGGGTACGCGATAATCACGAACAACGTCATCGTGGGCAACGCCGCGACCAACGGCGGCGGCATCTACAGCTACTTTGCCCGCACGCGCGCCATCAACAACACGGTTGTCGGGAATTTCGCCTTCTATGGCGCCGGCATGTATTCCGGCGTCACCGATCCGAACCACGTGGTCTGGATCGCCAACAATCTCGTCACCAGCAACGTGCTGCGCCTATTCGGCGTGGGCGGCGGCATCTACACGCTCGACCTGGACCCCAACGTTGACCCGCTCATCTACCACAATGACCTGTGGGGGAACTCTCCGCTCCAGGTGGATGGCGAGCGCACCGAGGCGTCCGTCATCGGCGTGCAGGGGAACCTCTCCGCCAACCCGCTCTACGTGGATCCCAACGCGCGCGATTTCCATCTGGACCCCGCATCGCCCGTGCTGGACGCGGCGGATGGGCCCACAGCGCCTCCGGTTGATTTCGAGAACAACAACCGCGGGGCCGACGGCAATGGAGTCCCCGACAATCCGGCTCCCGGCGATGTCGATATGGGAGCCTACGAGCTGACCGTGCCGTGCGCCGGACCGATCGAGGTGAGCGGTCTGGATGTCGAGAGCGGGTTACCCACCACGGTGAACTTTGACACCCAGCCTGGCGCGTTCGGCCTCTACTATGAGGTGCTGTCGGGTCTGGTCAGCCGCGTGCAGGCCACACAGGGCTTCCATGACGGCTTCTGCCTGGAGTCACCGCTGGATGTCCCGTCATACGAAGACACGCGCCCGGCTCCTCGCCCCGGCGATGCCTGGTACTACCTGGTGCGCGCCGTCAATGCGTGCGGCAACGGAACTCTGGGAAGCTCCCTGGCCGATCAGCCTGGCTCCGGTGACGTCTGCACGCTCGACGTGCGGGACGGCGACGGCGATGGGATCTCCGAGACGCGCGACTGCAACGACGCCAACCCGAACATCGCGCCCGGGCTGCCAGAGGTGTGCGACAACGTGGATAACAACTGCAATGCCCAGACTGATGAGGGGAATCCGGGCGGCGGCCAGAGCTGCGGCTCCGATGTAGGCGCCTGCGAGTTCGGCACCACCGTCTGCACTTCCGGCTCGATGCAGTGCACAGGCGGCGTCGGGCCCGCAACAGAAGTCTGCGATGGCGCTGACAACAACTGCAACGGCCAGACCGACGAGAACTTCTCCGGCCAGCCGACCACATGCGGGACGGGAGTCTGCCAAAGCTCCGGGTTCACCATCTGCTCCGGCGGGACCGTGCAGGACACCTGCACCCCCGGGACGCCTTCCGCGGAGCAGTGCGACGGTCTGGACAACGACTGCGACGGTGTGGCCGACAACCATCTGCCCGACACCGATGGCGACCAGCTCACCGACTGCGTGGATCCCGATGACGACAACGACCAGGTTGCCGACGGGTCGGACTGCGCGCCGCTGAACGGCACGGCCTTCGCGGCGCCGTTCGACATCGGTGACCTCACGGTCACCGGCAGCGCGCCAACTTCCATCGCGTGGGCCAACCAGTCGCTGGGATCGGGAACACGCTACGACGTGGCCGTGGGAACACTCCTGGCCGACCAGGGCTCGATCGAGTTTTCGATCGGCACCTGTCTGCCGGAGTCCGCCGGCTCGCCTGCCGATGACGGGCTCGCGAATCCGGCTCCCGACACGGCGCGCTACTACCTGGTCCGGTCCCGGAACGCCTGCGGCGCCGCCAGCTACGGCACTCCCCAGCGTGACACTCACCCGAGCTGCCCATGATGTATTCTCACGGGCGTCATGGGGACCTGCCCGGAGTGCGAAGAGAACTTTGAGCTGGACGAGAACGCCGAGGTCTCGGATGTGATCGAGTGCCCGCGGTGCAAGGCCAGATTGGAGGTGTTGTCCCTCCATCCGGCCATGTTCGACTTCGCCAGTTCTTGAAGGCAGGCCGAGGGCCTCGAAGGCCCGAAGCCTGCGCCCGCCCCCTTTCCCTCCAACCGGGCTCCGCGCCTTCTGCCGTGCTGTGAGGCCGGAGAGGCACCGCTCTCGCGGGGTCTCTCGGACCGAGGGTGGTTGACGCCCGGGGGCGGCAACCCGAGCGAGAGCGAAGGGGTGCGCGCCGCGTGGAGCGGCGCGAACCCCCGTCCCCGAGAGAGCGGTGCCTCTCCGGCCTCGGGTAGAGTGCCGCGATGATTCCATAGAACGGGGACAATCGAACTCTACCTTGATGACGCGGGGATCCGGCCCTAGATTCTGGCCCGCCATGCCCCCTCCCTTCCCCGCCATCGAGCGCTACGAGATTCAGGAGATCATCGGCCGCGGCGCCATGGGTGTGGTCTACCGCGCCCGGGATCCGGTCATTGGACGGGTCGTGGCGCTCAAGACCCTGGTGCTGCCGGAGGCCCTCCAGCCGACCCAGCGCCACGACACACTGGAGCGCTTCTCGCGCGAGGCGCGCGCCGCAGGCATTCTGTCCCATCCCAACATCGTCACGGTCTACGACGTGGTGGAGGGGGACGGGGAGGTCAGCTCCGCCTGGATCGCCATGGAGTACGTCGAGGGGCGGACGCTGCGCGACATGGTCCCTCACGGCGAGATGCGGCAGCCCTGGGAGGTCATCGAGATCGCGCTGCAGGTGGCCCGCGCTCTCGACTACGCGCACGGTCGCGGCATCGTGCACCGGGATGTGAAGCCCGCCAACATCCTGATCCGGACCGACGGCCTGGTGAAGCTGGCCGATTTCGGGGTGGCGCACTGCGAGGCATCGGAGCTGACACGCAGCGGACAGTCGGTGGGATCGCCATCGTACATCGCCCCAGAGGTGCTCCAGGATCAGCCGCCCGACGGCCGGGCGGATCTCTACTCCTTCGGAGTCATCCTGTACGAGCTGCTCACGGGAGAGAAACCATTCAAGGGCTCCTCGCTGAGCGCCCTGTACAACAGCATCCTGAACGGCACGCCGCCTCCTCCTTCGACATTCAACAAGGAGATCACCCCTGAGTGGGACGCGGTAGTCATGCGGCTGCTGCAGCGCCGGCCCCAGGATCGCTACCCGGATGCCTCCTACTTGATCGAGGATCTCCGCTGTCTCGAGCGAGGCCTGCCCCCGCGCTGTGCCGAGCCAGCCACCGGCGCCGTGGATCCGGACGCCACGTCCCTCCTGCCTCTGGTGGAGGGCCTCCCCGAGGGATACCTCGAGGAGGTTGTGTCTGACAAGAGCGAGCAGACAGGCGGTTTCCGGGCCTTCACCGCCCAGCACAAGGCGCTCGCGGCGCTGCTGACGGTGGCGGGATTCGGCCTGATTGTCTCCGTGGGAGCCGCCCTCCTGCGATCCGGGACGCAGACTCCCGGCGGGCTGTTCTCAGGTCTGGACGCAGCAGCGTCGGCCCAGGTACAAGGAAGCGTCGTCATCGCGCTGCAGCACAACCTCAAGCAGGGGCGCCTGGTCGTCTCGATGGATGGCAAGCCGCTGGTGACAGCCAGGCTGGGAGCCGAGAAGTCCTCCCGCAAGGACGTCCTGCGAAGGAAGGTCGAGATTGCCCCCGGGGTGCACGCATTCACGGTGACCCTGGATGCGGGCGATGGAAGGACCTGGACCGGCGTGGTGACGCGCAACATCAGGCCGGGATCAGAAGCGACGCTGTCGGCCACGCTGGACGGCATGCTGCGGAAAAAGCTGGAGCTGGACTGGGACTAGCCCGCTTTTCTCACCAGGTTTCGTCGCGAGACCGCGCAGATGCCGTCAGGCCGGGCAACCGCAGCGGCGAGACCGCGAGGCGTATCTTGACGATACGTTGAGTGGTCGAGCCGCGAGG
>Ga0187892_10000460_pt1 | contig 105798 bp, 101 predicted proteins | sample MA1701073metaG_FD_139345 | JGI IMG/M metagenome (GOLD analysis project Ga0187892, IMG submission 139345) | Bio-ooze microbial communities from a basaltic lava cave in the Kipuka Kanohina Cave System on the Island of Hawaii, USA - MA170107-3 metaG ... | reverse complement strand
CGACCAACCGCTGGTTCGAGACGCTCGACGAGATCTGGGACACCGTGCAGCGAACAACCGGTGCTTGGACGCCCGAAAAGCTCCAGCGACTTTGTAACGTCACTTAGCACGTTTGTATTAGTTGAGGGACGTGCCGCGTAAGCTATATCGTTCATGCTTGCAATACCATTCCACAGAGCTGCAATTCGACTTTGCATGGATGAACAAGGATCGAGCTGGGACGACCTGCGCACGGTGCTCGCCATCGGCCGCGCCGGCTCGCTCTCCGGCGCCGCGCGGATCCTGCGGGTGAGCCACCCCACGGTCTTCCGCCGCCTCAACCAGATCGAGCGGCGCCTCGGGGTGCGGCTGTTCGAGCGCAAGCGCTTCGGCTACACGCTCACCGTCGCCGGCGAGGAACTGGTCGCAGTGGCCGAGCGCGTCGAAGCGGACGTGGCCGTCGTCGAGCGGCGGCTCGCGGGCCAGGATCTCCGCCCGTCGGGCACGGTGCGGGTGACCACCACCGACACGCTGGTGGGATTGCTGACCCCGGTCTTCGCCGAGTTCCGCGCGGCGCACGCCGGGATCGAGCTAGATCTCATCGTCTCGAGCGAGGTGCTCAACATCAGCCGGCGCGACGCCGACGTCGCGATCCGGCCGTCGCGCCAGGTGCCGGAGAACCTGATCGGGCGGAAGGCGAGCGAGATCGGGATGGCGGTGTACGGCCACCAGCGCCTGCTCGCCGGTCGCCGCCGCGACGTCGCTCTGGCCGACTACCCGTGGGTCGGACCCGACGAGAGCCTGTCCTACCTGCCGCTCGCCCGCTGGCTGCGCGAGCGGCGGCTGGACGAGCGGCTCGTCTACCGGACCAACACGCTGCTCGGCTGCCGCGAGGCGGCGCGCGGCGGGATCGGGCTCGCCGTGCTGCCGTGCATGCTCGGCGATCCCGCGCCGGAGCTGGTGCGCGTCGGCCCGCTCCTCGACGAGCTACGCGGCGAGCTGTGGCTGCTCACGCACCGCGACCTGCGCGACGTCGTGCGGATCCGCGTGTTCCTCGATTTCGTGACCGAGGCGCTCCGCGGGCTGCGTTCGGTACTCGCCGGCAGGCGTTGAACGCGGCAGCCAGCGCTTCGCCGCGCGGACGCCGCATATCGCGCGACTTGCGGCCTCGCGCGCGTGGAAAATGCGCAAATACCTGATTGACCTGGTAACGCGTGCAGTGATTCAACCGGATTTCGCCCGGATCCCGCACCCGGAAGATCGCGCAACTGCCTGATAGATCTGGGAGAGTGCGCAGGGGCCGTAATCGTTCAATCAGCGACTTACGAGGACGCGCGTTGGGTCTTTTCTTCAGCACCACGGAAGATCGTGCGCGACCCACTCACGCAAGATTCACGCAACTCGGGCCGGCCACGATTCCACCGTCACCGGCAGCGCCTTCAGATCACCGCCGTTCGATGTTCGCTTCTGACGCCCGCCTTCGCCGGAAGCGCGCCGGCGAAGCGGCTTGCCGGCGAGGCTTGCGACGAGCTCGTCTCTCGCCGCATCACTCGGATCCCGGTGATGGGCGGAAGCCCTCCGAGGAGGTCGTCCGTTCAACTCCACGCCGCGGGCCCCCACCGCCGCCGGGCCTTCACCCCCGAGCCCTGGCGGGGCACCCCGCGTCGCCGGGCACCGGGCTGCCGGGATAGCCGCCGCCGCGCACGTAGCCGCGGAGGAAGTCGCGGAAGGCGGTCGCCGCCGGCGTCTCGGTCGCGTCGCGGCGCGTGAACAGGCAGACCCGGCGCGGGACGACCGGTCGGACGAGCCACCGCGCGTGCACCTTGACGCGCGCCGACACCTGGCGCGCGTTCACGGGCAGCGCGGCGACGCCCAGGCCTGCCGCGACCATGCTGATCACGGTGGACGAGAACGACGCCTCGTAGGCGGGCTCGACCGCGATCCCCGCCTCGACGAGCGTGCGATCCACCAGCTTGCGGAGCGGGCTCTCGGCGTTCAGCACGATCAGCGGGTGCGCCGTCAGCTCGCGCCAGGTGATCGAGCGCTTCGCCCCGAGCGGATGGCCGGGACCGACGATCGCGATCAGCCGGTCCTCGAGCAGCGGCAGCTCGGCGAGCTCCGGGTCGGGGTCGAGGGCGGTCCCGACGCCGAAATCGACGTCGCCGACCCGGACCCGGTGCCGGATCTCCTCCTCGGCGCAGTCTTTCAGCACGCACCGGATTCCCGGGTTCCGCGCGGCGAACGCGTGGATCGCCCAGGGCAGCAGCGTGTTGCCGAGGACGGTGGACGCGGCGATGCTGACCCGGCCGCGCCTGAGCGTCGCCGCATCGCGCGAGCGCGCCAGCGCGGTCTCCAGATCCGCGAGCGCCTTCTGCGCAACCGGCAGGAAGTCGGCGCCGGCCTCGGTGAGCCGGACCATCCGGGTATGGCGATCCAGGAGCCGCAGGCCGAGCTGGGCCTCCAGATCCCGGACCAGCATGGAGAGCGCCGACTGCGTGACGTGGAGGTGCTCGGCGGCCAGCCGGAAGCGCCCGTAGCGCTGCACCGCGACGAAGGCCTCGAGCTGCCGCAGGGTGATATTCATCAGAGGTGCTGAAGAATCGATCAGAAAATGCAAATTGTATCGGCCATCGTGGCGGCGCGAGAATCGACGCGCACGGGCGCTCGGGGGCGTTGGAGGAGATGGAAAGCTACATCGTCGACTGGTTGAACCTCGGCGTTCGCTGGCTGCACTTCGTCGCCGGCATCGCCTGGATCGGCGCGTCGCTCTACTTCGTGATGCTCGACTTGTCGCTGAAGCCGCCGAAGCGACCCGAGGACACGACGCGCGGCGTCGCGGGCGAGCTGTGGGCGGTGCACGGCGGCGGCTTCTACGTCAGCCAGAAGTTCCTCGTCGGGCCGAAGGGCGAGCCGCTCAGCGAGGACCTGCACTGGTCCAAGTGGGAGGCCTACACGACCTGGCTCTCGGGAATGGCGCTGCTCGCGATCATCTACTGGTGGGGCGCGAACGCCTATCTCATCGACCGCTCGGTGATGGATCTCTCGGTGCCGGCGGCGATCGCGATCTCCGCCGGCTCGTTCGTCGTCGGCTGGTTCGTCTACGACGCGCTGTGCAAGACGATCAAGAACGACCTCGTGCTGTCGCTCATCATCTACGTCCTCCTCGTCGCCGCCGCTTGGGGCTACAGCCAAGTGTTCGGGGCGCGCGCGGCGTACATCCACGTCGGCGTGCTGATCGGGACGATCATGGTGTGGAACGTGTTCTTCCAAATCATCCCCGGCCAGAAGCAGATGGTCGCCGAGATCCGCGCAGGCCGAGACCCCGACCCTACCCCGGGGATCATCGGCAAGCAGCGCAGCGTGCACAACACCTACTTCACGCTGCCGGTGGTGTTCATCATGATCAGCAACCACTACCCGATGACCTACGGCCACAAGTACGGCTGGGCGATCCTCGCCGTCCTGATGCTCGCCGGAGCCCTGATCCGCCAGTACTTCGTGCTGCGGCACGTCGGCAAGAACCTCGTCGCGCTGCCGGCGGCGGCGGCGGTGATGCTGCTCGGCCTCGTGATCGCGATCGCGCCGCCGTCGCGGCCGACCGGCGCGGCGACCGCGGGCGTGCCGTTCGTCAAGGTGCAGCCGATCATCCAGGAGCGCTGCACCGTCTGCCACGCCGCGAAGCCGACCTTCGCCGGGTTCGCGCAGTCGCCCGGCGGCCTCCTCCTCGACACGCCGGAGCAGATCCAGGCCGCCGCGCAGCGCATTCACCAGCAGACGATCGCGACCCAGGCGATGCCGATCGGCAACCTGACCAAGATGACCGACGAGGAGCGCCAGCTCCTCGGCAAGTGGCTCGCCGAGGGCGCGAGCATCAAGTAGACGGGGGGAACGCCATGGCAACGAAGGGAGAGACGGCGATGCAGGCGACGGCGACGGGCGCGCACGGCGTGCATCCGGTCGACGAGGTGCTGCCGGCCCAGCGGCTGGTCCCGCTCGGACTGCAGCACGTGCTGGTGATGTACGCCGGCGCCGTCGCGGTGCCGCTGATCGTGGGACGCGCGCTCAAGCTCTCGCCCGAGCAGGTTGCGCTGCTCATCAGCGCGGATCTCTTCTGCTGCGGGATCGTGTCGATCATCCAGTCGCTCGGCGCCACGCGCTGGTTCGGGATCCAGCTTCCGGTGATGATGGGCGTGACCTTCGCCTCGGTCGGCCCGATGCTCGCCATGGCCGCGAACCCGGATCTCGGCCTCACCGGCATCTTCGGCGCGGTGATCGGCGCGGGGATCATCTCGGTCATCATCGCGCCGTTCGTGAGCCGCATGCTGCCGCTCTTTCCCCCGGTGGTGACCGGGACGATCATCGCGGTGATCGGGATCTCGCTGATGCGCGTCGCGATCACCTGGACGGTGGGCGGGGCGGGCCTGCAGCCGACGATCCCCGACCCGGCGGTCGCCGGGAAGATGATCCCGGACCCGGCCTATGCGTCGCTCGACAAGCTCGGCATGGCGCTGTTCGTGCTCGTCGCGATCCTGGTGATCGCCAAGTACGCCCGCGGTTTCCTCCAGAACATCGCGGTGCTGGTCGGCATCGTCGCCGGGACGATCCTCGCCTGGGCCGTCGGCCAGGCGAGCTTCACGAAAGTCGCCGAAGCGAAGCTGTTCGACCTCATCTACCCGTTCCAGTTCGGCGCGCCGGTCTTCGACTTCTGGGCGATCCTCACCATGACGCTCGTGATGATCGTGGTGATGATCGAGTCGACCGGGATGTTTCTCGCGCTCTCCGATCTGACCGGAAAGCCGGTGCGCCAGGAGGACCTCTCGCGCGGCCTGCGCACCGACGGCCTGGGGACGCTGATCGGAGGAATCTTCAACACGTTCCCGTACACGTCGTTCTCGCAGAACGTCGGGCTGGTCGGCGTCACCGGGGTGCGCAGCCGCTGGGTGTGCGTGACCGGCGGCGTGATCCTGGTGATCATGGGACTAATCCCGGCGCTCGGCGCGCTCGTCGAGGCGATCCCGCAGTTCGTGCTGGGGGGCGCGGGCATCGTGATGTTCGGGATGGTGGCGGCAACCGGCATCCGGATCCTCGCCGACGTCGACTACGTCCACAACCGGCACAATCTCTTCATCGTGGCGATCAGCATCGGCGTCGGGATGATCCCGCTCGTGGCGCCGAACTTCTTCCAGCACGCGCCGAAGGCGCTCTCGCCGCTGCTGCACAGCGGGATCCTGCTCGCGGCGATCGTCTCGGTGCTGCTGAACCTGTATTTCAACGGCATGCGCTCGCGCGCCGAGGTCGAGCGCGACGCGGTCGCCATCGCTAAGCACGCGGAGGCGGGCTGATCGCTCCCCGCGTTACAGTGGCGCCGCGAAGGCCGGCCCGGCCGGACGCCCGGCCGGCCCTTGCGCGGCCGAGGGTACGATGGCGAGGTTGACACTTCCGCAGGTGAACGCGATGTCGCGCGAGGCGTTCGTCCAGGCGCTCGGCGGGATCTTCGAGCATTCGCCGTGGGTGGCCGAGCGCGCGTTCGCCGCGCGCCCGTTCGCGAGCGCGGCGGCGCTGCACGGCGCGATGGTGGCGGCGGTCGAGCGTGCAGACCGCGAGGACCAGTTGCGGCTCCTCCGCGCCCACCCCGAGCTCGCGGGGAAGGAGGCCGACGCGGGCACCCTGACGGCCGATTCGACCGCCGAGCAGAAGGGCGCCGGGCTGGTGAACCTGTCGCCCGCCGAGAAGGCGCGGATCGCCCGCCTCAACGCCGACTACCGCGCGAAGTTCGGATTCCCCTTCATCATCGCGGTTCGCGAGCACACGAAATCGGGCATCTTCTCCGAGTTCGAGGCGCGGCTCGCGAACGCCCCCGACGCGGAGCTCGCGAACTGCCTCGCGCAGGTGTTCACGATCACCCGCCTGCGGCTCGAGGGGTTGGTGACCGCCTGAAGGAGCGCGCACGGTGGGACGACTCTCCACGCACGTCCTGGATACGGCGAGCGGCAGGCCGGCTGCGGGAATGACGATCGAGTTCTCGGCGCGCGAGGGCGAGGGTTGGCGGCTGCTGAGGACCGTGCGGACGAACGCCGACGGCCGGACCGACGAGCCGCTGCTCGCGGCCGAGGCGATGCGCCGCGGTGAGTACCGGCTCGTCTTCCACGTCGCCGCGTACTTCCGGTCGATGGGCGTGAACCTGCCCGAGCCGGCCTTTCTCGACAAGGTGCCGCTCGAGTTCGGCATCGCCGATGCGAACGCGCATTACCACGTGCCGTTGCTCTGCTCGCCGTGGAGCTACGGGACCTACCGGGGAAGCTAGCCGCGCGCGAGGCCGAACCGAGCCGAGGGTCGATCGCACGCGCCTACCCACTTAGCGAGGAGTCACCGTCATGCCGAAGATGACCGCCGCGCAAGCCGGCGTGCACGTGCTGCGCAAGGAGGGCGTGAACACCGCGTTCGGCGTCCCGGGCGCGGCGATCAACCCGTTCTACGCGGCGCTCCGCGCCATCGGCGGCGTCAACCATTACCTCGCGCGCCACGTCGAGGGCGCCTCGCACATGGCCGAAGGCTTCACCCGCGCGAGGGCCGGCAACATCGGCGTGTGCATCGGCACCTCCGGACCGGCGGGCACCGACATGATCACCGGGCTCTACTCGGCCGCCGCCGATTCGATCCCGATCCTCTGCGTCACCGGCCAGGCGCCCCGCGCGCGCCTGTACAAGGAGGACTTCCAGGCCGTGGACATCGAGGCGATCGCCAAGCCGGTGGCGAAGTGGGCGGTCACCGTGCGCGAACCGGCGCAGCTCCCGCGCGTCTTCCAGCAGGCCTTCCACCTGATGCGCTCGGGGCGGCCCGGCCCGGTGCTCGTCGACCTGCCCTTCGACGTGCAGATGGCCGAGATCGAGTTCGATCCGGAGACCTACGAGCCGCTGCCGGCGTACCGGCCGAAGGCGACCCGCAGGCAGATCGAGAAGGCGCTCGCGATGCTCGAGGAGTCGGCCCGGCCGCTGATCGTCGCCGGCGGCGGAATCATCAACGCCGACGCGTCGGCGCGACTGGTGGAGTTCGCGGAGCTCACCGGGGTGCCGGTGATCCCGACGCTGATGGGCTGGGGGGCGATCCCCGACGACCATCCGCTGATGGCCGGAATGGTGGGCCTGCAGACCGCGCACCGCTACGGCAACGCGACGCTGCTCGCGTCCGACCTCGTCCTCGGGATCGGCAACCGCTGGGCGAACCGCCACACCGGCTCGATCGAGGTCTACGCGCAGGGCCGCAAGTTCGTCCACGTCGACATCGAGCCGACCCAGATCGGCCGCGTCTTCCCGCCCGATTACGGCATCGTCTCGGACGCCGGCGCCGCGCTCGCCCTGCTCGTCGAGGTCGCCGCGGAACGCAAGGCCGCCGGGCGGCTCAAGGATCGGAGCCAATGGGCCGAGGAGTGCCGCGCCCGCAAGCGCACGATGCTGCGCAAGACGCGCTTCGACAACGTGCCGCTCAAGCCGCAGCGCGTCTACGAGGAGATGTGCACGCTGTTCGACGCCGGCCGCAACACCTGCTACGTGAGCACGATCGGGCTATCGCAGATCGCCGCCGCGCAGTTCCTGCACGTGTTCAAGCCGCGCCACTGGATCAACTGCGGCCAGGCGGGTCCCCTCGGCTGGACGATTCCCGCCGCGCTCGGCGTGCGCGCCGCCGACCCCGACCGGGAAATCGTCGCGATCTCGGGCGACTACGACTTCCAGTTCATGATGGAGGAGCTCGCCGTCGGCGCGCAGTTCAACCTGCCGTACGTGCACGTGCTGGTGAACAACTCCTACCTCGGGCTGATCCGCCAGTCGCAGCGCGGCTTCAACATGGATTACTGCGTGCAGCTCTCGTTCGAGAACGTCAACTCGCCGGAGCTCGGGAGCTACGGGATCGACCACGTGAAGGTGGTCGAGGGGCTCGGCTGCAAGGCGCTGCGGGTGTCCAAGCCGGAGGAGATCCGGCCGGCGCTCATCGAAGCCCAGGCGCTCGCGCGGCGGCACCGCGTCCCGGTGGTGGTGGAGTTCATCCTCGAGCGCGTCACCAACGTCTCGATGGGCACCGAGATCAGCAACATCACCGAGTTCGAGGAGCTCGCCGAGCGGGGCAAGGCGGACGCCCCGACGGCGATCGCGATGCTCGACTGACCGGTCGCGGAGACGACTGAAAGGAGCGGCCATGAAAGTCGGATTCGTCGGCCTCGGCATCATGGGCACGCCGATGGCGGGGCACCTGATCAAGGGCGGGCACGAGGTCTACTTGAGCGACCTGAAGCCCCCGCCCGAGGCGCTCGTCCAGCAAGGCGGGCGGCGCGCGGAGAGCGCGAAGGCGGCGGCACAGCAAACCGACGTGATCATCACGATGGTGCCCGATACGCCGCACGTCGAGAACGCGCTCTTCGGCGAGCTCGGCGTCGCGAACGGGCTCGCGAAGGGCAAGATCGTCGTCGACATGAGCTCGATCTCGCCGATCGCGACGAAGGAGTTCGCGCGGCGGATCAACCAGCTCGGCTGCGATTACCTGGATGCGCCGGTCTCGGGCGGCGAGGTGGGCGCGAAGCAGGCCTCGCTCACCGTCATGGTCGGCGGTCCGGAAAGCGCGTTCAACAAGGTGAAGCCGCTCTTCGAGCTCATGGGCAAGAACATCACGCTCGTCGGCGGGAACGGCGACGGCCAGACCTGCAAGGTCGCCAACCAGATCATCGTCGCGCTCAACATCGCGGCGGTCGGCGAGGCGCTGCTCTTCGCCTCCAAGGCGGGCGCCGATCCGGCGAAGGTGCGCCAGGCCCTGATGGGCGGGTTTGCGGCCTCGCGCATCCTCGAGGTGCACGGCGAGCGGATGATCAAGCGCGCGTTCGATCCCGGCTTCCGAATCGAGCTGCACCAGAAGGACCTCAACCTCGCGCTCGCCGGCGCGCGGGCGCTGCAGATGAGCCTGCCGATGACCGCCTGCGCGCAGGAGCTGATGAACGCGTGCACGGCGCACGGCGGCGCGGCGTGGGACCACTCGGCGCTGGTGCGCGCGCTCGAGCTCATGGCGAAGCACGAGATCGGCAAGAAGGCGGGCTAGGCGCGAGGAGAGAAACCATGGCGAAGCGCGCAACCCCATCGGCGCCCGCGGGCGCCGGAGCCATTTCCGCCGAGCGCATCTGGGACCACTGCGAGGCGCTCGGCCGGCTGAGCGAGATGGAGGCTGGGCTCACGCGCGTGTTCCTCTCCAAGGAGCAGAAGGCGGCGAACGAGCTCGTGCTCGGCTGGATGCGCGCGGCCGGGATGCAGGCGCGGCTCGACGCGATCGGAAACGTCGTCGGCCGCTACGAGGGCGAGCGCCCCGGGCTGCCGTGCCTCATGCTCGGCTCGCACCTGGACACGGTGCGCGACGCCGGCAAGTACGACGGGATGCTCGGGGTCATCGCGGCGATCGAGTGCGTGCACAGCCTCAACGAGCGCGGCAAGCGCCTGCCGTTCGCGATCGAGGTGGTGGGGTTCGCGGACGAGGAGGGCGTGCGGTTCAACGCCACGCTCCTCGGCAGCCGGGCGGTCGCGGGCACGTTCAAGCCCGAGGTGCTCGACGCCGTCGACAAGGACGGGATCTCGATGCGCGAGGCGCTCACCCGCTTCGGGCTCGACCCCGCGGCGATCGGCGCGGCAGCGCGCAAGAAGACCGAGGTGCTCGCCTATGCCGAGCTGCACATCGAGCAGGGGCCCGTGCTCGAGGCGGAGGGCCTCCCGGTGGGCGTCGTCACGGCGATCAACGGGGCGACGCGGTTCGCGGTCGAGGTGGACGGGCTCGCCGGCCACGCCGGCACCGTGCCGATGGACCACCGCCGGGACGCGCTCGCCGCGGCCGCCGAATGCGTGCTCGCGATCGAGCGCCGCGCCGCCGCCGTGCCCGAGCTCGTCGGCACGGTCGGCAAGCTCGAGACGCTCCCCGGCGCGGTCAACGTGATCCCGGGCAAGGTCAAGTTCACGATCGACATCCGCTCGCCGCGGGACCCGGAGCGGCTCGCCGCCGTCGAGGACCTGTTGCGTGACTTCCGGTCGATCGCCGAGCGCCGCAACGTCGCGATCAAGGCGACGAAGACCCACGAGGGCGGCGTCGCCGCGTGCGCGCCCTGGCTGATGGAGCAGATCGGCCGCGCGATCGAAGCCGAAGGCCTGCCGGTGAGGAAGCTCCCGAGCGGCGCCGGGCACGACGGCATGGCGATGATCGCGCTCGCCGACATCGGGATGCTGTTCGTCCGGTGCGAGAAGGGGATCAGCCACAATCCCGCCGAGGCGATCACCCCCGCCGACGCCGAGCTCGGCGCGCGCGTGTTCCTGCGCCTCATCGAGAACTTCGCGCCGAAATGAGCGACCCCGCCGGCGCCAAGATCCGCGAGCTCCTCGCGGCGAGCCGCGAGGCGCAGACGCGCTTTCTCGCCGAGCTCGTGAAGACGCCCTCGGACAACCCGCCCGGCGACTGCCGGCCGCACGCCGAGCGGGCGGCGAAGCTCCTCGAAGGGCTAGGGTTCAAGGTGGAGAAACGCCCGGTGCCCGACGACCTCGTCAAGGCGAACGGCATGATCTCGTGCACGAACCTCGTCATCCGCGAGCGCTTCGGCGCGGGCGGCCCGACGATCGCCTGCAACGCCCACGGCGACGTGGTCCCGCCGGGGCTCGGCTGGAGCGCCGATCCCTACGGCGCCGAGATCCGCGACGGGCGCATGTACGGCCGCGGCGTCGCGGTGTCGAAGTCCGATTTCGCCACCTACGCGTTCGCGCTCCTCGCGCTGAAAGCCTGCGGGGCGAAGCTCGCCGGCGCGATCGAGCTGCACTTCACCTACGACGAGGAGGCGGGCGGCGCGATCGGCCCGAAGTGGCTCCTCGAGCAGGGGATCTCGAAGCCCGACTTCGCGCTCTCGGCGGGGTTCTCCTACGGCGTGACGACCGCGCACAACGGCTGCCTGCACCTGGAGGTCGAGGTGCTCGGCAAGAGCGGGCACGCCGCCGAGCCCGAGAAAGGCCACGACGCGCTCGAAGCGGCGACCGAGATGCTGAGCGACCTGTACGCCTACCGCAAGGCGCTGTTCGCGCTCGAGTCCGCGATCCCGGGCATCGGCAGCCCGACGATGGTCGTCGGCCTGATCTCGGGAGGCATCAACACCAACGTCGTCCCCGACCGGGTGGTGTTCCGTCTTGATCGGCGCATCATCCCGGACGAGATCCCCGGCGCGGCCGAGCGGTTCCTCCGCGCGCTCATCGAGCAGACGGCGCGCAAGCAGCCGGGGATCCGGGTGAACATCCGGCGGATCCTCTTCGCCGAGCCGTTCGTGCCGCGGCCGGGCCAGGAGCGGCTGGTGGAGGCGCTGAGCCGGAACGCGCGCGCGGTGTTCGGCGTCGAGGTGAAGCCGCACGGCGTGCCGCTCTACACCGACGCTCGCCACTACTCGGCGGCGGGCATACCGACGGTGCTCTACGGCGCGGGCCCGCGCACGCTCGAGGAGGCGAACGGCCACCGCGCCGACGAGAACCTGAAGCTCGACGATCTCTACAAGGCGACCGAAGTCGTCGCGCTCACGTTCCTCGACCTGCTGGAGGCAAAGTGACCCCCGACGCCGCGCGGGCGCTGCTGCGGCGCCTGTTCGACGCTGCCGTCGCTGCGGTGTCGCCGGCGGAGTGCGTACCGCCGCGCCTGCCCGCGCCGCCGAAGGACCGCACCATCGTCGTCGGCGCCGGCAAGGGCGCCGCCGCGATGGCCGCGGCGGTCGAGGCGCATTGGCCCGGGCCGCTCTCCGGGCTCGTGGTGACGCGGTACGGGCACGGCGCGCCGTGCCGGCGGATCGAGGTGGTCGAGGCGGCGCACCCGGTGCCCGACGCGGCCGGTCGCGCGGCGGCGCGGCGGATCCTCGAGGCGGTCAAGGGCCTGACCGCCGACGACCTCGTCCTGTGCCTGATCACCGGCGGGGGCTCCGCGCTGCTCGCCGCGCCGGCGGAAGGCCTCACGCTCGAGGACAAGCAGGCGATCAACAAGGCCCTCCTCAAGTCGGGCGCGAACATCACCGAGATGAACTGCGTGCGCAAGCACCTCTCGGCGATCAAGGGCGGACGGCTCGCCGCGGCGGCGGCGCCCGCGCGCGTCGTGACGCTCGCGATCTCCGACGTGCCCGGCGACGACCCGTCGGTGATCGCCTCCGGGCCGACGGTGGCGGACCGGACGACCTTCGCCGAGGCCCGCGCGGTACTCGCCAAGTACGGGATCACCGAGCCGCTCGCCGCGATCGCCCATCTCGAAGCGGCGCGCGACGAGACGCCGAAACCGGGGGATCCGCGCTTCGCGCGAAACGAGGTGATCGTGCTCGCCACGGCGCAGGATGCGCTGCGGGCCGCGGCCGCCGCCGCGCGCGAGGCCGGGGTCGCGCCGCTCGTGCTCGGCGACACGATCGAGGGCGAATCGCGCGATGTCGCGCTCGTCCACGCCGGCATCGCGCGGCAGATCGCGCGCTACGGCGCGCAGTTTGGATCGATCGCCGCCCCGCCGTGCGTGCTCCTCTCCGGCGGCGAGACGACGGTGACCGTGCGCGGCAAGGGCCGCGGCGGGCGCGACGCCGAGTTCCTGCTCGCGCTCGCGGTGGCGCTCGACGGCCACCCCGGCATCCACGCGCTCGCCGCCGACACCGACGGGATCGACGGCACCGAGGACAACGCCGGGTGCGTCATGACCGACGATACGCTCGAGCGGGCCGGCGCGCGCGGGCTCGACGCGCGGCGCAGCCTCGCCGACAACGACGGCTACGGCTTCTTCGCCGCGCTCGGCGACCTCGTCGTCACCGGGCCCACGCGCACCAACGTGAACGATTTCCGGGCGATCCTCGTCGCCGGCGCGCGCTGAAGACGCCAAGCTCGTGCGCCGCGCCCGCAACGCCAAGATCGTCGCGACGCTGGGGCCCGCAAGCTCCGCGCCGGAGACGATCGGCGCGCTTTTCCGCGCCGGTGCCGACGTGTTCCGCCTGAACTTCAGCCACGGCTCGCACGCCGATCATCGCGCCCGCTACGAGGCGATCCGCGCGATCGAGCGCGAGACCGGGCGGCCGATCGGCGTGCTCATGGATCTCCAGGGGCCGAAGCTGCGCGTCGGCACCTTCGCCGGCGGCGCAGTCGCGCTCGCCGCGGGCGACGCCTTCCGCCTCGACCTCGACCCCGCGCCGGGAGATCGGCGCCGCGTGAATCTCCCCCATCCCGAGATCTTCGCGGCGCTCAAGTCAGGGGCGACGCTCCTCGTCGACGACGGGAAGGTGCGGCTGGAAGTCGAGCGTTGCGGCGCGGACTTCGCCGCGACCCGGGTGAAGGTACCGGGCAAGGTCTCGGACCGCAAGGGCGTGAACGTCCCGGACGTCGTCCTGCCGCTCTCGCCGCTCACCGACAAGGACCGCACCGACCTCGCGTACGGCCTCGAGCTCGGCGCGGACTGGGTCGCCCTCTCGTTCGTGCAGCGGCCCGAGGACGTCGACGAGGCGCGCGCGCTCGTGGGCGATCGCGCTGCCGTCATGGTGAAGCTCGAGAAGCCGGCGGCGATCGGGCAGCTCGAGGAGATCGTCCGCCGCGCCGACGGGGTCATGGTGGCGCGCGGCGACCTCGGCGTCGAGATGCCGGCCGAGCAGGTGCCGGCGATCCAGCGCCGGATCCTGCGTCTCGCCCGGCGCGAGGGCAAGCCGGTGATCGTCGCGACCCAGATGCTCGAGTCGATGGTGGCCGCCCCGGTGCCGACGCGCGCGGAGGCCTCCGACGTCGCGACCGCGGTCTACGACGGCGCCGACGCGGTGATGCTCTCGGCCGAGTCCGCGTCGGGCCAGTATCCGCTGGAGGCGGTCGCGATGATGGAGCGCATCATCGCCGAGACCGAGCGCGACCCGTACTATCGGACGATCACCGACGCGAGCCACACCGCGCCGCGCGCGACGATGGCGGACGCCGTCTCGAGCGCGCTGCGCGGGGTGGTCAACGTCCTCGCGCCGAAAGTTGCGATCACCTACACCGAGTCGGGCACCTCCGCCATCCGCGTCGCGCGCGAGCGTCCCGAGGCGCCGATCCTGTCGCTCACCCCGAGCGAGGCGACCGCGCGGCGGCTCGCGCTCGTCTGGGGCGTGCACGCGGTCGTCAGCGCCGCGGCGGTCGACGAGACGACGATGACCGATCTCGCGTGCAAGACGGCGCTGCGCGAGGGCTTCGCGGCGCCCGGCGACGGGGTCGTCGTCGTCGCCGGGGTGCCGTTCGGCAGACCGGGCACCACCAATCTGCTGCGGCTGGCGACGGTCTGGCCTCCCGAGCGATCGGGCGTCGACGCTTCGAGCAAGGTCGCCTGAACCGGCGGAAGGGCGGGGGATGGGAACGATCGCGGAAGTCCGGGCGCGGGAGATCCTCGATTCGCGCGGCAACCCGACCGTCGAGGCCGAGGTCCTGCTCGACTCCCGCGCATCCGGCTGGGCGGCGGTGCCGTCGGGCGCATCGACGGGAAGCCGCGAGGCGATCGAGCTGCGCGACCGGGATCCGGGCCGCTACGGCGGCAAGGGCGTGCGGCGCGCCGTCGCGAACGTGAACGGCGAGATCCGCGCGGCGCTCGTCGGGCGCCTGGCGGTCCAACGGGAGATCGACGAAGGGCTCGTCGCGCTCGACGGGTCGCCGAGCAAGGCACGACTCGGCGCGAACGCGATCCTCGCGGTCTCGCTCGCGTGCGCGCACGCGGCGGCGCGCGACGCGAACGTCCCGCTTTACCGCCACCTCGGCAGCAGCGCCGATCCGGTGCTGCCGGTGCCGATGATGAACATCCTCAACGGCGGGGCGCACGCCGACAACAGCGTGGACTTCCAGGAGTTCATGATCCTTCCGGTCGGCGCGCCGAGCTTCTCCGAGGCGCTCCGCTACGGGGTCGAGGTCTTTCACGCGCTGAAGCAGGTGCTGCACGCGCGCGGGCTGGCGACCGCGGTCGGCGACGAGGGCGGCTTCGCGCCGGACCTGCCGGGCAACGAGGCGGCGGTCGAGGTGATCCTCGAGGCTATCGGAGCCGCGGGTTATCGCGCGGGCGAGGAGATCTGGATCGGGCTCGACGTGGCGAGCTCGGAGTTCCATCGCGACGGGGCCTACGTGCTCGAGTCGGAAGGCAAGCGCTTCACGCCCGCCGAGTTCGTCGAGGTCCTCGCCGGCTGGGCCGAGCGCTATCCGATCCTCTCGATCGAGGACGGCATGGCGGAGGGCGACTGGGAGGGCTGGTCGCTCCTCACCCGGCGCCTCGGCAAGCGGGTCCAGCTCGTCGGCGACGATCTCTTCGTCACCAACACCGCGATCCTCGCGCAGGGCATCGAGCGGAGCGTCGCGAACTCGCTCCTCGTGAAGCTGAATCAGATCGGCACATTGACCGAGACGCTGGATGCGATCGCGATGGCGCGGAGCGCGGGATATTCGGCCGTGATCTCCACCGCTCCGGCGAGACCGAGGACGTCACGATCGCCGACCTCGCGGTGGCGACGGCCGCGGGTCAGATCAAGACCGGATCGCTGTGCCGCTCCGACCGCGTGGCTAAGTACAACCGGCTGCTCAGGATCGAAGACGAGCTCGGCGCGGCGGCGCGCTACGCGGGCTGGGAGGCGTTCGGTGGGATCCGGGCCAGCTGAGGCAAGGCGCGCTCGTGCCCGCACCGGGCCGGTTGCTACGACCTTGGAGGAGATCATGCGCTCCGATCGTCCCAGATTCTGTTTGAGGCGGCGTGATTTTCTGTGTGGTATCGGCGCTGCCGGGGTCTTGGCCGCCTGCGCACAGCCTGCGACTCGGCCGGCGAAACAGGTGTCGGTCGGGGCGTTGTTTGCGGGGCGGATCAACGACCGCGGCTTCATGGAGGCCGGCTATCGCGGCTTGGTGCGAGCACGCGACGAGCTGGGAGCGAGGATTCGCTTCATCGACAACATCCCGCCGCAGCGCGAACGCCTGCTGCAGGCGCTGCGCGAGCTCGCCCGCTCGGACGCGCAGCTCGTGATTGCGCACGGCGGGCAGAACAACGAAGCCGCCCAGGCGGCGGCAGCCGAGTTTCCGCAGACGCAGTTCGCCGTCACTCAAGGCGCCGTCAAGGGGCCGAACCTCGCGAGCTACGAGGTCTTGCAGGAGCAGTCCGCCTGGCTCGCCGGCGCCGCCGCGGGATTGCTCACCCGCACGAACGTGGTCGGGCACATGTCGGGGATCCGCGTCAGGCCGGGCCTGAAGGGCCGTGCCGGATTCGCGGACGGCGTTCGTACCGCCAACCCGCGCGCCAAGCTGCTGACGAACTTTTCCGGCGATCAAGACGACAACGAACTGTCGCGCCGGATCGCGCTAGCCGAGATCGACGCCGGAGCGGACATCATCTTCACCATGCTCAATGCGGGGCGCGACGGAGTCACCGAAGCGTGTCGTGCGCGCGGCGCGAAGCAGATCGGCAACGTCGTCGATTGGGTGAAGATCGCGCCGGACGTCTTCGTCGCTTCGGCGATCGCCGACGTCAGCATCGCGGTCTTCAACGCCGCGCGGGACTTCAGCCAAGAAAACTGGCGCGGCAACGTGATCCTGGAGATCGGCCTGAGCGACCCCAGCGCGGTCCGCCTCTCGCTCGCGCCGGAAATCCCGGCCGCGGTCAAAGCGCAGATCGCCGACTATCAGCGCGCGATCGTCGCCGGCACCATCAAAGTGCCGGAGACGTACGCTGGCCCCGAGTTCAACCCGGTGTAGCTCGCTCGAGAGCGCCGGGCCCTGACCCCGAGCGCGCCGACAGGAGGCTGCAATGGCAATCGAGTATCCGCAGGGCGTGCGCATCACCGCACCGATCACGCCCGAGTACGCGACGATCCTCACGCCCGAGGCGGTCGGCTTCGTCGCCAAGCTCCATCGCGCGTTCGAGCGCCGCAGGCAGGAGTTGCTGGCTCGGCGCGCTGGGCGGCAGGAGGCGTTCGACGCCGGCGAACTGCCCGACCTCCTCCCCGAGACGGCCGGCATCCGGAGCTCCGAATGGACGATCGCGCCGCCGCCGCCCGACCTCGCCGACCGCCGCGTGGAGATCACCGGTCCGACCGAGCGCAAGATGGTGATCAATGCGCTCAACTCCGGCGCGCGCACCTTCATGGCCGATTTCGAGGACTCGAACACCCCGACCTGGGCGAACCAGATCGACGGGCAGATCAACCTGCGCGACGCGGTGCGGCGGACGATCACCTTCGAGCAGCGCGGCAGGCGGTACGAGCTGAACCGAAGCACCGCGGTGCTGCTGGTGCGCCCGCGCGGCTGGCATCTCGACGAGCGACACGTGACCGTCGACGGCGAGCCGGTCTCGGGCGCGATCTTCGACTTCGCGCTGTACTTCTGTCACAACGCGCGACCGCTGCTCGACCGCGGCACCGGCCCGTACTTCTACCTGCCGAAGATGGAGAGCCACCTCGAAGCGCGGCTCTGGAACGATATCTTCAAGCTCGCGCAGGACGAGCTCGCGATCCCGCAGGGCACGATCAAGGCGACCGCGCTGGTCGAGACGGTGCTCGCAGCCTTCGAGGCGGACGAGATCCTGTGGGAGCTGCGCGAGCATTCGACCGGCCTCAACATCGGCCGCTGGGACTACATCTTCTCGTGCATCAAGAAGTTCCGGTCGAACCCGGACTTCTGCCTCGCCGAGCGGTCGCACGTCACCATGCTCGCGCCGTTCATGCGCGCGTACGCGCTCGCGGTCGTCAAGACCTGCCATCGCCGGGGTACGGCGGCCATGGGCGGCATGCCCGCGCAGATCCCGATCAAGAACGACCCGGCGGCGAATGAGGCGGCGCTCGAGAAGGTCCGCCAGGACAAGCTGCGCGAGGTCACCGACGGCTGCGACGGCACCTGGGTCGCGCACCCGGGGCTGGTGCCGGTGGCGATGGAGGTGTTCGACAAGCACATGCCGAGGCCGAACCAGTACGACAAGCGGCGCCCCGCGGTGACGGTAGCGGCGCCGGATCTGCTCGACTTCCGACCCGAGCGGCCGATCACGGAAGACGGCTTGCGCGAGAACATCTCGATCGGCATCCAGTATCTCGGCGCCTGGCTCGCCGGGCAGGGCTGCGTGCCGGTCTTCAACCTGATGGAGGATGCGGCGACCGCCGAGATCTCGCGCTCGCAGATCTGGCAGTGGATCCGCAGCCCGAAGGGCGTGCTCGACGACGGGCGCAAGGTGACCGTCGAGCTCTTCCGCAAGCTCCTCGCCGAGGAGCTCCCCAAGGTGAGGACCTACCTCGGCGAGGAGGATTGGCGCGCCGGGAGATACGAGCCCGCGGCGGGGCTCTTCGACGAGCTCACCACCGGCGAGTACGTCGACTTCCTCACGCTTCCGGCCTACGGGCTCGTCGACTGACGGCGCTCGACCGACTTCGCACGAAGGAGAAGGGAATGAAACCGCTGATCGCTGCTCTCGCAACCGCCACCGCCCTCGCCGCCGGCGCTGCCGGCGCCTCGGAGGAGCTGCTGAAGAAGCACGGCTGCATCGCCTGCCACGCGGTGGACAAGAAGCTCGTCGGGCCCGCCTACAAGGAGTTCGCGGCGAAGTACAAGGGCGACAAGGATGCCGCGAAGAAGCTCGCCGAGAAGGTGAAGAAGGGCAGCCAGGGCGTCTGGGGCCAGGTCCCGATGCCGCCGAACGCCGCGGTGCCCGACGCCGACATCGCGGCGATGGTGAAGTACATCCTCGCGGTCAAGTAGCTCGTCGACCGCGCGCGGCGCGCGAGCCGAGGGGCTCGTCCGCACGCCCGCGCGACCAGGAGGTGCGAATGGGAATCCCGAACGATCACGATCCGGTCGAGACCCAGGAATGGGTGGATTCGCTGCGCGCGATCGTCCAGCACCGCGGCGTCGACCGCGCCCGGTTCATCCTGACGAAGCTGCGCGAAGAAGCGCGACGCGCCGGCGCGCAGCTGCCGTTCACGGCGACGACGCCGTACGTCAACACCATTCCGCCGGAGCGGGAGGCGAAGCCCACCTGGGACCGCGAGCTCGAGCACAAGATCCGCTCGGCGATCCGCTGGAACGCGGTGGCGATCATCCTGCGAGCGAACAAGGAATCCTCGGAGCTCGGCGGCCACATCGCGAGCTTCCAGTCCTCGGCGCTGCTCTACGACATCGGCTTCGGTCATTTCTGGCACGCGCCGAGCGCCGAGCACGGCGGCGACCTCGTGTTCGTGCAGGGCCATTCCTCGCCGGGCATCTACGCGCGGGCGTTCGTCGAGGGGCGGCTCACCGAAGAGCAGCTTCGCAGCTTCCGCCAGGAGACCGGCGGCAAGGGCCTCTCGTCGTATCCCCATCCCTGGCTGATGCCCGATTTCTGGCAGTTTCCCACGGTGTCTATGGGGCTCGGCCCGCTCCTCGCGATCTACCAGGCGCGGTTCCTCAAGTACCTCGCCGGGCGCGGGCTCGCCAGAACCGAGAACCGCAAGGTGTGGGCGTTCCTCGGCGACGGAGAGTGCGACGAGCCCGAGTCGCTCGGCGCGATCTCGCTCGCCGGCCGGGAGCGGCTCGACAACCTCATCTTCGTCGTCAACTGCAACCTGCAGCGGCTCGACGGTCCGGTGCGCGGCAACGGCAAGATCGTCCAGGAGCTGGAAGGCGTGTTCAGGGGCGCCGGCTGGAACGTCATCAAGGTGTTGTGGGGCTCCACTTGGGACAAGCTCTTCGCGAAGGACAAGAGCGGACTCCTCCTGCAGCGGATGGAAGAGTGCGTCGACGGCGAGTACCAGGACTTCAAGTCGAAGAACGGCGCGTACGTCCGCAAGCACTTCTTCGGCAAGTACCCGGAGCTGGAAGCGCTGGTCGCCGACCTGAGCGACGAGGAGATCTGGAAGCTGAGCCGCGGCGGCCACGACCCGTTCAAGGTCTACGCCGCGTACGCCGCGGCGGTGAGCCACAACGGGCAGCCGACCGTGATCCTCGCGAAGACCGTCAAGGGCTACGGCATGGGCGAGTCGGGCGAGGGCCAGATGATCAGCCACCAGGCGAAGAAGATGACGCTCGACTCGCTCAAGCAGTTCCGCGACCGCTTCGACATCCCGGTGCCCGACGCGAAGATCGCCGAGCTGCCCTTCCTGCGGTTGCCGCCCGGCAGCCCGGAGGAGAAATACCTCAAGGAGCGCCGTGCGGCGCTCGGCGGCTACCTCCCGCAGCGGCGGCGCAAGTCCACCCCGCTCGAAGCGCCCCCACTCGCGGCGTTCGAGCGGCTGCTCAAGGGCTCCGAGGACCGCGAGATCTCGACGACCATGGCGTTCGTGCAGATGCTCGGGACGCTGGTGCGCGACAAGGCGATCGGCAAGTTCGTCGTGCCGATCGTCCCCGACGAGTCGCGCACCTTCGGCATGGAGGGGATGTTCCGGCAGCTCGGGATCTGGTCGTCGGTGGGACAGCTCTACAAGCCCCAGGACGCCGACCAGCTCATGTACTACCGCGAGGACAAGAGCGGCCAGGTGTTGCAGGAGGGGATCAACGAGGCGGGCGCGATGAGCTCGTGGATCGCCGCGGCGACCTCCTACAGCACCAACGATCTGCCGATGATCCCGTTTTACATCTACTACTCGATGTTCGGGTTGCAGCGGGTCGGCGATCTCGCCTGGCTCGCGGGCGACATGCGCGCGCGCGGCTTCCTGCTCGGCGGCACCGCGGGCCGCACGACCCTGAACGGCGAGGGCCTGCAGCACGAGGACGGGCACAGCCACGTCCTCGCCTCGACGATCCCGAACTGCGTCTCCTACGACCCGACGTTCGCGTACGAGGTCGTGGTGATCATCCGCGAGGGCCTGCGCCGCATGCTCGAGGAGCAGGAGGACCTCTACTACTACATCACCCTGATGAACGAGAACTACGCGCACCCGGCGATGCCCGCGGGCGCCGAGGCCGGCATCATCAAGGGGATGCACCTGCTGCGCGAAGGCGCGAAGGGGAAGGGCCCACGCGTGCAGCTCATGGGCTCGGGGACGATCCTGCGCGAGGTGCTCGCGGCGGCGGAGCTCCTCCGCGAGGACTTCAAGGTCAACGCCGATGTGTGGAGCGTGACGAGCTTCAACGAGCTGCGGCGCGAGGGCATGAGCGCCGAGCGCTGGAACCTGCTCCACCCCGGGAAGCCCCGCCGCAAGAGCTACGTCGAGACCTGCCTGGAGGGCCACGAAGGGCCGGTCGTGGCGTCCTCCGACTACATGCGCAACTTCGCCGACCAGGTGCGCACCCACGTCGGGCGCACCTACCGGGTCCTCGGCACCGACGGTTTCGGCCGCAGCGACTATCGCGTCAACCTGCGGCGGTTCTTCGAGGTGAACCGCCACTACGTCGCGGTCGCGGCGCTGCAAGCGCTCGCCGACGACGGCGACCTCAAGGCGGACAAGGTCGCCGAGGCGATCCGCAAGTACGGGCTGGACACCGAGCGGCCCGATCCCTGGGCCGTGTAGCGCGACTCATCCTGTGGGGGGGAGAACGTGGCAGCCACCGTGGAGGTGAAGGTCCCGGACATCGGCGACTTCAGGGACGTCCCGGTCATCGAAGTGCTGGTCAAGCCCGGCGACAAGGTGCGGCCCGAGGACGCGCTCGTCACCCTCGAGTCGGACAAGGCGACGATGGACGTGCCCTCGCCGGCGGCCGGCACGGTGAAGGAGCTCAGGGTCAAGATCGGCGACAAGGTGAGCGAGGGGAGCCTGCTCCTCCTCCTCGCCGGCGACGGGGCGGGCGCTGCGGCGGCGCCGGCGCCGGTCCCCTCGGTGCTCGCGCCGCCCGCGCCGGCGAGCGCTCCGGCCGGCGTCGCCGAGGTGCGCGTGCCCGACATCGGCGACTTCGAGGACGTGCCGGTGATCGAGGTGTTCGTGAAGCCCGGCGACACGGTGCGGCCCGAGGAGCCACTCGTCACGCTGGAATCGGACAAGGCGACGATGGACGTGCCCTCGCCGCTCGGCGGCGTCGTCGGCGAGCTGAAGGTCAAAGTCGGCGACAAGGTGTCCGAGGGCACGGTGATCCTGACCCTCGTGACGGATACCGCGGCGGCGGCGGCGCCTGCCGCGGCCGCCCCGGCGCCCGCTGCCGCTGCTGCACCGACGCCGCCGGGGCCGGTCGCAGCGCCCGCGCCTCGAGTCGACGAGCCGTCGTTCGCCCTCGCGTACGCCGGGCCGGCGGTGCGCAAGCTCGCGCGCGAGCTCGGCGTCGATCTCGGCCGGGTGACCGGCAGCGGGAAGAACGGTCGGATCCTGAAGGAGGACGTGGAGGGCTACGCGCGCGGTACGCCGGCGCCCCGCGCGCCGGCAGTCGCTGCGGCCGGGGCGGCGGGTCCGGGGCTGGAAGTCCTGCCTTGGCCGAAGGTCGACTTCGCCAAGTTCGGGCCGGTGAAGCGCAAGGCGCTTTCCCGCATCAAGAAGATCTCGGCGGCGAACCTCCACCGCAACTGGGTGATGATCCCGCACGTCACCAGCCAGGAGGACGCCGACATCACCGAGCTCGAAGCCTTTCGCGTGCAGGTGAACAAGGAGCTCGAGAAGGCCGGGGTGCGGGTGACGATGCTCGCGTTCCTCATCAAGGCCGCGGTGGCGGCGCTCAAGGAGTTCCCCGAGTTCAACGCCTCGCTCGACGGCGAGGAGCTCGTCCTCAAGGAGTACTACCACGTCGGCTTCGCCGCCGACACGCCGCAGGGGCTCGTGGTGCCGGTCGTCCGGGACGCCGACAAGAAGGGCGTCGCGGAGATCGCGAAGGAGATGGGCGAGCTCTCCAAGCTCGCCCGCGACGGCAAGCTCAAGCCCGACCAGATGCAGGGCGGCACGTTCACGATCTCGAGCCTCGGCGGCATCGGCGGCACCTACTTCACCCCGATCATCAACGCGCCCGAGGTGGCGATCATGGGCGTGTGCCGCTCGAGCTGGCGGCAGGTGTCGCCGGACGGGAAGCAAGCCGCGTGGCGGCTGATGCTGCCGCTCTCGCTCTCCTGGGATCACCGCGTGATCGACGGCGCGGCGGCCGCGCGCTTCAACGCCTACTACGCCAGGCTTCTCGCCGACTTGCGGCGCGTCCTGATGTGAGCGGAGCGAACTTCCGATGGCCCTCATCGAAATCAAGGTTCCGGACATCGGCGACTTCAAGGACGTGCCGGTCATCGAGGTGCTGGTCAAGCCGGGCGACGCGGTCAAGACCGAGGACCCGCTCGTCACGCTCGAGTCGGACAAGGCGACGATGGACGTGCCCTCGCCGCTCGAAGGCGTGGTGCGCGAGCTGAAGGTCAAGGTCGGGGACAAGGTGTCCGAGGGGTCGGTCCTCCTCGTCGCCGAAGCCGAGGCGGCGCCCGCCGGCGTCGCCCCGCGCGAGAAGGTGAAGGAGGCCGGCCACTCGACCGCCGAAGGCGCGCCGGTGGCCGACTACGGCGCGGCCTCGGGCGTCTACGAGACGGTCGAGGTCCACGTCCCCGACATCGGCGATTTCAAGGACGTGCCGGTGATCGAGGTGCTGGTCAAGCCGGGCGACACGGTCGAGCCGGAAGACCCGCTCGTCACGCTCGAGTCCGACAAGGCGACGATGGACGTGCCCTCGCCCGCGGCCGGGACCGTCAAGGCGGTCGCCGCGCGGGTCGGCGACAAGGTGAGCGAGGGGAGCCTCATCCTCACGCTCGAGACCGGCGTGACGGGCGCGGCGCCGGCGGCCCGGCCGGGGGCTGCGCCCGCTGCGGTGCCGGCGGCGGCCGTCTTCGCGGGCGGCGCGGACATCGAGTGCGAGATGCTGGTGCTCGGCGCCGGCCCGGGCGGGTACTCGGCGGCGTTCCGCTCGGCCGACCTCGGCCTTCGCACGGTGCTCGTCGAGCGCTACGCGAGCCTCGGCGGGGTGTGCCTGAACGTCGGCTGCATCCCGTCCAAGGCGCTGCTCCACGTCGCCGCGGTGGCCGACGAGGCGGCCGCGCTCGGCGAGCACGGCATGGCATTCGGCCGGCCCGCGCCCGACCTCGGGAAGCTCCGCGCGTGGAAGGACAAGGTCGTCGGCAAGCTCACCGGCGGCCTCGCCGGGATGGCGAGGGGACGCAAGGTCGAGGTGGTGCGGGGCGTCGGCCGCTTCCTCGGCCCGAACCACATGGAAGTCGAGGTCACTTCCGGGAGCGGCCAGGAGAAGAACGGCGAGAGGAAGGTGATCCGCTTCGAGCGAGCGATCATCGCCGCGGGCTCGCAGGCGGTGAGGCTGCCGTTCATCCCCGAGGACCCGCGGGTGGTCGACTCGACGGGCGCGCTCGAGCTCGCGTTCCTGCCGAAGCGGATGCTCGTGATCGGCGGCGGCATCATCGGGCTCGAGATGGCGACGGTCTACTCGACCCTCGGTGCGCGGATCGACGTCGTCGAGATGCTCGACGGCCTGATGACCGGCGCCGACCGTGACCTCGTGAAGGTGTGGGAGAAGAAGAACGCCGGGCGCTTCGCGAACGTGATGCTGAAGACGAAGACCGTTTCCGCCGAGGCGACCCCCCAGGGGATCAAGGTCGGCTTCGAGGGGGAGAAGGCCCCGGCCGAGCCCCAGCTCTACGATCTCGTGCTCGTCGCGGTCGGCCGCAGCCCGAACGGCAAGCGCATCGACGCCGAGAAGGCGGGCGTCGCGGTCACCGAGCGGGGCTTCATCCCGGTCGACAAGCAGATGCGGACCAACATGCCGCACATCTTCGCGATCGGCGACATCGTCGGGCAGCCGATGCTCGCGCACAAGGCGGTGCACGAGGGACACGTGGCGGCCGAGGCTGCGGCGGGCCGGCGGTCCTACTTCGACGCGCGGCAGATCCCGTCGGTCGCCTACACCGATCCCGAGGTGGCCTGGGCCGGGCTCACCGAGGAGCAGGCGAAGGCGCAGGGCATCAAGTTCGGGAAGGCGGTTTTCCCGTGGGCGGCGAGCGGCCGGGCGATCGCCAACGGCCGCGATGAAGGGTTTACGAAGCTCATTTTCGACGAGGCGACCCATCGCGTAATCGGCGGCGGCATCGTCGGCACGCACGCGGGCGACCTCATCGGCGAGGTCTGCCTCGCGGTGGAGATGGGCTGCGACCCGGTGGACGTCGGGAAGACCATCCATCCCCATCCGACGCTGTGCGAGTCGGTCGGAATGACCGCCGAGGCGTTCGAGGGCGTCTGCACCGATCTGCCGCCGGCGAAGAGGAAGTAGGCGAGGAGGCTCGAATGCTCGCCGCGCTCACGTGGTTGCTGCTCTTTCAGCTCGTCGGCGAGGTCGTGGTGCAGTGGCTCGGGCTTCCGCTCCCCGGCCCCGTGCTGGGGATGCTGCTTCTCTTCGGTGTGCTCGCCGCGCGCGGCGGCGTGCCGGACGACCTGCGTGACACGAGCGAAGGGCTCCTGCAGCATTTGATGCTGCTCTTCGTGCCCGCCGTCTCCGGCGTGATGATCCACTTCGAGCGCATGGGGCGGGAGTCGCTGCCGATCCTGCTCGCGTCGATCGGCGGCGCGGCGATCACCATGGCGGTGACCGCGCTCACGCTGAAGCTGCTGCTCGCCCGCCGCAGGGGGCGCCCGCAATGACGCCCAGACTGTTCGAGATCTGGGTCTACCTCGCGGCCTCGCCGCTCCTCTGGCTCACGGTGACGCTCCTCGCCTACCGGGCGGCCTACGGGATCTACCGCTCGAGCGGGATGAACCCGCTCGCGAACCCGGTGCTGCTCTCGGTCTCGTTCATCGTCGGCGTGCTGCTCCTGACCGGGACGCCGTACGAGACCTACTTCGACGGCGCCCAGTTCGTGCACTTCCTGATCGGCCCGACCACCGTCGCGCTCGCGATCCCGCTCTACGCGCAGCTCGGGCGGCTGCGGAGCATGTTCGTGCCGCTCACGATCGCGCTCGCGGTCGGCTCGGTCACCGCGATCGCCTCCGCGGTCGCGATCGGCTGGGCGTTCGGCGCCGCGAACGAGACGCTGCTCTCGCTCGCGCCGAAATCGGCGACGCTGCCGATCGCGATGGGCATCGCCGAGAAGATCGGCGGCCTGCCTTCGCTCACCGCGGTGACGGTCGCGCTCACCGGCGTCTCGGGGGCGATCATGGCGACGGCGCTCCTCAACCTGATCCGGGTGAGGGACTACGCGGTACGCGGGTTCGCGGTGGGCATCACCGCGCACGGCATCGGCACCGCGCGCGCGCTCCAGGTCAGCGACGAGGCGGGCGCGTTCTCCGCGCTGGCGATGGGGCTCAACGGGATCGCGACGACCCTGCTGCTGATGCTCGCGGTCAAGCTGCTCGGGAGCTGAGGGGACCGGAGCGTGCGCGCGATCGGAAAGGAAGCGCGCCGTCGCCCTCCTGCCGCGGCCGAAGCGACGGGGCGAGCCGACCCGCTCGCCTCGGCCGCCGGCGAACGATGCGCCGCAGCGGCGCGCCTTCAGAACGCCGGGAACTCCGGCAGCGGCTCGCCGAACCACTTGCGGGCGAGCGCATCCAGCTCGCCGCCGAGCTTCCGATAGTAGATGAACGCATTCACCCACGCGACCAACTCGCGCTCGTCGCGGCGCACGCCGATGTGCGCGGGCGAATTCCGGATCACGAACTTCCGCTCGACCTTCTCGGGATGCTGGCGCGCGAGCGCCGCGGCGACGACGTTGCCGGTCGCGATCAGCTCGACCTGCCCCGAGGTCAGGGCGGCAAGGGTCGCGCTGTTGTCGTCGAAGCGGCGGATGGTGACCGTCTTCGGCGCGAGGGCCGCCAGCTCCTGGTCCTCGAGCGTCCCCTTCGTCACCCCCAAGGTCCTGCCGGCGAGGTCGGTCGCCGACTTCACCGGAAGCTTCCGATCGCCGAACACCCCGGAGTAGAACGGCGCGTAGGCGCGCGAGAACGCGATCGCCCTTGCGCGCTCCGGGTTGACACCGAGGCTGGAGATCACGAGATCCACGTTCCCGATTTGCAGGTAGAGGACCCGGTTCGCGCTCGAGACCGGGACCAGCTCGAGCTTCACGCCGAGGTCCTTGGCGAGCAGCCGCGCGACGTCGATGTCGTAGCCCTCGAGCTGCTTGTCCTTGCCGATCGAGCCGAACGGCGGGAAGTCCGAGGGCACCGCGATCCGCACCATGCCGGCCTGGACGATGTCGTCCAGCCCGCCGGCGACCGCCGCCGATGGAGCGGCAACCAATGCATGCGCGAGTGCGAATGCGCTGAGGAGCGTTTTCATGGTCATGGTGAGACTCTCCGTTGAATGGGTGGTGTCCGGACCGCGGGATCAGCCTGCCTGCGGCTTCGTGACGAGGCCGGGGGCGGCTGCGGCGCCGGACTCCGCCGCCTCCTCTCGAGCGACGTCGATCTCGCCGTCGAGGACGCGCCTCGCGCGATCCTTGTCGATGTCCTTCTCCCAGGCCGCGACGACGACGGTCGCCACGCAGTTGCCGATCAGGTTGCCCAGCGCGCGGGCAATGCCGATGAACCAGTCGACCGACAGCACGAGCACGAGCCCGATCGCCGGAATGGCCGGGATCGCCCCCAGGGTCGCCGCCAGGATTACGATCGCCGACCCGGGCACCCCGTGCGCGCCCTTCGAGGTGACGAGCGCGATCGCCAGGATGGACAGCAGGTCGGCCGTCGACAGCGGCGTATTCGTCGCCTGTGCGATGAACACCGCGGCGAGCGTGAGGTAGATCGAGAAGGCGTCGAGGTTGAACGAGTAGCCGGTCGGGATCACGAGGCCCACGGTCGACTCCTTGATGCCGAGCTTCTCGAGCTTGCGCATGACCTGGGGCAGAACGCTGTCCGACGAGGCGGTGCCGAGCACGACCATCAGCTCCTCCCGGAGGTAGCGGATGAGCTTGAGGACGCTGAATCCGGCGATCCGCATGACTGCGCCGAGGACGACCAGGATGAACGTGATCACGGTCGCGTAGAAGAGCAGCACGAGAAAGCCGAGTTGCTTCAGCGATCCGATGCCGTACTTGCCGACGGTGAACGCGATCGCGCCGAGCACGCCGAGCGGCGCGAGCTTGATGACGAAGAACATCACCTTGAAGAACGCGTGCGACAGTTGGTCGATGAACTGGACGACCGGCTTGACCGGCTCGCCGAGGAGCGCCAGCGCGCAGCCGAAGAGCAGCGAGAAGAGCAGCACCTGGAGCACGTCGCCGCTCGCGAACGCGCCGACGACGGTGTTGGGGATGATGCGCAGGAGGAAATCGACCGCGCCCGCGCTTTTCACCTGCGTGGCGCGGTCGACGTAGGCGGAGAGCGCCGAAGGGTCGAGCGATTTTGGGTCGACGTTCATGCCCGCGCCGGGGTTGAAGAGGTAGGCGATCGCGATGCCGAGCACGAGCGCGATCGTCGTGACGATTTCGAAGTAGATGACCGCCTTCACGCCGACCCGGCCGACTTTCTTGAGGTTCCCGGCGCCGCAGATGCCCAGAACCACGACGCAGAAGACGATCATTGGGATCAGCATCTTGATCAGCTTGATGAAGCCGTCGCCGAGCGGCTTGAGCTTGGTCGCAAGATCCGGGAAGAGCATCCCCACTGCGACGCCGAGCACGAGCGCGATGACGACCTGCCCGAACAGCGACTTCCAGAACTTTCCCATCTCCTCCTCCTTGCTGCGGCGCGGGTTGCGCCGGCTATGAAAATCGGGTGGATCCGAGGGTGCCTAGGCGCTTCGGCGTCGGACGCGCGCGCGGCCGTGGCCCGTGCCGCGACGCGAGCCGGCAGGCACGGCCGGAACCGGCGCCGCGTCCCAGTGGAGCGTCTCGCGCAGGAGCGACACTCGATCGCTCGCCTTGCGCTGCTGAAGGCCGGCCTCGACGCTGCGCAGATGCGCCTCCATCAGCCGCCCGGCCTGCACGGCATCGCCCGCTGCGACCGCCGCCAGGATCCCGTCGTGCTCGTCAGCCGACTCGGTGGCCTCGAGCTCGGTCTGGTAGAGGAGGGAGATCAACGTGGTGCGCGTCGTCAGGTCGCGGACGATGCGGGCGAGAAGGGCGTTGCCGGTCATCTCGACGATCTGGATGTGGAAATCGCCGAGCAGATGGGTGCGGCGCGGCGCGTCGTCGGCGGCGATCGCGCGGTGCTGCTCGCGCAGGTGCGCCTTGAGAGCGTGGAGCTGCTCCTTCGTCGCGTGGCCGACGAAATCGCGGACGAGCGCGCCCTCGATCAGCCGGCGCGTCGCGAACACTTCACGGACCTCCTTCTCGGACGGCTCCACCACGAACCACCCTTTGCGCGCCCTGACGACGACGATCCCCTGCGACGCGAGCAGGGTGAGCGCTTCGCGGACGACGGTCCGGCTCACCCCGAACACCGCGCACAGCTCCTCCTCGCCGATCCGTGCCCCGGGCCTGAGGCGGCCGGCGTGGATCGCCTGGACCACGCTCGCCGCGATCTGCTCCGCGGAGGCGGCGCGTCGCGGCGGCCCTTGGACTGCCGCGGTCATCGCATGTATTCCATAAAGAAATACCACATATGTATACAAGACTAGCCCACAAGGGCCGTCCTGTCAACCCTAACGGTTACTCCCCGGCCCGCGGGGGAGGCGCGGCTTCGGCCACGCCGGGCCAGCCCGAGCCGCGTCAGGCGATGCTGACCTCGACCGGGTCGCCGTCGCGGACGGTCGCGAGCTTGCGCGGGTCGCCCTCGAGCTTCCCGAGGACGTTGACGCGCGTGACGAGCCGGCACTCGTCGCCGCGCGACACCGGCGTCGGGCCGTAGGGCAGGGCGAGCGCGGCGCCCTGCACCCAGAAGCACACCGTCCCGGGATCCACGACCTCGCGCGCGTCCGGCTCGAGCTTCGCGTTCACGGGGAGCGCGAAGTAAACCTCCTCGCCCCAGGTGTTCGCGCGGGATCTCGCCGGGAGGGCCGCGACGAGCGCCTTCGCTGTAGGCGTCTCCGCGAGGTTCGCAACGAGCTCGCCCTTCGGCCACCTAACGCGGATCCTGGTCATGGGCTCGAGCCGGCCGCCGAACTCGTCAGTTCAGCTTCGCGCCGGAGGCCTTCACCGCCGGCGCCCAGCCGGTGATCTGCTCCTGCACGAATGTCCGGAATTCGGCCGTCGACTTCTTCTGGATGGCGAAGCCGAGCTCGTTGAGGCGCTTGACGAAGTTAGAGTCGTCGAGCGACTCCTGGATCGCGGCGTGCAGTCGCTTCTGGATCGCCTCGGGCAGGCCCGCCGGCGCCGAGACGCCGATGAAGTTCTCGGCGATGAGGTAAGGCATTCCCTCCTCGACCACGGTCGGCACCTCGGGCGCGATGGCCGCCCGGGCACGCGTCGTGACGGCGACGGGACGCAGCTTCCCCGACTTGATGTGCGGCACGTTCTGGGGGAGGGTGTCGAACGAGAAGCTCAGCGTGCCGCCGATGAGATCGGTGATCATCGGCGCGCTGCCCTTGTACCCGACGTGCTCGATCCTCACGCCCGCTTCCTTCTTGAACATCTCACCGAGGATGTGCCCGATCGAACCGATGCCGCCCGAGCCATAAGGCACCGGGTTGGGTTGCGCCTTGATCCAGGCGAGCAGCTCCTTCAAGTTCTTGACCGGGACCGAGGGGTGCACCATGACGACGTCCGGCACGGTCGCCACCAGGCTGACGTGCGTGAAATCCTTGATCGAATCGTAGGGCGACGGGGTGAGCATCGCCGGCGAGAGCGAGATCGGCGTGGTGTTCGACATGAGCAGGTTGTAGCCGTCCGGAGCGGCGCGCGCGATCTCCCTCGCGCCGATCGTGCCCCCGGCGCCGGGCTTGTTATCGACGATCACCGGTTGCCCGAGCTTCGCCCCGAGCGGCACCGCGAGGGCGCGCGCCACGATGTCGCTCGAGCCGCCCGGAGAGAACGTGACCACGACGCGGACCGGCTTTGCCGGCCAGGCCTGAGCCTCCGCGGCACCGGCGGCGAGCGCGACCGCGAGACCTGCGAGGCTTGCGACGATGCTTGAGCGTTCCATGACGAATCCCCTCCTTCGTGAATGCCGGCAGATCAGCTGCCGGGACAAGTCAGCCTGGCCGACACCGCCGGGCTCCACGTCGCTCCTGCTCGAGGAGGCGGCGGACGCGTAACGTGTCGGTCGTCCTCGAAGCTCGATCGGCTCAGCCGAGCTCTTCCGCCCCGCTCTTCTGACCGAGCTCGTGGTTCGCCATGACCTCGAGCGCGCGGATGAGCCCGGAGTGGTCCCAGCCGCCGCCGCCGCGCGAGGCGCAGGCGTTCATCGTCTGCTGGCAGATCGCGGTCATCGGCAGGCTGAGCTGCAGGGAGCGCGCGCCGGTCAGCGCGAGCGAGAGGTCCTTGAGGTGCAGCTCGATGCGGAAGCCCGGCTCGAAGTTGCGCTTCACCATGCGCTCGCCGTGCACCTCGAGGATGCGCGAGTTCGCGAACCCTCCCATCAGCGCCTGACGCACCCGCGCCGGGTCGGCGCCGGCCTTCGAGGCGAAGAGCAGCGCCTCGGCGACCGCCTCGATCGTGATGCCCACGATGATCTGGTTCGCGACCTTGCAGGTCTGGCCGTCGCCGTTCGCGCCGACCAGCGTGATGTTCTTCCCCATGAGCTGCAACAGCGGCTTCGCCCTCTCGAAGGCCGCCTCTGGCCCGCCGACCATGATCGTGAGTGACGCGGCCTTGGCGCCGACCTCTCCCCCCGACACCGGCGCGTCGAGGTAGTCGCAGCCGAGCTGGTTGATCCGGCGCGCGAACTCCTTGGTCGCGAGCGGCGAGATCGAGCTCATATCGACGACCAGCTTGCCCTTCGACAGCCCCTTCGCGGCCCCGAGCTCGCCGAACAGCGCCGATTCGACGTGCGGGGTGTCGGGCACCATGATGATGATTACGTCCGCCTTCTGCGCGACGTCCTTTGCCGTCCCTCCCGCCTTGCCGCCTTTCTGCAGCAGCGATTCCGGCACCGGCTTCAGATCCGAGAGATGGACCTCGTGCCCGCCGGCGATGAGGTGGCCCGCCATCGGCGCGCCCATGATGCCCAGCCCGATGAATCCGACTTTCATCTCGTCCTCCGCTTGCGCCTTCAGAGATAGCGTTTGATCCAGTCGAGGCCTTCGACCGTGCCGGCCTTGGGCTTGTATTCGCAGCCGATCCAGCCCTGGTAGCCGAGGCGGTCGATCCAGTCGAACAGGAACGGGTAGTTGATCTCGCCGGTGCCGGGCTCGTTCCGGCCCGGATTGTCGGCGAGCTGCAGGTGCGCGATGCGCCCGAGGTTCGCCTCCATCGTCCGCGCCAGGTCGCCCTCCATCACCTGCATGTGGTAAATGTCGTACTGTAGCCACAGGTTCGGCGAACCGACTTCGGCGATGATCTCGAGCGCCTGCCTCGTCCGCGCGAGGTAGAAGCCCGGGATATCGCGGGTGTTGACCGGCTCGATCAGCAGCTTGATCCCGGCCGCGCCGAGCTTCTCAGCCGCGAACTTCAAGTTGGCGACGAAGGTCGCCCGCAGCTTCTGCTCGGCGACCCCGGGGGGCGCGATCCCGGCCAGGCAGTTCACCTGCTTGCAGCCGAGGGCGGTGGCGTATTCGATCGCCCTCCCGACCCCTTCCTGGAACTCCCCGACACGGTCGGGATGGCAGGCAATTCCGCGCTCGCCCTTCCCCCAGTCCCCGGCGGGCAGGTTGTGGAGCACCTGAGCGAGGCGGTGCTTCGCGAGCTCGTCGGCGAGGCGCTCCTTCGGATAGTCGTAGGGGAACAGGTACTCGACGCCCTTGAAGCCGGACTTCGCGGCCGCCCCGACGCGCGCCGGGAAGTCGACCTCGTTGTAGAGCATGGTCAAATTTGCACAGAACCTAGGCATAGCGTCCTCCGGAAGAGAGTTCAGGTCGCGCGTTGCCGCGGGGCATCGCCGGCTGCGCGCGTCAGGCCGCCAGCTCTTCGAGATAAGCCTCTTCTTCCTCGACGTCCACGATCTCCTCGAACTCGGTGATCTTGTCGATCTCCGGGCCCATCGCGATGTCGGTGACGCGCTCGGTGATCACCTCGACGACGACCGGCACCTCGAGCTCGTTCGCGGTCTTGCGCGCGGCCTGGAGCGACTCCTGGATCTTCTCCGGGTCGAACACCCGGATCGCCTTGCAGCCGAAGCCCTCGGAGACCTTCACGAAATCGACGCCGTACTCGCCGAGCTCGGGCGAATTGACGTTCTCGAACGAGAGCTGGACCTCGTAGTCCATCTTGTAGCCTTTCTGCGCCTGGCGGATCAAGCCGAGGTACGAGTTGTTGATCAGCACCATCACGAACGGCACCTTGAACTGCGCCGCGACCGCCAGCTCCTCGATCAGGAACTGCGCGTCGTAGTCGCCGCCGACGCCGACCACCTCCTTCGCCGGGTCGGCGAGCTTGACGCCGATGCACGCCGGGATGATCCAGCCGAGCGGCCCGGCCTGGCCGCAGATGATGTAGTTGCGCGGCTTGAACACCTTCTGGAACTGGCCGGAGGCGATCTGGCCGAGTCCGATCGAGCTCACGAACCGCGTGTTGTCGCGGTCGAACGCCCGGTTGATCTCGTGGAGCACGCGCTGCGGCTTGATCGGCGCGTTCGGGAAGTCGCTCCGGCGCAGCATCGTGCGCTTGCGCTTCTGCGTCTCGGCGACCCACCGGCTGCGGTCCGGCAGTCGCCCGGCGGCCTTGCGCTCGCGTGCGACCTCGAGGAAGAGCTCGAGCGCCGCTTTCGCGTCCGAGACGATGCCGAAATCGGGCCCGAACACCCGGCCGATCTGCATCGGGTCGACGTCGATGTGGACGAACTTGCGGCCCTTCGCATAGACCTCGATCGAGCCGGTGTGGCGGTTCGCCCAGCGGTTGCCGATCCCGAGCGCGAAATCGCTCCGCAGGAACGTCGCGTTGCCGTAGCGATGCTGGGTCTGCAGTCCGACCATGCCCGCCATGAGCGGATGATCGTCGGGGATCGCACCCCAGCCCATCAGGGTCGGGATCACCGGCGTGTGGGTCAGCTCGGCGAACTCGACGAGCAGGTCGGAGGCGTCGGCGTTGATCACCCCGCCGCCGGCGACGATCACCGGCCGCTTCGCGTCGGCGAGCATGTCCAGCGCGTGCTCGATCTGCTTGCGCTGGGCGCGCGGCTTGTGGACCTCGAGCGGCAGGTCGAACCACGGGTTGTACTCGATCAGCTCCCGCTGGACGTCGAGCGGCAGGTCGATCAGCACCGGGCCGGGCCGGCCGGAGCGCATGATCTGGAACGCCTGCCGGAACGCCCACGGGACCTGCGCGGCCTCCAGCACGGTCACCGCCCACTTGGTCACCGGCCGCGCGATCGCGGCGATGTCGACCGCCTGGAAGTCCTCCTTGTGCAGCTTCGCCTTCGGCGCCTGGCCGGTGATGCACAGGATCGGGATCGAGTCGGCCATCGCCGAGTAGAGGCCGGTGATCATGTCGGTGCCCGCCGGGCCGGACGTGCCGATGTTCACCCCGATCTTGCCCGGCACCGCGCGGGTGTAGCCCTCGGCCGAGTGCGCGCCGCCCTCCTCGTGGCGCACGAGGATGTGCTTGATCTTCGACTGGCGGAGCGCGTCGTAGAGGGGCAGGATCGCGGCCCCCGGGATGCCGAACGCGAGGTCGACGCCCTCGCTCTCCATCACCCGCACTGCGGCCTCGGCGGCGGTCATCTTCGGCATCTGAGTCTCCTTCCGTTTATTCCACTATCCGGAATATGGTTCCGTCAAATGAAAAGATACGTGCGGGCGCCCGGCCAAGTCAAGCGGAGGTCGGCGTTCCGCGATCTGAAATCGGCGCTGGCGATGCGGCCTCAGCCGGCGGGCGCGTCGGTGCCGGGCCGCCAACTGCCTTTGTGCGCGCTCGGGGACGGCCTGCGTCGGGACCATGAGGTGGCGGGCGGTTGACCGCTGGGAGCGAGCGGGCCGCTTGGCCGTGCGCTCAGCCGCCAGCGGAACGCCGCAGGAGATCCTGCATCGGTCGCGAAAGCCCGGCGTTCGGCTTCGCGGGCGGCGCGGCGAAGCTCCCGGCCCGCGCGATTCCGGGCTGGAGGCTCACGAAGGTCTCCGCGTGCCGGACCGCGCTCGACACGCCGTCGATGACCGGGACCGTGAGCTCCCCCTTCATCGCACGGGCGAGCCCCGCGAGCGGCGCGCCGGCGAGGACGATCACGTCGGCTCCATCCTCGTTCACGGCCGCGCCGCACAGCTCCTTCAGCCGGCGGGCGTGATCGTCTTGGACTCGGCCGATGTCCCGGAGCGGCTGGTCGAGCGAACGGATGCTCGCCAGGCGGTCGATGAGCCCGTTCAATTCCACGCACTCCCGGTACCAGGCGGTGATCCGTCGCGAGATCGCCACGATGGAGAAGCGCTTGCCGAGCAGGCAGGCGCTCATCAAGGCGGCCTCGGTGAGGCCCACCACCGGGATGTCGAGCGCTTCGCGGATCCCCGGAACGCCCGGGTCGCCGAACGCCGCGATGATCACGGCGTCGTGTCCGGGCCAGTGCTCTGCCACGACCTCCGCCGCGGCATAGGCGCCGATCAGGGCCTCGAACCGGGTCTCGATGTACGCCACTCCGAACGGCGCGGTGAGCATCGTGATCTCGGTCCCGGAGGACGCGGCCCGGCGCGCCTCGTCGCCGATCAGCTGCGAGACGCTCTCGGAGATGTTCGGATTGACGACGAGCAGCCGCATCGCGATCAGGGCGTCGCCCTCGAGTCAGCGCTCAGCCACTGCAGCCCGGAGACCGGGCGGCGCCGCGGCTTCGCCGGTGCCGGCCGCTCGCAGCGCAGGAACTTGCCGCGCCCCGCGGCTGCCTTCACCTCGGGCCGGCTCCACACGACCTCGCCGCGCGAGATCGTGACCTCGGGCCAGGCCGCGAGCTCGATGCCCTCGTAGGGCGTGTAGTCGACGTTGTGATGGAGCATCGTGTTGTCGATGCGCAGCTCGAGCTTGTCGTTCCAGATGGCGAGATCGGCGTCGCTCCCGACCGCGATCGTCCCCTTGCGCGGATAGAGGCCGTAGATCTTGGCGACGTTGGTCGCGGTCAGCGCGACGAAGCTGTTGATGTCGATCCGTCCTTTCAACACGCCCTCGGAGAAGAGGAGCGGCAGCCGCGTCTCGATCCCGGGGATGCCGTTCGGGACCTTGTTGAACGGCGCCTGCTTCCCCGCGGTCTGCTTGCCTTCCGGATCGTCGTAGCGGAACGGCGCGTGGTCGGAAGAGAACACCTGGAACACGCCGTTCTCGAGCCCGTCCCAGATCACGCCCTGGTTCGCCTTGTCCCGCGGCGGCGGGCTGCAGACGCACTTCGCGCCGTGAAAGCCCTCGCCCTCGAGGTGTTCGCTGGTCAGGAACAGATACTGCGGGCAGGTCTCGCCGTAGATCCTCAGGCCCTTGCCCTGCGCCCAGCGGATCTGCTCGACCGCCTCGCGGCCGGAGACGTGGACGATCAGCACCGGGATGTCGATGAGCTCGGAGAGCGCGATCGCGCGGTGCGTCGCCTCGCGCTCGACCAGCATCGGCCGCGAGGTCGCGTGGAACTTCGGCGCGGCGTGGCCGGCGGCGAGGAGCTGCTCGGTGAGCCACGCGATGCAATCGGTGTTCTCGGCGTGGATCATCGGCATCGCGCCCTCGCGCCGCGCGACCGCCAGCGTCTCGAGGATCTGCCGGTCGTTGAGCTTCAGGTCGTCGTACGTCATGTAGATCTTGAACGACGTGTAGCCGTTCGCGATCAGTGTCGGCAGCTCCTCCTTCAGCACCCGCTCCGTCGGGTCCGAGACGATCATGTGGAAGGCGTAATCGATCACCGCTTTGCCTTCGGCCCGCCGGTGGTAGTCGTCGACCGCCGCCTGCAGCGACTGGCCCTTGAACTGGCAGGCGAACGGGATCACGGTCGTCGTGCCGCCGCAGGCCGCCGACAGCGTGCCCGAGCGGAAGTCGTCCGCCATCTTCGAGCCGTCGGTCATCGGCTGGTCGAGGTGGCAGTGGCCGTCGATGCCGCCGGGGAGCACCCAGCGCCCCGCGGCGTCGATCTCCTGCCTGCCCTTGGGGAGCCCGCGGGCGAGCGCGGCGATGACGCCGTCCTTCACGCCGATGTCGCAGTCGAAAACGTCGGCCGCGGTCGCCACGCGCGCGTTGCGCACGACCAGGTCGAAGTCAGCCATGTCCGGACCTCCTTGTCCGCGCCAAATAGTGCGCCTCGAGCACGGCCGCGGCCGCGTCCTCGAGCGCGGGGCCGAGCACCTCGACCCGGTGCATCCCGCGTGCCAGCACGTCACGGCACGAGAGCATCAATTCGTCGGCGCCGGGGCCCGCGAGGGCGCGCATCCGCGCGACGTCGAGCGCGAAGACGACGCGGCGCACGTTCGACCAGTAGATCGCGCCGGCGCACATCGGGCAGGGCTCGCCGCTCGCGTAGAGCGTGCAGTCCGCGAGAATCTCGGCATCGAAGCGCCGCGTCGCCGCGCGGAGGAGGTTGATCTCCGCGTGCGCGGTGCAGTCGCGCTCGGTGACCTGCGTGTTCCCGGCACGCAGCAGGATCTCCCCCTGCGCGTCGACGAGCGTGGCGCCGTAAGGGCCGTCGCCCCGCCGGCTCGCCTCGCGCGACACGGCGATGGCGGTGCGCAGATGATCGAGGTCGCTCGGATTCATCTCGCCTCAGCCCACTTCCCGGAACAGCCGTCCCCAGCCCGCGACCCGTTTCGGATCGATGCCCGCGAGCTTGAGCGACTTCCAGACGACCGTCGCGATCGAGTCGTAGATCGGGATTCCCAGCTCGCGCTCGAGCGCCTCGACGAACGGCGCACCCTGGACGCCGGTACACAGCACGGTGATGGCCTCCGGGCTCGCCGCCGCCACTTCACGTGCCATGAGGGCGATTTCCTCGGGCGTGACCTCCGAGAACGACCAGTTGTCTTGCCAGCCGAGGTTCCGCTCGGCCACGCATTCGAAGCCGGCGCGCGCGTAGTTCTCGACGATCCGCTGCTGGACGTCGTCGCGGTACGGCGTGACCAGGCCGAACCGCTTGACCCCCGTCAGCCGGAAGATCTCGTTGAGCGCGAGCACCGACGTGCACGCCGGTACGCCGCTCGCCTCGGTGATGCGCCGGCAGAGCCGTTCGTCGGTGTCGAAGCCCAGCCAGCTCGCCGAGGTGCCGCTCCACCCGATCGTGTGGACGCGCGCATCGCCGAGCAGCTCCGCAGCGCGCAGGATCTCGGAGTCGTCGAACTGGGCGTTCGCCGCGTCGGAGAGCGCGATCTGGGTGACGCGGAAGCGGCCGAAGTGTGCGCTCGCCTCCGGTATGCCCGCGATCATCGCGGCGGTGATCGGCTCGAGCCGCGTGTTCGACGACGGCGTGAGGATCCCGAGCAGGCGCCGTCCGGTCGGGCGCAGCGGCTCCGGACGGCGTTGCAGGGCGGACGAAGGTGCCACGCCGACCCTCAACCCGGCAGCACCGAAGCCGACTGCGTCCGGGGCGCATTCCGGACCGGTAAACGATGCGACGCCTCGGCCTCACAGGTGTCGGGCTCGAGGTGGAGCGTGGCGTGGTGGCCACACGGCACCGCCGCGCCGATCGCGAGCCTGGCTCGGAGGAGCCGCCTGCGGTCTGTTTCAGCAGTCATGCTTCTTTTCCCGGTGTGAAGGTTCACGTGCGAAGCGACTCGGTCTTGCGATCCCGCTCACCCGAACGACACCCGCGGCAGCCAGAGCGCGAGATCGGGCCAGAGGTAGAGAAGCACCACGAGCAGCAGCATCATCAGCAGGAACGGCATCGTGCCGGCGATCACTTCGGTGATCACGCCTTCCTTGCGGATGCCCTGCACGACGTACAGGTTCATGCCGACCGGCGGAGTGATCAACGCGAGCTCGGCCATGATCACGAGATAGATCCCGAACCACACCGGATCGATCCCGAGTGCGACGACGAGCGGCACCACGATCGGGATCGTGCCGATGATCATCGCCAGCGCGTCGAGGAAGCAGCCGAGGATCAGGTAGAAGATGGTGAGGATCACGATCATCTGCCCCTGGGAGGCGCCGAGCTCCTTCACGAACGTCGCAAGCACCTGTGGCACGCCCATGAGCCCGAGCACGAAGTTGAGAAAGAACGCCGCCGCCGCGATCAGCATGATCATCGCCGTGACGGCGACCGTGGTGACGAAGCACTCGTGCAGCATCCTGATCGAGAATCGCCGGTAGGCCACCGCGAGCACGAGCGCCATCACCACTCCGAGCGCGGCCGACTCGGTCGGCGTCGCCCAGCCCAGATAGATGCTGCCCATCACCACGACGAAGATGACGAGCGGCGGCGCGAGGTCGAGCAGGCGCCACAGCCGCACGGCGAGCGGCGCGCGCGCTTCGACCGCACCCGCGAAGGCCGGTCGCCACCAGCAGGCGACGACGATGATCGCCATGAAGAGCCCGGTGAGGAGCAGGCCCGGGATCACGCCCGCAGCGTAGAGCCGCCCGACCGAGGTGTTGGTCATCGCGCCGTAGATGATCAGGTTGATCGACGGCGGAATGAGGATGCCGAGGGTCGCGCCGGCCGCGATCGTGCCGAGCACCAGCCGCGAGTCGTAGCCGCGCCCCTTGAACGCCGGGATCGCGACCGTGCCGATGGTGGCCGCCGTGGCGACGGACGATCCCGACACGGCGGCGAACATCGCCGACGCGCCGATGTTGGTATGCAGCAGCCCGCCCGGCAATGGGTTCAGCCAGTCGCCGAGCGACCGGTACATGCGGTCGGTGAGACCGGCGCGGACCAGGAGGTCGCCGAGCAGCACGAACAGCGGAATTGCGACCAGCACGAAGTTGTTGGTCGCGCCCCAGTACTGGGTGCCGAACTCGAGCGTCGCCGGAAGCCCGAGATACAGGATGGCCCCCAGCATGCTCAGCGCGAACATGACGACCGCGACGTGCAGCCCCAACGCCATCAGGCCGATCAGCAGGGCGAACCCGACGCCAGCGACGGTGATCGAGATCATTTGCGGGCTCCTTCCTCGGCCTGCGCGTCGCGCTCCGCCAGGGCGGTGAGCTCGGCCTCCAGCTCCTCTTGCGCCGTGTGCGGGCCGTAGAACCGATTGACCTCGTTCCCGCGACGCACGGCGAGCATCACCGCGTGCACCGCGTACGCGACCGAGATCAGGGCGAAGAGCCCCAGCCCGGCGAGCCACGCGCTCTGCGGCTGCCAGAGAGGTGTCTGCAGGGGGTTCGTCGCGACGCTCTGGAACTCGATGCTCTCGGCGAGCACGGCCGAGCCGCGCCACGCTGCGTAGCACGCGAAGACGGCGATCGCGATCATGGCCAGGGTGTTGAGGACCCGCTGCCAGCTCTGCGGCATGCGCACTAGGAACACGTCGATTCGCGTGTGGCCGCGCATCGCCGTCGTGTACGAGGCCCCGATCGCGGCGGTGATCGCGAGCACGTAGCCGCCGAGGTCGTCGACGCCCTGGAACGAGAACGCGAAGAGCTTCCGGCCGATGATCTCGATCGAGATCGCGATCGACAGGACGAGCACGCCGTATCCGCAGGCGATCGCCGCCCAGCGCGCGAGCGGCTCGACGATGCGGCTGATCGGATTGTCCATGGCCCTCTCCTCCTCCGGGCGCGGGTGCGGTCGCGCCGCACCCGCGGGGACGCCTCTAGTCGATGCGGTAGCCGCGTGCCTTGCCGACCGTGCCGTTCCAGGTCTCGGCGCACTTCGGATCGACCTTGTTGCAGGTCTGCTTCCAGAGCGGCAGCACGGCCGCGGTGGCCGCGCTCTTGACCTTCTGCTCGTCGGCCGAAGTGACCTGCACCAGGCTCATGTTGAACTTCACGCCCTCCTTGCACGGTTCCTTGCCGACGTTGCAGTTGACCGCGTCGACGTTCACCGTGTCGGCGAGGGTCCACATCTGGTCCTCCATCTTCTTGAACTCGGCGGCGAGCTTGGCCTGCGCCTCGGGGGTGAACTTCTTCCAGTACGCGAGGTTCATGAAGTGGCCCTGCACCGAGCCGGAGACCGCGAGCGGGTAGAAGTGCGTCGTGACCTCGGGCCACTTCCCGGTGTTGCCCGAGGTCGGCGAGGTCACCGCGCAGTCGGCGACGCCGCGCTGGAGCGAGGTGTAGACCTCGGAGAACTGGAGCGTGACCGGCGTGCCGCCCGCGTGCTGGACGAGCGCCGCCATCGACGGCGTGAAGACGCGCACCTTGAGACCCTTGAGGTCCTCGAAGCCCTTGATCGCCTTGTTGCAGTAGAAGACCTGCGGGCCGAACGGCCAGAGCGTCATCACTTTGGCGTTGAACCTGGCCTGCAGCCGCCGATCGAACGCCTCCCGATAGGCGTCGACCGCCGCGCGCAGGTCCTTCATGTTGGTCGATACGCCGACGAGGTCGAGCCCCTCGAAGAAGGGATCGTCGCGCGAAGCCATGCCGATCTGCACGCTCATCACGTCGAACGTGCCCGAACGCAGCAGGCGCAGGGCATCGGCCGCCTGCACGTTCACCACGTCCATCGGGTTGTAGTTGATGTTGACCGCCAGCCCGGTGCTCTTCGGCAGATTGGTGAAGAACGGCTTCTCGATCAGGTCGACGTGCTTGGTGTTCGACGAGAAGTTGCCGGCGATGCGCATCGTCGTCGGGTTCTGCGCCTGCGCTAGACCGAGTGGCGCGGCGAGCGCGAGCGCAGCGGTAGCGGCGAGCAATCGTTTCATGGGGCCTCCTTGTATGGCAGGTTGAGTTGAGAGGAATCCGTCGCGGCGCGCGGTCATTGCAGCCGCCGCGTGAAGCCAACGTTGCGCGCCGCGGCCTTCAGGTACATCTGGCGATAGTACGGTTCCAGGCGCCGCGCATCGCGATCGGCGCTCGCGAGGGTTTCGCGGTAGCCGTCCATGAGCGCGCGCGCCTCGGCGCGGATCGCCTTCTCGTCCACCGTGACGACCCGGCCGTCCTCGTACACGACGCGCCCATCGACGATCGTGAAGCGAACCGCGCTCCCGTCCTCGCAGAAGACGAGCTGCCGGCGCAAGTCGTTGAGCGGCGTGAAGGCGGCGGTGTCGAGGTCGAGCAGGATCACGTCGGCCGCAGCGCCGGGCGCGAGCTGGCCAAGGCGATCTGCGCGACGCAGCGCGCGCGCCCCGCCTCGGGTGAGAGCCGCGAGCATCTCGCGCCCGGTCGGCCAATCGCGATACTCGGCCGTGTCGAGCGTCTGGAGGAGGGCGGCGGTCTTGGCGACGAACCACATGTTCGCGGTGTCGTCGGTGTTCATCTCGTCGCTGCCGAGACAGATCGGCACGCCGGCCGCCCGCAGCTCGCGCCAGGGCATCACGCCGCTGCCGAGCCGCAGGTTGCATACCGGGTTGTGGGCGACGATGCAGCGGCTCGCGGCGAGCAGCTCGATGTCGCGCTCGTCGATCCAGATTGCGTGGATCACCATCATGCGCTCGTCGAGCAGGCCGAGGTCGTGCACGTAGCGGACGAGCGACTTCCCATACTTCGTCTCGCCGAGCACGCGCTGGAGCTTGGTCTCGAGGATGTGGATGTTGAACGGCAGGTCGTGGCGCTTCGAGAGCTCCGAGAGCGCCGCGAGGTAATCGCGGGTCACGCGCTGCGGCGCCGAGCAGGACACGGCGGCGGCGAGTCGGCCGCCGGCTTTGCCGTGCCAGCGGTCGACCAGATGCGCGTAGAGCGCGAGCAACTCTTCGGTCGACTGCCGGGGCGCGCGCTCCATCGCGCGTCGCTCGTCGTCGGGCAGCAACTCGGCGAGGAACGGGTACTTCTCGTACTCGACGACGGTCGCCTGGTCGATCGCGACCGTCGCGCGGATACCGGCGTCCTCGTAGGCCTGCATGATCGCGTCGATCGACTCGCGCGTCGCGACCGGGACGTGGTAGGCATCGTCGTGGACTGCGCTGATGCCCCGCCGCAGCATCTCGAGCGCGCCGAGCATCGTGCGCACGTAGGCCACGCGGCTCGCGTCGCCCGCGGCCGCGAGCGGCGGCACCTCGTAGAGCATGAAGAGCTCGAGCGGCAGCCCGGGTAACGCGCCTTTCATGAGGTTGCCGGGCGAGTGGAAATGCGCGTTGATGAGCCCCGGCATCGCGAGCAGGCCTTCGGCCTCGATCACCCGGTCGAACCGGCGCGGCCAGCCCGCGCCGGCGTCGGGACCGACTGCCTTGATCCCGCCCGCCTCGATCACGAGGTCGGCGCGCGGCCATTCGCGATCGGCGTCGTCGAGCGCGAGCACGCGGGCGTTGCGGACGAGAAGCGAGCCGCTCATCGTGATTCGAGCCGGGTGGCGAGGAGCGCTTCGCCGTGACCGACGCTCGCACCGCCGTCCTCGGGCGGCGAGGATCCGGACCCGGAGAAAAGCCCGCTCATCGGCAGCGCCGCTCCCATCTTGGCCGCGTCCTCAGAGATCGAACAGCCGGCCCCAGCGCCGCCCGCGCCGCACGTCGACGCCGCACAGCTTGAGCGCCTTCCAGACCGGTAGGACGGTCGAGTCGAAGATCGGGATCCCGAGCTCCGCCTCGAGCTCCGGCACGATCGGCGCGGCGGGGAAGTTGGTGCAGAACGCCACTATCGCGTCCGGTTTCGCGCGCGCTACCTCGCGCACCATGGCGGCGATCTCGTCGGGCGGCACCGCAGCGAACGACAGGTTGTCTGTCAATCCGTTGTGCGCCTCGGCCGCACACTGATAGCCGGCGCGCTCGAAGGACGCGATCGTCTTCTGCTGGTACTTCGTGTCGTACGGTGTGACGAGACCGTAACGCCGCACTCCCGTTGCTCGAAACACCTCGTCGAGCGCGAGGGTGGCGGTGGTCGCACGCACGCCGGTCTCCGCTTCGATCCGGCGGCAGAGCTCGTGATCGAGCCCGAAGTCGATGCTGCCGCCCTTGCTCCCGTTCCAGACGATGACGTCCGGCTTCGCGTGGCCGAGGAGGCGCGCCGCGGCGAGCATGCCCTCGAAGTCGTAACCGTCCGGGAAGGGATCGCGCTCGCCGTGCACGGGGGTGCGCGAGAAGTGCGGTGACACTTCGGGGAAGTCCCGCAGCACGGCGAGCGTCACCCGCTCGACCACCGTGTTCCCCGACGGCGTGATCGTCCCGACGAACACCCGGTGCGCCACGAGCGTCTGGCGAACGTCGGCGAGTGCGGCCGCAGTCTCGACCACGGCCCTAGTACCCGAGGAGCTTCGGCATCGTCAGCACGATCGCCGGGAAGAACATGCAGGCGAGGAGCAGCCCGTACATGATCGCGATGAACGGCCACACGTGCTTCACGATCTCCCCGAGCTTGAGCCCGGTGATCCCGCACACGACGAACAGCACCACGCCGACCGGCGGCGTGAGCATGCCGATGACGAGGTTGAAGACGAAGAGGAAGCCGAAATGCAGCGGGTCGATGCCGTACTGGAGCGCGATCGGGTGCAGTAACGGCACGAGCATGATGTACGCGGCATTCGATTCGAGGAACATCCCCACCACGAACAGCACCGCGCTCACCAGCAGCAGGTAGACGATCGGGCTCGTCGTGAGCGACCGGATCAGCTCGGAGAGCTTCTGCGGCAGGAGGTCGAGCGTCAGCATGTAGGTCACGACCGAGGCGAACGCGATCATCGCGCCGACCACCGCGGTGATGATGGCGGTGTGGACCATCGCCCGCGGCAGGTCGCTCAGCCGCAGCTTGCGCGTGACCAGGAACCCCACCGCGAGGGCGTAGACCACCGCGATCGCCGAGCCCTCGGTCGCGGTGAACGCGCCGCCGACGATCCCGCCGATCACGACGACCGGCATGAGGAAGATGATGATCGAGCGCCGCAGCTCGTGGAAGATCCGGCCGAGCGAGAACGCGTCGCCGGTGAGCGGGAAGCCCCGCTTGATGGCGATGACCGAGCACGCGACCATCATCAGCGTCACCAGGATGAGCCCCGGGATCACGCCCGCCATGAACATGCCGCCGACCGACACCGTGGGGCCGGCCATGAACGCGTACACGATCATCGCGCCGGACGGCGGGATGATCGGGCCGAGGTTCGCCGCCGCCGCGACGACCGCGGACGAGAAGCCCACCCCGTAGACCTTGCGCAGCGACGGGATCAGCGTGCTGCCGAGCGCGCTCGCATCGGCGACCGCGGCGCCGGAAACGGTCGACAGGCCGAGGCCGCCGAGCATCGTGACGTGGGCGAGCCCGCCGCGCACGCGGCCGACCACCGCGTTCGCGAGGTCGATGATGCGCTCCATCATGCCGGCCCTGAGCATGAGCTCCCCGGCGAGGATGAAGAACGGGATCGACATCAGCGGGAAGGCGTTGACCGCGTTCATCATGCGCGTGGGGAGCAGGTTGAAGTCGACGTCGCTCGCGATCAGGCCGGCCATCGCGCTCGCCCCGAGGGCGAAGGCGAGCGGCATGCCGAGCACGGCGATGCCGAGGAAGACGAGGATGATGAGCAGGCTCACGGGCGGCTTCAGTCGAGCTCGTGGGCGACCTCTTCGTCCACCTTCGGCTTCCCGGTGAGGACGACCCAGGCGAGGTGCAGCGCCGAGTGCGCGCCGCCGACGGCGAGCGCGACGAGGAACCAGGCGGCGCTGATGTCGACCGAGGCCATCTGCTCGTCCCACTGATCCAGGCTGATCACCACGGCCTCGTAGCAAACGAGCGCCATGATCGCCGCGCTCACGAGCGCGGCCCCGCGCGCGAGGACGTCCTGCATCGGGGCGGGCAGACGCGAGACGAACATCTCGATGCCGATGTGAACGCCGAGCTTGATCCCGAGCGGGATCGCGAGAAAGATCGACCAGACGAACATCAGGCGCGAGATCTCGTCCGCCCAGCCGATCGAGCTGTTGAGCGCATAGCGCATGAACACCTGCGCCGAGACCACCGCGACCATCACGGCGACGAGGACCACGATGGCCCAGGCCGCCGCGACGTCGAGCGCCGCGAGCCCCGTCGCATAGGGCCGCCGCCATCCCGTCTCCGCGACGGGCTTCAGCGCGAACTCGATCGACATTTCCCCCTCCTCCGATGGCGACGGGGGACGCTCCCCCGGCCCCCCGGCGCGCCGCCGGGGGCTTCATCAGGCGCCGCCGCCGCGCGGGTCAGGACCCGGAGGCCTTTCGCACCTCGGCGATCACCTGGTCGACGAACGGCGCGCCGACGCGCTTCCTGATGTCCTCGACGACCCCGGCGGTCGCCTTGCGCATCGCCTCGCGCTCGGCAGCCGGTAGCTCGGTGTACGTCATGCCCCGCTTCTGCAGCTCGGCGAGAGCGTCGGCATCGGCCTTCTGCGCTGCGGTGCGCTGCGCCGTGACGGCGCTCTTCGCTGCGGCGCGGATCGCCGCCTGGACGTCGGGTGCGAGCGAGTCGAACTTCTTCTTGTTGGCGACGATCGAGATGAAGTCGAAGAAATGGCCCGTGTTCGACACGTGCTTCTGCACCTCGAAGAACCGGCTCGCGAGGATGAGATTGAACGGGTTCTCCTGGCCGTCGATCACCTTTTGCTCGAGCGCCGAGTACACCTCGCGGATGTCCATCGCGACGGGGTTGGCACCGAGCGCGCGGAAGGTGGCGAGGTGGGTCTCGTTCGGCTGCAGCCGGACCTTCAGCCCCTTGAGGTCGGCCATCGATTTGACCGGCCGCGCACTGTTGGTCAGCTGCCGCTCGCCGAGCTCCATGAAGCCGAGGGAGACGAAGCCCTTGTCGTTCATCCGCTTCTCGATCAGGTTGCCGACGGGACCGTCCATCACCTTGTAGGCGACCTCGCGGCTCGGGAACAGGAACGGCAGGCTCACCGCCTCGAGCTCGGGCACGGTGCGCGACAGGAACGCCATGCCGACCCAGGTCATCGCGATCGTGCCGGCGCGCGTCTGGCTGACGTTCTCCTGCGCGCCGCCGAGCTGCATGTTGTTGAAGATCTCGATCACCACCTTGCCACCGGTAGCTTTCTCGACGTCCTTCTTGAACTGTTCGACGGCGACGCTCGAGGTGTGATCCGGCGTGAAATTCCCGGCGATGCGGAGCTTCTCCTGCGCCTGTGCGGCACAGGCGAGGCCGGCCGCGACCACGGCGGCCGAAAGGGTGCGAGTCAGCTGGGCAGGCATTGGGTTGATCCTCCTTGTAGGGCGACGCGTTGCGTCCAAAGCGGTGCACGAGGTCGTCACCGTATTGCATCCAATAATGCCGGCGCATTGACCGTTATCAATTTCAAATATTATTTCAATTGGCCTATTAATATGTTGATAATTAGCAGCTTATAACACGTTGCATGGGACACCATATCGTGTACAATCATCTCGCAATACGGGTCCGCACCCGGCATGCGTCGGGGCGCGGCGTGAAGGAGCAGCGCAGGATGGCAAACAAGACGATCGAGCCGGTGGCGGCCACCGGGGCGGGCAAGCGCCCGCGGCGGCCGCGCCTCGCCGGTCGGGCGAAGCCGCGGTCGGTGCTCGCGATCCACGACCGGGTCCTCTCCGCGATCCACGAGCGACGTTTGCGGCCTGGTACCCAGCTCGTGGAGGAGAAGCTCGCGTCGATCTTCGGCGTGAGCCGGACCAAGATCCGGCAGGCGATCACGCGCCTCGCGCACGACGGAATCGTGACCGTTTATCCCAACCGCGGCGCGTTCGTCTCGAGCCCGACGGTCGAGGAGGCGCGCGAGGTGTTCGAGGCGCGTCGGCTGATCGAGCCGTGGCTCGTCCGCAAGCTTGCCGCGACCGCGACGCCGGCGCAGGTGAAGCGCCTGCGCAGCCACGTCGCGCTCGAGTCCGAGGCCCGGGCAGCGAACGACTGGCAGAAGATCATCCCGCTCTCGGGCGAGTTCCACCAGCTGATCGCGGAGATGGTCGGCAATTCGCTCATCGTGCGCACGATGCGCGAGCTCGAGTCGCTGACCTGCCTGGTGATCATCCTCTATGACTCGCCGCACACGCCGGCGTGTCCGTACCACGAGCACAGCGGCCTGACGGATGCGATCGAGCGCCACGACGCCGAGCAGGCGGCGCGGCGGATGATCGAGCACCTGAACCATGTCGAGGCGGCGCTCGACCTCCACCCCGAGGCCGAGCGCGAGATCGACCTCGAGGCGGCATTCGCCTGACCTCGAGGCCCCGGCCGTGCGGATCCTCGTCGTCAACTCGAACACGTCCGAGATCGTCACCGAGAAGGTCGGGGTCGCGGCGCGCGCGGCGGCCTCTTCGGGCACCGACCTTGTCGCCGTAACCGGCACGTTCGGCGCGCGCGTGATCGGGACCCGCGCCGAGCACGCGATCGCCGAGCACTCGACGATCGCGCTCGTCTCGCGCCACGCCGCGGACTGCGACGCGGTCGTGATCGCAGTCTCGTACGACACCGGCCTGCGCGGTGCGCGCGAGCTGCTCGATATCCCGGTGGTCGGGATGACCGAGGCGGGATTGCTCACCGCGTGCATGCTCGGCGGCCGGATCGGCGTTGTCACGTTCGGTCGGCGCGTGCTGCCGCTCTATCGGGAGCTCGTGGCGAGCTACGGCTTCGCGGACCGCATCGCGGGTTGGCGAGTGCTCGAAAGCGCGGCCGCGTATGCGCGCGGGGCGCATCCGGAGCTCGACCGGGAGATCCTCGCCGCCGCGAACGCTCTCGTGCAGGACGACTTCGCCGAGGTGGTCATCCTCAGCGGTGCGGTGATGGCGGGCGTGCCGGCGCGGCTCCAACCCGGAGTGCCGGTGCCGCTCGTCGATTGCATCGTCTGCAGCGTCCGGCAGGCCGAGCTCCTCGCCTCGTTGCGGCTCCCCAAACCCCGCGCGGGCAGCTATGCAGCCCCTGCTGGTCGGGAGCTCGTGGACGTCGACCCGGCGATCGCGCGCCGGTTCGGGGCGGCGGGGAAATGATCTCGCGCGAGCGCGGATCGCTGCGCACGCACGGGCGCTACACTTATTCACCGATCACGCACCGCGCGCCGTTCGAGTGGCCGGGGCACAAGCGGCTCGCCGTCTACCTCGCCTTGAACCTCGAGCACTACGCCTTCGGCGAAGGGCTCGTCGAGGAACTGGTGCCGGGCATGCCGCAGCCCGACGTGCTGAATCACTCGTGGCGCGAGTACGGCAACCGCGTCGGTGCGTGGCGGCTCGCGCGGCTGCTCGACGAGCTCGGGTTGCCCGCGACCGTGCTCGTGAACTCGGATCTCTATGCGCACTGCCCGGAGCTCGTCGCGGCGTTCCGAGCGCGCGGGGACGAGATCGCCGCGCACGGCCGCACGAACTCCGAGCGGCAGAGCGACCTCGGCGAGGACGCCGAACGGCGGCTGATCGCCGAGGCCACGGAGACGATCGCGCGCCACGAAGGCCACCGTCCCGCGGGCTGGCTCGGACCGTGGATCGCCGAGACGGCGCTCACGCCCGATCTGCTCCACGAAGCGGGCTACGCGTACGTCCTCGACTGGTGCGCGGACGACCAGCCGATCTGGCTCGCGACGCGCGGCGGGCGGATCCTCGCCGTGCCGTATCCGCAGGAGCTGAACGACTCGAGCGCGATCATCGGCCGCCGGGTCGGCGCGGCCGAGTTCGCCGACATGATCGTCGACCAGTTCGACGAGATGCTCGAGCAGTCCGCGGGCGAGGCGTTGGCCATGGGAGTGGCGCTGCATTCGTACATCGTCGGTCAACCGTTCCGGCTGCGGCATCTGCGCCGGGCGCTCGCCCACATTGCGGCGCACCGGGACGCGATATGGCTCACCACCGCCGGTGCGGTGGCACGACACTACGCCGCCGACTGAACCGCATCGAGCAGACGCGCGACCTCGAGCGCGGCAGTCCGCGAGGCCCCGCCGTGATCCGTTGCAGCCTTCGGGACAGCGTCGCGGTGCTCTACGCGGTGGGCGCCGAGCTGCCGGACATGGTGTCGGTCGGGAGCACTGCCGGCTCCGCGGGCGGCCGCACCGCGCCCGCGGGCCGCGGCGCCGCCGACGGACGCACGTCGCGCGGCATTGGAAGGAGCACCACCCAGCGCACTGAAAGGCGTAAGATCGATTTCACTCGGGACGCGGGGCGCCGCGTCCCGAGTTCGACGACGATCCCAACGGAGGAGGGCCTGCAATGACTCGAGCGTTCCGTTCTACGCGCCGCCGGTTCGTCAAGCGCACCGCGGCGCTTGCCGCTGGCGCGAGCTTATTCGGACCATGGGTTCAGCTTGCGCGCGCCCAGACCAAAGAACTGAAGGTCGGCTTCTTGCTGCCGCTCACCGGCTCGTTCGCCGAGGCCGGGCAGCTCAACAAGCTGGCAGTCGAGATGGCCGTGGAGGAGATCAACAAGGCGGGTGGGGTAAGGAGCCTGGGTGGTGCGAAGATCGTGCCGGTCTTCGCGAACTCGACGAGCGTCGACGAGGCGAACACCGAGACCAACCGGCTGATCTCGCGCGAGCGCGTCGTCGGGATCGTCGGGGCGTATTCCTCGGGCGCGACGATCTCGAGCACGGTGATCGCCGAGCGCGCGTCGGTCCCCTATCTCGTGCCCAACGCGCTCGCCGACGAGATCACCGGCCGCGGGTTGAAGTACGTCTTCAAGACCGTGCCGCACTTCTCCCAGTTCGCGACCAACGCCGCCGAGATGGTGCTGCGGCTCTCGGAGGATGCGAAACGACCGGTGCAGACCTGCTGCCTGGTGCGCGAGAACAACTTCTTCGGCAATGTGGTCGGGCGCGAGTTCGCCCGCTTCATGCCTGGCTACAAGCTGCAGATTCTCAAGGACAACATCTTCCCGACCAATCCGACCTCGTTCGAGGACGTCATCCTGTCGCTGCGGAAGGACTCACCCGACGTCGTGTTCGCCGCCGGCGAGCCGTCATCGATCACGCTGCTCTTCCGGCAGCTCGCGGAGCTGAAGTACTGGCCGAAGCTCGGCTGGGTGGGTTTGGGCGGCGGGTACTCGAACCCGATCACTTGGGGCAACCTCAGCAAGCTCGCCGACGGGCTCATCGTCGTGAACGACTGGTTCCCCGAGATCAAGCTGTCGGGCGCGAAGGAGGCGAACGAGCGCTTTCGCAAGCGCACCGGCAAGGACCTGCTCGGGAACTCGAACACGACCTATGCCGGAGTGCACATCTTCAAGGCGGCGCTCGAGAAAGCCGGCTCGACCGACGGCCCGAAGATCCGCGATGCCCTTGCCACGCTCGATCTCGTCGAGGGCCCGCAGACCTTCATGTACCCGCGGGTCAAGTTCGACGACACCGGGTTCATGCCGCGCACGACGCTCGTCGGCGCCCAGGTGCGAAACGGCCAGGCGCGCGTGATCTGGCCGAGCGAGTTCCAGGTCGCGAAGCCGATCTGGCCGGTGCCCGACTGGTCGACCCGGGCCTGACCCCCGGCTGCCCGAGCCCCGAGCGGGCGCGGCACGCCGCGCCCGCCGCGGGGTTGCGCACGCGATGACCGCCGACGTCATCCTCCAGGCGCTCGTCCTGGGCCTGCTGCAGGGCGGCGTCTACGCGCTCGTTGCCTGCGGCCTCACGCTGATCTACGGCGTGATGAAGGTCGTGAACTTCGCGCACGCGGAGTTCCTGACGCTCGGCATGTACCTCACGATCTCCGCCTGGAACGCGGCGGGCGTCTCGCCCTACGTTTCGGGCGCGTTCGTCTTCGCGCTCGTCTGCGTGCTCGGCGCCAGCGCGCAGTATCTCGTGATCCGCCCGGCACTCGCGCATCCGCAGATCAACCAGATGCTGATCACCATCGGACTGTCGACGATGATGATCGGTCTAATGCAGCTCGCGTGGGGGCCGAACAACCAGGTGCTCAACCTTCCCTGGGGACGCGCGACGCTCGATCTGGGCGAACTCCGGATCACCTACGTGCGCGCGATCGCCTTCGGCATCGCGGTCGCGATCGCCACCGCGTTCTGGTGGTTCCTCAAGCACACCCGGGTCGGCATGGCGATGCGGGCTGCCGCGCAGAACCCGGGCGCGGCGCGGCTCATGGGCATCAGCGTTCGGCGGATCAACCTCGTCACGTTCGGGGTGGGCACCGGGCTCGCCGCGCTCGCCGGAGCACTGATCGCCCCGGCGTTCTTCGTGAACCCGACCTTCGGCGTCGACCACTTCCTCCTCGCCGCGTTCGTCATCGTCGTGCTGGGGACGATGGGCAACTTCGTCGGCGCGCTGATCGGTGGCTTGCTGATCGGCGTCGCCGAGGGGCTCGGCGGGCTCGTCTTCGGACCGGCGTTGCGGCAGCTCGTCAGCCTGGCGGTGTTCGTCGTGGTGCTGCTCTTCCTGCCGCGGGGACTGTTCCGCGGCCGGGTGACCTGAGGGCTGCGGTGGCGCCGCGCACCGGGTTCTTCGCCGACTGGCTGAATGCGCAGCTCGCCGTCGCGCTCGGCTTCGTCGTCCTCGTCGGGGTCGCGGGCGGCCTCGCCGGCTCGGACTACTTTCTCCAGATCATGGTGCTCGCCGCGATCTACGCGGCGATGGGCGTGAGCTGGGCGATCGCCGGCGGACTGTCGGGGCTGCTGCTGCTCGGCTACATCAGCTTCTTCGGCGTCGGCGCCTACGTCGACGGGTTGCTGTTCACCAAGTACGGCGTGAATCCGTGGTTGTGCCTCGCGATCGCCGCCGCGGTTGCCGGGCTGCTGGGATGGCTGATCGCGCTCGTGACGCTGCGCTTCGGGCTGTCCGAGGACTACTTCGCCATGTTCACCGTGGCACTGTCGCAGGTGCTGAAGTACATCTTGCTCAACTGGGATTACGCCGGGCGTGCGACCGGGATCTATCTCACGGTCGTGAAGGACGACTTTGCGACGATGTCGTTCGTCGGCCGCAGGCCCTATCTCTTCATCGCCCTCGCGCTGCTCGCTGCGGCGATCCTGCTCAACTACGCGGTCCAGCGCTCTCGATTCGGCTATTACCTCGCCGCGGTGCGCGAGAACGACCAGGCCGCGGAGGCGCTCGGGATCGACACCGCGGCGGTGAAGACGAAGGCGATGGTGGTGAGCGGCGCAGCCGCCGGCGCGATCGGCGCCTTCTACTGTCAGTTCGCGACCTTCATCGACCCGAAGCAGGTGTTCAGCCTCGCGACCAACTTCGAGATGCTGCTCGGCCCGGTGCTCGGTGGGCGGCTCTCGATCATCGGGCCGGTGTTCGGCGCTGCGTTCCTGAAGCCGCTGCAGGACCTGCTGCGCGGCTGGCTCGGCGGGGAGGCCGACGCTCTCTATCTCGTGCTGTATGGGCTGGTGCTGGTGGTTGGGATCCTGCTCCTGCCGCGCGGTCTCGCGGCTTACGTCGAGACCTGGCACCGCCGGCGATACGGTCAACCATGAGCCTGCTCGAGCTCGCCGGCGTCACCAAGCGCTTCGGCGGTCTCACCGCCGTCGACCGCGTGTCGCTCGCGGTCGCGGCGGGCGAGATCGTCGGCGTCATCGGACCGAACGGCTCGGGCAAGACGACGATGTTCGCGACCGTGTCCGGGTTTCTCGTCCCCGACGAGGGTGAGATCCGGTTCGAGGGCCGGCGAATCATCGGGCTCAGGCCGTCGCGCGTCGCAGCGCTCGGCATCGCGCGGACCTTCCAGATCGTCCAGCCGTTCGCCGGCCTGACCGTGCTCGACAACGTGGTCGCCGGCGCGCTGCGCGGCGGGCGGGAGACGCTCGCGACGGCGCGCCGCGTCGCGGCCGAGGTGATCGACGCGGTCGGGCTCGGCCCGGAGCGTACGAAGCTCGCCGGCGCGCTGCCGATCGCCGGGCGGAAGCGCTTGGAGATCGCGCGGGCACTCGCGACCCGGCCGAAGCTGCTGCTGCTCGACGAGGTCATGGCGGGGCTCCGCCCGACCGAGGTCGACCAGGCGATCGCGCTGGTGCGGCGCATCCGCGACTCCGGCGTCACCGTGATCGTCGTCGAGCACCTCATGCGGGCGGTCCTCGCGCTCTCGGAGCGGCTGTACGTCCTGCATCACGGCGCGCTCATCGCGGAAGGGGAGCCGCGAGAGGTGATCCGTCGTCCGGACGTCGTCCGCGCTTACTTCGGCGAGGCGAAGCCCGTTGCTTAGCGTCTCCAACCTACAGGCGCGATACGGCGAGGTGGTGGCCCTCTGGGACGTCTCGCTCGACATCGACAAGGGCGAGCTGGTCGCCGTCGTGGGTCCGAACGGCGCCGGCAAGTCGACGCTCATCAACGCGATCTCCGGGCTGGTGGAAACCCCGGGCGGCGACGTCGCGTTCGACGGCGCCTCGATCATCCGTGAGGACGCCGAGGCGCGAGTGCGTCGAGGAATCGTACAGTGTCCTGAGGGCCGGAAGCTCTTTCCCGAGATGACGGTGGAGGAGAACCTTCTCATGGGCGCGTATGCGCGCGCCGATCGCGCGAGAGTGCCGGGGGCGCTCGCCGAGGTCTACGAGCTCTTTCCGATCCTCGCCGAGCGGCGGGCGCAGGTCGCGCAGACGCTCTCCGGGGGGCAGCAGCAGATGGTCGCGATCGGGCGTGCCCTGATGGCGAGCCCGAAGCTCCTGATGCTGGACGAGCCGTCACTCGGGCTGGCGCCGATCGTGGTGGCGGAGGTGTTCGCGCTGTTACGGCGCATCCATGCCCGCGGAATGACGCTGCTGCTCGTCGAACAGAACGTCCTTCAGACGCTCGAGCTCGCCGACCGCGCCTACGTGCTCGAGAACGGCCGGGTGGCGCTCGCCGGCGGCGGGCGGGAGCTCCTCGAGGACCCGCACATGCGCGAGGCTTACCTCGGCGCCTGAGCGCTGAGGGGTGAGCTTCGAGGACCGGCAGGACCTGCTCGGGCACCGCTCCGCGCGGATCACCACGTACTACTCCGCCGCCGAGCTCTCGATCCTCACCGAGGTGGCGAACGGCGCGTGCGACTCGAACCGGCGGCATCCGGAGCTCGTCGTGCTGCGGCCGTCGGGTCAAGTAGGGGCGATTACGCCCGCGACGTCATGGCGCCGGCGACGCCCGCCGCGAACGCCGCTTGACGGGAATTAGCGGGCGCTTGATCCTGTTCTCTCCAATCACGAACGGCTTTTCAGAGGAGGAGGACATGCACATCCCGAGGCGCAGCACCCTGTCTATCGCCGCCGGCCTGTCGACCCTGGTGATCGTCGGTTGCGCGACGCCGCAGTATCCGCAGGACATGACGTTTTTCCTCACCAGCGTGGGCACCGGCAGGGGCGCCGACCTCGGCGGCATCGAGGGCGCCGACGGGCACTGCCAGTCGCTCGCCCGAGCGGCGGGTGCCGGCCACCGCACTTGGCGGGCCTACCTGAGCACGCAGGGCAAGGCGATCAACGACACCAACGTCATCCACGCGCGCGACCGCATCGGCTCGGGCCCGTGGCACAACGCGAAGGGCGTGAGGATCGCGCGGGATGTCGAGGACCTGCACTCGCCGAGCGCCAACGTCAACAAGGACACCGCGCTCGACGAGAAGGGCCAGCCGGTGAACGACCGCACCATGAAGCCGAACAAGCACGACATCCTCACCGGCTCGCGGCCCGACGGCACCGGCTTCGCGCCGTTCCCGGACTTCACCTGCGCCAACTGGACCAAGTCGGGAGCCGACGGCCAGGCGATGGTCGGCCACCACGACCGGGCGGGCCCGGTGCCCTTCCCGTGGGCGACCTCGTGGAACTCGTCACACACGACGCGCGGCGGCTGCGGCCAGGAGGCGCTGCGCGGCACCGGCGGCGAGACGGCCTGTTCTACTGCTTTGCGGAGAAGTAGCGGCGCACGGGCCAGCCGGTGTAAACGATCGTTTACACCGGCCCGGGCCAGCTGTGAAGCGTCAAGAGGCGTTTCTGCACTGAGCCAGGCGACCGGATTGTCCCGGTCTTGGCCGAATCTACGCGAGTAGCTATGCGCTCGCGTGGCGGCCTATGGATGGAGCCGGGGGCGGGATCATGCTTTTCGGGCCAGGCGCACTGCGGGAAGAGCGCGCGCCCTGGAACGCAGCAATGTCGATCGCCTCCGCGCGCAAGCGGCTACCAGCTCTTTCGCTCGAGATCGGGCACGACGTCGAAGTGCTGGTCGCGGCTCAGTACGGGTAGGCGGTGCTGCAGGGCGAGCGCGGCGATCCAAGCGTCGTTGGCCGGGATCGGACGGCCCGATCGTCTGAGCGCCACCCGTAGCGCGGCGTAGGCGACAGCGGTCTCCTCCGTGACCGCGAGGACGTCGAAGTGAGGCAGCTCGGCCTCGAGCCACGCCTCGTAAGCCGGGCGATGCCGGGACTCGGCGATGCCATAGCGGAACTCGCCGAGCACGATGACCGGGATCGCCGCACGCGCCTGCCGTCGCAGAGCCTCGCCGACGCCGGCATCTCCGTCCACGAACGCCGAGAGCGCGTTGGTGTCCAGGATCACGCTCGATCCTCGGGCTCGATGACCTCGAAGGCTTCGGCGATCCTCGCCTGGATACGCGCGGTCTCTTTGCGCAACCGGCGGAGCTTCCCGAACCCCCGCATCCATTCGGGCTCGCCGCGGCGCGCCGCGGTCTTGCCGGCCGCGAGTCTCTCCTGCAACGCCTCGGTCACGAATTCCTTGAGGGTCTGGCCGCGCTCGGCGGCCGTCGACTTGGCCTTGCGAAACAGCGGGTCGGGGATATCGATGGTCGTTTTCACTCGCCCATATTACCATATTTACGGTTCCGCGCTCATAGCAGGTACCGCGACTGTCGTCATCCGCGCGCCGCGCGTTCGGTTCGAATAGGCCGCTTAACGAAACTTTACGTCGCGGAGAAACCGCCGAAACCCCCCGTCCCTAAGCTTGGACCCAGCCCACTCGCGATGCGAAGCACCGGTAAGCGCCCCCTGACGGATAGCCTGTGGGAGGACACGATGCCGCTCTATGGTCCGTTACCCCGTGATCGGCGCGTAGGCGCCACGCGGCGAGGCACAGTCTTGCGGGCGAAGAGCTCCGGCTTCGGGAGAGGCCGGCCATGACGGAGCCTGCGCGGCGGCTGTGGGGACTCGCCCGGATGGCGGCGCTGATACCGGCGGCGCTCGCGGCCGGCGCCGGTTACGCGCAAACGGCGGTCGGCCATCAAAGCGCCCGCCACGGCCCCCATCGTGCGGCACGTCACGCAGGGGCGCGCGAAGACGGTCATCGAGAATCTCTGCCGGTGCCCCGAGAAAGTGTCGAATCACCGCATCAGTGCCGTAGGGACGATCACGGCCACCGACGGCACCGTGCTGACGGTCCCCGCGGAGACGGCGTTCCAGAAGGGGCCGAAGGCGCACGATCTCTACAACGAGTGCACTGGGGTCACGCCCCGATCGGCCCGCGAAGCGGCCTCACCGGCCAGCGTGCCGGTGGTCGAGGTCGATGCGGACGGCGAAGAGGTGACGGGCTACCTCCTCGCGGACAACTACTTCGAGCTCTACGTCAACGGGAAGCTCGTCGCCGTGGACGCCGTGTCCTACACGCCCTTCAACTCGGCCATCGTGCGGTTCAAGGCGAAGCGGCCGTACACCTACGCCGTGAAGCTCGTGGACTGGGAAGAGGACCTGGGCCTCGGGACCGAGTTCGGCGTAAGGGGCGGGCCGTGGTACCAGGGCGACGGCGGCTTCATCGCGCGCTTCAGCGACGGCACCGTCACCGACAGCTCGTGGCGGGCGCAGGCGTTCTACATCGCGCCGCTAGCAAGCCCCGACGACGTCGTGGAAGAAGGCAACGTGCACCAGACGGCGAAGCTCGGGCGCGTTCATCCGCATGCGCCCAAGCCCGGCTGCGAGGGCCGCTGCTACGCCGTGCACTATCCGATCCCGGTCGACTGGCAAGCGGCAGGGTTCGACGACTCGAATTGGCCACGCGCCCATGAGTTCACCGACGCGGAGGTCGGCGTGCCCAACGCCTATGCCCTGTTCCGGGAGCTGTTCCAGGGCGCGCGCTGGATCTGGTCCTTCAACCTCGTGCTCGACAACCTCGTGCTGGCGCGCAAGACGGTGCGCTGATGGCGATGGCGGACAGGCAACGGCAGCGAGCCTCGTGGTCGAACTCGCGCGCCGTTGCCACAGCGCGGTTGGATCTCTCGGTTGGAAGCGATTCCGCCGTCTTTCGATAGGAGAATGAAATGCAGATCGGCCGAAGACAATGGGTCGCAACGACGCTCGGCGCTTTCGCGCTCTTGCCGCTCGCGGGGCGCGCGCAGTCCGGGCGAGGAAGAAGCCCCCCAACGGAGGCGCCGCCGGTGCCCAAGCACGAGGTCGAGCGCGTTGCGCTCGAGGTGCTCGACGATATCGATCGTCGTCAGCGCTACCTGAATGTCGGTCGCGAAGACGGCCGCCTGCTCCGCATTCTGACCGAAGCGACCGGCGCGAAGCACGCCGTGGAGGTCGGTACCTCGACCGGCTACTCGGGCATCTGGATCGCCCTCGGGCTTCGGGCGACGGGTGGTCGACTGACCACCTATGAGATCGATGCGGAGCGCGCAGCCGTGGCGCAGGAGAACTTCAAGCGCGCCGGTTTCGATGATCGCGTAACGGTCGTCCGCGGTGATGCGCACGTCGAGATCCAGAAGCTGCAGGGCCCGATCGACATCGCGTTCATCGACGCGGACAAGGAAGGCTACCCGGACTACCTCGAGAAGCTCGCACCGCTCGTGCGGGCCGGCGGCTTGATCATCGCGGACAACATGTCACGCCCTGCACCCGATCCTCGTTACGTGCGCGCGGTCACGACCGATCCGCGGTTCGACACGGTCTTCCTCAACATGCACGCCTCCGGACTCGGCGTCACGCTGAAGAAGCATTGACGGCTCACGCCGCGACCGCGGGTCGAAGCAGGGCCGGTCGCGGTACGCCGGTCGCACCCTTTTCACCACTGTGCAGGATTGTGCACAACCCACTCGTTCTCATTCGATCTTCACGTTGGCGGTCTTCACCGCATCCCGCCACTTCGCCATCTCGCTCTGGATGAATGCGCCGAATTCCTTGGCGTTCATCGGGGTGACGAGGGTCCCCATGTCGGCGAGGCGCTTGCGCACTTCGGCCTGGGCAACGGTCTCCGCGAGGGCCTTCTCGAGCTTGCCGATGACCGCCGGCGGGGTGCCGGCCGGGGCCATCAAGCCAAACCAGTACGCGGCGTCCAGCGGGTAGCCGGCCTCCGCGGTGGTGGGCACGTTGGGCAGGGGCTCGAGGCGGTGCTTCCACGCGACCGCGAGCGGCGTGAGCCTGCCGGCCTCGATGTGCGCCTTGCTGACCACGAGCGAGGTCATCATGGTGTCGATGTGCCCGCCCACCAGATCGGTGAGGGCGGGTGCGCCGCCCTTGTAGGGGACGTGGGTCATGCTGATGCCTGCGGCACGTGCGAAGAGCGCGGTGCTGAGGTGCGGCAGGCTGCCCGGCCCGACCGAGCCGTAGGTGAGGCGACCGTTCTTCGCCTTCGCCATCTCCACCAGGTCCTTGATCGACTTCAGGCCCAGCCCCGGGTTGGCGTTGAACACCAGCGGGGTGCTGCCGACGAACCCGATCGGCGCGAAATCCTTGACGCTGTCGTACGGCACATCCTTGAGGATGTAGGGATTGAGCGAGTGGTTGTCGTTGATCATCATCAGCGTGTAGCCGTCGGGCGCCGACTTGGCGAGCGCGCTCGTGGCGATCAGGCCTCCCGCGCCGGCGCGCGCGTCGACGATGAACGGCTGACCGAGCAGCGCCGCCATCCGCTCGCCGACGATGCGCGATACCGTGTCGAGCAGTCCGCCCGCCGGAAAACCGATGAGCAGCTTGACCGGCTTGTTCGGGTAGCTGTCCTGCGCGCGGCCGTCGGTGGCCACGCCCAAGGCGAGCGTGAACGCCGCGCAGGCTGCGACGATCGATCGTGCTTTCATTGCGCCTCCTCCTCGGTCAAGGGCCGCGCACCAATCATACATCTCACTTCCCGACGACCTGGACCCGCACCCTCGTGATCCCGTCCGCGAGCAAGCCGATCTCTTTGGCCGCACGCGTGGACAGGTCGATGATGCGACCGGCCGTGTACGGCCCCCGGTCATTGATTCGAACCACGACGCTCCTGCCGTTCTTGAGATTGGTGACCCGCACGCGCGTTCCGAAGGGATGGGAAGGATGAGCAGCGGTCAGCTTGTCGGGGTCGTACTTCTCCCCGCTCGCCGTCGCTCGGCCACGGAACCGCTCGCCATAGTACGAGGCAACGCCGGTCTCGCCGTCGCGCGAGGGCTGCTGCAGGCCGGCGCAGCCAACGATCAGCAACGCGCAGATCAGCAGGATGCCGATCCGGGTGGAGTTGGCCGCGCGACGGTGAACGAGCCACGTTCCTCTGGACCGGCTCCACAGCGGGTCCCGGACAAGGCCGTATCGCATTTCGGCGCCCTCTCGTCTCCTCAGAAGCTCATCCTGGAAGTTGCCCTCGTCAGTGGGCTGAAGGAAAGGGATATCGCGCGGGAAACGCCACGATTTCACTACGCTCGCCGGAGACGCAGGCACCCGCAGAATCGCAAGTGCCTGATCGATCTGGTAGGGCGTGCACGATTCGACGGCGAGGGGATGGCCGAAGCGGCGCGAGCCGGCGGCCGTCAATTCGCCAGCATCGACTTGCTCATCCGCTCCACGATATCCGGCGGCACGAAGTTGACGAGCGCCGTCTCCTTAGCCTCCACCAGCTCCACGTAGCGCTTGGCGACATCCATCGGATCGAGCTGGCCGACGGTGATGCGCTGGAGCATCTGGTCCATCGCGGCCACATCCTCCGGCGCCGCGGTCCTGCGGTCGAACCAGTCGCCTGGGTTCTTGGCCATGCGGTCGTTGAAGCCGGTGGCGTAGGGCCCCGGGTTGATCAGGCACACGTCCACGCCGAACATCTTGAGCTCCTGCCGCAGCGCGGTGCCGAAGGCCTGGATGGCGTGCTTGGTCATGGTGTAGGGTCCCGAGCCCACGCCCGCACGCACGCCGCCGATCGAGGACATGACGATGATCCGGCCGGCGCGCTTCTTGCGCATCTTGAGCGCGACGCGCTGGGTGATGGCGACGGTAGCGAACACGTTCACCTCGAACACCGCGCGCAAGCGCTCGAGCGGGATGAGCGACAGCGGCCCGGTCTGGCCGATCGCGGCGTTGGCGATGAAGACGTCGGGATCCCACCGGTCCACCGAGGCGACGTCCTTGGCGCTGGTGATGTCGAGCTTCGCTACCGCGAGCTTCGGCTCGGCCTTCGCAAGGTCGGCCTTCTGCTCGTCGTTCAGCACGGTGGCGATGACCTCGTGGCCGCGCTGCGCGAGCATGCTCGCCGCCATGCGGCCGAAACCGCTCCCGGCGCCGGTGATGAGGACTGTCTTGGGCATGTCTTCTCCTCCGTAGTTAACCTTGCGCGAAGCCGCGAGCGTACACGGGCTCGACCTTCGCGATAACCTCCGCCGGGAGCCGCCCCATCGCCTCTGCTTCACCTACCGGGGAAAGCCGTTCTTGGCCACTGACGGGACCGGCGCGAAAGTCCATGATTCGGTCGGACCGAGCCGGCGGCCGGACCGCCAGCGCAAACCTGTTGCGCCCTCGTCAAGGTCGAGGGCTTGAAGCGCAAGGCGATCCCGAAGCTCGAGTTGCTCGGAGCCAGGCCCTCGGCGCGCAGACGACCTTTCCCCGTCGGCGGCCGCTTTCCAGGAGATCGAGATGAAAAAGCAGATCGTCGACGTCCCCGGCATCAGCAAGCACCTGAAGAAGGAGCGCATCCCGCTTTCGGCGGCGGTCCGCGCCGGAAATCTCGTCTTCGTCTCGGGCCAGCCCCCGGTCGATCGCCAGACCGGGAAAATACCGCTCGTCGATGTCGCGCGGCAGACGAAGATGGTGCTGGACAACGTCAAGGCCTGCCTGGAGGCGGCCGGATCGTCCCTGGACCGGGTGGTGAAATGCACCGTCTACATCACCAATGCCGCGTACTTCGACGAAGTGAACGACGTCTACCGGAGGTACTTCAAGCGCAACCCGCCGGCGCGCGTGTTCTGCACCGTGGGGTCGTGGCCGAAGAAGTTCGACGTGGAGATCGAATGCATCGCCGTCGTCTGACGGCGATGCCGGCTCAGTACCGGTAGAACATTTCCTGGATCGCCTGCCGCTCGCGGGTGATGCCGAGCGCCAGGATCAGCAGGATGCGCGCCTTCTGCGGCATCAGGTCGTCCGCCGCGATGAAGCCGGCGTGCGCCTTCTCGGGCGTCGTGACGACGCGCCCGGCGGTGGAGCGGGTGGCGAGCACTACTGTGATGCCCGCCTTGACGGCGCGCTTTCCGGCCTCGAGGAACGCGCCGGGAAAGGTGCCGCCGCCGAAGCCGGCCAGCACGAGGCCCTCGGTGCCGCGCTCGCGCAGCGCATCGATCAGCATGCCGTCGGCGCCGGCATAGGCGTACACGATGTCGACCCGGGGCAGCGTCTGCGTGGCGCGCACGTCGAAGGGCGTGGCGGTGGTGTGGCGTCGGGTGACGTCGCGGTAGAACAGCACTCGCCCGTCGGAGTCGACGTATCCGAGGAAGCCGAAGTCACGGCTCCCGAAGGTGTCCACGCGGAATGCGTTGGTCTTGGTGACGTCCCGAGCACTCTGGATCTCCTCGTTCAGGACGGTGAGCACGCCGCGGCCGGCGGCGTCGGGACAGGCGGCCAGGCGAATCGCATCGAGCAGGTTGAGGTCCGCGTCCGTGCCGAGCGCGCTGGGCGGCCGCATCGCGCCGGTCAGGACCACCGGGCGGTCGGACTTCCCGGTGAGGTGCAGGAAGTAGCCGGTCTCCTCGAGCGTGGCCGTGCCATGGGTGATCACCACGCCCTGCGGCGGCTGCGCGCCGCCGAACAGCGCATCGAGGCGCCGCGCGAGCTGCAGCCACTCCGCCGGCCCGATCGACGAGCTGCCCACCCGGAGCAGGTTCTCGGCCGTCACCTCGGCGATCTCGTTCACCTCCGGAACGCGCGCGAGCAACTCCTCGACGCTCAGGCGCCGGCCGAGCTCCGGATACAGGGTGTAGTCGAGGCGGTGCGGGCCGAGGCTCGAGATGCTTCCGCCGGTTGCGATGACGTGTACCAGGGGGCGCGAGGCAGCCATGACGTTCCCTCGTAAAGCGGTCGAGAGTTCCGGAGCGCGGCCGCACCCCTCGTCAGGGAAGCAGCAAGACCTTGCCGAAGATCTCCCTGGACTCGACGACGCGGTGCGCTTCGGCCGCTTCGGCGAGCGGAAAGGTCCGGTGGATGACCGGCTTCAGCTTGCCCTCGGCGACGAGGTTCATGACGGTCCTGAGCTCGGTCACCGGGGCGTTCTTCGATCCGGACAGGCGAAGCTCGCCGCGGAAGAACGGGATGATGTCTAAGGACACGACCTCGCCGGCGTGGGCGCCCACGGTGACGATCACGCCGTTCCGCTTCAGGCACCGCAGGCTCCGGGTGAACACCTCGCCGCCGACGTGCTCCATGACGACGTCCACGCCCTCGCCGCCGGTGAGCTCGAGGACGCGGTCGGCAAAATTCTCCCGGCTGTAGTTGATAAGGTGATGTGCACCGAGCGCCCTGGCGCGCTCGAGCTTCCGGTCGCTGCTCGCGGTGGCGTATATCGTGGCTCCCGCCAATCTCGCGACCTGCACCGCGGCGCTGCCGATGCCGGAGCCGGCCGCCTGGATGAGGACGCTCTGGCCGGCCTGCAGTCCGCCCCGGTTGACGAGCACGTGCCACGCGGTACCGAACGCGATCTGGCTCGCGGCCGCGTCCTCGAAGCCGACGTGCGGTGGCAGGGGATTCAGGTTGGCGGTCGGCACTTTCACGTACTCGGCGTAGCCGCCGGGCAAGTCGAGGCCGAAGTAGCCGTCCCGTACGCACAGGTTGTCGCGGCCGGTCAGGCAGGGCTCGCAGGTCCCGCACGGCAGGCGGCAGGTCACCCAGACGCGGTCGCCTTCCTTCAGCGAGCCCGCCTTGCCGCCGAGGGCTGCGATCTCGCCCGCGAACTCCCGTCCCAGGATGTGCGGAAAGGTCACCGGAATCCGCGAGGTGCCGGCCCGATGATCGAGGTCCACGTGGTTGATGCCCACTGCACGCACCCGCACCACCGCTTCGCCGACCCCCGGCGTCGGCTTGCCGGTTTCCTCGCCCACCAGGACCTCGGGGCCACCGAACCGGTGGAACCACGCCACCTTCATCGTCACGCCCCTCCGTCGTTGCTCGCGTTGCGTCGCGCACGGATCTCGTCCGGGATGCGGCGCTTGAGGTACTGCCCGTCCTTGAGGTCGCCGTGGAAGCGCCCGTCGGCAACCATGACCTTGCCGCGCAGGACAGTCAGCACGGGCCAGGCGCCGACTTCCTTGCCCTCCCAGGGGGTGTAATCGCTCTCGTGCAGGTCCCGGGCGCGCACCGTGCGGCGTTCGCTCGTGTCGAGCACGGTGATGTCGGCGTCGGCTCCGACGGCGATCGCCCCCTTGCGCGGATACAGGCCGAGGATGCGAGCGGCGTTGGTCGACACGACGTCGACGAACTTCTCCAGGGAATAGCCGCGCCTCTCCACGGTCTCGGTGTACATCACGGCCACGCGCGGCTCGACCCCGGAATTGCCGCCGGTGGTGTCGTCGATGCGCCCGCCCTGGACCTTGACCGCGAGCCTGCAGCACACCTCGTCGGTCGCGACGCAGTGCAGCTCGCCGCGCGCGAGGCCGTCCCACAGCCTCGCCTGATCGCGCTTCGACTTCAGCGAGGGATAGGTGTGGTAGATCTGGCCGTTCGGCCGGCGGTAGTCGTCGCTCGTGTACAGCAGGTACTGGTGCAGCGTCTCGCCGTAGATCGGGAAGCCGCGCGCGCGGCTCTCCGCGATCGCCTGCACGCCGGCCGCGGCGCTGACGTGCATCATGTAGAGCGCCATGCCCTCGACGTTCTCGGCAAGCCGGATGATGCGGCGGAACGACAGGTCCTCCGAGAGCGTGTTGTGCACCTCCGCCATGTGCTCGAAGCCGGTCCGGTTCTCCGCAGCGAGCTTCTCGTACATGTGCATCACGATGTCGTCGTCCTCGGCGTGGACGACGGCGAGCCCGCCGCCGCGCGCCACGACTTTGAAGATCTCCCACGCGTCGCCGAACCGGACCATGCGGCCGCGGCGGCTCGGCGTGATATCGGTGGTGAAGATCTTGACGGTCGAATAGCCGGCCTGCAGCGCCTCGGCCAGTTCGCCGATCACCGCCGGCGGCACGCGGCCGCGCAGCATGATGTGGTAGGCGTAGTCGCAGTAGCACCGGCCGGCCCAGTCCCGGTCGCGCGCCTCGATCGCGTCGCGCAGACTCTGGCTCGACGACTCGTCGCCCTCGCGGTCGGGCTTGCAGGCGGCGAAGTCGATGAGCGTCGTCGTGCCGCCCCAGAGCGCCGCCCGGCTGACCTGCTCCGGCGGGTCGCTGAGCCCGGACGGCTCCCCCGGCCTGAAGGCGGGCATGTACCAGGCGCAGTGCACGTGCGGGTCGATGCCGCCCGGCATGACGATCCCGCCGCCGGCGTCGATCACGCGCGCGGCCTGCGCGGCGGCGAAGCTGCCGTGCCCGCCGAGCGCCGCGACGACGCCGTCCTTCACGGCGATCTCCCAGGGGCCGACGCCGTGCGGCGTGACCACCCGGTCGCCGCGGATCAAGAGATCGAACATTGCGCCTCCTGCTATTGCCGTGCGTCCGATGCTCACGCTGCCGCGCTCGCGCCCGCCTGCAGCGCCGCGACCTCGCAGTCGAGGGCGTCGAGCAGCGCTTCCAGCCAGAGCGGATCCAGGCCGAGCGCGATGACCACGATGCGCGTGGTGCGGTCCCCGTCCGGCCACGCATCGAGCCACGCCGGCGGATGGAAGACGTGCTGCACGCCGTGGATCATCGCCGGGCGGCTGGGGCTCTCGAGCACGTCGACGAGACCTTTGAGGCGCAGCAGCCGGGCGCCGCAGTGCTCCGCGAGAACCTGCAAGAACAGCGTCAGCGTCACCGCGTGCAACGGGGTGCTGCGGCGCAGGCAGAAAGACGTGACGGCGTCATGGTGACGGCCGGCTGCGTGATCGTGGCGATGCCCGGCCGCACCGTGGGGGAAGGCTTCGGCGGCGAGCCAGCGGCGCACGTCGGGGCCGCACGCCTGCGCGTCGTACGTCGCGGCGCCGAAGAGCCGGCTCGCGTCGACGGCGCCGTGCACCGCCGTCAGCTTCGCCGCCGCGGGATTGAGGGCGTGCAGGCGCTCGAGAAGGCCGCTCGCCCCCGGGTCGGCGAGATCGGTCTTGGTCACGACGATGCGGTCGGCGATCGCCGCCTGCTTGACCGCTTCGGGGTGCGCGTCGAGCGTGGCGGCGCCCGCAGCAGCATCGACGGTGGCGATCACCGACTCCAGGCGAAGCGCGTCGGCGATCGCGGGATCGGTCATCAGCGCCTGCAGGATCGGCGCCGGGTCGGCGAGCCCGGTCGTCTCGATGACGATCCGCTCGAACGGCGCGATCGCGCCGGCTGCGCGCCGCGCGAGGAGGCTCCCGGCCGTGCGCACGAGATCGCCGCGCACGCTGCAGCACACGCAGCCGCCCTCGAGCAGCAGGATCTCCTCGTCGGCGGCCTCGACCAGCAGGTGATCGAGCCCGATCTCGCCGAACTCGTTGACGATCACCGCGGTGCGCGCCAGCGCCGGGTCGCGCAGCAGGCTCGCGAGCAGCGTCGTCTTGCCGCTGCCGAGGAAGCCTGTGATCACCGAAACCGGAACCGCCGCCACGGTCACGGCCCGTCCGGTCCTCGCTCGAGCAGCGGTTGCGCGCCGATCACCAGGCGCCCCGCCGGGGCGTCGGGCGCGAGATCCTCGCGCAGCTGTCGCAGCAAGCCCGGCAGCCCTGCATGGCGGCCAATCGCCGCACGCCTCTCCGGCACCGGGTCGACCAGCATCACCGTCCAGCCCGCTGCGGCTTCGTGACGCACCCGCACTGTGGGGGCGGTCTCGGGGGCGACGAAGAATGCGGCCGCGTCCTGCGGGTCTGGGAGGACCGTGCCGGACACGCCCCAGACCCGCAAGGCGCCGGAAAGGACAAGGGTGATCCGAGTCTGCCACGTCGCGTCGTTCGGCATGGCGTCATGATAGGCGAGCATCGCAGGCGCAGGATTATGCCCGCGCTGCTTGACATCTCGGACGGCAGCGGCAACCATGGGTGCTGCCGTATGGAGGATGGAGACCCGACTGGGGAGGAGTCATGAAGCGCCGAGTCATGCTGCTGCTGTCCGCGTTTTCGATCGCCGTGGGTTTCATGGTGGCGAACACAGCCGCCGCCCAGGAGTTCCGGCTCCGGTGGGGCCACTACCTCGCCGATGGCCCGTTCCTGCAGCTCGAGAAGGACTACGCAGCCAAGATTGAGAAGCGCACGAACGGGCGGGTGAAGATCGATATCACTTTCGCCGGCGGGCTGGGCAAGGGGACGGAGCTGCTGCTGCTCGTCGGCCGGGGCGCCGTCGACATGGCGTCCACGCCGCCGGGGTACAACCCCGACCAGCTCCGCTACTGGCGCGCGTTCCAGATTCCGTTCGTGTTCAAGTCGAGCGAGCAGGCGATGGACGTCCTCTACAAGGTGGTCGAGGAGTTCCCCGCCTACCGCCAGGAGATGGATCGCATCGGCGTGGTATGGCTGTTCCAGCAGCCGCTCGGCGTGTACTACATGACCGGTTCTTCGCCGGACTGCGCCAGCGTGGAGAAGCTCCGCGGCAAGAAGATCCGCAGCTTCGGCGCCGACATCCCGAAGGCCCACAGCGCCGTCGGCGCGGTGCCGGTGACCGTGAACCCCACCGATATCTACGAGGGCCTGCAGCGCGGCAACATCGACTACTCGTTCATCAACGCGGGCAACATCCAGCAATACCGCCTGTGGGAGGTCGGCAAGTACAACTGCGGCCCGCTCACGGCGATCACCGGTCACAACATCACGATCGGCAAGCGCACCTGGAGCCGGCTGCCTGCGGATGTCCACAAAGTCTTTGTCGACCAGGCGCGACAGACGGCCAACGAGTACCTGGCGTGGGTGGGGGATTTCGAGAACAAGGCGGTGCAGAACATCAAGGCGCAGGGCGGCGTCTTCGTCGAGTTCCCCGCGGCGGAGCTGGCCAAGTGGAAGGCTGCGTCGCCGGACTTCCTCGCACTGTGGGAGAAGGACACCGCCGCGGCCACCGGAGACGCCGAGACGCCCCGCAAGGTGGCGGCGCGCTGGAAGGCGCTGACGTCGAACTAGCCGCTGGCGCGCGGCCGATAGCCCAGGCCGCACCGAAAGCGCGATCACACTCGGGAATCAGCCCCGCACCCGGTTTCCCCGGGTGCGGGTTGTCGCTCGATTTCCCGACCGAGCCGGGGGGGACGTGCAGCGCTTGAATGCACTGATGCAGAAGTCGGCGCTGGCGCTGGTGCTGTTCGGCGCCGTGGGAATGATGAGCGCGATGTTTCTCGGCGCCGCCGACGTGGTGGGGACCCAGTTCCTCGGCGTGCCGGTGCCCGGGGCGCTCGAGGTCACCGAGAGCACGATGGTGCTGATCGTCTTCGGCGCGCTCGCGTACGCGCAGATGCGGCGCGCGCACATCCGGGTCGAGCTCCTTTACGGCCACGTCGGCACGCGCGCGAAGGCGTGCATGGACGCGGTGACGCACCTGGTCGCGCTCGCGTTCTTCGCGCTGCTCGCCTGGGAGGGCTACGGTGAGGCCCTCTACAGCTGGGAGATCCGCGAGTCGACCCTTGGCTACGTTCGCTTCCCCCTCTATCCGGCTCGCTGGCTGCTGCTCCTTGGTACTGCATTGTTGCTCTTGCAGCTCGCGCTCGATGTGGTCTCGGACCTCGCGCGCATGTGGCGCGGGGAACCGCCCCCGGCGCCGCCAGTGGCGCACGGGATCGGCGTGGCCGAGTAGTCCCAAGGCGGCCGGCACGAGCGCATGCCCCTGTTAAGCCCGGAAGTCACCGGCTACATCGTGGTCGGGCTGCTGATCGCCTGGCTCGCCCTCGGCGTGCACATCGGCGTCGCCCTCGGCCTTTGCGGGTTCATCGGGATCTATCTGAGCGTAGGGCCGGACGCGGCCCTGGCGCAGCTCGCGACCATCCCGTTCAGCACCACGAACTCGTTCACGCTGGCGGTCATCCCGCTTTTCATCCTGATGGGCTCCTTCGCCACCACTGCCGCGCTCACCACGGATCTGTTCCGGACGGCGTATTACTGGCTCGGCCGGCTGCGGGGCGGGCTCGCCATGGCCACCGTCATGTCGTCGGCCGCCTTCGGCGCGGCGTCGGGCTCGACCATCGTCAACGCCGCCGTGTTCACGAAGATGGCCATGCCGGAGATGACCCGCTTCGGCTACGACGTGCGGCTGAGCGCGGGCAGCATCGCCGCCGCGGGAACCTTGGCTGCCCTGATCCCGCCCAGCATCCTGATGGTCGTCTACGGGGTGATCACCGAGCAGTCGATCGGAAAGCTCCTCATCGCCGGCATCGTGCCGGGCTTGCTGACGGCCTTCATCTATTGCACGGGGATTTACGTCATCGCCCGCTGGCGGCCGGACATCGCGCCGCTCGCCGACATCGCCGTCACCTGGGCGCAACGGTGGCGATCGCTGTACGGCGTCTCCGGAATCGCGGTGCTTTTCGTGCTCGTGGTGGGGGGCATCTACGGGGGCTACTTCGCGCCCACCTATGCCGGAGCGGTGGGGGCCTTTGGCGCCTTGGCCATCGTCATTGCCAAGCGCCGGTTGAATTTCGGCTCCCTGACCGAGGCCCTCAAGGATGCGACCGTCACCACTTCGGTGATCTTCATCATCGTGGTGGGCGGAATCCTGTTCTCGCGTTTCCTCACTTACTCGGGGCTGGTGACGACGATCTCGGAGGCGCTGCTGTCGGTCGGGACCGGCAAGTACCTCTACCTGTTGGGGTTCCTGGTGCTGTTCACGATCCTCGGCTGTTTCCTCGAGCCGATCGCGATCATGGTGATGACGCTGCCGATCATGTTCCCAGTGATGGTGCAGGCCGGCTGGGACCCCATATGGCTGGGCGTCGTCTCCGTGAAGCTCGCCGAGATCGGGGTGCTCACGCCCCCGGTAGGGCTCAACGTCTTCGTCGTGAAGAGCTCCTCCCCGGTGCCCATCACGCTCGGCCAGGCCTTCACCGGGGTGACACCGTTCGTCTTGCTCGACCTTCTCTCGCTGGGGCTCTACGTCGTATTTCCGGAGATGATCCTGTGGTTGCCGAATCTCATGAGGCAGTAGCGCTGGGGGTGTCGTGCCGGTGCTGAAGGCCGAAGGCAAGGCATTCCAGACCAGCACGCAGGTGCTGATCGTCGGCGCGGGCGCCTGCGGCACGATCGCGGCGCTCGCCGCCAACGAGCGCGGCGCCGAGGTGCTCGTCCTCGAGCGCGATGCGAAGCCGACCGGCAGCACCTCGCTCTCGGGCGGCCAGATTCCCGCGGCGGGCACCAAGCTGCAGCGCGCCGCGGGGCTGCTCGACGACACGCCCGAGATCCTCGCCAACGACATCATCAACAAGGCGCACGGCGAGTGCGATCACGAGATGGCCTGGCTGATCGCGCGGGAGTCGGCGAAGACCGTCGACTGGCTGGTGGATCGCTACAAGCTGCCGCTGTCCTGCATCCTGGATTTCCGCTACCCGGGCCACAGCCGCCCGCACATGCACGCCTCGCCCTCGCGCTTCGGCGCGGAGATCCTCGCCGGGCTGCTGAACGCGGTCCACACCGAGGGCATCCCGATCGCGACTTCGGCGCGGGTGACCGACCTGTATGCCGACGCGGACGGCCGCATACGCGGCGTGCGCGTGACGCGTCCCGACGGCAAGACCGAGGACATCGGCTGCGACGCGCTGATCCTCGCGTGCTGCGGCTACGGCGGCGACAAGGAGATGATCGCGAAGTACATTCCGGACATGGTGGGCGCACACTACCACGGGCATTCCGGCAATACCGGCGACGCGGTCAGGTGGGGCGAGGAGCTCGGCGCCTCGATCAAGGACATGGGCTCGTTCCAAGGCCACGGCGCGGTGGCGACGCCTTACAACACCCATATCGGCTGGCCCGCGGTCACCGAGGGCGGCTATCAGGTCAACAAGCACGGCCGGCGCTTCTCGAACGAGAACGCGGGCTATTCGGAGCAGGCGCTGAAGGTCGCGCGCCAGCCGGACCACGTCGCGTGGCTGATCTTCGACGAGCGCTGCCACGCGATCGCGATGCAGATGCACAGCCACGTCGTCGCGGAGGAGGCCGGCGCGCTGAAGGTCTGCCGCACGCCGGAGGAGATCGCCAGGGTCGTCGGCTGCGACGCGCGGGCGCTCGCCCAGTCGATGCAGGAGGTCGAGGACTTCGCGGCCGGGAAGAAGAAGGATCCCTTCGGCCGCGACTTCACCACCAAGCCGCCGCTCAAGCCGCCCTACCGCGTCGTGAAGGTGATGGGCGCGCTCTTCCACACGCAGGGCGGGCTCGAGGTGAACAAGCAGATGCGCGTGCTGAGGAAGGACGGCTCGCCGTTCCCCAACCTCTTCGCCGGCGGCGGGGCGGCGCGCGGCCTCTCCGGCCCCGCCGACTGGGGCTACTTCTCGGGCTCCGGCCTGCTGACGGCGACCAACATGGGGCGGCTCGCCGGCGAAGCCGCCGCCGCGTTGGTCAAGAAATAGTCAGCTGACCTGCCGGAGCGCGCGGGACACGGCGCCGAGATCCGGCGCGCTCGCCAGGTCCTCGATCGCCCGCTCGACCGACGCGATCGCCGCCGCCCCGAGCGACCGCGCCGCATTGGCGCGGAACTTCGCGACGATCGGCGCCTCGCCCGGCGGTCGGGTGCGATTGCCGTAGACGTCGTCGATCCGCACGGTCTCCCTCCGGCCCGTCCGCGTCTCGCAGACGAGCTCCGCCTCGAACCGCTCGGGGAACCTGGCGTCCGGCAGCGGCTCCCAGCCGACTCTTCCGGCGAGGTCGCGCACCGCGGCGCCGGCGGGCGACTCGAACGTGGCGAGGTCCACCTTGCCCTCCGCCAGGCGCGCCGCGACGGCGATCGGCAGGCTCCAGCGCGCGGCGTGGCCGGTCTCCGGCGATTGCTTGAGCTCCCACGGTTCGCAGATGATCGGCGCCTCGCCGGCCGGCACGCGGCAGACGATCCGGGCCGCGTCGTCGGCGCCGACGCCGCGCTCGGCGAGCACGCCGGCCGCCTCGATGAACGGATGCAGGTAGTGGCAGCAGGGATGGAACTTGTACGCGGCGTCCGGCAGGTGCCACCGGCGGCCGAGGTCGCCCACCAGCGCGCGGAAGCGCTCGGGCGCCGCTTCGTCCCCGGCGAACTGGCGGAACAGGCCGAAGCGTCCCTCGAGCGAGGTCTCGGGTCCGGTCATGCCCGAGCGCGCGAGGAGCGCCGCGATGACACCGCCGTGCGCCGCCCAGCCGGGGTGCAGGGACTTCACCGACGAGCCGTTCGTCAGGAACTCGAACACGCCGGAGGCCTGGCTGAGCGATATCCCGAGCGCCGCGACGCTCTGGTCCTCGGTGAGCCCGAGGAGCTCGGCCGCGACCAGCGCCGCGGCGAGCGTGCCGGCGACCGAGGTGTTCTGGAACCCGCGGGCGGGAAAGCCGGTGGGCGAGGCGAGCCCGAGGCGGATGAGGACCTCCCACCCTCTCACGAAGGCGCCGAGCAGCCTCGCCCCGCTCGCGCGCTCGGCCTCGCCGACGGCGAGCGCGGCGGCGGCGATGACCGCGCTCCCGTGGGCGATCGACCCCGTGTGCGTATCGTCGAACTCCAGGCTGTGAATGAGCCCGCCGTTGATCAGCGCGGCGTCGGCGGGGGCTGCGCCGGCGCTCTGGCCGAACACCGTGGCCGCGCCTCCCTTCGCGAGCTCCTGGGCGAGACCGCGGTAGGCCGCGCCGACCGGCGATCCGGCGGCGGCTAGACCGACACCGCAGGCGTCGAGCAGATGAAGCCGCGCGGCGAGCACGACCTCCTCGGGCAGCGGCGTCTGCGCTGCCGTGCGGAGCGCCCCGACGAGCTCGCGAGCGAGGGTCACGCCCTCACCATCTCGGCCAGGACCTCACGCCACGGCTGGGCGAGGAGCGCGGCATCGCCGCGCATGACTCGGCCCAGAGTGGCAGGTACCGCCGGGAAGACGCCGCCCGCGTTCTCGGCGAGCTTCGCGAGCAGCGTCTGCTCGTCGAAGGGCTGGTCGGCGCCGCCGCGCGCGCTCTCGCAGACGGCGGACAGCTCGGCCCCGTCCGCGAAGCGCATCGTCACGCGCGCCGGGCGGTCCTTCGGCCACGGCTTCAGGTTCGGGTACGGCGCCATGCGCACGCGGCGCCGCAGTTTCGCGATGCCCTCGTCGTCGAGCTTGTCGAACGTGAACGCGCGGGCGCCCGCGGTGCCGAGGCGTGCCGTCGCGGCGATCGCGTGCGGGATGGAGAACTTGGCGGCGAGCACCGTCTCCGGCTCCACGGTCCTCAGCGTCTGGCCGCTCGGCCCGGTCTCGACCAGGATCTCGGCGATGTCCTCGACCTCGCGTTCGCGCAGGCGGCCGAGCAACTCGAGCGTCGCCTCGACGGCCGAGTGCGAATAGCCGCAGCACGCGAAGATCTTGTGGTAGCCGTTCGCGACCGACCACGTCGTGCCGAGGCCGTCGGTCAGGGCCTCCGGAACGGCGCGGGTGCCGAACGATCCGACGAGAACATCGTAGGGTGTGACCGCGCCCCCGCCGATCCCAACCTCGGCCCAGTCGGCCGCCCGCAGCCCGAGCCAGGCGCCGGCCGACGTCCAGGCGTTGCGGACCAGGGCGCCTTCGACCGCCGTGTCGAACGGGCCGGCGAACGCCATGCTCGCTCCCCCGGTGACCGCGTCGAGCATCGTCTTCGCGTCGTGACGGCGCACGAGCGAAACCGCCGCCGCCGCCCCGATGGGGGCGAATGCGGCATGCGGATGCACGTTGAACACCGGGAACGGGAAAGCGAGCGCGAAGCGGGTCGTCACTTCGTAGGCGAGGGCGAGCGCGCGCAGCACCTCCTCCACGGTGCGGCCCTGCGCCTCCGCCTCGGCCAGCAGGGCCGGGATCGTATAGGCGCCGCCGTGGCAGGAGGCGTTGCGGAAGCCCTCGTCGAGCTCGCACCAGGTGATCGCGATGCCGTTCGCGCTCGCCGCGGAATAGCGGTCGAGGCGCGGGGCGCCCTGCGCGAGGACCGTCGCCTCCGCCGCCCCCGACGCCGTGCGCGTCAGGGCTTCGCGGGCGCGCACGACCTGCGGCTCGAGCGACCCGGCCACGATGGCGCCGATGTCGTCGGCGAGGATCGTAGCGGCGCGGCGGCGCACCGCCTCGGGCAGGGGCTTGGCGACCGCCTCGGCCGCCCAGTCGATCAGCTTGCGCGTGTTGGCAGCGGCCTGAGTCCGGGCCGGATCTTCGCTTTTCGCCATGATGGTGCTCCGGTGATTTGCAGTACGGGGCAGCGGGCCTAGTTCAGCTTGCCGAGGATCGGCGGCTGGCCGATGCGGCGCCAGAGATACTTGCCGTGACCGCCGGGACCGACGAGCTTGCCGTCCGCCATCACCGTCACGCCGCGCACGATGGTGCGAACCGGCCAGCCTTTCAGCACCTGGTTCTCGTAGAGGCTGTAGTCGGCGTACGACCCGAGCTCCGCCGGCACGAACCTGCGCTCCTTGTCGAGATCGACCACCGTGAAGTCGGCGTCGTAGCCCGGCGCGATGTTCCCCTTGGCCGGCTCGAGGTCGAAGATCTTCGCGGGCGCGGAGCCGAGCAGCTGGCAGATCCGCTGCAGCGGCAGCTTGCGCTTGTGGTATCCCTCGGAAAGCAGGACCGGCAGGATGGCGGCGATGCCGGGGAAGCCCTGCGCCGCGAGCCACAGCGGCTTGTCCTTGGTGGCGCGCCGGCGCGCCGAGTGGTCGGAGGCGACGATGTCGATGGTGCCGTCGGCGAGCGCCTCCCAGAGCGCGTCCTGGTCGTCCCGGCTCCGGAACGGCGGATTGGCCCGGCCGATGCCGCCGAGGTCGGAGTCCTCGGTGTGCGTGAGGTAGTGCGGGCAGGTCTCGATCCGGACCTGGTCGTAGCGCTTGCGCCATCGGCGCACCTCGTCGAGGGCGAGGCGCGAGGAGATGTGCGGGAAATAGACCCGCGCACCGGTGCGCTCGGCGAAGTACATGGCGCGGATCGCCGGCTCGGCTTCCGTGACTGCGGGCTTCGCCGCGGCCCAGTCCTTCAGCGTGCTGCCGCCCGCCGCCTGCACCTTCTGGCGCGTGCGGTTGACGATCTCGATGTTTTCGGTGTGGCAGACGATGATCGGCTTGCCGACGCGCGCGGACTCGCCGAGGAGGTCCCAGAAATAGCCGTCGTCGGTGCCGTCGAGGCCGAGGTAGCGGCCCTCCTCGCCCTTGAAGTTCATGAAGTACTTGAACGAGGTGACGCCGTAATCCTTGACGTAGGCGCCCAGCTCCTTGATGTGCAGCTCGTTGGCGGTGCTGAAGTGGAAGCCGTAGTCGACGTGGCAGCGCGTGCGCGCGTACTCCTGCTCGCGCCGGTAGACGTCGGCGTAGGCCTCGTTGTTGAGGAAGTAGCCGAGGATGGTGGCGATGCCGCCCTGGGCGGCGTACACCGTCTCGTGCGTGTACTCGGTGATCTTCTCGCCGAAGCCGAAATGGACATGCGCGTCGATGAGGCCCGGAAAGACGTGCCGGCCTGCCACCGACTGCTCCGGCGTGCCGGGCGGCACCGGCGCGCCGGGCGAAAGCACCGCCGCGATCTTGCCGCCCTGCACCAGGATGTCCTGCGGCGCCGGCGCTCGATCCGGGAAGACCACGGTGCCGCCGCGCAACACGAAATCGCTCATCGCTCCTCCTGCTTCGCGCGTAGGTCCTGCATCGAATAGGCGGCCTGCGTCCCGGCCGGCGTGTTGAGCGCGGGCAGCGTCGCCGCGAGATCCTCGCCGCTGAGATCGCGCGCGATGCACACCAACCGGTTGCCGTGATCGGCATCGGGCCACTCGCGCAGGCGCTGCGGCGGATGAAACACGCCCTGCACGCCCTGCACGAGCGCGATCTCGCCGCTGTCGGCCATGTGCAACAGCCCCTTGACCCGGAGCAGCTTCGCGCCGAACTCGGCCGCCGCGAGCCGCGACCAGGCCGACCAGCCGGCCCAAGTGACGGGCGCGGCGGGGCGCAAGGCGTGCGCGCGGATGCCGGAGAAGTGGCTCCGTCTGCGGATCGGGCCGAGCAAGGCGATCGGGACGCGGTGGCGCTGCGCGACCGGCAGGGTCGAGAAGAGGCTCGCGACCGAATCGCAGATCTCCGCCCCGGGGTTCAGCTCGCGCACGAAATCGAGCGCCGGCGCCGGATCCGCGAGGTCGGTCTTGGTTGCGACGATGCGGTCGGCGAGGGCCGCCTGCTTGTCGAGCTCGGGATGCTGCGCGCGCGAGGCGAGGAAGTGCTGCGCGTCGACCGCGCAGACGGTGGCCTCGAAGGCGTAGGCCGCGGTCACGAGCGGATGGCCGAGGACCACGCTCATCAGCGGCGCCGGGTCGGCGGCGCCGCTCGTCTCGATGATCACGCGCTCGAAGCGCGGGATTTCGCCGCGCGCGCGCCGGCCGTTCAGGTCGGCGAGCGTCTCGTGCAGCGCCCCGGTGTTCACGCAGCACAGGCACCCGGCGTCCAGGAGCACGACGTTGTCGGTCGCCTGCGCGATGATCAGGTTGTCGAGGCCGATCTCGCCCAGCTCGTTCACGATGACCGCCGTGTTGGCGAGCGCCGGGTCCTTGAGCGCCTTGTTGAGCAGCGTGGTCTTGCCGCTGCCGAGAAAGCCGGTCAGCAGGAAGACCGACGTCTTCGCGACGCTCATTGGACTACCCTCGCGCGAAACCGCGCTCGGGATTCGCCCAAGACGGGGGAAGGGTCGGGGAGTTCGTGCACCGCTATCTGCTTGAATCTGTCCACAACGATTTGACGCACATTATAGAAGTGCCTAATCTGATCGTAGACAACTTCCGACGTGACCGGAAAGGAGCCGCGATGAAACCTTGGGACGGGATCGTCAGCGAAGAGGACGAAAAGGCAACCTACGCGGCCGGGTTCGGTCGCCCGGGCGGCGTCGGCAAGCGGCCGGCGCTCCTCATCATCGACGTGCAGTACCGCACGATCGGCACGAAGCCGGTGCCGTTCTGGGACGCGATCAAGGAGTTTCCGACTTCCTGCGGCGAGGTCGGCTGGAACGCGATGCGCAACATCGAGACGCTGCTCGCGGAGTTCCGCCGCAACGACTGGCCGGTGCTCTACCCGTACGTCGCGCCGAAGAACAAGGCAACCGACGGCGGGCGCCTCGCGCAGAAGGTGCCCGCCATCATGGACATCCCGGAGCTGGGCTACCAGTTTCCGCCCGAGATCGCGCCGCGCGACGGCGACGTGCTGCTGCCGAAGAAGCACCCGAGCGCGTTCTTCGCCACGCCGCTGGTGAGCCACCTCGTCGACCTCGGCGCGGATACGCTGGTCGTCACCGGCTGCACGACCAGCGGCTGCGTGCGCGGCAGCGTCGTCGACGGCTTCGCTTACAACTTCCGCGTGTTGGTGCCGTACGACTGCGTCTACGACCGGAGCCGCACCTCGCACGCGGTGAATCTCTTCGACATGGCGGCGAAGTACGCCGACGTCGGCACCACGGCGGAGATCCTCGAGAAGCTGCGGCCGCTCGCCAAGGCGCCGGCGATGCGCAAGACCGGCTGAGGCGCTCGCGCGATGGGCGAGGCCGTCCTGGTCCTCGACATGACCCGGGACTCGATCGCCCCAGAGGCGCGCGCGGTCGAGAAGCGGCGCGCCATCCTCCCGCGGGTAGCCGCCTACCTCGCGTGGGCGCGCGGCCGGGGCATGCCGGTGGTGTTCGTCTGCAGCGCGCGGCGGCGGACCGACCGGTGGTTCCTCAAGCACTGGGAGCTCGCCAACGAGATCTGGACCCAGGGCCAGGAGCCGATCCCGGAGCTCTTCCAGTCCGGCAAGGACACGGTGGTGCACAAGCGCCGCTACAGCGCCTTCTTCCACTCGGACCTCGAGCTCACGCTGCGCGAGCTCGGCGTGGACGCGCTGCAGCTCATCGGCTGGTCGACCTCGCTCGCCGTCGCGACGACCGCGGTCGACGCCTGGCAGCTCGGCTTCCCCACCACGGTGGTGAGCGATCTCACGGTGGCGCACGCGTGGGGCGGTCACTCCGTCGAGGAGAACCAGCAATGGTCCCTCGACTTCATCGCGGCGATGGCCAAGTCGCGCATCGCGACGTCCGACGAACTGATGCGATGAGCATTGCGGGCGGCGCGACGCGGCGCGAGCTGCGCGTCGGCGGCGCGGCCTTCGACTACTACAGCCTCGCCGCCGCCGAGGCGCTCGGCCTCGCCGGCGTGTCGCGGCTGCCGTGCTCGCTCAAGGTGGTGCTGGAGAACGCGCTGCGGCGGCACGCCGAGGGCCGTTCCGACGGCGCCGACATCGCCGCGGTGGCGGGATGGCTCGGGAGCCGCCGCGCCGAGCGCGAGATCGCATTCCGCTTCACGCGCGTGCTGATGCCCGATTCCTCGGGCGTCCCGCTGCTCGGCGACCTGGCGGCGATGCGCGACGCAATGATCCGGCTCGGCGGCGATCCGGGGCGGCTCAACCCTTCGGTGCCCGTCGACCTCGTCGTCGATCACTCGGTGATGGTGGACGCCTACGCCGCGCCCGATGCGGCGCGCCGCAACGAGGCGCTCGAGCTCGAGCGCAACGCCGAGCGCTATGCCTTCCTGCGCTGGGGCGTACAGGCGTTCGCCAACCTGCGCATCGTGCCGCCGGGGAACGGCATCTGCCACCAGGTCAATCTCGAGCACCTGGCGCGGGTGGTGTGGACGGGCGACGCGGCCGGCGGCGCGCGGCCGATCGCCGACCCGGATTCGGTGCTCGGCATGGACAGCCACACCGCCATGATCAACAGCCTCGGCATCCTCGGCTGGGGCGTCGGCGGCCTCGAAGGCGGCGCCGCCGCGCTGGGCGAATCGGTCGCGATGCTGGTGCCTGAGGTCATTGGTTGCCGGCTCACCGGAAGCCCGAGGCCCGGCGTCACCGCCACCGACGTCGTCCTGACGGTGACGCAGGCGCTGCGGCGCCACAAGGTGGTGGACAAGTTCGTCGAGTACTTCGGGCCCGGCGTGGCCGAGCTCGGCCTGCCCGACCGCGCGACGATCGCCAACATGAGCCCGGAGAACGGCGCCACCATGGGCTTCTTCCCGGTGGACGCCGAGACGTTGCGCTACCTGCGGTCGACGGGCCGCGACGAAGCGCAGGTCGCCCTGGTCGAGGCCTACTGCAAGGCGCAAGGACTGTGGCGCGGCGCCGAGACGCCGCCGGCCGAGTTCACCGCGGTGATCGAGATCGACCTCTCCGCCGTGGAGCCGAGCGTCGCGGGGCCCAGCCGGCCGCAGGACCGCGTGCCGCTCGCCACGGCGCCCGCGGCGTTCACGGCCTTCCTCTCGGCTTCGACGAAGCGGAAGCAGGCCCCAGCCTCGTCGCTCAAGGACGGCGACGTGGTGATCGCCGCCATCACGAGCTGCACCAACACTTCCAACCCGGCGGTGATGATCGGCGCCGGCCTGCTCGCGCGGAACGCGGTGGCGCGCGGGCTGAAGGCGCGCCCGTGGGTGAAGACTTCGCTCTCGCCCGGGTCGCGCGTCGTCGCCGACTACCTCGCGCAGAGCGGCCTGCAGCGCTCGCTCGACGCGCTCGGCTTCCAGCCGGTGGGCTTCGGCTGCATGACCTGCATGGGGAATTCCGGTCCCCTGCCCGCCCCGGTGGCCGAAGCGATCGAGGCGGACGGCGTCACCGCCGTCGCCGTCCTGTCGGGCAACCGCAACTTCGAGGGCCGCATCCACCCGTCGGTGCGGGCCAGCTTTCTCGCTTCGCCGCCACTCGTGGTGGCCTATGCGCTCGCAGGCAGCGTGCTCGTCGACCTCGCCGCAGAACCGCTCGGCGAGGACCGCGAAGGCAGGCCGGTTTACCTGCGCGACCTATGGCCCGACGGCACCGAGATCCGCAGGATCATCGGCGAGGTGGTCACGCCGGCGCTCTTCCGCGCGCGCTACGCCACGATGCTGGAGGGCACGCCGGAGTGGCGGGCGCTCGGCGGCGCAGCGGGCACCACGTTCCCGTGGGACCCCGCCAGCACCTTCATCCGGCGGCCGCCGTTCTTCGACGACATGGCGAGCGCGCCGCCCGGGCTCGACGACGTCCGCGGCGCTCGCGTGCTGGCGATGTTCGGCGACATGTTCACTACCGACCATATCTCGCCGATCGGCACGATCTCGACGGGCACGCCAGCCGCCGAGTACCTCGCGTCACTCGGCGTCGCGCCGCGCGATTTCGTCAACTACGCCGCCCGGCGCCTGAACCACGACGTCATGATCCGCGGCACGTTCGCCAACGTCCGGGTGCGAAACGAGATGACGCCGGAGGTCGAGGGCAGCAGCACGCTGCACTACCCGGACGGCGAGCGCATGCCGATCCACGCCGCGGCGACGCAATACCGGGACGAAGGCGTGCCGCTGGTGGTGATCGCGGGCACCGAATACGGCGCCGGGTCCTCGCGCGACTGGGCGGCGAAGGGCACGCGCCTTCTCGGGGTGCGCGCGGTGATCGCGGAGAGCTTCGAGCGCATCCACCGCGCCAACCTCGTCGGCATGGGCGTGCTGCCGCTGCAGTTCCCGGACGGCGTCACGCGCAGGACGCTCGGCCTGACCGGCGCGGAGCTCGTCGACGTCGCCGGCATCCGCGGCTACGCCGCCCCGCGGAGCCAACTCGCGTGCACGATCACTCGCGCCGACGGCAGGCGCGACACGATCCGGTTGCTCTCGCGCCTGGACACGACGCGCGAGGTGGACTATTTCCGCAACGGCGGCCTGCTGCACCACGTGCTGCGCCACCGCCTGACCCCCGAGGTGCATTCATGAGCCCGAGACAGAAGCTTCGCGACCTGCTCGCCAAGGACGCCTACACCATCGTGCCGGGGGCCTATGACACGCTGACAGCGAGGCTCGTGCAGGTCGCGGCATTCGACGCGGTCTACCTCACCGGCGGCGGCTACTCGCGCGCGAGCGGCTATCCGGACGTAGGGTTGCTCACGATGACCGAGATCACGCAGTACATCTCGCGCACCGTGGAAGCCGTGGACATCCCGGTGATCGCCGACATGGACGCCGGCTACGGCAACGCCCTCAACGTGATCCGCAGCGTGGGCGAGTACGAGAAGACCGGGGTCGCCGCGTTCCATATCGAAGACCAGGTCTCGCCCAAGAAATGCGGCCACTACGAGGGCAAGCAGGTAGTGAGCAAGGCGGAAATGATCGGCAAGATCAAGGCGGCGGTGGACACGCGGCGCGATCCGGACATGGTCATCATCGCCCGCTCCGACGCGCGCGCCATCGAGGGGCTGCAGGCGGCGATCGACCGCGTCAACGCCTACCTCGAGGCGGGCGCCGACGTCGGGTTCGTCGAGGCGCCGCAGTCGGCCGAGGAGCTCGCCGCCGCGGCGCGCCAGCTCAAGAAGCCGGCGCTCTGCAACATCTTCGAGGGCGGCAAGACCCCGGTGCTGCCGGCGCGGGAGCTGGCGGCGATGGGCTACCGGATCGGCATCTATCCCTCGCAGACCCATCGCGCGGCGATCGCCGCCGCGAAGCGCGTGCTCGCCGTTCTCAAGCGCGACGGCGACACCGCGGCGATCGAAAGCGAGCTCGCCACGTTCAACGACCGCGAGGAGGCGGTGAACGCGCGGCGCTGGCGCGACCTCGAGACGAAGTATCTCCGGGACGTCTGAGCCGATCGGCGCATGCGGCTTAGCCTGTGCGAGAACATGCGCGCGGTGCCTTATGTGCCGTTCTATCTCGCGCTGGCGGGCGACTACTGGCGGAGCGAAGGGCTGGATGTCCGCCACGTGCTCTCGCCGAGCACCTCGCGAACCGCGACCGCGCTCCTCGACGGCAGCGTCGACGTCTCGTGGGGCGGGCCGATGCGGGTCATGATGCATCACGACGCCGACCCGGGCTGCCCGCTGGTGTGCTTCGCGCAGGTCGTCGCGCGCGACCCCTTCCTGCTCGTCGGCCGCCGCCGCAAGCCGGCTTTCCGCTGGCGCGACCTCGAGGGCTTGCGCGTGGCGCCCGCCGGGGACGTGCCCACGCCGTGGATGACGTTCCAGGATGACCTGCAGCGCGCGGGACTCGATCCCGCGGCGATCGCCGGGCGCCGGGTGCGCCCGATGGCAGTCAATGTCCGGGCGTTCCTGCGCGGCGCGGTGGACGTCGTCCAGGTCTTCGAGCCGCACGCGGATCAGCTCGTCAGCGCCGGCCGCGGGCATGTCTGGCACCGCTTCAGCGAGCGCGGCGACGTGGTCTACACGACGTTTTATTCGACGCGCCGGTTCACCCGCGCGCGGCGCGAGGCCTGCCGGCGCCTGGTGCGCGGCATGGCGCGCGCGCAAGGTGCGCTCTTCGGTGCGACGCCGCGCGCGGTCGCCGATGCCGTGGCGCCGTTCCTGCCGGAGCTCTCGCGCGAAGCCCTGACCCGGATGATCAGCGGCTATCGCGCGAGCGGCCTCTGGGCGCGAACGCCCGATCTGCCGCCCGCGCCATACTTGCGGCTCAAGGCCGCCCTCGTCTCCGGAGGACTGATCCGCAGCGACCCGGCCTACGAGAAGCTCGTCGACGCGGCGCTGTCGCGCGCCGACTGAAACGGGAGTGCCGCATCAATGTGCGCAACGAGCGTCGTTCCGACCATCGACATCGAGGGGTTTCTCGCGGGTGATGCCGCCGCGCGGCGCACGATTGCCGCGCGGGTCGCCGAGGCCTGCGAGCGCACCGGGTTCCTGATTATCGCGGGCCACGGCTTCCCGCTCGACCTGCTCGAGCGTGCGCAAGCGCGGCTCTTCGCGTTCTTCGACCTGCCGGAGGAAACGAAGAACCGCTGGCATCCGACCGGCCCGTCCAGGCAGCGCGGCTACCATGGCTTCGCCACGCGCGGCCTCGCGGGCACCTTGGGGCAGCAGACACCGCCCGACCTGCGGGAAACCGTGTTTCTCGGGCCGGTTGACGACCACCGCGGCTATTACGCTGAGATGCCCGAGGCGGCCACGAGCTACGCGCCCAACCTGATCCCCACGGAGCCGCTCGGCCTCGAGCCCACGCTGGTTGCGCTCTACCGCGCCTACGAGCGTCTCGCCGGCGACATGATGCGGATCTTCGCGACCGCGCTCCGGCTGCCCGAGACGTTCTTCGACGGTGTCCTGGCGCGCCATTTCAGCATCATGTCCTGCCACCACTACCCGGTGCTCACCCGCCCGCCGCTGCCGGGGCAGCTCCGCACGGGCGCCCATACCGACTACGGCGCCATGACGATCCTCGCCGCGACCGACGCCGAAGGCGGGCTCGAGGTGCGTCTGCCCGACGGCGGCTGGGCGGGCGTGACGCCGCGCGCGGGAGAATTCGTCGTCAACCTCGGCGACATGATGGCGCGCTGGACCAACGAGCGCTGGGCCTCGACGCTGCATCGCGTGGTCAATCCGCCGCTCGGCATGGCGCAGAGCCGGCGGCTGTCGATCGGCATGTTCGTGCATCCCAACTACGACCAGCGCATCGAGTGCGTGCCGACCTGCCTCGCGCCGGGCGAGCAGCCCCGCTACCCGGCGATCAGTGCGGGCGAGCACATCAAGCGCAAGATCGAGCGCAGCCACGAAATCGCGTGAAGCCGATGCCGCAGGCCGCCCCGGTGAGGACTGCCGCGGCGCCGCTGAGCACGCCGTGCTCAGCCGACCAGCGCGACGCACTCGATCTCGATCTTCATTCCGGCGCTCAGCTGAACGCCGCACGTCGTGCGGGCCGGAGGGTCCTTGGGAAAGAACAGCCGGTAGACCGCGTTCATGTTGTCGAACTCGAGCATGTCGTAGAGGAGCACGTTGATCTTGACCACGCGCTCGAGGGACGATCCGGCCGACTCGAGCATGTGCTGCATGTTCGTCAGCGTCTGGCGCGTCTCGTGCGCCATCGTGCCGGGGCTGCGCTCGCCCGTCGCCGGGTCGGTCGACAGCATGCCCGAGAGGAAGATCAAGTCCCCGGCCCGGATCCCGGGGCTGTGGGGCAGGTTGAAATTGCGCGACACGTTGAGCCGGTCGTTCTGCGGGACGATGATTTCGCGCGCGACGGGCATCGGGGTTCTCCGGGACTAGACGACGGCGATCGCGTCGAGCTGCACCTTGAACGCGTCGATGATCTGCACGCTCCACACCGTCCGCGCCGGCGGGCCTTCCGGCACGTACTGGCGGTAGACGCGGTTGAGCGCGTCGTACTCGATGCGGTCGTAGATCATTGCGCGCACCTGCACCAGGCGCGCGAGCGACGACCCGGCGCTTTCCAGCACGAGCTGCAGGTTCCGGAAGGCGTGATGCGCCTCGCTCGTCAACGTCCCGTTGAGCCGCTCGCCGCTGTCGGGATCGATCGCGACCACGCCCGACACGAAAAGAAAATCGCCGGCGCGGATCGCCGTGCTCTGCACCCAGCCGTAGCCCGCAGCCATGTCGAGGCCGCCGCGCGGCGGCGGCACGACGATCCGGGCGGGACGCTCAGCGTTCATCTTGATTCACGGCTGTCGATGCTACGCGCTTTGGCAATCGCATGCCGCGCGCCGGAATGAGCCGATGAACGATCAGCGCCTCTTCGTGGGCGTCACGCTGCCGCTCGCCACGCTCGGTCTCATCAACCAGGCCGCGCGCACCGTCATGGCGATCATCGGCCCGGTGCTAGCGGTGGAGTTTGCGCTGACCGGAAGCGAGCTCGGGCTGCTCGCGGCGTGCATGCTCGCCGCCTACGCCTTGGCGCAGCTGCCGGACGGCCTCGCGCTCGATCGTCTCGGGCCGCGGCGCGTGCAGGGAACGCTCAGCCTCGTGACCGCCGCCGGCTTCGCCGTGTTCGCGCTGTCCGACGGTCTCGGCGGATTCATCCTCGGGCGCGTGATCATCGGCATCGGCGTGTCGGCCGGGCTGATGGCGGTCATCAAGGCGAACACGCAGTGGTTCGCGCCCGAGAAAGTCGCGAAGGTGACCGGCATCGCGGTGGCAATCGGGGGCTTGGGCAGCGTGCTCACCACGGCGCCGGTGCAGGCCGCCCTGCCGGCGCTCGGCTGGCGCGGCGTGCTGTGGCTGCTCTGCGCGATCGCGGCCGGCGTGGCGGCGTGGATCTTCCTCTCGGTTCCGGAGAGGCCGGCCCCCGCGAAGCCGAGCGGACTGGGAGCCGAGCTGTCGGTCGCGGCCTCGATCTACCGCTCGCCCGTGTTCTGGCGCTTCGGACCGCCGGTCGCCATGCTCTCGGTTCTCAATTTCACATATCTCGGCCTGTGGGCAGGGCCGTGGCTGCGCGACGTCGCCGGCTACGACGGCCAGGCGAGAGCGAATACGTTGCTGCTCTACACGCTCAGCATGATGGCGGGCGCGGTGGTGATCGGCGCCTTGAGCAGCCGCGCACGCGGGCGCGGCTACTCCACGATGCTGATGCCGTTGGCGTGCACGGTCGGCCAGCTCGCCACGCAGATCGGGCTCGCGCTGCAGCCGGCCGGTCCGGCGGCGGTGACGATGCTGTGGGTGCTCTTCGCGTTTTGCGCCGCCGGCGCGGCGCCGGGCTACGTCGCGGTCGGCCAGATGTTTCCCGTGGAGCAGACGGGACGGGTGGCAACCGCGGTCAACACGCTGACGCTGGGCGGAGCCTTCGTGCTCCAATCGGCGGTCGGCTGGATCCTCGACCTCTGGCCCCGCACCGCGGCCGGCGGTTGGGACCCCCGCGGCTATTCCGCCGCGCTCGCGCTTTCGGTAGCCATCCAGGCGGTGCTGGCGACGCAGCTCTTGCGCATGAGGAAATAGATGGCACGCGAGATCGCGATCGACCGTTTCGGCGGTCCGGAAGTCCTGCAGGTGCGGGCGGTCCCGGACCGCGCGCCGGGCCCGGGCGAGGTGCGCATCCGCCAAACCGCCATCGGCGTCAATTTCACCGACGTGCACGGCCGGCGCGGCGACTACGCGCCGCTGCGGGCGATGCCGATGCCCCTCGTGCTCGGCATGGAAGCGGCGGGCGTGGTCGAGGCGCTGGGCGAAGGCGTCGAGCGCTTCCGCGTCGGCGATCGGCTCGCTTACGCCTCGGTCCCGCTCGGAGCGTACCGCGAGGTGAGGAACTTCCCGGCCGAGCGCTGCGTCGCGCTTCCAGCGGGAGTCCCGGACGAGATCGCGGCCGCGGTCCTCCTCAAGGGGTTGACCGTGCACATGCTCGTGCGCCGCGTGTTCCGCGTTGCGCCGGGCACGTGGGTCGTGTTCCACTCGGCGGCCGGCGGCGTCGGGGTGCTCGCCGGCCAGTGGCTGCGCGCGATCGGCGCGCGCGCGATCGGCATCGTCGGAGCCGAGAGCAAGGTGGACGCCGCACGCGCCGCGGGCTGCGAGGCAGTCTTCGTGCGCGGTCGCGACGACTGGCCGACGGGGGTGCGCGATCTATGCGGCGGCGGGGTGCCGGTCGTCTACGATCCGGTGGGTCGCGCGACCTGGGAGGGGTCGCTTTCCTGCCTCGCGCCGCGTGGCCACCTGGTGTGCTTCGGCAATTCCTCCGGTCTCGTGCCGCCCTTCTCGGTCAACGAGCTGCGCGACCGCGGCAGCCTGTCGGTGTCGTGGGTGCGGTTCGGCGACTACACCGCGACTCGGCCGGAGCTGGAGGCGGCGGCGGGAGAGCTGTTCGACGCACTCGTTGGCGGCGTGCTGCGGCCGGCCGCGCCGCGTCGCATTCCGTTCGAGCAGGCGGCCGAGGCGCACCGGCTGCTCGAGGGCGGGCAAACCACCGGCCCGCTGGTGCTGGTGCCCTGAGCCTGGAAAAGAAGCCCAAGATGCGAAAGACCACCGCCCTGCGGAAGCTGCTGCGGAAGAAGGAGTTCGTCTACATGCCGGTCGCGTACGACGCGCTCGGCGGCCGGCTCGTCGAGAGTCTCGGTTACGACGCGGTCTACACGGGCGGCTTCGTCACCGGCAGCTCGCGCTGCACCTCCGAGCCGCTGCTCACGATGGACGAGCAGGCGCGGGTGGCCGGCGACGTGGCGAGCGCGGTCGGCATCCCGCTGGTCGCCGACGGCGGCGCCGGCTTCGGGGAGCCGCTCCACACCATGCGCACCGTCAGGGAGTTCATCCGTGCCGGCATCGCCGGCGCGCACATCGAGGACCAGCTCTATCCCAAGCGCGCCCACTACCACAGGTACGTCGCGCACGCGATCCCGCGCAACGCCTTCGTCGACAAGGTCGAGTTCGCGTGCCGCCAGCGCGAGCGGTCCGACCCGGACTTCGTCGTCATCGCGCGCACCGACACCTGCCGCGTCGAGGGCCTGAAGGAGGCGCTGTGGCGGATCAACGCCGCCGCCGACGTCGGCGCGGACATGGGGCTGATCTTCCCGCGCAACGACGACGAGATGAAGAAGGCCCCTAAACAGGCGAAGATCCCGCTCGTCTACGTGATCAGCCGCGGCAACCGCGACGGCCGCCCGCTGCCGACCGGCCCGCAGCTCGCCGACATGGGCTACAAGGCGGCGATCGACGCCCTCACCTACCTGCTCGCGAGCTTCCATTTCGCCAAGCGGGCCTATGCGGAGATCAAGCGAACCGGCGGCTACAGCGGCCTCACGCAGGAGCAGTGCATAAAAGCGCGCCACGAGATCGAGACGCTCGTCGGTCTCGACGAGTTCTACGAGATCGAGGAGAAGACCGTCGAGAAAAAGAAGCGGGGGAAGCGCTAGCCGGGGCCGGGGCGCGAGCTGGTGATCGGCGAGATCGTGCTCGTGCACGCGCGCGACGGTATCATCGACCCGCTACCCGAGCGCGTCTGCGAGCCTCGCTACCGCCCGATCGGGCGGCTCTTCGCCAACCGCTACTGCACGACACGCCAGCGCTTCGAGCCGCCCGGCGAGCGGCCGGAATGGCCGGCCGCTGGCACACTATCGTTGGGAGACCAAGCGGAGATACTCCTGGCGGTTGCTGGGCCTTAGGGCGACGAACAGACCATGAAGCGGGGCTACGCCGAGACGCCACAGGGGCAGATCCACTTTTACGCGCACGGCCGCGGCGAACCGCTGCTGATACTGCATGAGACGCCGCGCTCGGCGTGGAGCTTCGCGCCGCTGATGCGGCTGCTGGGCGGGAAATTCCGCTGCTTCGCGCCGGACACGTTGGGCTTCGGCATGTCCGACCCGCTGCCCTTGAAGGCGAAGATGGAAGACCTTGGCCGGTGCATGGCCCAGTTCCTCGACATCCAGAGGGTGCGGCGGGCCCACGTGCTCGGCTTCCACACCGGCAACAAGATCGGCGCCGCGATGGCCGCCCATCATCCGGAGCGGGTCGGCAGGCTGGTGCTGATCGGCATGACCCACAGCCTCGTGGTCTCGCGCAAGGATCGCGACGCGGCGATCATGGCGATCGTGAGAAAGCACATGGCCACCTATCGGGAGGTGCCGGACGGCTCGCACCTGCTGCGGGCCTGGGCCTCCGACTACGCCGGGCTCGCGGGCGTCTGGTGGAACCCGGCGATCATGACCAGGCGCCGGATCACCGAGGAGGCGCTGCGCGGGCGGGAGGCGCGCGCGATCGAGATGATCCAGTGCCGCCGGAGCATCAAGCAGATCTACGCGATGAATTTCGGCTTCGACCTGAGCGCCACGCTGCGGCGGGTCAAGGCGCCTACGCTGGTGATCGAGTGCCGCACACCCGAGGAGGCGCACCTCGGCGCCCAGGGGCCGAAGCTGCTGAAGCTGCTGAAGCGGGGCGAACTCGTCACACTGAAAGGAGCCGGCTTCGATGCGACCGAGACCCACGCCGCGGACATCGCCCGCGCGGCGAGCCGGTTCCTGCTGAGAAATTAGGAGGGCAGCGATGCGCATCTGGCACCAGAGCTTCACCGACCTGACGGTCATGCCGCTGTATCGCAAGACGCTGGCGGAGCACGCCGCCGCGGTGATGGGTGGCGAAGCGCTCGTCAGCGTGCACGGCCTGCGGCCGGGAACCTATGCGCAGGGCTGCGCGCCGATCGACGCTATCAAGCACCGCTACGTGGCCGCGGTGCACGAGCTGCAGATCTGCGACGCAGCGCTGGTCGCGGAGCGCGAAGGCTTCGATGCGATGGCGGTCGGTTGCTTCTTCGACCCGGGCCTGCGGGCGGCCCGGTCGCTCGTGAACATCCCGGTCGCCAGCCTCGGTGAGAGCTGCGCGCTCGCCGCCTGCTCGCTGGGAAGGAAGTTCGGCCTCGTCACGCTGTGCGAGGACCAGTCGGCCGACTATTCCGACATGATGCAGGCCTATGGGCTCGAACGCCGTTACGCGGGGGCGGTCTCGCTCGACCCGCCGATCGACGAGTTCGCGCTGGAGGCGGACGAAGCGACAGCGCGCGCGATCGAGGAGCGCTTCGGCGCGGCCTGCACGCGGATCATCGCGCTCGGCGCAGATGTCGTCATCCCCGCCGACGGGGTGCTCAACGAGTTCCTCGTCCGCCGCGGACGCCTGAAGGCGCGCGGCGACGTGCCGGTGATGGACAGCCTCGGCGTGCTGTTCCAGCACGCGGCGTTCCTCGCCCGGCTGGCACGGACGACCGGGGCCGGCGTCAGCCGCCACCAGTTCTACGCGCGCCCGTCCGCGGCGCTGGTCGAGCACGTGCGGCGCTTTGCGCGCCAGAAGGACCTCGCCAGAGACTTCTCCGGGGAGAGTTGACTCCTCAGAACCACCGGGCGAGGCTCGCTCTCAAGCCCGCCTTAACCGAAGCGGCTCAAGACAGTTCGGCCAGCCGCGCTTCCACTGTCGCGGGCCGGCTGCCACCTCGTCGATTCGAGTGTGGACGTGCGGCATGGGGCGAGCAGCGCCGCTATGCGGGTCTCGAGCTGCGCGAGCGGTGAGACTGGTCGCGCATCTGCTCGGTCAGCAGATTGAGTCTGTGATCATCCGCTGCCGAGCGATTGCTCAGGCACGGTGGCGACCTCGTGGCCGCCGCCCGCGAGCTCGTCCCGGGCGCTGCGGCCCAGGTTCTCGTCGAGCTTGAGCTTCACGCTTCCGAGGCGAGGGGTACGGGAACGTAGCGTTCGCGCGCGATCTACGCATCTGTCGCAGGCGAACGCCATCTCGCCGAGCCAGCCGGTGCGACACCGGTACCTGCGCGCTTGGTTCGATTCCGTGCCCGGCCGCGAGGCTCTCGGCAACAGATCATGATCGCGGCCCGCGCCGGCCGCATCGCGCAGGCCCGGCAGCTCGTGGCGGAGGTCAGGGGCTCGCGGCCCGCCCAGAGGCTGCCGAAGCTCTACCGCCGGTTGGAAGCGACCGCCTGAAGACGGGCGCGCCCGCTCGCCTGCTTCCGCGCCCGGGCCGCCCGCGCCTCGGCCTTCGCGACGAGCCCTTCGGAGAGCTCGGCCTTGAGCGGCGCGCGGCTGTAGATGTTGTTCACGTGGACGAGTTGCGTGAGCATCTCCATGAACCTCCGCTGATCCGGCTTGCTCAGCGGCGCGAGGATGCGCGCGTCGCTGCGAGCGAGCATCGGCTGGATCCGTTTCAGCACCTCGCGCCCCTTGGGCGTCACGTTCAAATGGTTGGTCCGCCGATCGGTGGCGGACCGCGTCCGCGTGATCAGGCCCTTGTCGACCAGGCGGTCGAGCACTTTCACGATCGTGGTCTTGTCGAACGCGATCATGTTGCTCAGGCTCACCTGGTCGATCCCCGGGACCTCGGCGATCATGTTGAGCGCCGCGTACTGCACCGTCGTGAGCCCGAGCGCGCCGGTCTCCTCGAGGAAGAGCGCGACCGAGATCTGCTGCAGGCGCCGGATCAAGTGGCCGGGCCGGGAGTAGAACTTCTGGATGCTCACTTGCGGGGGTCCTCGCCCGCATTATGCCGCCGCCGGGAGCGCGCCCGCGGAGCGTCGGGTGCGGCGGCCGGGCAGGCGGTCACCGGGCAGCGAGCTCGTAGGCCCGGTCGATCAGCCGCACCGCGCGATAGCAGTCGTGGACGCTCGCCGGCGGCGGCTCGCCGCGCTGCCAGCGGTCGATCGCGTCCTTGAGGAGACGGTATGAAGGGCTGTCCACGGGCGTGCCGGGAAGCGTCTCCTCGGCGTGCGCGGTGACGACGCGCAGCTCCCCGTCCTTCGCCATCAGCAACGCGCCGCGCCCCGACACCTTCCATTCGCCGTCCGCGCCGTCGAGGAGCTTGTCGCGGCTCCGGCCCTTCCGCTCGCCCTCGGCCGTGACGCGCGGATAGGTCGTGCCGGTCTCGAGCGTGCCGAGCACGCCGCTGCGCGAGCGGAGCAGCACCGAGGCGTAGTCCTCGACCGGCTGCGCGAGCGCGCGCCGGCTGATCTGCGCCGCCGTCACTTCCGCGTCCTCGCCGGTCAGGAGGAAGAACATGTCGAAGCCGTGGGCGCCGAGGTTGCGGAGGCAGCCTCCGGCCGAGGTCGCCGGGTCGAGCATCCAGGGGCAGTCCCAGGCGACGTAGCGCGCCGAGCTGAAGCGGTTCAGGCGCAGGTACACGTGCGAGAGCTCGCCGAAGCTCCCGGCGGCGAGCATCTTCCGCGCCTGCTCGTAGAAGGGGTAGTAGCGCATCGGCATGGGCACCGCGGCGTACGCGTTTCGCGCGTCGGCCTTCTCGGCGATGCCGCGCACCTCGTCGGCGTCGACCCCCATCGGCTTCTCCATGATGAAGGGGAACCCCCGATCGAGCAGATGGTGCGCGATCTCGGCCATGACCTTGTGGCGGCCGAGCGCGAGCACGAAGTCCGGCTTCGCCGCCTTGAGCATCTCCCGGTAGTCGGTGAAGGTCGGCGGGCTCCCCACCTCGGCCGCGCGCTTGGCGGCGAGCCCCGGGTCGGGGTCGTGCAGCGCGACGAGGCTGACGTCCGGCATCCGGTGGAGCTGGTGCAGGTACGCCGGATCGTGAACCGCATGCCAGTGGCTGACCTCGATCGCGGCGACGCGCACCGGCATGTCGTCCTCCCATCCTGTGGCTTACAAACCGTTGGTACACATACTATTTGACCGGGGCGCGTGGCGCAAGCCTCCCCTCGGACAGGTCACGCTTGACGTATACCAATAGTTGGTATACATATTATATCCATTACGAGCCGGCCCGGACGGCGGCCGGACACCAGGAGACGCGACCGATGACGGCGACGGCGAACACGGCGAGGCACGACACCCCGGCGCTGCTGAAAGCGATGGCGGCGGCGAACACCCAGCCCCTGTGGGACCTCTACAAGACGCTCAACACGCGCGAGCCCCAGTACTACGAGCCGATGCTCTGGCCGTGGTCGACGATGGCCGGCCTGATCGAACGCGCCGCGCGCGAGGTGAGCATGCACGACGCCGAGCGGCGCGCGCTGCTGCTCACGCATCCGGCCTTCCCGGGAACCGTCTTCACGACGCCGACGCTGTCGGCCGCGCTGCAGGTGCTCGAGCCGGGCGAGTCCGCCCCGCCGCACCGCCACACGCTGGCGGCGATCCGCCTCGTGCTGACCGGCGAGGGCGCGGTGACCATCACCGACGGCAAGCGCTGCCCGATGGCGCCGGGCGACCTGATCCTCACGCCGGCGATGAGCTGGCACGAGCACGAGCATCCGGGCAAGACGCGCGTCGTCTGGTTCGACGGCCTCGACTACCCGCTCGCGCGCCAGCTCGGCGACGTGTTCTTCGAGCTCGGGCCCGGGCCGATCCCGGACCGCGGCCTCGCCGCCCTGCCCGACCCGGGGCTGCGGGAGGGTGGCGTCCTGCCCGAAGGCCACGCGAGCAAGGCGCCGTACTCGCCGCTCTTCCGGTACGAGTGGAGCCGGGTCTCGCAGGTGCTCGAGGCGCTACCGGCCGAGGCGGACGGCTCGCGCCGCCTGCGCTACGTCAACCCCGCGACCGGCGGCGCCGTCATGCCGACGATCGACTGCCTCGCGCTGCGCCCGGCGGTGGGCCGGGCGACCGCGCCGGCGCGCACGACGAGCACCGCGATCGCGGTCGTGATCGAAGGCGAAGGCGAGACGCGCATCGGCGAGAAGCGTTTCGAATGGCGGCCGCACGACGTCTTCACCCTCCCGCGCTGGCAGTGGATCGAGCACAAGGCCACGCGCGGGCCCGCGACCCTGTTCCTGATGACCGACCGCGAGTTTCTCGCGCGGATCGACCACCTGCGCGAGGAGACGCGCCGCTAGGCGCCGGGAGAGTGCGATGGCACGCGACGACGACGTGATCATCATCGGCGCCGGCATCGGCGGACTGACGCTCGCGCTCGCCCTGCGCGAGGCCGGCGTCGCGTTCCGGATCTACGAGGCCGCGCCCGAGCTGAAGCCGCTCGGGGTCGGGCTCAACCTGCTGCCGCACGCGGTGAAGGAGCTGACCGCCCTCGGCCTGCAGCGCGCGCTCCTCGCCAAGGGAATCGAGACGGGCGAGTACTGCTTCTACACCCGCCACGGCCAGCTGATCTACCGCGAGCCGCGGGGGCGCTCGGCCGGGTACGACTGGCCGCAGATCTCGATCCATCGCGGCGACCTGCACGGCGCGCTGCTCGAAGCGGCGCAGGCGCGGCTCGGCCGGCACGCGGTGGTGCTCGGCCACAAGTGCGTCGGCCTCGAGCAGGACGCCGCCTCGGTCACCGTCCGGTTCGTCGACCCGCAGGGCGAGGCGCTGCCGCCCGCGCGGGGCGCCGTCGCCGTCGCCTGCGACGGCGTGCACTCGGTCGCGCGCCGGCAGTACCACCCGGCCGAGGCCGTTCCGCGCTACGAGGGCACCACCCAGTATCGCGGCACGACGCGCTGGCGGCCGTTCCTGACCGGCGCGAGCATGGCCTATCTCGGCACCTACGAGACCGGAAAGCTCATCATCTACCCGATCCGCAACGCGATCGACGCCGACGGCCGCCAGCTCATCAACTGGGTGATCGAGGTGTCGCGGCCGAACGACCGGCTGCTGCGCGACTGGAACCGCCGGAGCCGCGTCGAGGAGTTCATCGCGGGCTTCGAGCACTGCCGCTACGACTGGCTCGACATCCCGGCGGTGCTGCGCGCCGCCGACGCGGTGTACGAGTATCCGATGGTCGACCAGGACCCGCTGCCGTTCTGGACCGCGGACCGCGTGACGCTGCTCGGCGACGCCGCACACCCGATGATGCCGCGGGGATCGAACGGCGCCGCCCAGGCGATCATCGACGCGACCACGCTCGCGGGCCTCCTCGCCGCCGGGCCCGACCGGCCGGCGGCGCTCAAGGCGTACGAGGCGCAGCGTCTCCAGGCCACGGCGAACGTCGTGCTCGCCAACCGCGGCATCCCGCCCGACGCCATCATCCGCGTGGTCGAGGAGCGCACCGGCGGCAAGCCGTTCGCGCGGATCGAGGACGTGATCTCGCGCGACGAGCTCGTCCAGTGGCAGGAGCGCTACCGCAAGGTGGCGGGCTTCGCCGCCGAAGACCTCAACGCGCGCGGGGCGCGCCCCTAGAGGAGCGCCGACGTGGCGCGGATCATCGGCGGCATCGGCACTTCGCACGTGCCGACCATCGGCCTCGCGGTCGACCGCGGGGCGCAGGACGACCCCGACTGGGCGCCGCTCTTCGCCGGTTACGCGCCGGTGGCGGCGTGGCTCGCCGAGCGGCGGCCCGACGTGCTCGTGTATTTCTACAACGATCACGCGACGACGTTCATGTTCGACCACTACCCGACCTTCGCGCTCGGCGTGGGCGAGCGCTTCGCGATCGCCGACGAGGGACTCGGGCCGCGCAAGGTGCCGCCGCTCCGCAGCCACCCGGGGCTCGCGCGGCACCTCGCGCGGTCGCTCGTCTACGACGAGTTCGACCTCGCGGTGTTCCAGGACCTGCCGCTCGACCACGGCTGCAATTCGCCGCTCTCGATGCTGTGGCCGAGCGCGCCGGACTGGCCCGGGCTCGTCGTGCCGCTCGCGATCAACGTGCTCCAGCACCCGCTGCCGACCGCGCTGCGCTGCTACCGGCTCGGGCAGGCGGTGCGGCGCGCAGTGGCGTCGTATCCGGACGACCTGAAGGTGGTCGTCGTCGGCACCGGCGGGCTCTCGCATCAGCTGAGCGGGGAGCGCGCGGGCTTCAACAACCCCGAGTGGGACCTGCGCTTTCTCGAGCTCGTCGAGCGCGATCCGCGGACGCTCGCCGCGATAACGCACGCCGAGTACGCGCGGCTGGGCGGGACCGAGGGCGCGGAGGTGATCATGTGGCTCGCGATGCGCGGCGCGCTCGCCGACGGCGCGCGCAAGGTGCACCAGGGCTACTACCTGCCGCTGACCACCGCGATGGCGGTGGCGCTGTTCGAGGAGCCCGTGGCCGCCGCGCCGGCCCCGCCCCGGCCGGCGCGCCACCCGCAGCTCGACGGCATCGAGGCGCTGCCGGGCACCTATCTCTTCGATCTCGAGCGCAGCGCCCGCGCGCTCCGCCTGAACCGCTTCCTGCACGGTTTGGTCGCCCCGGAGAGCCGCGCGCGCTTCCGGGACAGCCCGGAAGCGGCGTTCGCGCGGGCCGGGCTCACGGCGGAGGAGCGCAGGCTCGTCCGCGAACGCGACTGGCCCGGCCTCGTCCGCTACGGCGCGAGCTTCTTCACCCTCGAGAAGCTCGCGCGCGTGAGCGGCGTGTCCAACCCGGAGATGGTCGCCGCGATGCGCGGCGAGACGCTGCCGGACTTTCTCGCGACCCGCAACGTGCCCGGCGCGCGTTGATTCACGACCAGGAGGATGGGATGAAGACGCTTCTCAGCTTCGCCGCTTCGCTCGCGTTCGGCTCGGTGTGCGGCCTCGCCGCGGCCCAGCAGTTCCCGTCCAGGGTCATCACCATCATCGTGCCCTTCGGGCCGGGCGGCGGCACCGACCAGGTGGCGCGCCTGCTCGCGCCGAAGATCGCCGACAGCGTCGGCCAGCCGGTGATCGTGGAGAACAGGCCCGGCGGCAACGGCCAGGTCGCGGCAGCGACGCTCAAGCTCGCGAAGCCCGACGGCCACACGGTGCTCGCCGTCTCGCAGGGCATCCTCGCCACCAATCCGTGGATCTATCCCAGGCTCTCGTACGATCCGCAGGTCGACTTCGCGCCGGTCACGCTGCTCTACTCCTCGACGCACCTCCTGCTCGTGCCGGCGGCGAGCTCGGCGCGATCGGTGCGGGATCTCGCCGCGCAGGCGAAAGCGAGGCACGGCGGCCTGACCTTCGGCTCGGTCGGCGTGGGCAGCGGCGCGCACATCGCCGGCGAGATGTGGAAGCAGGCTTCCGGCATCGAGGCCGTCCACGTGCCCCACAAGGGCTCCGCCGACCTGCTGCCGAATCTCCTCGCCGCCCGGCTCGACTACGGCTTCGACGGCCCGAGCCAGGTTGCGCCGATGATAAAGGACGGCAGGATCCGCCCGCTCGCGGTGACCGACTCCAAGCGCTGGGCGGCCTTCCCGGACGTGCCGACGATGGCCGAGGCCGGCTATCCCGGCGTGGAGGTCAGCTCCTGGTTCGGCATCGTCGCGCCCGCGGGCACGCCGAAGCCGGTGGTAACGAGGCTGCACGCGGAGTTCGTCAAGGCGCTCGCGTTCCCGGACGTGCAGAAGCGGCTCGTCGAGCTCGTCAATCAGCCTACCCCGAGCAGGTCGCCGGAGGAGTTCGCCGCGCTGATCGCCGCCGAGCGCGAGCGCCATGGCAAGATCGTCAAGACCGCCAACATCAAGGCGGAGTAGGGATCGTTCGTGGCGCTCCTGGGGAAAGCGGCCGTCGTCATCTGGTGCGAGGTGGCGCCGGGGATGCTCGCCGAGCACGATGCGTGGCACTCGTCGGAGCATCTTCCGGAGCGCATGGGCGTGCCCGGGTTCCGCCGCGGCCGGCGTGCCGCGGCCCTCGGCCCGAACGCGCGGCAGGCGCGCTTCGTCCTGTACGAGATCGACGACCTCTCGGTCGCGACCTCGGCGCCTTACCTGGAGCGCCTGAACGATCCGACGCCTTGGTCGAGGAAGGTCATGGCGGAGTGCCGACTGAGCCGGACCCTTTGCCGCGTTGCCGCCACCCACGGCACTGAGATCGGCCGGTTCATGCTGGCGGTCCGTCTTGCGCCCCGGGCCGATCGCGCCGAGGCGCTGCAGCAGTGGCTCGGCGCGACGCTCGCGGAGCTCCCTGGCAGCCCCGGCGTCGTGGCCGCGCATCTGCTGCAGAAGGACGCAGGAACGGTGCGCCCGTTCACCGAAGAGGAACGGATCCGCCGCGGCAGCGCCGACGAGGCGGTCGACTGGGTCGTCCTGGTGGAGGGAAACGACGAGCCGGCTTTGCAGCGCCTGGCGGATGGCCCGCTCTCGCCGGCGAGCCTCGGCGCGCACGGCGCCGCGCAGGGCACCGGCCACGCCGTGTACGCCCTGTCGCAGGTCGCTACTCCGGGCTGACGACTCCTGCGGCGGAACCGCGCCGCCGATCGACAGGAAATCGAGGGGATGAGATGAAGATCTGCCGGTTCGACGACGAGCGCGTGGGCGTGATCCGCGGCGATCAGGTGTTCGACGTCACGGCGCAGTCCGACCCTGCCGGCTGCATCCCGACGCTGCCCGCGCGTCTCGACCTGGATCGCTGCGCGAAGCGGCCGCTCGCCGCGGTGCGGCTGCTGTCGCCGGTGCGCGCGCCGGGCAAGATCGTCGCCGCGCCGGTGAACTACCGCGCGCACATCGAAGAGATGCACCGGAGCAACGTCTCGCCGGGCCACGACATTCCGGACGTCGATCGCGCGGGACTGTTCCTGAAGGCGACCTCGTCGCTGGTCGGCCCCGCAGCGGGCATCGCGCAGCGGTTTCTCGACCGGCGGACCGACTACGAGGTCGAGCTCGTGGTCGTGTTCGGCAGGGAGGCGAGCGAGGTGACGCGCGACGAGGCGCTGCGCTACGTCGCCGGCTACTGCGTCGGCCTCGACATCACGGTGCGCGGCACCGAGGACCGCAGCTTCCGGAAGTCGATCGACTCCTACACCGTCCTCGGTCCCTGGCTGACGACGGCGGACGAGATCCCGGACCCGGACACGCTGCAGCTCACGCTGCACCAGAACGGCGAGCTGAGGCAAGACACCAACACGTCGGATCTCATCTTCGGCGTGCCGCGCCTGATCGAGTTCGCCACCAGCTTCTACAGCATGCACCCGGGGGACGTGCTGTTCACCGGCACCCCGCAGGGGGTGGGGCCGATCCGACCGGGCGATCGCCTGCGCGCCGCTTGCGAGGGCCTCGGGACGATGGAAGTCGATGTGCGCGAGTTCCGCCGCACGATCCCGTCCCGCCGCGCCGCGAAGGAGGCCGCGGGATAGCGGGCGATCGCTGCCGCGCCAGGTCACCGCGACGCGCCCGAAGCGGCGCGGAACGCGTTCCAGGTTTCGCGAAGCTCGGCGGCGAGCGCAACGATCGAAAACTGTATCAGCGATGGTACTCGACCACGCTGGCGGCCTACCTGAGGTCCACTGCATAACGCTTGCCTTACCTCGACCAGGGCACGGCCGACAAATGGTCGCCGCGAGCGCTGCCGAGCGATTGCTCCGGCACGGTAGCAACTTCGTGGCCGCCCGCCCGCGAGCCAGTCCAGGGTGCTGCGGCCCGGGTTCTCGTCGACCTTGAGCTTCACGCTTCCGAGTCAAGGGGCGCCGTCGAATCCTCCCTTAGCGCTGGTTCGCGCCGGTCTGGATGCAATTGGGCCTGAAGCGCAACTTCCAGGTGATGCCGGGCGCCGAGTGGCTGGAGCTGCTGCTACGGCACGTCCCAGGCCGCTATCGAAGCACCCGGTGCGTTACGTCGGGTGGTATTCCAACCGCGCGCGCAGAAGGTCTCGAGGCCCGACCCGGTACTTCTTCTCGCCGGCCTCGCCCAATCGTCCCCGGGGCGTTGCGTCCTGCCGCGACGCCCGGCCGTCCTCCTGCGAATCTGTCGGTTCATTCACGACCGCGGCCGGACATCGATGCGCATCGCTCTCGTCCTCACGGCCTTCATTGGCATCTGCGGCAACACGGCTGCGGGACCCCCCTCCGAGCATTGCACTGCCGTCACCGGCCGGGTGGCGAGCAGCCTGGGTTCGCTGAGAGCGGAGGACATGAGGGCTTTCCTGAGATTGTTCTCGGACCCCCGCTGCAAGGGCAGCGTGGAGTTCGCCGAGTTCGGGAACGAAACCATCTTCAAAGCGATCGAGAAGCGTCCCGCGCTGTTTTTCACCGCCCTTTTCGCGCTGAGCGAGCCGGAGATCGCCGCGGTCAGAAAGGAAATCGATGATCCGGGCCACGACTGCATCAACGTGGCCCGAAGCTACGAGGCGGTGCAGCGGGACACCCGGATGCCGGCTGATCTCAAGCAGCGAGCCCTGGGATTCGTCGAGCTCGCCTACGAGCAGCAGAAGCGCCTGGTCGGCGCGTGGGAAGCGCAGAACGGCAAGAAATGGGACTGGGGCGAGTGTCGGGAGTGATCGCCGGCGCCGGAGGCGAACCGGACGACCCGGCCGCCGGCCTGAGCTTGGGTCGCAGTTCCCGCTGAGCATGCGTCGGGTCGGCACACGAGCAGAGGCGCACGCCATCGCCGAGGACCACTTGCGCGGCATGGGCTCCAACGAGCCCCTTGCGCTCCTGGACATGGCGACCCAGGAGCATGCGTGGGGTTGGATCTTCTTCTACAGCTCCCGCCGCTTCGTCGAGACCCTCGACGATCGCTACGGGCTGGTCGGGAACGGGTCGCTCCTCATCGAAAGGGGCACCGGCCGCGTGTGGCCCCTGGGCACCGCGCACGGCGTCGAGCACTACATCGACAACTACACCCGGACCGGCGACCCGCATCTGGAGCCCGGCCGCACCGTGGCCCTCCTCGGATCGACCGCGGGCGCCGACGCGGTATCGGCGATCGCAGTCATCCGATCGCTTTCGGACGCCCCGCTGCCCGAAGTGAAGCGCATCGTCGCGTCGTGTCTCGCGGGCCGCACGGCCCGGGTCGAAGCGCGCGACCGCGAGAGCGCGGAGCGAATGGCCGCCGCGCTGGCGAAGTGCTGCTTTCGCGCGCGGTGCGAGGCGGACACAAGCGGGCGCTGAATGAAAGATCCCAAGCGCGTTCGCGCCGCAGCTGGTGCCCGAATCGTTCAGCGGTTACGACGTGGTGCAGCTGGAGTTCGCGACGCGCGTGCCGTGGGTCATTCCCGAGGCGGAGCCCGAGTGAGGCCCGGATTGGGCGGCAAATTCTAATGCTCACGCTCCACCCAGACCTGCCCGACAGCGAGCTTGGCGCGGCGCCCCTGGGTCGGCCTCCCGCACCAGCTGCAGGCGTACTTGACGAGTCTCGCCGGCTATCCGTCGCTGTCCGGCCTCGCGGATCTGGATCCCTATGCAGCGGAACGGATCGACGCGGCCGTGGCCACGCGGATGCGCGACGAGCTTTCACGCTTCCGTGCGGCGCTGGCACGCCGCGCCCTGCCACCGCCTCCTCCGAAGATCAGCGATTCGCCGGGCGAGGCGTCGGACGACGATTTCGGCTGGCCCGGGCTCGAGGCGTTCTGCGAGCGTCTGGCTGAAGTTCTCGCCGGATCGCCATCGTCCACACGCGGCATCCGAGCGATCGGGGATTAGTTCGTTGCCTACCGCGGCAGGATGACATGGGTCTCGATTGCTCGTTCCTTGTGGTGACGCCGGTGCGTCGCGTCGACGCGCTCCTGGAGGCGATTGCTGCGCATCTTGTGCCGGACGACCAGGCGAGGCTGAGAGCCGCGTTGCCCTGGTCGCCCGCCGTCGATCGGGTCTCGGAGTGGCTCGGAGACCCTCCGGCGCGCGACCGCCGGGGAATCGCGAAGCTACCGCGCGAAGCGGGCGAGCGCGGCGAGGACTACTGCTTCACCTTTCTGATCCCGCGGGACGAGGTGCTCACGGCGTACGAGCAGTCGGGTTCGCCGGTCTCGGCGGAGGGCGGGCTCGTGGCGGTCGGGTGCGTCTGGTGCGATCTGCGCGCCGGCGACGAATGGGCAGTGTTCCGGGCGACCGCGGCGACCTCCGACATGAGCCGGCTCTTCGAGCGCTCTCCCAGCGTGCGGGCGCTCTGGTCGCAGGTTGCGAGCAAGGCGCAGGCGACGGCACTCCTGTTCGATACCGAAGACCTCGAGGGGTGGGAACTGCTGCACCCGGGCTCCGGCCGCGTTACCCGACCTGACGAGGAACCCTATGAGCTCGAGGATCGGCTGCACTTGAACATCGACGGCTACTTTGCGGAGGCGCTTCAAGAGGCGGGAGTTCAGCCCTCCCACACCCTCCTGACGGGACCGCCTGGCGGCAGCCGCTGATCCACAACAGTCTGAGGTGCCATGAAAACCACCACCTTCTTCATCACTGCTTGGCTCATCGCCCTGTCCGCTTGCGGAGCGGCTCTTGCAGCATCACCGGGTCGAGTGACGTTCGACGGGAAATGCCTCGGAGGTCTTCACGATCAACCCGGACAGATCTTTACCGTGTTCGTTTTCTGCGATCCTCCCCTGGGAACGAACATCGGGGTCATCCTCAAAGACCTCAGTGGCGAGTTCGACAGCAAGAAATGGTGGCCCACGAACAGGTTCTGGCAGGACCACGCCTGGGCGGCCGACGTAACGAGCTTTGCCTGGGACCCGTCGGGTCCGGGCTTGTTCGTCGGGACGAGCTCAACCTACGGGACGGGCGCGGTCTACCGGCTCGACCTTTCGAAAAGGACGTACGAGCCCGTGTTCCGGATCGACGACCTGGATCAGTCCCTGGTGGCAAGGGAGCGATCCGCGCTCAAGGCCGAGAGCCACGACGCCATCGTCGAATCGGTAGACACCGCGAAGCGTACCGTCACGCTCGCCATCCGGATGTGGTACGGCGATGGCCAAACCAAGGTCATCGGTCGAAAGGTGCTCCCGCTCGGCCGCGGTCCTCGTTCGGGAGGCGGACGTTGATCACCGGCGGCTACTACGACGTATACGTGTTAAGCCGGGACCGCTCGGGACGCCCACGCAGAAACGGCAGGCGTTCAGGCCGGACACTTAGGCGGCGATCAACTCGCGCTCCGCAGGACTGAAGGGTGAGGGGCCGCGAAGCAGCTGCTGCTGAATGCGAAGCAGCGGGCGGGCGAGCTCCATGTCGAGGCGATAGACGTCGAGCATGCTCGCCCCCGCGGGCAGGCTGCGAAGCCGTGGCATGCCTGCTCCTCGGATCGTCGGTGGTCGAAGGCGCCCAGTCTATCGCTCGATGCGCCGGCGCGGGCCCTGCAGTTGCCGGAACCGGACCGGCAGCAGGCGTCGGTCACCTCAAGCCTCCTCCTTGCTCGTATAGAGGACTCCCCAGTCCGGCTTCGGCCAGCGATCGCCGATGAAGACCAGCAGCTCGTCGCCGTCCCCGAGGTGCAGCGCTTCGGCGCCCCCGTAGCCCGTCGCGACGATCACGGTCTGCGCGGGGAAGAACAGCCGGATCGCCTGCGGTTCATTGGTCGGCGCCAGCAACTCGAAGCCCTGGAGCGCCTGGCCGATGCACGCCGACCAGGGGGGCACGTGGCCCACACTCAGCGCGCCCCTTCCGCGGCCGCGCAGCAGGGCCGTCAGCGAGAAGTGCGACTCGAAATCGCGGAAGAGCGATTGCCACCCGACGTTCTCGTTCCAGGTCAGCTCGAACGCCTGGCCCTCGAACTCCAGGGCCACCGACTGGCAGCCGCCGGTCTCGTTGGGCGACCAGGGATCGAACGCGGGCAGGTCGCCCGCGAGCACGCCGTAGTAGGCCGCCGTCAGGCGTCGGCCCAGCACACCGCGGAGCGAGTCGAGGATCTCCCGGTCGAGCAGCTCGCGGAAGCGCATCGGCGCAGCGTGCGTCACGGCTCGGGGACCGGAGGCCGCCGCGGCCTTCCGTTCGCCGAGGTTGCCGGCGAGGATGGTGGCCCACCACGCAGCCAGCGTGGTCGTCAGCCACAGGACCCCATAAGCCCACAGGGGCCAGTCCGGCCAGCCGGTTTCCCGATCGACCAGTGCCAAGCCGAGCACGGCGAAGAGCGGGATGAAGGCCGGAAACATCATCACCGGAACCTGGCCGATCGCACCGCCCTGCCTCTTGTACGCGGTGACGAGGTTGCCGAGCAGGAAGGCCGCGGCCAGCGCCATGATGAGGATCCACAACAACAGTCCCGTGGTCATGGCCGGACCTCGGTTCGGGATCGCCGGCGCGACCGCAAGCCTCAGCGGTCTTGCGCCTGCTGCACGGTGATCTCCTTTGTTCTTACCAGACCGCGCTGCACCGACTCGATCCGCAATACGCCCGACGCGAGGTGATCGCGCACTTCCTCCGGGCTCGAAGGCGGCAGGCGCCCCGCCTGCGCGTAGGCGTTCCAGCAGCCGGTGCAGAGCCCGTACACGCCGAAGGCGCCACCGTCGGACAGCATGGGCCGGTCGCAGAATTGGCAGAGCTGCCAGCAGTGGCCCGCCTGCTCGAGGTATTTCTCCCGCGCGCCCGCGATGATGATTCCGGCGCGTCGCTCATGGCAGGTCGGGTCGAGGCAGACGGCGCACCCGATGTTGCCCATCCCGCACACCAGGCACTCCGGAAACCAGCCGTTCTCTCCCGGGTTGCTCACAGCGCGCTCGCCACGACGCGTTCAGGGACCGCCGGTCGGAAAGCGCTCGACGAAGGCGCTGCAGAGCGCCGCGACCCGCCAATAGCCCGCTTCGTCTTCGTCGTCGCCGGCGATGCGGGATGCTTCCGCTAGAACCTCGTCCATGGCCGACTTCATGGGATCGATCGCGGCCTCCGCGTGCTCCCGCTGGCTGAAGAACCGCGTGTGGACCATCCAGCCGTAGACGCCGCACGTGATGCTCCACGGCGCGGTCACGCCGCCTTCCTCCAGCGTGATCCGTGCCCCGCGCTCGTGCTCCTCGTCGCGCACGATGCGGCCGCACTCCGATCCCGTCTCTCCGATCGACTGGCCATCATCGAAAGGCTGCCAATTCGTCATCCGCCGTCTCGCTGGGTGAAGATGATTTTAGACTGTCGACGATCTCGCGGGCGACCCGTGCCGTCGCCTCTTCCAGGGTCGGGTCGAAGAGGAAACCGTCCCGGGCTCCCCATTCGGAGAGCGGGTACGACGTGCTTTACCCTTCCCGTGGGCGACCTCGTGGAACTCGTCGCACACGACCCGCGGCGGCTGCGGCCAGGAGGCGCTGCGCAGCACCGGCGGCGACGGCCTGTTCTACTGCTTGCGGAGAAGTAACGGCGCACGGGCTAGCGGCGTCCTCAGGCGCCACCGCCGTCCGATGATCGTGGTGGGCTACGTCATCAAGGGCAAGTGGCGCTACCTGGAGCACGACTGGGTCGCGACCGAGGGCAGCTTCGTCCGCCGGGCGAGATCCTTATCCTCGTCGTGCCCGACGACTGCCCGGAGATGATCACGTTCTTCAACATCTCGGGCGCGATGATCTCCTCCTTCAGGCGACGGGAAACGGCGAGGCGGCCGCGGCGGCCTCGCCGTCGAACGCCTGCTTGAGGCGGATGATGTCGATCGTGATGTCGGCGATGAAGCGCTGGTACATGAAGAGCAGCCCCGTGAGCCCGGCGATCTCGTGCGGGGCACATGTATCGACGAGCATGCTCCGGTCGATCCCGGCAGGCCCGGGCAGGTTGCGCACCCACTGACGCGCCCTGACGATCAGATCGCGGGCCCGCATGTCGTACTCCGGTGTGCGCGCGACCGGTGCGATCGCCTCGTCCAAGGCGATCGACAAGTAATCGGGCCACTGGGCAAGCGTGCGGTAATCGCTCGACGGGCCGTGGTGGAAGTGGATCGCCTTGATCCGCTCGAACAGAGCGTGCACAGTCGGATCCGCGGTATCGGGGTCGACGAGGTGGAGCGGCTTCACGCCGGGCGGCAGCCCGTACGGAATCGGCGCGGCTTCCTCGGTCGAAAGCGGATGCCCGGTGGGATGCCGACCCTGGATTGCCTCGGACCAGGCCGTGATCAACAACAGATACTTTGGATTGCCATAGTTGTAGGCGTCGATAGCGAGCAGCAGTTCTCGGAGCTGCTCCTGGCTCCAGCCTAGCTGGTTGAGCCTGCCACGGGGATCCGGCGGACGCGGGCCGGCGAGCACGGCATTGCCGCGGATCGCGTCTGCGCCGCGCTCGGCGTAGCGCGTCGTGAAATGGCCGCGCGCGGTTTTCCAGGCGCGCGGCAGGTACGCGGGGAACGTGGCGAGCACGCGGCAGGCGAATGCAACCCAAGGCGCGCGCAACGTTGCCTGGATGTCGTCGTAGACCGCCTTGAGTTCACCCGTGGCGTCCGGATGGTCCACCTGCGGAAATTTGTGCATGCTGGTCATACCTCCTCTGCTTCACGACGTGCTCCGCTACGGTACTGCCCGGCAACGATTGGACCGGGACGCAGATTCTCCCAGTTCGCCCGGGCGCTGCTTCATGTACGCCATGGGCCAAAACAGGTAGCGCAGTCGCCTGCAGTCAGCCCGCAAAACGCGCTGGCACCGCGCCGTGGATCCGGACTCGTCCCGCGAGTCAGGCGCGCCAGCATCTAAATCCCCCTCGCCGAATAAGGCTCTCCGGGCAGCTCGCATCACGCGCTCTCCGGATCGCAAAGCGCGCGCGAGGACTCGGCCGATCAGAGTCGGCGATGTCGGTTCGAGGCGAGTGACGGCCCGCCCAGTCCCGGATGCTCGCGCCGCGTCGGTCGCGGCCCGACGGTCGCCGCCTCGCAGTAGGGCCATTCCCCGGATTCCACTCGGGCGAGAACGAACGTCCGCAGTGCCTCGGCGACCGCGCGGACGGCGACGGCGTGCTCACGCGCCCGGTTGATATGGAGCGCCTAGGTGAGCGACAGACCTTTGATGGGGACCGCCGTGAGCGGACCGGAGCCATCGAGCTGGCCGTGCAAGGCGCTAGCAGCCTGATGCAAAAGCTACGGAAATGACGTCCTTCGCTTTCGGTGAATCGCCTCGAAGGAGCGCCCGACCGCTGTTGCGGTCTGGATTTGCTGCTGTTGCTGCGGGTTCGTGATG
>Ga0187892_10000458_pt1 | contig 105831 bp, 95 predicted proteins | sample MA1701073metaG_FD_139345 | JGI IMG/M metagenome (GOLD analysis project Ga0187892, IMG submission 139345) | Bio-ooze microbial communities from a basaltic lava cave in the Kipuka Kanohina Cave System on the Island of Hawaii, USA - MA170107-3 metaG ... | reverse complement strand
TCACTCCGACGCAGTTTCACCGCTTCACGCGAGCGTGGGCCGAGCCGGACCATCGACCCCGTTGCAGAACCACTCCTGGCTTGCGAATCAAGCCGCCTGGAAGAGGGCCAGCGGCCGCGCCGGCGCGGCGCGCAGCACGGCTTTGCGCTCCAGTCCCATCCGGAGACAAACGCGCGAACCACGATCGCGCGGCACCGCGATCTCGCACGCGACGCAAAAGGCGAGCCCAGGTCAACGACCGGCCCGGCAAGGGCATTGAAGGAAAGTTGTTCAGTGGCGCGCAGGTAATGAGCGATGGGCTCGATCACCTGGCGGGCGTGAATCAGGCGGCGAGAGTGCCCCCTACTCCCACTCGATCGTCGCGGGCGGCTTGGACGAGATATCGTAGGTGACGCGATTGATGCCGCGTACTTCGTTGATGATGCGGTTTGAAACCTTCGCCAGCAAGGCGTGCGGCAATGGCGCCCAGCCTGCGGTCATGAAGTCGCTGGTCTCTATTGCGCGCAAGGAAACGACATTTTCGTAGGTGCGGCCGTCACCCATTACACCAACTGATTTCACCGGCAAGAAGACCGCGAAGGCTTGTGCTGTCTTTTCGTACCAACCGCCATCGCGCAGCTCCTGGACGAAAATGTCGTCCGCTCGCTGCAGCAGTTCGACATATTCCTTTCTTACTTCCCCGAGCACGCGCACGCCAAGCCCTGGTCCCGGAAATGGATGGCGAAACACCATCTCCCGCGGCAAGCCCAGCGCGAGCCCGAGTTCACGCACTTCGTCCTTGAAAAGTTCGCGCAGCGGTTCGAGCAGTTTGAGGTGCAGGCTTTCCGGCAACCCGCCGACATTGTGATGTGACTTTATGGTGACCGCTTTCTTGGTCTTGCCGCCGGCGGACTCGATCACGTCCGGGTAGATGGTGCCTTGCGCAAGCCACTTTGCGCCCTTGAATTTTTGGGCTTCCTTCTGAAAGATATCCACGAAAAGCTTGCCGATCAGTTTTCGCTTTTGCTCGGGGTCGGCGACTCCCTTGAGGGCGGCAAACATCTCGCCACTCGCATCGACGTGAACTACGTTGACTTGCAGGTTCCGGGCGAACGCCTCCATAACCTGCTTTGCCTCGTTAAGCCGCAGCAGGCCGTGATCCACGAATACGCAGCTGAGCTGCTTGCCGATCGCCCGATGAATCAGCGCCGCGGCAACTGAAGAGTCGACCCCGCCCGACAGGCCGAGAATGACTTCCTCATCGCCGACCTGATTTTTGATTTGCCGAATGGCTTCGGCAACGTAATCCGGCATCCGCCAGTCGCCCTGGCAGCCGCAGATCTCGAGCGCAAACCGCTGCAGCATTTTGCTTCCCTGCGCGGTGTGCGTGACTTCCGGGTGGAACTGCACCCCGTAGTAGCGGCGCGACTCGTCCGCCATCGCGGCAATCGGGCAGGCATCGGTAGAGGCCATCAGCGTGAAGCCGGACGGCATCTCGACGACCTTGTCGCCGTGGCTCATCCAGACCTTGAGCATGCCGTGGCCCTCGGGAGTCCGGAAATCCTCGATTCCGTCCAGCAGCCGGGTGTGGCCGCGCGCCCGCACTTCAGCATAGCCAAATTCGCGCAACTTGCCGGCTTCGACCTTTCCTCCCAGCTGCTGCGCCATGGTTTGCATGCCGTAACAGATGCCAAGAACGGGGACGCCGAGCTCGAACACGGCGGCCGGCGCCTTCAGGGTGGCCTCCTCGTAGGCCGACAGGTGGCTGCCCGAGAGGATCACTCCCCTGGGCGCGAAGTCGCGCACGAAGCTGTCCGGCACATCACAGGGGTGGATTTCGCAGTAGACCTTCGCTTCGCGCACCCGGCGCGCGATCAGCTGCGTGTACTGCGCGCCGAAATCGAGAATAAGGATCTTTTCGTGCAACGCGCTACTCGACCCGGTAGTTCGGGGCCTCCTTGACGATCTGCACATCGTGGACGTGCGATTCGCGCATCCCTGCCGAGCTGATCTCGATGAACTCGGCCCGCGCGTGGGTCTCCTCGATCGTCGCGCAACCGGTGTATCCCATGCTGGCACGCAGGCCGCCCATCAACTGCTGGACCACCCACACCACACTGCCCTTGTAGGGCACCCGCCCCTCTACGCCCTCGGGCACCAGTTTGTCCAGGTTCATCTCGGGGTCCTGGAAATAGCGATCCGCGGAGCCCTGCTTCATCGCGCCGAGCGAGCCCATGCCCCGGTAAGCCTTGTAGGAGCGCCCCTGGTAGAGCTCGAGATCCCCTGGCGATTCATCGGTACCGGCGAACATCGAGCCCAGCATTACGCACGCGGCGCCGGCCGCAAGCGCCTTGGCCACGTCGCCGGAATACCGCACGCCGCCGTCCGCGATGCACGGCACGCCGCTGCCTTTCAAGGCCTGTGAGACGTTCATGATCGCCGTGATCTGCGGGACGCCGACGCCCGCCACCACCCGCGTGGTGCAGATGGAGCCCGGGCCAAGCCCGACCTTCACCCCGTCGACGCCCACTTTGAGCAGAGACTTGGCGCCTTCCGCCGTGGCGACGTTTCCGCCGACCAACTCCAGCTTCGGGTAATGCTTCTTGACCCACTTGAGGCGGTCAATCACACCCTGCGCATGGCCGGTCGCTGCGTCCACCACGATCAGGTCCACGCCGGCATCGGCCAGGCGCTCGACCCGCTCCTCGGTGCCTCGTCCTACGCCGACTGCCGCCCCGACCCGCAACTTGCCTTGCTGGTCCTTCGCTGCGTCCGGATGCTCGGTCGCCTTGAGAAAGTCCTTCACCGTGATCAGGCCGCGCAGTCGCATGTCCTTATCGACAACGAGAACGCGCTCAAGGCGATGCTTGTGCATCAATTCCTTTGCTTCTCCGAGACTGGAGCCTTCGCGTACGGTAATCAGGCGCGCCTGCGGAGTCATGATGCGGGACACCGGCTGGTCGAGCTTGGTCTCGAAGCGCGTGTCGCGATTAGTGACGATCCCGACGACCTTGCCTGCCTTCACCACCGGGAGGCCCGAAATCTTGCGTTCGCGGGCAAGCGCGATCACCTGGCGCACTTTCATGTCGGGGGAGACGGTGATTGGATCACGCAGCACGCCCGACTCGAAGCGCTTGACCTTCGCGACCTCGTTAGCCTGTTCCTTCGCCGTGAGGTTCTTGTGCACGATGCCGATCCCGCCCTCCTGCGCCATAGCGATCGCAAGGCGCGCCTCGGTCACCGTGTCCATGGCGGCGGACACCAGCGGAATGCTCAATTCGAGGCGGCGGGAGATGCGAGTCTTGAGAGAGACTTCGCGCGGCAGGACGCGCGAGTAGGCGGGAAGGAGGAGGACATCGTCGAAGGTCAGCGCCTTCTGAATCGCCCGCATGATAATCCCAACTCGCAAAGCGGCATTATAAGCGAGTGGGCGTTTGACGGAAACTGCGAAAGCCGATAGCGTTTCCCCTTGTCAACCGCATTACGCTTGGTTCGTTGAACAGGTGCCGACATGCGAAAAGTCTTTCTCGTTCTGCTGGCCAGCTTTGCCGCCGGCGCCGCCCAGGCCCAGATCAAATGCTGGAACGAAGGCGGCAAGCGCGTCTGCGGCGACACGCCGCCCGCCGGCGCGAAAGTCACCACGATTCGCTCGCCCTCCGGACCCGCTGATCCAGCCCCTGCTGCCGCAAAGGCCGATGCCAAGGGTTCCGCCGCGAAAGCTGCCAAACGGGGTCCGCTCACTCCGGCTGAGCAGGAGCAGGAATTCCGCAAGCGCCAGGCTGAAGCGCGCAAATCTGCCGAAAAACAGGCGGAAGAGGATAAGCTCGCCGAGGCGAAGCGAGATAACTGCGCGCGCGCGCAGGAGGCGCTGCGCTCCTACGATAGCGGCCGCGTGGCACGGACCGACTCCAAAGGCGAGCGTTTTTTCCTCAGCGAAGCCGAAGTCGCCCAAGAGACCGCGAAGGCCCGCCAGATCGCTAAGGATTCCTGCAACTAACCCCGGCGCGTTTTTCGAGTACGCGATCGCCTTGCGTCCTTAGGGTCTACCACGAGCGGCCTGAGCACCTCGACGCGGTCGCCGTCATGCAGCTTGTGATCCACTGGAATTCGCCTTCCTGCCAGCCCGAGCTGGCAACCGGCCGTGCCCAAGGCGTGCCCCGCACGTAACCCGCTAGCTGTCACTGCTTCGCCCGCGGTCGTGCCGGGCTGCAGTTCCAGTCTGACGATATCCTGTGCCTGTGCGAGCGCATAGACAATCTCGACGCGGATATTAGGCATCAGCGCTTTTACCGGCGCGGAGCGCAAACGCTTGCATCGTGCTGTCGGCAATGCGGCTGAATACCGGTTCCAGCAACGCCGCGATGATGCGACTCGAGAACTCGTAGCTGAGATTGAATTCCACTCTTACCGCCCGGGGCTGCAGCGGGGTGAAGCGCCAGGCTGCGGAGAAGCGGCGGAACGGCCCTTCCAGAAGATTCATGTCGATCGAGCGGCCTGGAACAGTCGAATTTTCGGTCGTAATCGAATGCCTAATGCCTTTCGTCGCCAGGGTCAAGGTCGCCACGGTCCGGCCCGGGGCACGCTCGCGAACTTGCGCCGCTGCACACCACGGCAGGAAGCTCGGGTAAGAATCGATGTCTTCGACCAGCGCATAGAAGGCCTCGGCGCTGCATTCGACGATCGCCGAACGGGCGATGCGCTTCATGGGAAAATCGGCCTGCCATGTCGATCGTCGAAAACCGCAAGGCCTTTCACGATTACTTCGTCGAGGAACGCTATGAGGCCGGCCTGGTGCTCGAAGGCTGGGAGGTCAAGGCGGTGCGGGCTGGCCGTGCCCAGATCAGCGACGGCTACGTGATCGTCGACGAGGGTGCCCTTTGGCTGATCGGTGCGCACATCAGCCCGCTGGGCAGCGCTTCTACGCACGTCAAGCCCGACCCCACCCGCACCCGAAAGCTGCTGCTGAGCGCCGAGGAAATCCGGCGCCTGACCGGCAAAGTCGAGCAGCGTGGCTATACGCTGATTCCGCTCGATCTGCATTTCGCCAAGGGCCGCATCAAGCTCCAGATCGCGCTTGCCAAAGGCAAGCTCAAGCACGATAAGCGGGCGTCCGAACGCGAGAAGGAGTGGCAGCGGGAGAAGACTCGCTTGCTGCGTCACCGCTAGGCGCGGGCGCATCGGCGCCCAGCGCGAGCCAGGTGGAAACGACGGTATCCGGATTGAGCGACAGGCTGTCGATGCCTTGCTCCATCAGCCAGCGCGCGAAATCCGGGTGGTCTGATGGTCCCTGGCCGCATATCCCCACGTACTTGCCCTGCTTCCGGCAGGCACGGATCGCCATCTCGAGCATGAATTTGACCGCGCCGTCCCGCTCGTCGAAGGCATCCGCAACGAGCGCCGAGTCCCGGTCCAGGCCGAGGGTCAACTGCGTCAGGTCATTGGATCCGATCGAGAAACCGTCGAAGAACTCGAGGAACTCTTCCGCCAGCACCGCATTGGAGGGTAGCTCGCACATCATGATCAGCTTCAGTCCCGCTTCGCCTCGCTTCAACCCGTTTTCGGCGAGTAACCGCATCACGTTTTCCGCCTCCTGGAGCGTGCGGACAAAGGGCACCATGATCTCGACATTGGCAAGGCCGAGCTCGTCGCGCACCTTGCGCAATGCGGCGCACTCAAGTTCGAAGCAGTCGCGGAAATCCGCCGCCAGGTAACGCGAGGCGCCGCGAAAACCCAGCATCGGGTTCTCCTCCTCGGGCTCGTAGCGGGCGCCACCGATCAGCTTGCGGTATTCGTTCGACTTGAAATCGGACAAGCGCACGATCACCGGCTTGGGCCAGAATGCAGCCGCAATCGTCGCTACGCCTTCGACCATCTTCTCGCGGAAAAAGGTGCGCGGGTCGGCGTAGCCTTTTGCCGCTTTTTCCACCGCCGCCTTGAGATCCTTGGGCAAGTCCGGCCAGTCAATGCAGGCACGGGGGTGGACGCCGATCTCGTTATTGATGACGAATTCCAGGCGCGCCAGCCCGACACCGGCATTCGGCAGCTGGGCGAATCCGAACGCGAGCTCCGGGTTGCCGATATTCATGGAGATTTTGACCGGAATGACCGGAAGTTCGCCGCGCTCTCGGGTGGTGACCTCGAAGGGCACCCTGCCTTCGTAGACGTTGCCGGTGTCGCCCTCTGCGCAGGACACGGTCACGGCATTGACCGCGGCAAGGCTGGACGTGGCATCACCGCAACCGATCACGGCGGGAATGCCAAGCTCCCGGGCAATGATCGCGGCGTGGCAGGTCCGGCCGCCGCGGTTGGTGACGATAGCCGCGGCGAGTTTCATCACGGGCTCCCAATTGGGGTCGGTCATGTCCGTCACCAGCACGTCGCCTTGTTTCACGCTGGACATCTTCGAGGCGTCAGCGACGACACGCACCGGTCCGGCGCCGATTTTCTGGCCGATCGCTCTGCCGCTCGCCAGCAGTTTTCCTTTTCTTTTCAATCGGTAGCGTTCCTCCATGCCGACGCCCGCCGACCCCTCGCGAGAGCGCACGGTCTCCGGCCTCGCCTGCAGCACGTGGAGACCGCCGTCCAATCCGTCCTTGCCCCATTCGATGTCCATCGGGCGGCCGTAGTGTTTTTCAATCAGGCAAGCAGTCCGCGCGAGTTCAAGTACGTCTTCGTCCGAAAGTGAGAACCGGTCGCGCTCGGCCGCCGGCACCTCCTCAGTACGCACGGAGTTTCCCGCCGATAGCTGATCGGAAAAGGTCATCTTCTGCTGCTTCGACCCGAGGCGCCGGCGCAGGACCGCTGGCTTGCCTGCCGCCAGCATCGGTTTGTGTACATAGAATTCGTCCGGATTCACGGCGCCCTGCACGACCAGTTCGCCCAGTCCCCAGGACGAGGTGATGAACACGACGTCGCGAAATCCAGACTCGGTATCGAGCGTAAACATCACCCCGCTGGCGCCCTGGTCGCTGCGCACCATGCGCTGCACTGCTGCCGAAATCGCAACTGCGCCGTGCTCGAAACCGTGGTGCGCCCGATACGAGATTGCCCGGTCGTTGTAAAGCGAGGCATAGACACGGCGGATCGCCGCCACCACCTCGTCTGCCCCATGAATATTGAGAAAGGTCTCTTGCTGGCCCGCAAACGACGCGTCCGGTAGATCTTCTGCCGTTGCCGAGGATCGAACGGCGAACGTGACATTACTAGAGGTTATCTTTGTAAGAGCTTGATAATAATATCTTACCTCTCGGTCAACATCCTCCGGAAAAGGGGCTGCTTCGATCCAGCTGCGAATTTCGGCGCCGCAGTTTGCGAGGGCCCGGACGTTTTTCAGTTCGAGCGTCTTGATGCGCTCGGCGATGCGCCGATCAAGTCCATCCACCGCCAGGAACGCTTGAAACGCCTCAGCGGTAGTGGCGAACCCGCCAGGGACCCGCACCCCCGCCGCAGACAGTCCGCCGATCATTTCGCCCAAGGAGGCATTCTTGCCGCCTACCCGGGCCAAATCGGTCATGCGGAGATCTTTGAGCCACGCGACGTACATTTCCTTGGTATTTTATCCGCCATGCCGCATCGCCGCACCGTGTTCTTCGTCTCGGACGGCACCGGCATTACCGCACAGATGCTGGGGCACAGCCTGCTTACCCAGTTCGAAGGCGTAGAGTTCAACCAGATCACGCTGCCCTTCATCGACAGCGTGGACAAGGCGCAGGAGTGTCTCGAGCGCATCGAACGTGAAGCGCTGCGCGCCGACGGCCAGCCGGTCGTGTTCTCGACCCTGGTGAACGCCAATGTGCGCGAAGTGGTACGGCAGGCGAATGCGGTGTTCGTGGATTTTTTCGAAGCGTTCATTGGGCCGCTGGAGTCTGGTCTGGGGGTGAAATCCAGCCACACCATCGGCCGCTCGCATAGTGCGATGGACAGGCAGGAGTACAAGCAGCGGATCGAAGCGATCAATTTCTCGATGGCGCACGACGACGGCGCGTCGCACCGGGAACTGGGCGAGGCCGATGTGATCCTGATCGGCGTGTCGCGCAGTGGCAAGACGCCGACCAGCCTTTACCTGGCGCTGCAGTTCGGCGTCAAGGCTGCCAACTATCCCCTGATCCCCGAGGATTTTGCGCGGATGGAATTGCCCGAGGCATTGCGCCTGTTCAAAAGCAAGTTGTATGGGCTGACCATCGCCGCCGAGCGGCTGCACGAAATCCGCCGCGAACGCCGCCCGGGCAGCCAGTACGCCGACCCGGCCAATTGCCGCCACGAAATCGAGCAGGCCGAAGTGCTGATGCGGCGCGAAGGCATCCGCTGGATCAATTCGACGGCCAAATCAATCGAAGAGATTGCCACTACGATCCTGCGCGAGCTCAGGATCGAGCGTCACGTGTACTAAACGCATAAAAACAAATCGCGGCAGCGGCCGCAACGTTGAGAGATTGCGCGCCTCCCGGCATCGGAATCGTGATCTTCAGGGTCGCGCATTCGGCCAGCGCATGGCTCACACCCTGCCCTTCGGCACCCAGCAACCAGCCGATTCGACCAGAAAGATCGGCCCCGGCGAGCGCAATCCCGCCTTGCGGTACCGTGCAGGCTATCTTGCCTCCAAAGTTCGCGATGGCTGCAGCAAGATCGCCGGCGTCATGGATATTCATTACAAAATGAGCTCCCATTCCCGCACGCAGCACTTTCGGAGACCAGGCGTCGGCGCAGCCGCGGCCGAGCACGGCGTGGCGGATACCAAACGCACAGGCGCTGCGTAGGATCGCTCCCACATTGCCACTTTCCTGGACGCCATCGAGAAACACACAGGAGGCGGCAGCCCTTAATTCCTCCTGCACGCATGGCAGGGCGATTTCGGCGGCAATGCCCGCAGGCGTTTCGGTATTTGCAATCAGGTGAAACACGGAATCCGCAAGCATCACCGGATTCTTTCCCGATCTCATGGCCAGGGCGGTGAATTCCCTCTGCCGGGACCCCGAACTACTGAGAATCAGGGTCTTGATCGTGACCCCGGCATCGATGCATGCGGCAACCAGGTGAGCGCCCTCGACCAGCACGCTCATCTCCCGGCGGCGCAAGCTGCCGTCGCGCGTGAGGCGCCGCCAGCGGCGCACGCGTGGGTTTTCGCCGGAGGATATCGAAGTCATTCCGGATGCAGAAGGCGGCGCACCGGCGCGAAGCTGCGGCGGTGGATTTCGCTCGGGCCGTAGCGGCTTAATAGGACGAGGTGCTCCGGGGTCGGATAACCCTTGTGACGGTCGAACCGATATTGCGGGTAGCTCCCATGCAAGCGCTGCATTTCTGCGTCCCGGGCCGTTTTGGCGAGAATGGAGGCAGCCGAGATGACCGCGTGACGGCGATCGCCTTGCACGATGGCTCGCGCCCGGCAAGGCAACTGCGGGCAGCGGTTGCCATCGATCCAGGCCTCGTCAGGCAGGATGCCGAGGCCAGTCACCGCGCGTTGCATAGCGAGCAATGTCGCTTGCAGAATGTTCAGGCGATCAATTTCTTCGACGCTGGCGTGAGCGACGGCGCAGGCATGCGCTCGCTCGCGTATTTTTTTCGCCAGTAATTCTCTGGTTTTTTCGGTTAGCAGCTTTGAATCTCTCAAGCCGTCGATCGACCTGCGCGGATCCAGTATGACGGCGGCTGCGTACACCGGCCCGGCGAGCGGGCCGCGTCCCGCCTCATCAACGCCGCAAACGCAGCTCGCGCTTTTTGCGATGTCCTGTTGCCTAGCGGCGAGCCGCATCAATGACCCCAAGCACTGCCGTGGCGGCTTTCTGCGCGGTGTTTTGCCGCAACACGGTGTGAATCTCGCGGAATCGCTCGACTTGCCTGCGCTGCGCGCCTGCATCGTGCAGCAGCTCCAGCAGCGCATTGGCAAGCGCCCCGGGCGTGGCTTTTCCCTGCACAAACTCAGGCACCAGCCGCTCTCCGGCGAGGATGTTCGGCAGCCCAATGTACGGCAGATACAGCATTCGGCGCATGAGCGCCCAGGTGACGGGCGACTGCCGGTAGGCAATCACCATCGGAGTCTTCAACAGCGCGGCTTCGAGGGTCGCCGTGCCGCTCGCCACCAGCGCCACGTCTGCAGCTGCCAGCGCCTCATGCGAATGCCCGAACAGCAGGGTGACCGGCAGATTGGTCGCCTGGTGCCGCCGCAAAACCGTTTCGAACATCTCGCGAGTGGCCCGCGATGCGGTAGGTACCACAAAGTGTGCATCTGGCAGATCCTGCAACAATCGCCGGGCGGTGAGCATGAACACTTCGGCCATGTAGTGCATCTCCGAGCGCCGGCTGCCGGGGAGCAGCGCCACGACGACTCGCCCGGAAGGCACGCGCAGCTCGGTTCGTGCTTGCGCCTTGTCAGTATCCATCGGGATCACATCGGCGAGAGGATGACCGACATAAGTCACCGGCAGTCCGGCCTTCTCGTACAACGCGGGCTCAAACGGAAAGATTGCCAGCAGATGGGTCACCGAACGCGCTATCCGGCGCAGCCGCCAGCCGCGCCAAGCCCAGATCGAGGGACTGACGTACTGGATTGCCGGAATCCCGGCGTCCTTCAGCTTGCGTTCCAGGTCGAGATTGAAATCCGAGGAATCAACGCCGATGAAAGCGGCCGGTCGCTCCTTCAGCAGGCGCGCAGCAAGCCTGCGCCGAATCGCCATAATTTCACGGTAATGCCGGAACACTTCCGCATAGCCGCGCACCCCGAATCGGTCAATCGGCACCTGGGAGTCGAAGCCCTGCGCGATCATTTTCGGCCCGCCAATACCGGCAAAGCGCATTCCCGGCCGCTGTTCCTTGAGCGCCGCAATCAGGTGGGCCGCCAGCAAGTCGCCCGAGGCTTCGGCTGCGACCATGCCGACCCGGACAATGGGGTCCGGCAGCACTAGCGGATCAAGCCGCGCGTCGAAGAATTCACGAAGTCGAGGATCATCTTCACCTCGGCGCAATTCCCGGCCTGCGCCTCGAGTTCGCGCCGCACCTCCTCCAGCCCCATTCCGCTGCGATAGAGCGTCTTGTAGGCGCGTTTGAGCGCATCGATGGTCGCTGCCGGCACCCCGCGCCGGCGCAATCCCACGCTGTTAATGCCGTAGGGCTGGGCCATGTTGCCCGCCGCTCTGACGAACGGTGGAAGATCGCGGTCAAGGTAGGTGCCCATGCCGGTAAAGCTGTGAGTCCCGATCCGGACAAACTGATGCACCAGCGTGGTCGCACCTAGGACCGCCCAATCGCCTACTTGCACGTGTCCTGCGAGTTCGCAGGCGTTGGCAAAAATGCTGTTGCTGCCGATCTGGCAATCATGCGCGAAATGCACGTAGGCCATGATCCAATTGTCGTTGCCCAAGCGGGTGACACGAGCATCGCCAAACGTGCCGCGATTGATGGTCACATACTCGCGGATCCTATTGCGGTCGCCGATTTCTACCGCGGTGTCCTCTCCAGCGTATTTCTTGTCCTGCGGCGGACCGCCGAGGGAGGCGAACTGGGAAACACGATTGTCGCGGCCGAGGCGCGTACGCCCCTCAATGACCACGTGAGGACCAATCACGGTACCCGCGCCGATTTCGACCTGCGCGCCTATCAGGGAGTAGGCGCCGACCGCGATATCGGAAGCGAGCCGGGCACCGGGCTCGATGATGGCGGTGGGATGGATCATTGCCCTTCTGTATCAGCCGGGCGCACGGTGCAGAGGATGTCCGCCTCGGCGACGAGCGTTTCGCCGACTTGCGCTGTGCAGGCGAACTTCCAGATACCGCGCTTGGAGCCTTGGATCAAGACTTCGATGAGCAACTGATCGCCGGGTTCGACCGGTTTCTTGAAGCGCGCGTTGTCGATGCCCGCGTAGTAATAGACCGACTTGTCGTCCGGACGCGTGCCCTGCGTGCGAAACACGAGAATGCCGGCGGCCTGCGCCATTGCTTCGAGGATCAGCACTCCGGGCATCACCGGGCGACGGGGGAAATGGCCCGGGAAATAAGGTTCGTTCGCGGAAACGTTCTTCAGCGCGAGAATGCGCTTGCCCGGCTCGCACTCAAGCACCCGGTCGATCATCAGGATCGGATACCGCTGCGGCAGGTGCTCGAGCACCTGATGGATGTCCATCTCAGCCATCTCCCCCCTCCTTGCCCCGGATGCGCCTCTCCAGCGCCCGTACGCGTTCCATCAGTTCCGCCAGCTGCCGCACCACGGCGGTGTTGCGTGTCCATGACTCATGTTCGTCTGCCGGAAACATCCCGGTGTAAGTGCCTGGCTTGCGTATCGGTCGCGAAATCACGGTATCGGCGGACACCGTCACATGATCACAGATTGCAAGATGTCCGAGAATCAGCGCGCCCGCGCCGATGCTGCAGTGGCTGCCGATCTGGGCGCTGCCAGCGACCGCCACGCAACCTGCCATCGCGGTATGGGCTCCCACCTTGCAGTTGTGGCCGATTTGAATCTGATTGTCGAGCTTGACGCCATCCCCGATCATCGTGTCGTCCATGGTGCCGCGATCGATGGTGGTATTGGCACCGATCTCGACATCATCGCCGATAGTGACAGCGCCGATCTGCGGAATCTTGACCCAGCGACCGGAATCGAGGGCTATGCCGAACCCGTCAGCACCGATCACGACCCCCGAATGAATGATCGCCCGCGCGCCAATCCGGCAGCCCGGGTACACCACGACACCTGGGTAAAGGCAGCTATCGTCGCCAATCGCGACGCCTTCGCCAACCACACAGCCGGGGCCAATCGAGACGCGTTGGCCGAGTTTGACGCCAGGCGCAAGTTTGGCGTCCGCATGAACGCCCACCGCCTGCCGGGTGGGTGGATTGAACAGCTGGGAAACGCGCGCGAAATAGGCGTAAGGATTGTCGCAGACGATGCGCGGCAGCTTGGTGAGAGCTTCCTCTTCTGCTCCGACAATCACTGCGGAAGCCGCGGTAGCGGCAAGACGGTCGCGAAATTTCGGATTGCCGAGGAACGCGATCTGGCCGGGTCCGGCCTGCTCGAGCGAACCGACTTGCCTGATCAGTATACCGGCATCGCCAGCGACGCGACCGCCGAGCTGCGTCGCGATCTGCGCGAGCGTAAGCTGCCTCGACATGTCATTTGGCGGCGGGTTTTGCTTCCAGCGCCTTGATCACCTTGTCGGTGATGTCGATGCGCGGGTTTGCGTAGGCAGCTTCCTGGAAAATGATGTCGTACTTCTCAGCTTCCGCGATCTGCCGGATGATGCGATTTGCTTGCTCGATCAGCTGTGACAATTCCTCGTTGCGGCGCTGATTGACATCTTCCTGATACTCGCGCTGCTTGCGCTGGAATTCGCGGCTCAGTTCGTTGAATTCGCGTTCCTTGGTGCGCCGCTGCGACTCAGACATCGTCACGCCGTCCTTGTCCAACTCATCCTGCATGCGCTTGAGTTGGTCAGCGGTCTTTCTTCCGTCCGCCTCGCGTTTGGCGAATTCCGCTTCGAGCTTCTTCTGCGCACGCAGTGCCGGTCCGGAATCGCGCACGATGCGCTCGATCTGGACCACGCCGATCTTGCTCTGCGCAAGGGCAGCGCCGGCCGGCACAACCAGCCACAGCGCGAAGGCTGCGGTAACGAACAGTTTGCGGTGCATAGAGCGCGACGAATTCTCGGCGGGACCCTAAAAAGCAGAGCCAAAAGTGAATTGTAACCTCTCTACCCGATCAAAGCCTTTCTTGTTGTTCAGCGGCTGGGCGAAGGAGAGCCGCAGCGGTCCGAACGGCGAGCTCCAGGCCAGGCCGATGCCGGCGGAGTAGCGCAGTTCGCCGAGCGCAATCTTTTCGCTCGCCCCGTAGACCTGGCCGGCATCGACGAAAGCCGTCAGGCGCAAAGATTTGTCGTTCTGCGCGCCGGGCATCGGGAACAGCACTTCGGCGCTGCCGGAAATCTTGCGCGTGCCCCCAAGCACGTTGGTTTCCGTATCCTGGGGACCGAGGGAGAAACTCTTGTAGCCGCGCACCGAGTTCGGTCCGCCAGCGTAGAAGTTCTTGAAAAACGGCACCGTTTTGCCACCCAAACCGTGGACGTAGCCAAGGTCACCGGTCAGGGCAAGGGTCACGGTCCTGCTCACCGGATAGAACCATTGCTGATTAAAATTCGCGCGATAAAATTGCAATCCGCCCGCGGCGACTTCAACGCTGGCCCGGGTCAGCGAGCCACGCGACGTTAGAATCGCGCTGTCGCGTGTGTCCCGGCCCCAGCCAATCGAGCCGGTTCCGTAACTGTAGCTCGATCCGAACAAGCTGGCGAAGTTCCGGTAGCTCAGCGGGCTGGTGTCGTTCAGGCTGAGCTTCACGCTTTCCGCGTACAGGTTGAAATTGATCCCGTCCGTCTCGCTGAGCGGATAACCGAACCTGACGCCACCGCCGATCGTGTCAGTCTGATACGCGCCGACGGCGAGGCTCGAGGCGTTCACCCGGCGCGAATACACGTCGAACCCCCGGCTCACCCCGTCAACCGTGAAATACGGATTGGTATACGACAGCGCATACGCGCGGTTCACCTTGCCGCTGTTCACCTGAACGGAAATGAATTTTCCGCTGCCGAATACGTTTGCCTGCGATACTGATCCGGTCAACGTCACTTTGTCCACGGAAGAGAAGCCGGCGCCGATCAGCAGCGCTCCCGTGGGTTTTTCTTCGACGGTAAAATTGACATCGATCTGATCGGCGCTTTCGGCGACCGGCGCGGTTTCAACGTTCACGTCCTTAAAGAACTCCGTCCGGTCGATCCGCGTTTTCGACAACTGGATCTTCGATGCGTCATAGTAGGCGCCCTCCAGCTGCCGCATTTCGCGCCTAATTACTTCATCCCGTGTCCTGGTATTGCCTGCCACATTAATGCGGCGCACGTATACACGGCGGCCCGGATCGATCAGGATGGTCAGCGCGACCGTGCGTGCGACCCGGTCAAACTGCGGAACCGCGCTGGCATTGGCAAACGCGTAGCCTTCGTCGCCGAGGCGGTCGGTAATGCCTTTGGTCGTTTCGGTAAGCCGTTGCCGCGAAAAGACTTCGCCCGCCTTGATGCGCAGCTGTTTCTCCAGCACCTCTCGCGGCAACAGCATTTGCCCATCGAGTTTGACGTCTGAAACAGTATACTTTTCCCCTTCCACCACGTTTACCGTGATGTAGATGTCGCGCTTGTCAGGCGTGATCGATACCTGCGTCGATTCGATATTGAAATCGACGTAACCGCGATCAAGATAAAATGACTTGAGCGACTCGAGATCCGCAGCCAGCTTCGGCTTGGAATACTGATCGTGCTTCGTATACCAGGTCAGCCATCCAGGCGTGCGAAGCACGAACTGCTCGAGCAACTGCTTTTCGGTGAATACCTGGCTGCCAACGATATTGATCGCGCGGATTTTGGCGACCTCGCCTTCGGTGACCGAAACGCTGATGCCGACGCGATTGCGCTCCAGCGGCGTCACCGTCGTCTGTACTTCCGCGGCATAGCGGCCGCGCGAAAGGTATTGACGCTTGAGTTCCTGTTCTGCGCCGTCCAGGATGGCGCGATCGAACGTGCGTCCCTCCGCCAGACCCGAATCGCGCAGGATGCGCTTGATGGCATCCGGCTGGAATTCCTTGATCCCGAGCAGGTCGATCTGGGCGACCGCCGGGCGTTCCGTTACCAGCACCACCAGCACATCGTTCTCGACCTCCAAGCGCACATCGCGAAAAAAGCCGGTGGCAAACAGAGCGCGCAGGGCCTGCTGCGCCTTTTCCTCGGTCATCGTCTCGCCGACCTTTACCGGCAGGTAACTGAAAACAGTACCGGGCTCGGTTCGCTGCAGGCCTTCGACGCGGATATCCTTGACTACGAAGGAACGGAACGCCTGTCCCAGTGCGCCGCCGGTCAATACGAGCAGCGCACACGCGGCAAGCAAGAGGAAGCGCTTAGGCATCACTATCCCGAGAGCACGCGGTTCAGATCGTTGTAGAGGGCGAATGCCATGATGACAAAAAGCAGCGCAAGGCCGACGCGCTGTCCGAACTCCATGGCCCGTTCGGACACCGGACTCCCCTTGACTATCTCGACCGCATAATACAGCAAGTGTCCGCCGTCCAGCAGCGGAATCGGCAGCAGATTCAGAACGCCAAGGCTGATGCTGATGAGCGCGAGGAACGTGGCAAACGACAACCAGCCCATTTGCGCGGACTGGCCGGCGTAATCGGCGATTGTGACCGGTCCGGAAAGATGTTTCCAGGAGACTTCTCCGAGTAGCATCTTGCCAAGCATCTTGAGGCTGAAGATCGAGATATCCCAGGTCTTGACGACCGCTTTGGCGATGCTATCAAGCGGGCCATGGCTCACACGGATCACGATGCGTTCGGCGTCCTCAGCCGGTATCCGGGGCGCCACCCCAATGCGACCGATCCGCACGCCATTCTCGGTAACCCCGTCCGTCGCCACTTCGATCTCGAGCCGGCTGTCGCCACGCTCCACCACCATCGGCAGTATGGCATCTGGCCGCTCGCGAATTGCCTGCACCAGCCGCTCCCAGGTCGCAATCGGCACGGCGCCTGCCCGAATCACCCGATCTCCGGGCAGCAGGCCCGCCCGGTCTGCAGCGCCGCCAGCAATCACCCTCTCGATCACCGGTTCGAGCTGCGGGCGGTAAAGGCGCAGCCCAATCCTCGCCAGAGTGTCGCTCTCGACCTCTTCCGAAGGGAAGCCTCGCAAATCCAGGACCTGCATCGACAGATCGCCGCGGGTACTGGCGATCTCGAAGCGCAGCGTTTCGCGCTGCAGCGCACCCTGCAGCACCCGCCAACGCAATTCCTGCCAGGTGGCGATTGGCTCGCCTTCGATTGAACGAACGGTGTCGCCGGCGTTGAAACCTGCGAACTGAGCGAGCGTGCCGGCCGCCGGGGCGGCGAGCACCGGGCGCGCTTCCGGCAAGCCGTGCATGTACAGGCCGGCATAGACGGCAATCGCAAAAAGGAAATTGAATAGCGGGCCCGCAATCACGATCAGGAAGCGCCGGCCGACACTCTGGCGATTAAAAGCGCGATGCAGATCCATCGAATCAACCGGCGCTTCGCGTTCGTCAAGCATCTTGACGTAACCGCCGAAGGGAATCGCAGCGATTGTCCACTCGGTCGCGTCGCGGCCCAGGCGCCAGGTGGCGAGCGAACGGCCAAAACCCACTGAAAATCTCAGCACCTTCACATTGCACAAGCGCGCTGCAAGATAATGGCCATATTCATGCACCAGAATGAGGACGCCGAGTGCGACGATGAAGGCAAGTACCTTCTGCAGAATGATCATGCGGCACGACCCATCAACAACGCAACGCTGTCGGCCGCAGCGCGGCGAGCGCTTCGGTCCGCCTCAAGCACGATCTCCAGAGAATCCGCAGCCACCGCCGGAATTCTCGCCAGTACATCCTCAATAACCTGTGGAATAGCGGTATAGCGCAACTTGCCGTCCAGAAACGCGGCCACCGCGATTTCGTTGGCTGCATTGAGCAGCGCGGGCGCCGTGCCGCCGGCGCGCAGGACCGAATATGCCAGTCCGAGGCAGGGAAAGCGCAGTGCATCCGGCCGTTCAAAGGAAAGCTGGCCAATCGTCGCGAGATCGAGCGAGGTGGCGCCGGAATCGATGCGCTCCGGGAAAGCCAGCGCATGCGCGATCGGCACCCGCATATCAGGATTGGAGAGTTGCGCGATGACCGAGCCGTCAACGAATTCAACCAACGAATGAATAATGCTCTGGGAATGGATCAGCACCTCGATGCATTCGGGCACTACATCGAACAGCCAACGGGCCTCGATGACCTCCAGTCCCTTGTTCATCATGGTCGCCGAATCGACCGAGATTTTCCGCCCCATCACCCAGTTGGGATGCGCACAGGCTTCGTCGGGGGTCACGTGAGACAGGCGCTCGATCGGCGCCGAGCGGAACGGTCCTCCCGAAGCCGTGAGCAGGATGCGCCGCACTGCCCGCGTCGACGCTCCGCCCGCCTCCTGCGGCAGGCACTGAAATACGGCGTTGTGCTCGCTATCGATCGGCAACAACGTGGCGCCGCTAAGGCGTACAGCGTGCATGAAAAACGAGCCCGCCATGACCAGCGCTTCTTTGTTGGCGAGCAGCAGGCGCTTGCCGGCGCGCGCGCCCGCCAGCGCAGGCGCCAATCCTGCGGCGCCGACCACCGCGGCCATCAGCACATCGCAATCAGGATCGGCGGCGACTTGCTCCAGCGCGCGTGCGCCAAACAGCAGCTCGGTCTTGCAGCCGGCCGCCGCGTAGCGTTGCCGCAGCCCGGCATCCTCGGTGAGTCCGGACAGCACCGCGTAGCGTGGTGCGTGACGGAGGCAGAGCGCGAGCAGTGCATCCGCCGATCGGTGCGCGGTCAGCGCAAAAACACGAAAGCGATCCGGGTGCCGCGCGATGACGTCGAGCGTGCTTGCGCCGATCGACCCGGTGGCCCCCAGTATAGTTAGCGCCTGTGTCATGTCGTACCTATTGCCTGCAGCAGCAGCAACGCCAGCGGTAGCGTCGCCGCGGCACTATCGATTCGGTCCAGGACGCCGCCATGGCCGGGCAGCAATTTGCCGCTGTCCTTGGCGCCCGCCTGCCGCTTCAGAGCGGACTCGAACAGGTCGCCTACAACGCTCGCGGCACACAGCAGCAATGCCCCTGCGAGATACGGCGCCCAGAGAACGCCCTGAACCCGTGCCTCGAGCACGGGATCGAGCGTCGCACAAATGATAGCGTAGATGAGCACGCCCACGGCGCCCCCGCCCGCGCCTTCCCATGATTTGCCGGGGCTGATGGCGGGTGCAAGCTTGCGCTTGCCAAAAGAACTACCTACGAGGTAGGCGAAGGTGTCGGCGATCCATACCAGTCCCAGCGCCATCAGTAGGTAGCGCGGCGGTAGTGCCGCCATTGCAAGGCCAGCTGGTACCAGCGCCACTATCCCCGCGACGAGCATCCCGGCCCGGGCTTTGGGCGTGATCCCGACGATCAGCCAGAGCGGGACGAGCACAGTCCAGAACACAACCGCTGCCCAGAGCACGGGCACCAGCAGCGCATCGCTGCGCAGCAGCATAAAAAACAGCAGACATAGAGCCGCGTACAGCGCGCTCTTGACCCGCGTGAACCTAGTCAGCCGGGCCCATTCGAACGCGCCCATACCCACAATGACAGCCACTACCGCGGCAAAAACGGCCGGCTCGAGCCACAACAGCGCGGCAAGGAACGCGGCCAGCAGTACCGCGGCGGTCAGTGCGCGAGTTAGGAGCAATCGCTCAGGCGTCTGTGGCAGCGGCTAGCGGGGCGTGGGCGGCTTCGGTCCGCGCGACCTCTTGCAACTGCTCGCTGGTGCGGCCAAAGCGGCGCTCGCGCTTGCGGTACGACGCGAAGGCAGCGTCGAGTGCCGCAGCATCGAAATCGGGCCACAGCAAGTCGGTGAAATGCAGCTCGGTGTAGGCTAGCTGCCAGAGGAGGAAATTGCTGACCCGCTGCTCGCCTCCGGTGCGGATGAACAAGTCAGGCTCCGGTGCATAACTCATCGACAGGTACGGCGCGAGCTGCTGCTCGGTGAGGTCTCCAGCGACCGCTTCCGGCCGCTCGCGCGCGAGGCGTGACAGCGCCTGCAGAATGTCCCAGCGGCCACCGTAATTCGCAGCGACGGTAAGCGTCAGGCCGAGATTTCCGGCGGTGAGCCGCTCGCCTGCCGCGATCAGGGCTTGAATTTTCGGATCGAAGCGGCTCTGGTCGCCAATCAGTTTGAGCCGGATGCCGTTGTGGTGAAGTTTCTGCACTTCGTTCTCCAGCGCGCCGATGAACAGCTGCATCAGCAGCGCTACTTCATCGGCGGGCCGGCGCCAGTTTTCCGAACTGAAGGCAAACAGCGTCAGGTAGCCGACGCCTCGCTCCGCGCAGGCTTTGACCGTGGCACGTACTGCCTCGACCCCCCGCTTATGGCCGGCGAAACGCGGCAGGTGGCGGTGTTTCGCCCATCGCCCGTTGCCATCCATGATGATGGCCACGTGGCGAGGCACCTCGTCATGCGGAGGGATATCCGCAGTGGAACTGGCATGCGCGCCGTAGGCATTCATCCGGTCGGGGTCACACTGCCATCAGTTCGGCTTCCTTCTGCGCAAGCAGCTTGTCGATTTCGGCAACGTGCCGGTCGGTCAGCTTCTGCACTTCGTCGGCCGCACGGCGCTCATCATTTTCCGAAATATCCTTTTTCTTGAGGGCTTCCTTGATCGCGTGGATTGCATCCCGGCGCAAGTTACGAACCGCGATGCGCGCGGATTCAGCCTCCTTGTGCACGACCTTGGCCAGTTCCTTGCGCCGCTCCTCGGTAAGCGCCGGCATCGGAACGCGGATGATGTCGCCCGCACTCGCCGGATTGAGGCCGAGATTGGCATCGCGAATCGCTTTCTCGATCGCCTGCGAGGTTTTTTTCTCAAACGGCGAGACGCCGATGGTGCGGCCATCGATCAGCGTTATCTTCGCGATCTGGTTGATCGGGGTCTGCGTTCCATAGTAGTCCACCGTGACGTGGTCGAGAATGCCGCTATGCGCTCGACCGGTGCGCACCTTCGCGAGGTCGACCTTGAACGCCTCGACGCTCTTGTGCATTTTCGTTTCGGTGGATTTCTTCAGGTCCGCGATCATGGCTGCCTCCCTCCCCGGCTATACATGCACCAGGGTGCCTTCGTCTTCTCCGGCGACCACGCGCCCGAGGGCACCGCTTCGGAATATGCTGAACACGTTCACCGGCAGCCTCTGATCGCGGCACAAGGCCAACGCGGTAGCGTCCATGACCTTGAGGTGGCGCTGAATCGCTTCATCGAAGCTGATCCGGCTATAGCGCTTGGCGTCGGGGTCTTCGTTCGGATCGCTAGTGTACACGCCGTCGACCTTGGTCGCCTTGAGCACGATCTCGGCCCCCATTTCGCTCGCGCGCAGTGCCGCGGCGGTATCGGTAGTGAAGAACGGATTGCCGGTACCGGCCGCGAAGATCACCACCTTGCCCTCTTCCAAGTAGCGGATAGCCTTGCCGCGGATGTAGGGTTCAACGACCTGCTCGATATTGAGCGCGGACTGTACGCGGCTGGCGAGGCCGGCCCTCCTCATCGCATCCTGCAGCGCCAACGCGTTCATCACGGTTGCCAACATGCCCATGTAATCCGCGGTCGCGCGATCCATGCCAGCTGCGCCCGGTGCAACGCCGCGGAATATATTGCCGCCGCCGATCACCACTGCGATTTCGACGCCCGATTTCGCCACCGCCGCGATTTCCGCAACGATCGCTTCGATGGTGGGACGGCTGACCCCGTAGCTGACATCGCCCATCAGCGCCTCTCCTGAGAGCTTGAGCAGGATGCGTTTGTATTTCGGCTTCACGCCGCCTTCTTCTTTTCGATGCCCTCGCTTAACACCAGAAAGCGATAGGCGAGCACCTTGGTTTTCTTCGCCGCAAGCATTTTCTCGATGCTCTGCTTGTCGTCCTTGATGAAAGGCTGGCCGAGCAGCGCCACTTCGCCAAGGAACTTGTTCAGTCCACCTTCGACCATCTTGGCGACGATCTCGGCCGGCTTGCCCGACTCGCTGGCGCGCGCCGCGAGGATCTCACGCTCGCGCTCAACCAATTCGGCCGGGACGTCTGCTTTCGCGAGGTAGGCTGGCCGGGAGAACGAAATATGCATGGCGACGTCGCGGCCGGTATCGTCCGCTCCCTCATACTCGACCAGGACGCCGATGCGGCCACCATGCACGTAGTGCGCGAGCTTTGCCTGCGTCTGCAGGCGCGCGATTCGGCGAATCAGGATGTTCTCGCCGATTTTTTGCACCAGACCCTGGCGCTGGGATTCAACACCGGGCAGCGCCGCCAGGGCTGCAGCATCGGCGGGATCCTCGTTTGCCGCTAGGGTCGCCAGGTTCTGGGCGAAGGCAAGAAAATCCTCGTTCCTGGCGACGAAATCGGTTTCGCAGTTGAGTTCGACCAGCGCACCAAGCTTGGCATCGGGCGACAGATAGGCGCCGATCACGCCCTCGGCGGCAACGCGGCCTGCCGCTTTGCCCGCTTTGGCCCCGCTTTTGATACGCAACAGCTGTTCGGCCTTGTTTAGATCCCCGCCGGCCTCGGCCAGTGCCTTCTTGCATTCCATCATGCCGAGCCCGGTCAGCTCGCGCAGTTCTTTCACCAGGCCCGCAGTAATTTCAGCCATGCTTTCCGCCGATCCTTTCCTGTCTCAGATTGAAAAAAGGGGCCTTGCGAGGCCCCTTTTCGACCATTCGACCCGGCGCGGCTCAGTTCGCGCCTTCTTCGTCGACTTCGACAAACTCGTCGCGCGACGCAACCACCACCTCTTCCACTGCCTGCGAGCGGCCCTCGAGCACCGCGTCCGCCATGCCGCGCGCGTAAAGCCGGATCGCTCGGCTGGAGTCGTCATTACCGGGAATCACGTAGTCGATCTTGTCGGGCGAATGGTTGGTATCGATCACCGCCACTACCGGGATGCCGAGTTTGATGGCCTCGGTCACCGCCCCTTTGTGATAACCGACGTCGATGATGAACAGCGCATCGGGTAGGCTGGGCAGATCCTTAATGCCGCCAAGCGAACGCTGCAGCTTGGTCAGTTCGCGCTGGATGCCGAGCGCCTCTTTCTTCGACAGGCGCTCGAGCGAGCCGTCTTCGACCATCCCCTCCATCTCCTTCAGCCGCTTGATCGATTGCTTGACGGTCTTGAAGTTGGTCAGCATGCCGCCGAGCCAGCGGTGATCGACGTACGGCATCCCGCAGCGCACCGCTTCCTCGTGCAGAATCTCGCGCGCCTGGCGCTTGGTACCGACGAACAGAATGCTGCCCTTGTTGGCCGCCAGCTGGCGCACGAACTTGAGCGCCTCCTGGTACAGCGCCAGGGTCTTCTCGAGATTGATGATGTGAATCTTGTTGCGATGGCCGAAGATGTACGGTGCCATCTTCGGATTCCAATAGCGGGTCTGATGTCCGAAATGGACCCCCGCCTCCAGCATCTGACGCATCGTCACCGACATTTCCACTCCAATGTTTAGGGTTGATTTCTGCCGCGCTGGCGAACCGCGACCCTTTGCAGGGCACCCTAAGCCGCCAGGCGGGGAATTTGTCCACGGCTAATGCCGTTGGACAGCGTTAAATTCTAGCATAATCAAGGCTTTTTCCAGGTCTCGGATGTCAATCGTCGTCAAAACGCGGGAAGAAGTCGAAAAGATGCGGACCGCCGGTCGTCTCGCATCCGAAGTGCTCGATTACATCACTCCCTTGGTCAAGGTCGGGACCACCACCGGCAAGCTGAACGACCTTTGCCACGCCTACATGGTCGGCGTGCAGGGCACGACCCCGGCCCCGCTCGACTACGCGCCACCGGGCTACAAACCGTTCCCCAAGTCGATCTGCACCTCGGTGAATCACCAGGTCTGTCATGGAATACCGGGCGAGCGGCTGCTCAAGCAGGGGGATATCCTCAATATCGACGTGACGGTCATCAAAGATGGCTACCACGGCGATTCGAGCCGCATGTTTCACCTTGGCGAACCCAGCATCCAGGCGCGCCGCCTGGTTGACGTGACCTACCAGTGCATGTGGCGTGGCATTGCCTGGGTGCGCCCCGGGGCGCAGCTCGGCGACATCGGCGCCGCGATCCAGGGGCATGCGGAACAGCACGGCTTTTCAGTCGTGCGCGAATTTTGCGGTCATGGCATCGGCCGTAGCTTTCACGAAGAGCCGCAGGTTCTCCACTACGGTAAGCCCGGCACCGGCTTGCGCCTGGAACCCGGCATGACCTTCACTATCGAGCCGATGATCAATGCGGGCAAACCCGGCATCCGTGAACTGGCCGACGGCTGGACGATCGTCACCAAGGACCACAGCCTGTCAGCCCAATGGGAGCACACGGTCCTAGTCACCGACAGCGGTTACGAAGTGCTTACGGTGTCGGCGGGAACCCCGCCGCCGCCGAGCATCAGCAGCTGACACCTTCATGAGCGTATTGAGTCCGGTCGAAACGATGCGGGACGCGCTGCGGGGTTCACGCGCCGCGCTGCGCGACGACTATCTGAAAGGCCGCAAGCCCGCCTGGTTGCTGCGCGAACATTCGCGGTTAATCGACCGCACGCTTCGGGGACTGTGGCGCGCGCATCGCCCCTCTGAGGATATGGCGCTGGTAGCCACGGGCGGCTACGGCCGCAGCGAGCTGTTCCCCTGCTCCGACGTCGATGTGCTGGTCCTGCTCAGCGGCGAGCCGACCGGCGAAGTGCGCGAACGACTGGAACGACTGGTCGGCATGTTCTGGGATATTGGACTTGAAATCGGTCACAGCGTGCGCAGCGTCGACGCCTGCGTCGAACTGGCGCAGAGCGACATCACTATCGAGACCTCGCTTCTGGAAGCGCGCCTGCTAGCGGGCAACGGCGGACTATTTCGGCGCCTCGCCAGGGCGATCGACCGCATCGTTGACCCGGGCGAGTTTCTCAAGGCGAAAAAGTTGGAGCAAGAGCAGCGCCATGCCAAGCACCGCGACACACCGTTTGCCCTTGAACCCAACCTGAAGGAGGCACCCGGCGGACTGCGCGACTTGCAGGTCATTCGCTGGATCGCGCAGGCATGCGGCATCGGCAGCCGTTGGCGGAACCTCGCTGGCCGCGGCCTGCTGCAGCGGGGCGAAGCGCTGCGGCTCGCGCGGCACGAAGCTGCACTGCACGACCTGCGCATCCGCCTGCATTACCTGGCCGGCAGGCGCGAAGACCGGCTTGCCTTCGATTACCAGGACGCGCTCGCCCGCCAATGCGGCTATGCGGTGCGCCCCTCGCGCCGCGCCAGCGAACAGCTGATGCAGGATTACTACCGCCATGCCAAGGCGATCACGCAACTGAATACCATCCTGCTGCAGAATCTGCAGGCGCGCTTTGCGCCCGAGCCGGCAGCGGCGCCGCGGGTGCTGAACGAGCGTTTCCAGGCGCGCGGCACGCTGCTCGAAGCGCGCCGGGAGGATCTATTCGAGCGGGAACCGCACGCGATCCTCGAGAGCTTCCTGCTGATGCAGCAGCACGGCGACCTGCGCGGCATGAGCGCTGCGACGCTGCGGGCGCTGTGGCGCGCGCGCCGCAGGCTCGACGCGCGCTTGCGCCGCGACCCCCTGGCGCGGCTCCTGTTCGTGCAGATTCTGCAGCAGCGCCGCGGCATCGTGCACGAATTTCGCCGCATGAACCAGTACGATGTGCTGGGCGGCTACATGCCCGAGTTCGGCCGCATCGTCGGCCAGATGCAGCATGACTTGTACCACGCATACACAGTCGACCAGCACATCCTGATGGTGCTGAGGAATCTGCGCCGCTTCAGCATGCCGGAGTTCGCACACGAATTTCCGCTTTGCAGCCAATTGATGACGGGCTTTGAGCGCCACTGGCTGCTGTATGTCGCGGCGCTGTTTCATGACATCGCCAAGGGTCGCGGCGGCGACCATTCGACGCTGGGAACTACCGACGCGCGCCGTTTCTGCCGACGGCACGGGCTTTCGAAAGACGATACCGATCTGGTTGCCTTTCTGGTCGAGCATCATCTGAATATGTCCTCGGTCGCGCAAAAGCAGGACCTGGACGACCCGGAGGTGACTCGCGCCTTCGCCGCGACCGTAGGTAGCGAACGGCGTTTGATTGCCCTGTACCTGCTGACGGTCGCGGACATTCGCGGCACCAGCCCCAGGGTGTGGAACGCCTGGAAGGCAAAACTGCTTGAGGATCTGTTCCGCATTGCGCGCAGCATTTTGGCCGGCGAGGCGCCAGCGCTGGATACCGCGGAGGCGGAGAAGCAGGCCGAGGCGGCGCGCTTGTTGCGCCTGTACGCATTGTCGGATGCGGTCAAGGAGCGCTTCTGGGCTGAACTTGACACCGCCTACTTCCTGCGCCACGACGCGCAGGAAATCGCCTGGCAGACTCGCAACCTGCATTATCGGGTGGACACCAAGGTTCCGGTGGTACGCACACGCCTGGCGCCGTTCGGCGAGGGTCTGCAAGTGATGATTTACACCCCGGACCGCGAGGCGCTATTTGCGCATATCTGCGGCTACTTCGAGCGCACTGGATTCAACATCGTCGAAGCGAAGATTCACACCACGCGCAACGGTTATGCGCTCGACACCTTCATGGTGATGGGCAAGGGTCCGGGCGCGCACTACCGCGACCAGATGGCCATGATCGAAGGCGAGCTGGCCGCGGAGCTGCAGTCGCGCCCGCCACTGCGGGCGCCGGGCGGCGGGCGCATATCCCGGCGCGTGCGACACTTCCCGATCCCGCCGGCAGTGGACATACGCCCGGATGAGCGAGGGGCGTACCACTCGCTGAACATCGTCGCGAGCGACCGCCCCGGCCTGCTATATCGGGTCGCGCGCCAGCTCGCCCAATACCATCTCAATCTTCACTCGGCCAAGATCAATACCCTCGGCGATCGCGCCGAAGACGTTTTCATGGTGTCGGGAGCGGCGCTGGCCGATTCGAAGGTAGTGCTCAAGCTGGAACAGGAGCTCCTCGCCGAACTGCAGGTCTAGCCGTCGACCCGCTCGCTAGTCTTCGGGCGGCAGGTCCTGCCCGGGAAACAGCGCTTCGTTGAAACCGAATCTGGAGAGATCGCGAATCCGCATCGGGTAGAGAATGCCGTCCAGGTGATCGCACTCGTGCTGCACCACCCGCGCATGGAAACCCTGCACGGTGCGCTCGAAGCGCTTGCCTTGCTCATCGAATCCCGCGTAACGAAGCTGTGTCCAGCGCGGCACCCAGCCGCGCATGCCGGGCACCGACAGGCACCCTTCCCAGCCCTCTTCCATCTCCTCCGACTGGGGCTGGATTTGCGGATTGATCAGGATCGTGTCCGGAACCTCCTCGACGTCCGGGTAGCGGGGATTCGAGTGGACGCCGAAGATCACGACCCGAAGGCCGACGCCGATCTGCGGCGCGGCAAGGCCTGCGCCATTTAGGTGCGCCATCGTATCTCGCATGTCTTGAAGCAGCGAAAGGAGTTCCGGTGTATCGAAGTGCCGCACGGGCTGCGCGCGCTCGAGCAGGCGCGGGTCTCCCATCCTGAGGACCTCGCGGATCATGTCGAGGCGAGGTGCTCGAGAATACGCTGCACGCGCCGCATCGCCTGCTGCAATACCGCATCGATTGCATCGAGCGAGATCGCATGAGCACTGGACCCGCGCCCCGCGGCGTGATTTACCACTACGGCAATCGCTGCGTACTGCAGACCGGCTTCCCTCGCCAGCGCAGCCTCGGGCATTCCGGTCATGCCAACGAGATCGGCCCCGTCGCGCTCCAGTCTTTCGATCTCGGCGGCTGTTTCGAGCCGGGGACCCTGTGTCGCCGCGTATACGCCGCCATTCGATATCGCCTCGCCGCAAACTGCGGCCGCCGCCAAGATACGGGCGCGCTGCTCGGCCGAGTAAGGTTCGGTGAAATCGATGTGCGTCACCTTTGCGCCCGGGCCTTCATGGAAAGTCGCCGCGCGGCCCCAGGTGTAGTCGATGATCTGGTGCGGAACGACCAGGATGCCCGGCCCGAACTCGCGCCGGATCCCGCCCACCGTGGCGATGGCGGCGATCTGTTTGGCGCCAGCGTCCTTCAGGGCCTGAATATTGGCCCGGTAGTTCACCTCGTGCGGCGGGATGCTGTGCGCTTCGCCATGCCGCGCCAAGAACACGACTTCGCGTGAGCCGAACTTTCCCAGGGTCAGTGGCGCGGAAGGTTCGCCGTAGGCAGTACGGACAGCGATGCGCCTCACCTGCGTGATCGTTGCCAATTGCGCCATTCCGCTGCCGCCCAGGATTGCCAGCATTAGGATTCTCGCATTGCCCGGATCTCGGGCAGGTTGCGCCAGAACCCCTTCGCGTCCATTCCGCAACCGAAGACGAACCGATCGGGAATCCGCAAACCGACAAAGTCGGCGCGCAGAGGCTTTTCATTCTGCAGGATCTTTTCCACCAGGACGGCACAGCGGAAACTTTGTGCCCCCAGTTCCAGCAATCGATCCCGGATGGCGGCCATCGTCTGCCCGCCGTCCAGGATGTCGTCGAGAACCAGTACGTTTCTGCCGCGCACTCCGACCGGCGGCTCGACGCGCCATCGGATGCCGCCGCCCTTGGTCGCGGCGCCATAGCGCGAAACGTGGATATAGTCGAGGTCGAGCGGCATACGCAGCTGCGGGAGCAGCTGGCCGGAGAACACTACGGCACCGCCCATCACCACCAGCACCATCGGATAGGCCTCGCCGAGCCGCGCCTGGATCTCCCCGGCCAACCTGCCGATTGCGACCTGCACCTCGGTCGCTCCGCAGACCGGATCGGAGTTCTCGAGGAAATCCCAGGCTTCCTGCAACGCCGGCACTGCTCAGCGCCCGCGCTGCGAGAGAAATTCGGCGAACGCCTTGCCGATCTGCGGATGGCGTTGGCCGAGTTCTACGGTTGCCTTCAGGTAGCCCAGTTTGCTGCCGCAGTCGTAGCGCTTGCCGCCGATTCCCATCGCCAGCACGCGCTCGTGCGCCAACAATCCGGCGATCGCGTCAGTGAGCTGGATTTCACCACCGGCCCCGGGCTTGGCGGCTGCCAGCAGCTCGAAGATGGCCGGCGTCAGCACGTAGCGACCGACCACCGCCAGTGTCGAGGGCGCATCCTTGGGCGCCGGCTTCTCGACGATGGCGCGAATCGGCGTCACCTCCGCCTTTGCATCGGCAGGGCTGACGATTCCGTAGCTGCCGGTCTGGTCGCGCGGCACCTCTTCCACGCCCAGCAGCGAGCAGCCTTCGGTTTCAAAGCGCTTAGTCATGCGCGCCAGGGTCGGCGGCTGCGCATCGATCAGGTCGTCGGCCAGCAGCACGGCGAACGGTTCATTGCCGACCGCCGGCCGCGCACAGAGGACCGCGTGCCCCAGGCCGAGCGGCTCGGTTTGGCGAATGTAGATGCAATTGCAGCCCGCGGGCAGCGCGCTGCGTGCTGTCGCCAGCAGCTCCGGCTTGCGCGCTAGCGCGCTCTCCAGGTCGGGATTCAGGTCGAAATGGTCCTCGATCGCCCGCTTGTTGCGGCCGGTCACGAAAATCATGTCGGTGATCCCCGCCACCGCGGCTTCCTCCACGGCGTACTGGATCAGCGGCTTGTCCACGATCGGCAGCATTTCCTTGGGACTGGCTTTGGTAGCCGGCAGAAATCGGCTGCCCAGACCCGCGACCGGGAACACCGCTTTGGTGATCTTTTGCTGCATCGCGCTACCTTTTCCTCAGCAACTGGCGCAATCCGCTTTCGTCCAGCACCGCGACGCCGAGTTCGCGGGCACGCTCGTATTTGCTGCCGGCCTGGTCGCCGGCGACGACGTAATCGGTGCTTTTCGACACGGAAGCGCTGACCTTATGGCCATGCGATTCGATCAGCGCCCGTGCTTGATCCCGGCTCATACCCGGAAGAGTACCAGTCAGGACGAAAGTCAAGCTGCCGCCGGTCGCCGCTGGGGCAGCGGCTAGGTCCTTGATGCGCACGCCGGCGGCCGGATCGACCAGGCGGGCGATGATTTCGCGGTTGTGCGGCTCGTGCACGAACTTGTCGATGCTTTCCATGATCTCCGGCCCGATCCCTTCGAGCGGAATCTCGACTGGCGGCTCGCCCTTGCGTTTTCGCTTGGCATTGTCCTTGCGCAGCGCCCCTTTTTGGCCCGCCAGCGCGGACCAATCGGCCGCCAACAGCGGCGGCAGCGAGCCGAAATGGCGCGCCAGGATCTTGGCGACTTCCTCGCCAACGCCGGGAATGCCAAGCGCGAACACGAAGCGCGCCAGTTCGATATCGCGCGAGCGCTGGATGCTGTCCATCACGTTCTGCGCCGATTTGTCGGCCATGCGCTCCATCCCGGAGAGCGCTTCCATGCTTAGGCTGTGGTAGAGGTCCGCCAGGTTTTCCACCATTTTTCGATCGACCAGCTGCTCGATCAATTTCTCGCCCAGACCTTCGATATCCATTGCGCGCCGGCCGGCAAAATGCAGCAGCGCCTGCTTGCGCTGGGCGCCGCAATACAGGCCGCCGGTGCAGTGCGCCGCGGCTTGCCCGGACAGTCGTATCACCGGGGACCGGCATACCGGGCACTGTCTGGGCATCGCAAAGCGGTCTTCGTCGAGGCGCCGCCCTTTGGTCTGTACTCGCACCACCTCGGGGATCACGTCGCCGGCCCGCCGCACCACGACCAGGTCGCCCGACCAGACATCCTTGCGCTTCACTTCGTCCTCGTTGTGCAGGGTGACGTTGGTGACAGTAACCCCTCCCACCTCGACCGGCTTCAGGCGCGCCACCGGCGTCAGCACGCCAGTGCGGCCGACTTGAATTTCGATTTTCAGAACTTCGGTCGTTTGCTCTTCGGCGGGAAATTTATGCGCTATCGCAAAGCGCGGCGCGCGCGACACGAACCCCAGTTGCGCCTGCCAATCGAGCCGATTCACTTTGTAGACGACGCCGTCGATGGCGTAGGGCAAATGCTCGCGCCTGCTGCGGATCTTCTCGTGGAACTCGAACAATCCTTCCACCCCCTGCACCACGGCGCGCTCCGGGCAGACCGGGAATCCCAGCGCGCTCAGGCGATCGAGCAGCTCGGCATGGGTCTGCCAGCGGGCTTTTTCCGCCACCCCGACCCCGTAGGCAAAGAACCGCAGCGGACGCTGGGCGGTGATCCGCGAATCGAGCAGCCGCAAGCTGCCGGCCGCCGCATTGCGCGGATTGGCAAACTCCTTCTCGTCCGACTCGCGCTGTCGCTGGTTCAGTTTTGCAAAATCGTGCTTGTAAAAGAGAATCTCCCCCCGCACTTCGAGTTCCCCGGTGTCGGGCGCACCGGGCAGGCGCAATGGAATCGACCGGACCGTGCGGAGATTCGGCGTGACGTCTTCGCCGGTAGCGCCATCGCCGCGGGAGGCGCCCTGGACGAAGACCCCGTCGCGATAAACCAGGCTGATCGCCAAGCCGTCGAACTTGGGTTCCGCCGAGTATTCGACCTGCGCAACGTCCAGGGCTTCTCGCACGCGGCGGTCGAAGGCATGGATCTCTTCCGCGTCGAAAGCATTGCCGAGCGACAGCATCGGCACGCGATGCCGTACATCGGAAAACTCCGGAAGCGGTTCCCCGCCGACGCGCTGCGTCGGTGAATCCGGCGCCGCCAGTTCCGGGTACGCCGTTTCCAGATCGACCAGTTCACGGAACAACCGGTCAAATTCGGCATCCGTGATCTGCGGCGCGTCTTTTACGTAATAGAGGTGATTGTGCCTTTCAATCTCGCTGCGCAAAAAATTCGCCCGGCTTCTATGCTGGCTGTCTTTGGCCACAGTCAAGTCACGAAAACAGGCGCAGCGCGCTGGGGCTACCCGGTGCAACGCCCTGTGCCTCGAGGCGCGCACGCACCGCGTCCAGCTGCAGCGCAATGGCGGCGACTGCGCGCTCCTCCAGCGCGTTGCCGTTATCGTCTACGATGCTGCCGCCGAGCGCGGTCGCGAGCTGGCGCGCAAAGCGCGCCATGGATTCGAAGCAGCGCTGCGTGTCGGGTGCGCGGGCAACGTCGAGCGCCAGCGTCAGGCCCTCCGCTGTTTCGCCTTCCAGGGTGCTCGCCGAAAACGAGGCTCCGTCGCGCGCGGCGAGCGTGTACAGCAGCCGCCCTGCTTCGTCGTGCAGCGCGAATCGGCCATCGTTACCCAGGGCCATCCCAGCCGCTTCGGCGGCGGCGCGGACTCCGGACCCCGGGAACGGGTCCCCTTGCAGATGAATCACGACCTGGATGTCGGTTTCGGCGCAGAAATCGTCCAGGGCGCGCGCCGCCTCGACAGCGGCGCGCATCTCGGGCGCCGATACTGTGGCGCCGATCGACGCCGCCAGGGTCTCGATCGCCGAGCGGAATTCGATTAGATCGGCTTCGCCGATCGCCCCGTCGCGCGAGACCAACTGCAGTGCGGCGCGCCAGGACCCGCCGTCCGCGGACTCCTCGAGCAGCGCGCGCCGCGCGTGGCGCCGCTCTACTGCGCTCCATTGCTCCCGCAGCGTGGCCAGCGCAGCGGGCTGCGCAGAAGCGAATTCAATGATGTAGTCAATCGCGGGATCGGGACGCGCGGCCCGCGTCGCCAGAGCGCTGCCCGCCGAGCTGCGCACGGTTTGCGCAGCAACTCCCGGAGCAGTGCTGCCTTCTTTCAGCAGCACGTCCGCATGCGCAGAGCGGAACGCCCGCTCGGCATCGCGCTTCGCGCCCCGCTCCTGGATCCGGTTATAAGCGAGGACGCCTGCCACCACCAGCACGCCAATCGCCAGCAGGCCGATTTGAAGCTCGCTCATCGCGGGGTCATGAACGATGCGGCCGGCCGCCCGGGCCTCAGGCGGCGAGCTCCTCCCGGATCTTCAGGGCTTCTTCGATATCGACTGCGACCACGCGCGATACTCCGGACTCCGGCATGGTGACGCCGATCAGCTGGCTCGCCATCTCCATGGTGATCTTGTTGTGGCTGATGAACAGGAATTGGGTCTGCGCCGACATTTTGCGCACCAGTTCGCAGAATCGCGAAGTGTTGCTGTCATCGAGCGGCGCATCGACCTCGTCGAGCAAGCAGAACGGCGCCGGATTGAGCTGGAACAGCGAGAAGACCAGCGCGATCGCGGTCAGCGCCTTTTCCCCGCCCGACAGCAGCTGGATGTTGGTGTTTCGCTTGCCCGGGGGTTGCGCCATTACCTGCACGCCGGCGTCAAGGATTTCCTCGCCGGTCATCAGGAGTTTCGCTTCGCCGCCGCCGAACAGCACCGGGAACAGCGAACCGAAGTGCCGGTTCACGCTATCGAAGGTTTCGCGCAGCAGCTCACGAGTTTCGCGATCGATGCGGCGTATCGCGTCTTCCATTGTGGAAACGGCTTCCTCCAGATCCGCGGATTGCGAATCGAGGTAAGCTTTGCGCTCGCGCCCGCTGTTCAATTCGTCCAGCGCCGCCAGATTGACTGCCCCCAGTTCATTCACGGCCTGCGTCAGGCGGGTAATTTCCCCCTGCAGCGTCGCCGGGCGTGGCGCAGACTCCGCTTCGGCGGCGAGCCGCGCTTCATCGGCGGCGGCCTCGCGCAACTGAGAATCGAACTGCTCATGGTTGATGCGGGCCGCTTGCTCCTTCAAGCGCAGCTCGCTGATGCGCTCGCGCAGCGGCGCGAGCGAACTTTCGATCCTGAGGCGCTCCTCCTCCAACGTGCGCAGCGCCCCTGCCGCAGCTTCAACCGCGTCGCGCGCGCTTGCCAAGGATTTCTCGCAATTCATTCTGCTTTCGGCCGCAGCATTCAGCGCGTTGCGCACCGCGGGAACGGGATCTACCGCCAATTCGGAGGTCATGCGCCCCACCTCCTCCTCCGCGCGCCCGATCTGGTGGTCGATCATGCGTACCGAGTTGTCAATCTCGGAAATCTTGGCAGTCACCTCGCGCTCGCCGAACGCCGCGTCCTGGGTTTCGCGCTCCGCCTGCTGTGTGCGGATGCGCTGATCGGCAAGCGCGCTCTCGGCGGCCGCGTGGCTGGCACGCACCTGCTGCAGTTGCTCACCTGCGCTGCGGATATCTCCGTCGATCCTGGTCAATGCGCTGCGCGCCTCCGCAAGCCGCACGCCATCGCGCTCGCTGTCCTGGCTGACCGCGCCGAGCTCGTCGCGAATCTGGGCGGTCCGCTCGCGGTACCGCTCCAGCGCCTGGCCGAGTTTGAGCGCTTCGATCTGCGCTTCGTGCTTTTGCTGCTGCTTGAGGGCGAGCGCGTCCCGCGCATGCTCGAGCGACACAGTGAGGCGGGCAAATTGCGCCTCGATGCGCGCTAGTTCCGCGTTCCCGCTCTCGGCACGCAGCGCCAGTGTCCGGCAGCGCGCCTGCAACTCTTCGATCTCAGCCTGGCGGGCGAGAATTCCCGCATCCGCCGGATCCGGAGCGTGGAAACTGACTGTATGCCGCGTGAATTGGTCGCCTTCGCGGTTGACCAACAGGGCGCCTGCGGGCAGCCCGGCGCGCAATCCGGCCGCCGGCACACCCTCGGTTACGAATACGCCATAAAACCAGTCACTTAACGCGCCGGCGAGCTTTTGATCCGGCGCGTGTACCTTGGCCTGCAGTGGCGTAAGTCCCGGACCCGTGGCGCCGGCAATGGCAGCCCCTGGCGCGAAAAGACTGGCCTTCACAGGCGGCCGGTCGTCGCCGAGCACGCTGCTATCGCCCAACTCCAGCGCGTGCAGACGTTCGCGCAGCACCGACTCGACCGCGGTTTCCCAGCCGTGGTCGATACGGATGCTCTGCCAGAAGCGCGGCAAGGCAGCCAGCTGGTGGCGCGCGAGCCACTCGTGCAGCGGCGCCTCTTCCTCGGCGGCAGCCTGCACCTGCTTGAGCGTCGCCAACTGCGCGTCTGCCGCTGTGTGTTCGCGGCTTGCGCCAGCGTGGGCTTCTGCCGCGGTCGCGCTCGCGGCTGCCAGGGCTTCGGTCTCGGCTTGCAGCGCGTCAAGCGCCGTCTGCTCTTCCTCGATCTTGCGATCCAGTTGCAGCACGCGCCGGTTGGCGGCATCCATGCCTGCCGCGTCCGGTTCGACCAGCGGCTGCAGTTCGGCCTCCAACCGCTCGCGGCGCTGGCCCAGCGACTGCAGGCTGCTGTCCAGATGCGCGACGTTTTGCTGCTCCAGCAGCAGCCGGTTCTCGGCCTGCAGCAAGCGGCTGCGAGAATCGTTCAGGCGCTCCTGCAGCGACCGGTAGGCCTGTTCGGCTTCTGGCAAGCGGGCGGTCTCCGCGGAGAGGCGCGTTTGTGCATCGGCGACCCGCAGCTTTGCTCCCCCGGAGCGTGCCACCCACATGTGCAGCGCCTGAGTCAGTTGCGAGCGCTGCTCGCGCCAGGAAGCGAGCTGAACCTGGCGTTCGGTGTGCTGGCTTTCAAGGCGGCTGCGACTTTCCTCGACGTGGCGTAGTTCGGATTCATGCTTCGCCACTTCGGAGTTGGCGGCATAAACTGCCGCCTGCGCCGCGTTCAACCCGTCCCCGGCGCCATAGTGCGCCACACGCGCCGTCTCGACGCGGCTTTCGACCTCGCGCAGGCGCGCAGTTTCGGCCTCCATTTCGTTCGCCACGCTGGCAACATCGCGCGCATGCTTTTCGCGCTCTGCGCCTGCGTCCTTGCGGCGCAAATACCACAGCAGCTGCTGCTTGAGCTTGATCTCCTCGTGCAATTCCTTGTAGCGCGACGCCACTTTGGCCTGGCCCTCGAGCTTCTCTATCTGCGCGCCCAGCTCGTTGCGAATGTCGTTGACGCGCGCCAGGTTCTCGCGTGCATCGGCAAGGCGATGCTCCGTTTCCTTGCGCCGCTCCTTGTAGCGCGAGATGCCGGCGGCTTCTTCGAGAAAAACCCGCAGCTCGTCCGGCTTTGCCTCAATGACCCGGGAAATCATCCCCTGCTCGATGATCGCGTAGGCGCGCGGGCCGAGGCCGGTACCGAGGAACACATCGGTAATGTCCCGCCGCCGTACGTGCGTGCCGTTGATGTAATAGGAGGACTCGCCGTCGCGCTGCAGCACTCGCCGCACCGAGAGTTCGGCATACTGGGACCACTGTCCGGCGGCGCGGCCCCGTGAATTATCGAAAATCAGTTCGACGCCAGCCCGCGCCAGCGGCTTGCGGTTGCTCGAGCCATTGAAGATCACGTCCTGCATCGAATCGCCGCGCAGGGCCGAGGCCCGCGACTCGCCGAGCACCCAGCGAACGGCGTCGATGACATTGGACTTGCCGCATCCGTTCGGGCCGACGATGCCGACCAGCTGGCCCGGGACGTGAATGGCGGTGGGATCGACGAAGGATTTGAAACCGGAGAGTTTTACCTGGGTAAGGCGCACGTAATCGAGTGTTCTCGTTGCGTATTAGAGTTTTGAGAATGATACCATCCGGACGCTCGATTTCCGTCGGGGTTTCGAGCTTTTTCGATGCCTACGCGCCCAAGCAAACGCCTGCAGACTTTCGCCAATCCATCGCCCCGGCGCGACTACCGGATTTGCATGGATATTCCGGAATTCACCTGCTTGTGCCCGATCACCGGCCAGCCCGATTTCGCGGTGCTGTCGCTCGAGTACGTGCCCGACCGCCTCTGCGTGGAACTGAAATCCCTCAAGCTGTATGCCTGGTCGTTCCGCGATCAGGGCGCGTTTCACGAGGCGGTCACCAATCGAATCGCCGACGATCTTGTGCAGGCCGTGCGTCCGCGCTACCTGAAGCTCGCCGCCAGGTTCAACGTGCGCGGCGGCATCTACACCAGCGTCGTAGTCGAGCACCGCAAGCGCGGCTGGAAGCCGGCACTCTGACCCGCCGGATCGGCAAAGAACCCGCAACATTCCGAGGAACCATGGAAGCAGCCAGAAAGACGATTGAAGCAGCCTGGCAAGACCGCGCCAGCATCGGCCCGGCGGCGGCGCCAAAGGTATTGCGCGCCGCGGTGGAGGAAGTGATCGCCGGCCTGGATAGCGGCCGCTTGCGCGTCGCCGAGAAGGCGAAGGGTGCTTGGAATACCCACCAGTGGATCAAGAAAGCGGTGTTGCTGTCGTTTCGCCTCGACGATAACCGCGTGCTGCCGGGCGGCTCTACCAATTACTACGACAAAGTGCCGTCGAAATTCGCCGCATTCGGTGCCGAGGAGTTCAGGCAGGGAGGATTCCGCGTCGTGCCCCCTGCCATGGTGCGGCGCGGCGCTTTCATCGCGAAAAACGCCGTGCTGATGCCTTCCTACGTCAACATCGGCGCCTATGTCGGCGAAGGCACCATGGTGGATACGTGGGCCACGGTAGGCTCCTGCGCGCAGATCGGCAGCAACGTGCACCTGTCGGGCGGCGTCGGCATCGGCGGCGTGCTCGAGCCCGTGCAGGCCGGGCCGGTGATCATCGAAGACAACTGCTTCATCGGCGCGCGCTCCGAAGTGGTCGAAGGGGTGGTCGTCGAGGAGAACAGCGTGCTCTCAATGGGCGTCTACATCGGGCAAAGCACGAAAATTTACGACCGCGAGTCCGGCGAAATACTCTACGGCCGGGTGCCAGCGGGGTCCGTGGTGGTATCGGGCACCTTGCCTTCCGGAGACCGCGGCTGCGCGCTCTATTGCGCGGTTATCGTCAAGAAAGTGGACGCGAAGACCAGGGCGAAAACGAGCCTCAACGAACTGCTCCGTGGGGATTAAACTACGGGTGTTGCGTAATTTCTGGAGAGCAGCATGTCCGCGATGAAACGCCTGTTCCAGGTTATGGCCGACAAGAAAGCGTCGGACATCTTCTTGTCGGTCGGTTCGCCGATCAACATCAAGATCAATGGTGTCTCGGTGCCGGTGAACCAGACCGTACTAAATGCGGAAGCGGTGAAGACCCTGCTCTATGAAGTGCTGACCGAACGCCAGGTTCGCGAATACGAAGAAGAGATGGAGTTGAATACGGGTTACACCCTGGAGAATGTCGGCACCTTCCGCATCAGCGCCTTCAGGCAAAAGGGCTCGCCAGCAGTCGTGGTCCGTTACATTCCCGGCAGCGTCCCGCAATTCGACACGCTCGGCCTGCCCGGCGTGCTGAAGGAAATCATCATGCAAAAGCGCGGCCTGATCCTGATGGTCGGCGCCACCGGCTCGGGCAAATCGACTTCGCTGTCGGCGATGCTCGATCTGCGCAACGAGCAAAAATCTGGCCACATCCTCACGCTCGAAGACCCGGTCGAATTCATCTTCAAGAACAAGAAATCGATCGTCAACCAGCGCGAAGTGGGCAGCGACACCAAGAGCTTCGAGATCGCGCTGCGCAACGCCTTGCGGCAGGCGCCGGACTGCATCCTGATTGGCGAGATCCGCGACAAGCAGACCATGGGGATGGCCCTCGCCTACGCGCAGTCCGGCCACCTCGCGCTCGCCACGCTGCATGCCAACAACAGCTACCACGCGATGAACCGGATCATCAGCTTCTACCCGCTGGAAAACCGCCCGACGCTGCTGCTGGACCTGTCGGCGGCCTTGCAGGCGATCGTGTCGCAGCGCCTGGTGCGCACCAAGGCCGGCACGCGCCGCGCTGCCGTGGAAGTGCTGCTCAACACCCGCCACATCTCGGAATTGATCGAGAAGGGCGACGTCAACGAAATCAAGGACGCCATGGAAAAAAGCATGGCACCCGGCTCGCAGACCTTTGAGCAGTCGCTGTTCAGCATGTTCATGGAAGGGTTGATCACGCAGGAAGAGTGCATGGCCAATGCGGATTCAGCCACCAATATGCTGTGGCTGATCAACCAGGCGACGGCCGGCGAGATCTCCAGCGGGCAGGTGCCGGTCGCGCCGAGCGACAAAAAGGACGAGAAAAAGGAAAGCGCTGGTTCCGGTAGCGGTCCGGGCGCTTCCTTCAGCGATTTCAAGATCGACGCCAGCGCTTAGCAGGAACGCCGGCGTTGCAAGGTGCCCTCGAACTCGCCCAGGAGTTGATTCGCCGGCGCTCGATTACGCCCGAGGATGCGGGCTGCCAGGAATTGGTCGAACGACGCCTTACCGCCTGCGGCTTCCGCTGCGAAGTCCTGCGCCACGGCCTGGTGACCAATCTCTGGGCGCGGCGCGGCGCAGCGCGTCCCCTGCTCTGCTTCGCGGGTCATACGGACGTCGTGCCGACCGGACCGCTCGCCGACTGGCACAGCGACCCATTTACCCCCACCCTACGCGATGGGCGGTTGTTCGGGCGCGGCGCGGCGGACATGAAATCCTCGATCGCTGCCTTTGTCGTCGCCATCGAGTCCTTCGTGCGTGAACGGCCGGCGCACGCCGGCTCGATCAGCGTTCTGCTCACTTCGGACGAGGAAGGCCCCTCCGTGGACGGCACCGTTCGCGTGGTCGAGCAGCTCAAGGCGCGCGGCGAAACGCTCGATTACTGCATCGTCGGTGAGCCCTCTTCCGCCCACGTTATCGGCGACGTGGTGCGGGTCGGGCGGCGCGGCTCCCTGGGCGCGCGGCTCACCGTGCGCGGCGTGCAGGGCCACGTTGCCTATCCTGAGCAGGTCAGGAATCCGATCCACCTGCTTGCGCCGGCCTTGACCGAAATCGCCGCCACGGTCTGGGACCAAGGCAACGAGTTCTTCCTGCCGACCAGCTTCCAGGTGTCCAATCTGAACGCCGGAACCGGCGCGGATAACGTGGTGCCCGGGTCGGCCGAATTGCTGTGCAACTTTCGCTTTTCCACAGCTAGCACCGCGGAATCTCTCAAGTCGCGTTTTGAGGCGTTGCTGAAGAAGCACGCTCTCGACTATTCAATCGACTGGAAGCTGAGCGGCAATCCGTTTCTCAGCAAGCCCGGCAAGCTGACGGAAGCGGTAACGGACGCCGTGCGGGCGCAAGCCGGACGCCGCCCCACGCTGACCACCGGCGGCGGCACCTCGGACGGGCGCTTCATCATCGACATCTGCCCGGAGGTGGTGGAATTGGGACCGGTAAATGCCAGCATCCACAGGCTGAATGAGCATATCGAACTGACGACATTTGAAACCCTGCCGCGCATCTATCTCGACATCCTGCGTTCGCTGCTCCCTTGAAGATCTCCAAGCTCTTGAGCGAAACGGCGCGCCGTTTCGCACGCGCCGGCCTGCATTACGGGCACGGCACGCACAGTGCAAGGGAGGAAGCCGCCTGGTTGATCTCCTCGACGCTGGGGTACCTCCTGGAAGAGGAGGTCACGCTCAAAGATCAGAAAACGATAGACAAACTTGCGCAGCGGCGCATCCGCGAGCGGATTCCGCTCGCTTACCTCCTCAAGGAAGCCTGGCTCGGCGGGAAATCTTTCTATATCGACAAGCGGGTGATCGTGCCGCGCTCCTACATCGCCGAGCTGCTGCGCGATCGCCTCGAGCCCTGGCTCGCGCGCGAACCGAAAAGAGCTCTCGACCTCTGTACGGGCTCGGGCTGCCTTGCCGTTCTGCTAGCACTCGAATTTCCAGGCGTCCGTGTTGACGCGACGGACCTGTCCGCCGCGGCCCTCCAAATAGCGAAAATCAACATCAGGAAATATCGGTTGGGAAAGCGCGTTCGCGCGCTCCGCTCAAACCTGTTCGGAGCGCTCGGAACGCAACGTTACGACCTCATTGTCAGCAACCCGCCCTATGTCACCTCACGCTCGATGCGGAAACTGCCGGCGGAATACCGGCACGAGCCGCGATTGGCGCTTGCGGCAGGCCGCGACGGTCTGGACCTGGTGCGCAGAATCCTCGCCCGGGCGAGGCACCATCTGTCGCCCGGCGGCCTGCTGGTCTGCGAGATCGGCGGCAACCGAAAGGCGCTCGAGCGCGCCTACCCCAAACTCGAATTCATCTGGCCGCAGGTCAGTGACGCGGGCAGCGTGTTCATTCTGCAGCGGGAGCAGCTGCCCTTGGCTTTCTGACCCGCCAACTCGGCCACTGGCCGGTATGGGCGTAGCCGTCGATGAAGCACCAGTTCAGGCTGCCATCGGGAATCATTGAAGCAGCTTCGTCAAAGGTGCAGCGGCAGACCCGGCTGCGGGCGCCGTACACGGCGAGGCGATCGGCGGCGTGCCAGTGCTCCTGGACGTCGTGGTGGTCCGACCAGCGGTCGATCGACCAGAGCAGTGTGACCGACGGGCAGTGCCGTAGGATGGCGTCGGAAAAATCGCCGGCTGCCACGCCGAGTTCGGCCCCTGTCCCCCCAAAGAGGGCCATGGCGAGGTCGAGGCGGGTCTGGTAGACGCTCATTACTTCAGAGGGCGACGGGTTTGGTGGGGTGGCCGATGGGATTCGAACCCACAACAACTGGAATCACAATCCAGGACTCTACCTTTGAGCTACGGCCACCATCGTGCAACTGCGCTTTTCTGGCCTGCCCGGCGGGACTCGAACCCACAACCCCCAGCTTAGAAGGCTGGTGCTCTATCCGGTTGAGCTACGGGCAGTTCCGCTGCCTGCCGGGGCAAACCTTGGTCGGGGTGGAGAGATTTGAACTCCCGACATCCTGCTCCCAAAGCAGGCGCGCTACCAGGCTGCGCTACACCCCGAAAATCGGGCGCCCATGATACTCTTTTTTCGGCTTGCGGCAGGTTGCCATTTCTGCTACAAAGCCACCTCTATTTTTTCAGGCTTGATGTCTCAATGCCGGTAGAACTGTCGCGCAAAAGCTTTTCGCCCTACGCTCCGAAGAAGGGCGAGGAGTACATGAATGCGAAGCAGCGCACGCATTTTCGCAAAATCCTGGAAAACATAAAGGCCGAGCTGTCGCAGGAGATCGACCGCACCGTGCACACCATGCAGGACGAGGCGACGGTGTTCGCGGACCCCAACGACCGTGCCAGCCAGGAGTCCGACATGGCGCTGGAGCTGCGCAACCGCGACCGGGAGCGCAAGCTGATCAAGAAAATCGACGAAACCATCGCGCGCATCGATGCCAACGAGTACGGCTACTGCGAGAGTTGCGGCGTGGAGATCGGCCTGAAGCGCCTCGAGGCGCGCCCTACCGCAACGCTTTGCATCGACTGCAAGACGCTCGACGAAATGCGCGAGCGGCAGGTCGCCAAGTAAACAGGGCTCCGCGGCTCGCCGCGGGGAGCTTGACTTAGCCCTGCTTCGCCGCCTCGGGCGCGCCGACCGCCTTCATCGACAGGCGCACCCGGCCCTTGTCGTCGGCTTCCAGCACTTTGACCTTTACCGTCTGGCCTTCTTTGAGGTGGTCGGAAACGGCATTCACCCGTTCCTGACTGATCTGCGAGATGTGCAGCAGACCGTCGCGGCCCGGCAGCAGCTGCACGATGGCGCCGAAATCGAGCAGCCGCAGTACCGTGCCCTCGTAGACCTTGCCGACCTCGACGTCGGCGGTGAGTTCCTTGATGCGCTTGTGCGCCGCCTCGCCGCCCTCGGGGGAGACGCAGGCGATGGAAATGGTGCCGTCGTCCTCGATCTCGATGGTGGTGCCGGTCTCTTCCTGGATACCGCGGATCACTACGCCGCCCTTTCCGATCACATCGCGGATCTTGTCGGGGTTGATTTTCAGCTTGATGATGCGCGGCGCGAAGCTGGATAGCTCGCTGCGCGAGCCCTCGATCGCCTGCTTCATCGCCTGCAGGATGTGCAAGCGCGCTTCGCGCGCCTGGTCGAGCGCCACCTTCATGATGCCCTTGTTGATGGACTCGATCTTCAGGTCCATCTGCAGCGCGGTAACGCCCGTTTCAGTGCCCGCGACCTTGAAGTCCATGTCGCCGAGATGATCTTCATCTCCCAGGATGTCGGTCAGCACGGCGAAGCGGTTGCCTTCTTTGATCAGGCCCATGGCGATTCCCGCGACATGGTTCTTGATCGGCACGCCGGCGTCCATCAGTGCGAGACTGCCGCCGCACACCGAGGCCATCGACGACGAGCCGTTCGACTCGGTGATCTCCGAAACGATGCGCAGCGAATAGCCGAAGTCGGCAGCCGGCGGCAGCATGCCCACCAGCGCGCGCTTGGCGAGGCGGCCGTGACCGATCTCGCGTCGCTTGGTGAAGCCGAATCGGCCGGTTTCGCCAGTGGAGTACGGAGGAAAGTTATAGTGGAACATGAAACGCTCGCGGTACTCGCCCGCCAGCGCGTCGATGATTTGCTCATCGCGTCCGGTGCCTAGCGTAACCGTGACCAGCGCCTGCGTCTCGCCGCGCGTGAACAGCGCCGAGCCGTGCGTGCGGGGCAGCACGCCTGTGCGAATGGTGATCGGGCGCACGGTGCGGGTATCGCGGCCATCGATGCGCGGTTCGCCGTCGAGGATCTTGTTGCGTACGATTTTGGATTCAATCGCGAAGCAAAGGTCCTTCACGGCGTTGGAATCGGGGCCGCCTTCGCTGCCCACGCCGACCCCCTCGAACACGCGCTTCCAGATCGCGTCGATTGCCTCCGAGCGGGCACCCTTCTGGCGCAGGGCGAACGCCTTGTGCAGCTCCGCTTCCGACATTTCGGCGATTTTCGCCGCCAGCGCTTCGTCCCTGGCAGGCGCCTGCCAGTCCCAGGACGGTTTCGCTGCCACTTCAGCCAGCTCTTCGATGGCGGTGATCGCAGCCTGCATCTGCTCGTGGCCATAGACCACCGCGCCGAGCATCACGTCCTCGGGCAATTCTAGCGCCTCGGACTCCACCATCAGCACACCCTGGCTGGTTCCGGCGACCACCAGATTCAGCTGCGATTCCTTGATCTGCGACAGCGTCGGATTGAGTACGTATTGGCCGTTCAGGTAGCCGACGCGCGCGGCGCCGATCGGGCCGTTGAACGGGACACCCGACAGCGTGAGCGCCGCGGACACCGCAATCATTGCCGGGATATCCGCGTCGACCTCCGGATTGAGCGACAGAACCTGCGCCACGACCTGCACTTCGTTGTAAAAGCCGTCCGGGAACAGAGGGCGGATCGGCCGGTCGATCAGCCGCGAGGTCAGGATCTCCTTTTCCGTCGGGCGTCCTTCGCGCTTGAAGAAGCCGCCCGGAATCTTGCCGGCGGCATAGGTCTTCTCGGCGTAATCGACGGTCAGCGGAAAGAAGCTCTGCCCGGGCTTGGCCGACTTAGACGCCGTCACTGCGGCAAGCACTACGGTATCGTCGACCGTGCAAAGTACGGCGCCATGTGCCTGGCGGGCAATTTCTCCGGTCTCCAGCGTGACTTGCTGGGTGCCGTAGGTAAAGGTTTTCTTGATCGGGTTCAAAGGAAATCCTCAGGTGAGGGAAGCCATCGTCGAATGCTCACCGGACCGACGAGCATTCGTTGCTGCGGCATTCAGACAAAACGTACTGCGAGTGTCGTTACTTGCGAAGTCCAAGCCGCTCGATCAGCGAGCGGTACTTGTCGGCGTCGCTGCGCTTCAAGTAATCCAGCAGCTTGCGGCGCTGGCTGACCATCTTGAGCAGCCCGCGGCGCGAGTGGAAATCCTTGACATGGGACTTGAAGTGCTCGGCCAGGCCGTTGATGCGCTCGGTGAGGAGCGCGATCTGCACTTCCGATGAGCCGGTATCGTTGCCGGCACGCTGGTACTGCTTGACGACCTGCGCCTTCTGTGCAACCTGCAAACTCATGCTCCTGTCTCCAAACGCATTCTGCTCTCTCTTTTTTGGTCTCGGTGTGTGAGGCCGGCATTTTAGCCAGTACCCGACCTGTTTACAAGTTTTTCTTGCGATTTCAGCCTCTTGCAAGCAATCGGACCGGGCGCAGTCCGTGCCCTGCGCGGGCTTCGCCCACGCCGAGCAACGCCCCCGCACGTCGGTAAACACGGCAAGGGCCCGCGGCCTTCGCCAGGTTGACCGGCTGCCCATTAAGAAAGCGCAGGGCTTGGGCATCATCCAGTTCAAGTCGCGGCAGCCCGTCGAGCAGCCGGTCGGCCGGCAACAACGCCGCCTCGCGTCCCTGCTCGTCCAGCGCCTGCAGATCCTGCAGCGCGATAGCGTGCTCGATGCGAAACGCGCCCACCGCAATGCGTCGCAGCGCATCAAGGTGCGCCACCGTACCGAGGGCAAGCCCAAGATCTATCGCCAGTTGCCGGATGTAGGTTCCTTTGCTGCAGCGGATCCGCAGGCGCAACAGCGTGTCGGCGTGAGCGATGAGTTCCAGCTCGTGCACCGTGACGCGTCTCGATGCACGCGCGACGGTCTGCCCGCTGCGGGCCAGTGCATACAGCGGCCGGCCGCCTTGCTTGAGGGCCGAATACATCGGCGGCACCTGCTCGATTTCACCGCGGAAGCCTTGCAATGCAGCCGCCAGACGGGCGTCGTCCACGTCGACCGGCCGGCGCTCGACCAGTGCGCCTTCAGCATCGCCGGTATCCGTGGCCACCCCCAGCCTGACGTCCGCCAGATACTCCTTGGCGGCGTCGAGCCCGAACTTGGCGAATTTGGTGGCTTCGCCGAACAGCAGCGGCAACAGACCCGAGGCAAGCGGATCGAGCGTGCCCGCGTGGCCCGCTTTTTCCGCAGCCAGCAGGCGCTTCACAGTTTGCAGTACTGCGCTCGAACTCGGGCCGACCGGCTTGTCCAGCAGCAACACCCCGTCCAGTTTGCGCCGCATCAACGCTTGGGCGGGACGACGCTGTCGATCAACCGGGAAAGCCGGTCGCCACGCTCGACCGATTCGTCGTAGGCGAAGCGCAATTCGGGAGTCGTGTACATCTTCATGCGCTGTGCCAGCTGCGAGCGCAGGAAGCCGGCCGCGCGCTGCAAGCCATCCGTCGTTTGCTGAAGCTGTTCCTTGCCGAGGGCAGTGAAGAATACCTTCGCGTGCGACAGGTCCGGTGACACGTCCACAGAGGTGATGGTGATCATGCCGACGCGCGGATCGCGCAGTTCGCGGCGCAGCAGCTCGGAGAGCTCGCGCTGGATCAGGTCGGCCACCTTCTTCGGCCGGCCCCGGGTCACGACGTGACCCGCTTTTGCGTCACAGCGTGCGGGCCACCTCGAGGACTTCGAAGGCCTCGAACTGATCGCCTTCCTTGAGATCCTGGAAGTTCTTCAGCGACATGCCGCATTCGAAGCCTGCCTTGACCTCGCGCACGTCGTCCTTGAAGCGCTTGAGGGTGTCGATATCGCCGGTGTGGATGACCACGCTGTCGCGCAGCACCCGCACCTGGGCGCCGCGCCTGAGCAACCCCTCCTGGACGTAGCAACCGGCGACCGTGCCGACTTTGGAAATGCGAAATACCTGGCGCACCTCCACCAGACCGATGATGCTTTCCTTGCGTTCCGGCGCGAGCAGGCCCGACAGGGCCGCTTTCACTTCCTCCACCGCATCGTAGATCACATTGTAGTAACGCACGTCCACGCCGGAGGATTCGATCAGCTTGCGCGCAGTCGCATCGGCGCGCGCATTGAAGCCGATGATCACCGCGCCCGAGGCCAGCGCCAGATTGACGTCGGATTCAGTGATCCCGCCGACGCCCGCGTGCACCACGCTTACCTTGACTTCTTCGGTCGCCAGGCCGGTCAAGGCGTGCGCCAGCGCTTCCTGAGAACCCTGCACGTCGGCCTTGATCAGCAGGGCAAGGGTCTTCTTCCCGCCCTCGCCCATGCTGTTGATCATGTTCTCCAGATTGGCGGCGCGTTGCTTGGAGAGTTTGACCTCGCGGTATTTGCCCTGACGGAACAGGGCGACCTCTCGCGCTTTTTTCTCGTCGGCCAGAACCACCATCTCCTCGCCCGCGCGCGGAACGTCGGACAGGCCCTGAATCTCGACCGGGATCGACGGGCCTGCGCTTTGCACCGGCTTGCCGTTCTCGTCGAGCATCGCCCTGACCCGGCCATACACGGCACCCGCCACCACCACATCGCCGCGCTTCAAGGTTCCGGACTGGACCAGCAGCGTCGCTACCGGACCGCGGCCTTTGTCCAAGCGGGCTTCGATGACCACGCCTTTCGCGGGCGCGTCGATGGCTGCCTTGAGTTCCAGCACCTCGGCCTGCAGCAGGATCTGCTCCAGCAGCGTATCGATCCCCGCTCCCGTCTTGGCCGATACCGGCACCACCGGCGATTCGCCGCCCAGGTCCTCGGGCACCACGCCGTGTTGCAGCAGATCCCGTTTGACCCGCTCCGGATTGGCTTCGTGCTTGTCGATCTTGTTGATGGCGACGACCAGCGGCACTTCGGCCGCCTTGGCGTGGGCGATGGCCTCGATGGTCTGCGGCATGGCACCGTCGTCGGCTGCCACGACCAGCACCACGATATCGGTGACCTTGGCGCCGCGCGCACGCATTGCGGTAAACGCCTCGTGTCCCGGCGTATCGAGGAAGGTAACCACGCCGCGGGGGGTCTCGACGTGATACGCGCCGATGTGCTGGGTGATGCCGCCCGCTTCGCCTGCCGCAACCTTGGTGCGGCGGATGTAATCGAGCAGTGAGGTCTTGCCATGGTCGACGTGCCCCATCACGGTCACGACCGGAGGCCGCGCTACCGCTTCCGCCTCATGCTGCTGCTCCGCGCTATCCAGATACGCTTCCGGATCTTCCAGGCGGGCCGGCTTCGCCGTATGGCCCATCTCCTGGACCACGATCATCGCCGTCTCCTGGTCGAGCACCTGGTTGATGGTCGCCATGCTGCCCAGCTTCATCAGCACCTTGATCACCTCGACCGCCTTGACCGACATGCGGTGCGCGAGTTCGCCCACCGTAATGGTTTCCGGTACTGCGACTTCGCGCACCACCGGTTCGGCGGGCTGCGCAAACGCGGTCTCTCCGCTGCTGGGCGCTGCGGTACGATGCCGTCCGCCACCGCGGCCATGCCAGCCCGCGACGCCACCTCCCATGTCGCCACGCGTTTTGATGGTCCGACGGCGCACCGAATCGTCGCGCAAGATCGTCGTTTGCTTGACCTTCTTCGCCTTTTTCTCGGTCTTCGGCTCACCCGCTTTGGGGGCGTGCAGCGTGCCGTCCGTGGCAACCGCCGCTGTGGCTGCAGGCGCGGCTGGCGCTGCAGTTCGGTCGGCCTGCTTCTGCTCGACGTCACGGCGCTCGCGCTCCTGCTTGTCGCGCAATTCGGCCGCCTGGATTTCCGACAGCTGCTGCTGGCGCTTGTGCTCTTCCGCGCGCAGCTGCAGTTCCTTTGGATCAGGCTGAACCGGCGATGGCGGAGGCGGAGGCGGCGCTGCCGGCAGCTCTGCCGCGGTCGCGGCGGCCGCGAGTTCCGACGGGTCGCGCTTGACGAACACCCGCTTCTTGCGCACTTCGACCTGGATGGTGCGAGCCTTGCCGGAGGAATCGGACTTCTTGATCTCGCTGGTCTGCTTGCGCGTCAGCGTGATCTTGTTCTTCGATTCGACCGAACCGTGCGACTTGCGCAGGTATTCCAGCAGCCGCGCCTTGTCCTGTTCGCTGAGCGAATCTTCCGCCACGCGCTTTTCAACCCCAGCCGCGCGCAGCTGCTCGAGCAGCACCGAGGGTGGCACCTTGAGTTCGCTGGCAAACTGGGCGACGCTGGTCTGAGCCACGTTAGCTGGCCCCCTTCTGCTCGGCTTCGGGCGTGGCGACGGCCTCCTCGGCGAACCAGTGCGCGCGCGCAGCCATGACCAGCGCCTTGGCCTTCTCCGCGTCCATCTCCGTCATTTCGCAGAGCTCGTCCACCGCCAGGTCCGCGAGATCGTCGCGCGTTTTCACGCCCTGCGTCGCAAGCTTGGCGGCGAGCTGGCTATCCATGCCCTCCAACTGCAGCAGGTTCTGATCCAGGCCGTCGATGCTCTCCTCGCTGGCGATCGCTTGTACCAGCAGCGCATTGCGCGCGCGGCTGCGCAGCTCGTTGACTGTTTTTTCGTCGAAAGCGTCGATCTCCAGCATTTCATTGATCGGCACGTAGGCCACTTCCTCGAGGGTCGAGAAGCCCTCCTGAATCAGGATATCGGCGACTTCCTCGTCGACATCCAGCCGCTCCATGAACAGCTGCTTGGTGCGGATACCTTCTTCTTCCTGCTTCTTGGTGGACTCTTCCTGCGTCATCAGGTTGATGGTCCAGCCGGTAAGCTCGGAAGCAAGGCGCACGTTCTGGCCGCTGCGGCCGATGGCGATGGCGAGATTCTCCTCATCCACCACCACGTCCATCGCATGCTTTTCCTCGTCGACCAGAATCGAGCTGACTTCGGCGGGCGCCAACGCACCGATGACGAAGGTTGCCGGGTCCGCCGACCAGAGCACGATGTCGACGCGCTCGCCGGCCAGCTCCTGGGTCACGGCCTGCACGCGCGATCCGCGCATGCCCACGCAGGTGCCGATCGGATCGATGCGCCGGTCGGTGGTGTGCACGGCGATCTTGGCGCGCACGCCAGGGTCGCGGGCCGCCGACTTGATCTCGAGCAGCCCTTCCTCGATTTCCGGCACCTCGAGCTCGAACAGCTTCATGATGAACTGCGGCGCAGTGCGCGACAGGATCAGCTGGGGGCCACGCGCCCCGCGCTCGATTTTCATCACCCACGCGCGCACTCGGTCGCCGACGCGCAGGTTTTCCTTCGGAATCATGTGCTCGCGCGGCAGTTGCGCCTCGAGCCGGCCGGACTCGACGATAGCGCTGCCGCGCTCCATGCGCTTCACCGTGCCAGTGACCAGTTCGTCGCCGCGCGACAGGAAATCGTTCAGGATCTGCTCGCGCTCGGCATCCCGGATGCGCTGCAGGATCACCTGCTTGGCGGTTTGCGCGCCGATCCGGCCGAAGGGCACGTTCTCGATCGGCTCCTCGAGGTAGTCGTCGAGCTTGGCATCGGGTTTGCGGTCCTGGGCCTCCTCGACCGACAGCATCTGCGCCTGGATGTAATCCGGAAGGTCATCCGGCACCACCTTCCAGCGGCGGAACGCCTCGTAGTTGCCGGTGTTGCGATCGATCGCGACCCGGACATCAACGTCCTCGGTGAAGCGTTTCTTGGTCGCCGAGGCGAGCGCAAGCTCGAGCGCGCCAAAGACCACGTCCCGATTGACGTTCTTCTCTCGCGCCAGCGCGTCCACCAACAGCAGAATTTCCCGGCTCATCGCTTTCCCTTCCTTAGGTCCGGCACCAACCGGGCCCGATCAATATCGTCCAAATTCAGCGCCACGTCGCGCCCGTCCACTGCCACGGTCGCAACCCGGCCCTGCGCCCCTCGCAGCAAGCCGGTATAGCGCCTGCGGCCGCTTTCGTCCGCCGTTCGCATCTTCACGTCCACTTTGCTGCCGGCAAACCGCACGAAGTCGTCCGGTTTGCGCAGTGGCCGGTCCAGGCCCGGCGACGACACTTCCAGCCTGTCGTAATCGATTCCTTCGACCGCGAACACGCGTGCCAGGTGCCGGCTGACCTCGGCGCAGTCATCTACGCTGATTCCCGACCCGGCACCCTCGGGCCGCTCGATGAAAATGGCCAGCAGACGCCCGCCGCCGGATGCCCGCGCATCCACCAGATCGAACCCCATGCCCGCCAGAGTCGATTCCACCACCGCCGCCACCGCCACCTTCGCCGCCATGCCTGCCGCCAGAGCCCGTTGCAAGCGTGCAAACAAAAAATGGGCCGAAGCCCATTTCAACCAGAAACGGCTTGAAGTTTAACAGCTTTTCCCAGCGCGGACAATTTGCTCGACCGCTTTTGACCCCAGTTCCCGCGCGTGGCCGGACGGCAGGTCCAAGGGCAAGGATACCGGACCGAATCGCACCCGCAGCAGGCGGCTGACCCGGGACCCGACAGCCTCCACCAGGCGACGCACCTCCCGGTTGCGGCCTTCCGCGAGCACCACCCGGTACCAGCGGTTTATGCCTGTGTCTTTTCTTTCTTTTATTGAATCAAGACGTAAAAACCTCGCCGGCCCATCTTTCAGTTCGACACCGGACAACAGGCGTTGAATCGCCTCCGCGCTCAAGCCCCCTTGCACGCGCACTTCATACTCGCGCTCGATCTCCTGGCGCGGATGCATGAGCTGATTGGCGAGCTCCCCCGAATTGGTGAACAGCAGAAGTCCGGAGGAGTTCAGGTCGAGTCGCCCGATCGAGACCCAGCGTCCGGGGCTGAGCTTGGGCAGCCGGTCGAACACCGTCGGCCGGCCTTCGGGGTCGCTGCGCGTTACCAGTTCGCCAACCGGCTTGTGATAGGCAATGACGCGGGGTTGCGACGCAGCGGCGGAAAATCTGACCGGCTTTCCGTCCAGCAGCAACTCGTCCCCGGGCGCCGCGCGATCGCCCAGCTTGGCGGTCTGCCCGCGCACCGAGACCCGGCCCGCCACGATCCAGGTTTCGATTTCCCTGCGCGAAGCAAATCCCGCTGCAGCCAGCAGCTTCTGCAGCCGTTCGCCCGCCGGGCTACGGGGTTCCGCCAGCGGCGGGTGCGGTGGGCTCGTTGGCGGCCGGCTGGGTGGTCGCGGGCTCAAGTTGCAGCGTCCGGGCGATTTCCTCGAGCGGTGGCAGCTCCTGCAGCGAGCGCAGGCCGAGGTCATCGAGAAAGGTCTTGGTGGTGGCATACAGCGCCGGGCGCCCGGGCGTATCGCGATGCCCGACCACATCGATCCAGCCGCGGCTTTCCAGCGCCTGGATGATCGGCGTGGAAACCGTAACGCCGCGAATGTCCTCGACGTCGCCGCGCGTAACCGGCTGGCGGTAAGCGATGATGGCGAGCGTCTCCATCACGGCGCGCGAATAGCGCGGCGGTTTTTCGGGATTCAGGCGCTCCGCGAAAGGCTGGAATTCCGGCCGGGTCTGGAAACGCCAGCCGCTCGCCAGGTTGACCAGCTCGACCGCGCGACCCGACCACTCGTCGCGCAGTTCCTCCACCAGGCGGCGCAGCGTGTCGGGGCCGATCCGCTCTTCGAACAGCCGCCCGAGTTCCGCCAGCGACAGCGGCTCCTGCGAGGACAGCAGCGCAGCCTCGATGATGCGCTTCGCTTCAGCCGGGTTGGACATGGGAGATCCTGACGTAGATCGGCGCAAAGCCTTCGGACTGGGTGACGTCGATCACGGTCTCACGCGCAAGTTCGAGCAGCGCCAGGAAGGTGATGACCAGGACGGCGACGCCGCGCGCCGGGTCGAACAGTTCGGTGAACTCGAGCACCCGGCTCTCCTTCAGCCGGCGCAAAATCTGGCTCATGTGCTCGCGCACCGAGAGTTCCTCGCGGCTGACGCGATGATGCTCGGACAGCCGGGCGCGAAACAGCAGCGTACGCCATGCTTCGGCCAGGTCGTGCGGGTGCACGTCGGGCAGGCGCTCGACCGCGGTGCGTTCCACCAGCACCGAAACCGCCAGCACGTCGCGCCCGAGCTGCGGCAGCGCATCGAGCTGCTGCGCGGCCAGTTTCATCTGTTCGTACTCGAGCAGCCGGCGCACCAGCTCGGCGCGCGGATCCGTCTCCTCATCGACCAGCGCCGGGCGCGGCAGCAGCATGCGCGACTTGATCTCGATCAGCATCGCGGCCATCACCAGGTACTCTGCGGCGAGCTCCAGATTCTTCGAGCGCATCATCTCGACATAGTCGAGATACTGCCGCGTCAGCGGCGCCATCGGAATGTCCAGTATGTCGAGATTCTGCTTGCGGATCAGGTACAGGAGCAGGTCGAGCGGTCCCTGGAACGCTTCCAGCAGGATTTCCAGCGCGTCTGGCGGGATGTACAGGTCGAGCGGCATCTCCGTCATCGGCTCGCCCCAGATCCGCGCCACGGGTTGCGGGCTTTGGCTCATGAATAGGTCAGCCCCATCGCTTCGCGAACTTCGCGCATGGTTTCAAGGGCGAGCTTGTGCGCCTTTTCGCAGCCATCGGCGAGAATATTCTTCACCAGTGTCGGATCGTCCAGATAGAGCTGGGCGCGCGCGCGTATCGGCGCGAGCTCGGCCAGCACCGCGTCGATCACCGGCTGTTTGCATTCCAGGCAGCCGATGCCCGCGCTGGTGCAACCCTTGCGCACCCAGGTTTTCCGCGCCTCGTCCGAATACACCTGGTGCATGGGCCACACTGGGCACTTGTCGGGATTGCCCGGGTCGCTGCGCTTCACGCGCGCCGGGTCGGTCGGCATGGTGCGAATTTTCTTGGTCACCGCCTCGGGCTCGTCGCGCAGCGCGATGGCGTTGCCGTAGGACTTGGACATCTTTTGGCCGTCCAGTCCGGTCAGCTTCGATGCTTCTGTCAGCAGCGCCTCGGCCTCGACCAGGATTTTCCTGCCGCTGCCCTCGAGCCAGCCGTAGAGCCTCTCGCGATCGCCGCGCGGCATGTTCTGCTGCTCATCGAGCAGCGCCTGCGCGCGCTTGAGCGCCTCGGCATCGCCGGCCTCCAGATACTTGGTGCGCAGTTCGTTGAACAGGCGCGCCTTCTTGCTGCCCATCTTCTTGACTGCGGCTTTCGCCTTGTCCTCGTAGCCCGCTTCCCGTCCGTACAGATGATTGAAGCGACGCGCAAGTTCGCGCGTGAACTCGATATGCGGCACCTGGTCTTCGCCCACCGGCACGTACTGCGCCCGGTAAATCAGGATGTCCGCGGCCTGCAGCAGCGGATAGCCGAGGAAGCCGTAGGTGGTCAGATCCTTGTCGGCAAGTTTCTCCTGCTGATCCTTGTAGGTCGGCACGCGCTCCAGCCAGCCAAGGGGCGCGATCATCGACAGCAGCAGATGCAGCTCCGCGTGCTCCGGCACCAGCGACTGCACGAAGATCGTCGCCTGGTTCGGGTCTACGCCCGCAGCCAGCCAGTCTATCACCATATCGGCGCCGATTGCCTGCGCCGCGCCGGGTTTTTCGTAATCGGTGGTCAGCGCATGCCAGTCGGCGACGAAAAACAGGCATGGGTACTCGGCCTGCAGCCTCACCCAGTTCTTGAGCACGCCGTGGTAATGGCCCAAGTGCATGGCTCCCGTGGGACGCATGCCGGACAGGACGCGGGTTTCAAACATGGCTAGAAGTGGAACACCGTGCCGATCAAGCGAAACGAGGTTCTCACCATCGGTGCGAGGATCGCGCCGAGGTAACCCGAAAACATGAGCAGCAGCAGGATCGGAAAACCCCAGGGTTCCAGCCGCGAGTACTGCCAGGAGGCCCGCGCCGGCAGCAGGCTGGCTACGATCCGGCCGCCATCCAGCGGCAGAATCGGCAGAAGGTTGAGCAGCATCAGGACCACATTCACTTCGATGCCCGCGACGCTCATCAGTTTGAGCGGCGTCGAATACTCACCCGCCGGAAAGCTGCTGCCAAGCTTGTATAACAGCGCCCAAGCGACTGTCATCACCAGGTTGGACGCCGGCCCGGCGGCGGCAACCCACATCATGTCGCGCTTTGGATTTTTGAGAGCCGAGTAGTTAACCGGCACCGGCTTGGCCCAGCCGAACAGGTAGCCGCCGGCACCGGCGAGCTTGCTGACGACCAGAATTGCGATCGGCACCAGGATCGTGCCGACCAGGTCGATGTGCCGCGCAGGGTTGAGACTGATGCGCCCCTGCGCGTAGGCAGTCAGGTCGCCGAAGTGGCGTGCGACGTAGCCGTGCGCCGCCTCGTGCAGCGTGATCGCGAAGAGGACCGGGAGCGCATAGATGGCGAGGGTTTGAACGAAGTTGCTGACATCCATCGAGAGGAAAATTTTATCAGACCAGGAAATCCTCGATCAGCCGTGCGACCTGCTCCGGCTGGTCGTGATGCAGCATGTGTCCGGCCTCCGCCACCGTGCGATAGCTGACATCCTTGAACGCGGCGCGCCGTTCGGCGAGCTCTTCGGCGGTGAGCTTCATGCGCTTTCGCGTTTCGGACTCTGCGGCATCGACCCACAGCACCGGCGCCGTGACGCGTTCCCAGCAGGCGCGCGCCTCGTCCAGGCGGTACAGCGTGGCATTGACCAGCTTGTGCGCCGGATCGCTGCGCAGGATCACGCCCTGCGCCGACTCTTTGCCCCAGTGTCGGGCGAGAAATTCGGCGCGCTCGCGCTGCAGGCGCGGATTGTTCTTCTGCAACCGGTCGGCAAGCTCGGAAAAACTCGCATACGGACGCCAACCCGCGGTTTCGCGCAGTTCCTGCATCCAGCGTGCGTAGCGCGCAGGCGCCTGTTCCGGTTTGGTCATCGGCATGCCAAAGCCCTCTAGATTCACGAACCGGGTGATCCGCTCCGGGCGGATGCCGGCATACAGCCCGCCCACGTTGCCGCCAAGGCTGTGCCCGACCAGGTTCACCGGCGAATCGGGCTGAATGCGATCCAGCAGCACGTCGAGGTCTCCGATGTAATCCGGAAACCAGTAACTGTCGGCGCCGGACCATTCGCTGAGTCCATAACCGCGCCAGTCCGGGGCGTAAACGTCCCAGTCCGCGCCCAGAGCATCAACGAGGAATTGGAAAGACGCCGACACGTCCATCCAGCCGTGCAGCAAAACCATGCGCCGTGAAGAGTCGCCCGGCCAGCGGCGCACGTGATAGCGCAGGCCGCGAACATCGAAGAACAGCGATTCGCTGGGTTTCATGACGGGGCGCTATGATACCGGCCATCCATGCCCATCTTTTCCCTGAACGAACGGCGCGTCGAACTGCGCGGCGCATACCACTACATCGCCTACGACGCCACGCTCGCCGGCTCGATCATTCTCGAGAACGAAGTGAACATCTGGTTTGGCGTGGTCATTCGCGCCGACAACGACCAAGTGCACATCGGCGAAGCTACCAACATCCAGGACGGTTCGGTCCTGCATGTCGACCCCGGCTACCCGATGACGCTCGGCCGGCGCGTGACCGTAGGCCACAAGGCGATGCTGCACGGCTGCACCGTCGGCGACGGCGCGCTGATCGGCATCAACAGCGTGATCCTGAACGGGGCCAAGGTGGGTGCCGGCGCGCTGGTCGGCGCCAACACGCTGGTGCCCGAGGGCAAGGAAATCCCGCCCGGCGCGCTGGCGGTCGGCACGCCGGCCAAGGTGGTGCGCCAGCTCAAAGCCGAGGAGATCGCGGGCTTGCTGAAGATCTCCGCGGGCTACGTCGAGCGCTCAAAGCGCTTCAAAACGGAGTTGCGCGAACAAGCCCTGCCCGATTCGGCGCGCTGAACTACTTCGGCGCCATGCGGATCGCGCCGTCCAGGCGGATGGTTTCGCCGTTCAGCATTTCGTTCTCGACGATCTGCTTCGCCAGCGCGGCGTATTCCTCCGGCTTGCCGAGGCGCGACGGGAACGGCACCTGTTTGCCGAGAGAATCCTGCGCTTCTTTTGGCAGTCCCAGCAGCATCGGCGTGAGGAACAGTCCCGGTGCAATGGTGACGACGCGGATACCGTTGCGGGACAGGTCGCGCGCGATCGGCAAAGTCATCCCGACCACTCCGCCCTTCGACGCGGAATAGGCCGCCTGCCCGATCTGGCCGTCGAACGCAGCCACCGACGCGGTATTGATGATTACGCCACGCTCGCCGGCGGCATTCGGTGCGGCCTTGGCCATGGCATCGGCGGCCAGGCGGATCATGTTGAAAGTACCGATCAAGTTGATGTTGATGACTTTCGTGAATCGCGCCAGGTCGTGCGGCGCTTCCCTGCCGAGGGTGCGCTCGGCAACGCCGATGCCCGCGCAGTTGACCAGCACATGCAGCCCCCCGAACGCCTTTACCGCCAGCTCGGCAGCCGCCTTGCCGTCGGCTTCCAAGGTCACGTCGCATTTTGCAAACTTGCCACCGAGTTCCTTGGCGAGCGCCTCGCCCGCATCGGCCTGAAGATCGGCGATCACCACCTTGCCGCCGCCCGCCGCGGCCATACGCGCGGTCGCGGCGCCGAGTCCCGAGGCGCCACCGGTGACAAGGAAAACGCTATTTCTGATTTGCATCTAAGAATCTCCCGAATGAATTCGACGATAATTCTACCCGCATGAAGCTTTCCTTCGACCTGCAGTTCGGCGATCTGTACGAGCGCGACGGGCTGCTGCGCGTCGATGCGGCGTTCCTCGATTTTCTTGATTCCGCCCTGCGCTCCCGCCTTGTCGAGGCGAGAAGAACCCTGCCTGCCGCGAAGCCGGAATCCGATCTGCTCATCGCGCTCGCGCCGCATCTGGAGGATTTCCTGGCGAAGCTGTTCGGCATCGAGGCCGAAGCGCAAGCGCTTGCGGCACGCCAGCACGAGCTCGCGCCGCTCTATGCGGTCAAACGCCAGTTCGTACAGCGCCGTGCGTTGCGCAACTATGAGGCGCCGGCGTTGCGGAATTTCGATCCTGGTTCATTCGCGTTTTCTTCAGAACTTCGATTCGCCCAGCAGGTCACCGATTGGCTGAAGGACGAAACCGCAAATGCAGAAGCGCTCGAGCTGGCTGCCCGTTATGCGGCCTGGGCCGCGATCACACCCGAGGGCAAGGCAAAGCATCGTTCCGGCGTGCTGTTCAAGACACCGGCCAAGCTCGACTTCATGCGACTGGTGCCGGTGCACACCGATACGTCGCAGGGATTTGCCAAGCACAGCGTCGAACACTTGCGCCAGCGCGAAGGCTTCGCCCTTACCGACCAGGGCACGGATCTGACCGGCGCGCTCGACCAAGCGAACTATTGCATCTGGTGCCACGAGCAGGGCAAGGATTCCTGCTCGAAGGGGCTGCGGGAGAAGCCGCCGTCGGCGGGATTCAAGAAAACCCAGTTCGGGGTTCCGCTCGCCGGCTGCCCGCTCGAGGAAAAGATTTCCGAGTTCCACCTGATCAAGGCGCGCGGCGAACCGCTCGCCGCGCTGGCGATGATCTGCGTCGACAACCCGATGGTGGCGGCAACCGGCCATCGCATCTGCAATGACTGCATGAAGTCCTGCATCTACCAGAAGCAGACGCCGGTGGATATTCCGCAGGCCGAGACTCGCACCCTCAAGGACGTTCTCGCCCTGCCCTGGGGATTCGAGATCTATTCGCTGCTGACGCGCTGGAATCCGCTTAACTTAAGCCGCCCGGTGCCGCTCGCCGACAGCGGCCGCAAAGTCCTGGTGGTCGGACTCGGGCCGGCCGGCTTCACGCTCGCGCACCACTTGATGAACGATGGCCACACCGTTGTCGGCATCGATGGTTTGAAACTGGAACCGCTGCAAACCCCCTACCAGCCGATCAAGGACATCAAAAGCCTTTACGAACCCCTGGGCGAGCGCGTCATGGCCGGCTTTGGCGGCGTCGCCGAATACGGCATCACCGTGCGCTGGGACAAGAATTTCCTCAAGCTCATCCGGCTGCTGCTCGAGCGCAGAAGCCAGTTCGCGATGTACGGCGGGGTGCGTTTTGGCGGCACGGTGACGCTCGAGGATGCCATGGCGATGGGCTTCGATCACGTCGCCCTGTGCGTCGGCGCGGGCAAGCCCACGGTGCTCGACATTCCGAACGGCCTCGCGCGCGGCGTGCGCGCCGCTTCCGACTTCCTGATGGCGCTGCAGCTGACCGGCGCCGCCAAGCAGGATTCGCTCGCCAACATGCAGCTGCGCCTGCCGGTGGTCGTCATCGGCGGCGGGCTGACCGCCATAGATACTGCTACCGAGTCGCTTGCCTACTACGTCGTGCAGGTGCGGAAATTCCTCGATCATTACGAGACGCTGGCCAAGCAAATCGGCGAAGACGCCGTGCGCGCAAGCTGGGACGACCAGGAACGCGAGATCGCCGAAGAATATCTCGCGCACGCACGCGCCCTGCGCGCCGAGCCGCCCGGGAAGCATATCGAGCTGCTGCGCCACTGGGGCGGAGTGACCATCGCCTACCGCAGGCGGCTGGTGGACAGCCCCTCCTACACCCTCAATCACGAGGAAGTCGAAAAAGCACTGGAGGAAGGCATCTGGTTCGCCGAAGGCCTCACCCCCGTGGCAGCGGACGTGGACAATTTCGGCGCGGTCAAAGGCATCCGCCTGAAGGACGAAGCGACCGAGCATTGGCTGCCCGCGCACACGGTGTTCGTCGCTGCGGGCACCCAACCCAATACCGTACTGGCACGCGAAGACCCCGCGCATTTTCCGCTCGACGGCAAGTACTTCGCCGCCTGCAGTGCGCAGGGCCAGCCGGTCCGGCCAGAGTACTCGACCGCCAAGCCGGCGACTCCGGAGGTGCTGTTGTCCAGGCAACCCGACGGCCGCTACGTCAGCTATTTCGGTGACGTGCACCCCTCCTACTTTGGCAACGTGGTGAAGGCGATGGGCGGCGCGAAACAGGGTTTCCCGATTGTTTCCAGGGTTCTCAATGAGAGGCCGCCCGTATCGTCGGTGTCCCGAAAGAAATTTTTCAATGAACTCGCCGGTCAGCTCCTGGCGAGCGTGCATAGCGTCGAACGCCTGACCCCCACCATCGTCGAGGTGGTCGTGCGCGCACCGTTGGCAGCGAAGAAATTTCGGCCCGGCCAGTTCTACCGCCTGCAGAATTTCGAGACCCTGGCGCCGGTGGTCGCCGGAACGCGCATGCATATGGAAGGCCTTGCGATGACCGGCGCATGGGTGGACCGCGACCAGGGCCTGGTCTCCGTCATCGTGTTGGAGATGGGCGGTTCCAGCGATCTTTGCGCCATGCTCAAGCCAGGCGAGCCGGTGATCCTGATGGGGCCAACTGGTACGCCGACCGAGATCGCCGGCGGGAAAACGGTGGTGCTATGCGGCGGCGGTCTGGGCAACGCGGTGCTGTTCTCGATCGGCGCTGCCTACCGCGCCGCCGGTTCAAAGGTGCTTTACTTCGCGGGCTACAAAAAGGTTGCTGACCGCTACAAGGTCGCCGACATCGAAAACGCTGCCGACACCGTTGTCTGGTGCTGCGATGAGGAACCGGGATTCACGCCTGGCCGTCCCCAGGATCGCAGTTTCATCGGCAACATCGTGCAGGGCATGGACGCCTACGCGGAAGGGCGGCTGGGCATCCCCTCCATCCGCCTGGACGACGCCGACCGCCTGATCGCCATCGGCTCGGATCGCATGATGGCGGGCGTTGCGAAGGCACGCCACGATGTCCTCAGGCCCCATCTGAAGCCGGACCACTTCGCCATCGGCTCGATCAACTCGCCGATGCAATGCATGATGAAAGAAATCTGCGCGCAATGCCTGCAGCCGCAGCGTGATCCGGTGACCGGCGAAACCAGCTACGTGTTCTCCTGCTTCAACCAGGATCAGCCGCTCGATCGCGTCGATTTCAAGGGTTTGAACGAGCGTCTGAGCCAGAATTCGCTGGCCGAGAAGCTGAGCGCCGGCTGGCTGCGCCACTGCATGCCACAGCTGAGGAAACAGCGCGCCTTCGTCTGATGCGCGGGCGCGCGCGCGGTCTTGACAAGCTCAAGCGATAGTAGTATAAAAGTTATATAACTTTTATATATTGCTTGAGGTCCACGCGATGCAGAAAACAAAAGTCAGCACCTTCTCCGCAACCCTGCGCGACCTAGCGATGCTGGAAGCCGTCTCCAAGTACCACGGCCTTAACAAGAGCGCGACGATCGCGAGCCTGGTGCGCCGGGAGTTCTGGCGCGTTTTCCCCGGCGGGACCGAGAAGGTCAAGCCCGACCGCGGCGCGAAAGTGGAGGCTGAATCATGAAACTCAGACAGATCCTCGCGTTTGCCGCCCTATTGCTGGTTTCGATCGGCAGCGAGGCGCAGACCATCAAGATCGGCGAATTAAATAGCTACAAGGTGTTTCCCGCTTTCCTGGAGCCGTACAAGAAGGGCTGGGAGCTGGCGCTCGAGGAGATCAACCGCGCGGGTGGCGTCAATGGCCGCAAGCTCGAGGTTGTGTCCCGCGATGACGGGGGTAACCCGGGCGATGCGGTGCGGGTTGCCGAAGAGCTGATCTCACGCGAAAACGTCGCCGTGTTGATGGGCACGTTTGCATCTCACGTCGGCCTGGCGGTCTCGAACCTGGCCGCCCAGCGCAAGGTCGTGTTTATTGCCGCGGAGCCTCTCACCGACAAGATCGTGTGGGAAAACGGCAACCGTTACACGTTCCGGCTGCGGCCTTCGACTTACATGCAGACGGCGATGCTTATTCCGGAAGCGGCAAAGCTGAAGAAAAAGCGCTGGGCGATCGTCTATCCCAACTACGAGTACGGTCAATCGGCGACCGCATCGTTCAAGAAGCTGCTCAAGCAGGCGCAACCCGACGTCGAGTTCATCGCAGAGCAGGCTCCGGCGCTCGGCAAAATCGACGCCGGTGCAGTGGTGCAGGCGCTCGTAGAAGCAAAGCCGGATGCGATTTTTTCTTCGCTGTTCGCTGCCGACCTGCAGAAATTCGTACGAGAAGGGAACACGCGCGGCTTGTTTACGAATACGGTGGTATTCAACCTGCTCGCCGGCGAACCGGAATACCTCGATACGCTGAAGGATGAGACGCCGGAGGGTTGGTGGGTCACTGGCTACCCCTGGAAGGAAATCGCCACGCCCGAGCACAAGAAGTTTCGCGACGCGTACCAGAAGCGCTGGAACGACTACCCGCGCCAGGGATCGGTGGTCGGCTATGCTGCCTTGTACGCGATCGCGAACGCGGTGAAGCGCGCGGCATCGACCGAAACCGAGAAACTCGTCGAGGCCTTTAAAGGGCTGGCGATGCCAACGCCGTTCGGACCAATCGTATGGCGTTCCATCGATCACCAATCCACGATGGGGGCATACGTCGGGCAACTATCCAAGCGGGGCGGCGAAGGCGTGATGGTCAACTGGCGCTTTGCTGACGGAGCGCAGTTCCTGCCCCCGGACAGCGAAGTGAGGGCGCTCAGGAAAGAGTAATATAATCAATGAGTGTATCGTCAGTCCTCATCCAGTTTCTTAACGGACTGGCGAGTGCGTCCTCGCTGTTCCTGGTGGCGGCCGGGCTGTCCCTGATTTTTGGCGTTACCCGGATCGTCAACTTCGCCCACGGCTCGTTTTTCATGCTGGGGATGTACCTGGCGGTCTGGTTCTCCGACTGGGTGGGGTTCTGGCTGGCCCTGCCGCTCGCGGCAGCGGGTGTGGCCGCTTTCGGATTTCTAGCCGAAACGCTGCTGCTGAGACGGATCTACCGGGCACCGGAATTACTCCAGTTGCTCGCCACTTTCGCCCTGCTGCTGCTGATCAAGGACTTCGCGCTCTGGGCCTGGGGGCCCGAAGACCTGCTTGGGGCGCGCGCCCCCGGCCTGCAGGGCGCGTTCGAATTCGAGGGCATCGGGTCGTTGGCCGGCGCGCTTCCCGAGTACGACCTGTTTCTGGTCTCGATCGGGCCGCTGATTCTTGCGGCGCTCTGGCTGCTGCTCAACCGGACGCGCTGGGGCACGCTGGTGCGCGCCGCAAGCCAGGACCGGGAAATCACCGGCGCGCTCGGCGTCGACCAGCGCTGGCTATTCACCAGCGTCTTCGTGCTCGGCGCCCTGCTCGCCGGGCTCGGCGGTGCCCTGCAGATTCCGCGCGAGCCGGCCAACCTCAACATCGACCTGTCCGTGATCTCGGATGCGTTCGTCGTCGTGGTGGTCGGCGGGCTCGGATCGATTCCCGGGGCGTTTCTTGCCGCGTTGCTGATCGCCGAGGTCAAGGCCTTTTGCATCGGCCTGGGTTTTTCCAAGGCCACGCTGGTGATGGAATTCATCATCATGGCCGTGGTCCTGATCGTCCGGCCCTGGGGGTTGCTCGGGCAAATGCCGGTGCAGGTGCGCGGCCCCGGTGCCCAGCGGCGCCGGCTCGCGCCGCCGTCCATCCTATTGCGCTGGACGCTGATGATTCTGGTCGGGGCGCTCGCGCTCCTGCCCCTGGCATCCGCCGGCTATACGCTGGTTCTCCTCACCGACATCCTGCTGTTCGCGCTGTTTGCCGCCAGCCTGCACTTTCTCATGGGCCCCGGCGGCCTGTATTCGTTCGGCCACGCGGCTTTCTTCGGCATCGGCGCTTACGCCGCTGGGATTTTTTTCCTGCAAGTAAAGTTGCCCATGGAGCTCGCGCTGGCACTGGCACCGCTCGCCGCCGCTTTCGGCGCGCTCATCTTTGGCTGGTTCTGCGTCCGTCTGTCGGGAGTCTACTCGGCGATGTTGACGCTTGCGTTCGCGCAAATCGTCTGGTCGGCGGCGTTCCAGTGGGACGCGTTGACCGGCGGCTCCAACGGCCTGGTCGGGGTTTGGCCCGCAGGCTGGCTTGCCTCGAAGACTGCCTATTATTTTCTGACGCTGCTGTCCTGCGCGCTGGCCATTTTCTGCTTGTGGAAAACCGTCTATTCACCGTTCGGCTACGCGCTTCGCGCAGGACGTGATTCGCCGCTTCGCTCGGCTGCCTCGGGGATCGATGTGCGCGCGATACAGTGGTCGGCGTTCATCATCGCCGGGCTCGCGGCCGGGATCGGCGGGGCGTTGTACGCATTCTCCAAGGGATCGATCTCACCCGAAGCGCTCGGCATCCAGCGTTCCGTGGATGGCCTGGTGATGGTGATGCTGGGCGGGATCCAGACGCTCAGCGGACCGATCTGGGGCGCGGCGCTGTTCACGTGGTTGCAGGACGCAGCCTCCCGCAATATCGACTATTGGCGCGCCGCGGCCGGCTTCATCATCCTGGTGCTGGTCATGGTCTTGCCGCAGGGGATCGGTTCCTTGTTCCAGGAAAAACGCTGAACATGCTCGAGGTACGCAAAATCTCGAAGGCCTTCGGTGGCGTGCACGCGCTATCGAACGTCAGCTTTTCGGTGGCTGCGGGCGAACTGCTGGCCATGATCGGGCCAAACGGTGCAGGCAAGACCACCTGCTTCAATCTGCTGGACGGACAACTCGCTCCGGATTCCGGTGCCATTGAGTTGGACGGCAAAAGCCTGCTAGGCAAGGCGCCGCATATGATCTGCCGCGCCGGTGTCGGGCGCACCTTCCAGGTTGCCGCGGCGTTCGACTCGATGACCGCGCGCGAGAACGTCCAGGTCGCGCTGCTTTCGCACGCGCGAAGGTTAGCTTCGCTTTTTACCTCCCTAGATCAGGCCAACTCGAAAAAAGCAATCGATCTGCTCGCGAGGGTCGGCATGGCCGATCAGGCGGACCGGCAGTGCGCGGAACTTGCCTATGGTGACTTGAAGCGCGTCGAGCTCGCAGTGGCGCTGGCAACCGACCCCCGGCTTTTGTTGATGGATGAGCCGACCGCGGGCATGGCGACGGCGGAGCGCCATGCATTGATCGGCTTGGTTGCGGAGCTCGTTAGAGAGCAAGGAATGTCCGTGCTGTTCACCGAGCACGACATGGATATCGTCTTCGGCAACGCCGATCGTATCGTGGTCCTTGCGGAAGGGGAGTTGATCGCCGCGGGCACGGCCGCAGAGATCCGTGCCGACGCACGGGTACGACGGGTCTACCTTGGCGAGGACACGCTCGATGCTTGAACTCAAGGACCTCAATACCGGTTATGGCCGGGCGCAGGTGTTGTTCGATTTCTCGTTGGAGCTGCGCGCCGGTGAAGTGCTCGCCTTGCTTGGGCGCAACGGTGCAGGCAAGTCCACTGCGCTCAAATCGGCGATTGGCCTGCTCGCGGCCTTTTCCGGGGATATTCTCTTCAACAAGAAAAAAATCGACAACCTGGAGCCGTTCCGGATCGCGCGCCTTGGGCTCGGCTACGTGCCCGAGGACCGCCGCATCTTCTCCGACCTGACAGTGTCCGAGAACCTCGAGGTCGGCCGCCGGCCGCCGCGTCCAGGGGTGCCGCGCTGGACACCGGAAAGGCTGTACCAGCTCTTTCCCAGCCTCGCCGGCATGCGCGCGCGCCGTGCCGATCGCATGTCCGGCGGCGAGCAGCAGATGCTCGCGATTGCGCGCACGCTGATGGGAAATCCCCAGGCCTTGCTGCTCGACGAGCCGTTCGAAGGTCTGGCGCCACTGATCGTCGAACGGGTTGCGGCAACGATACGTGAACTGAAGCGCGAGGGGCTGAGCGTCCTGCTTTGCGAGCAGAACCTGCGCTATGCACGCCTGGTCGCCGACCGTGCGTGCATCATCGAAAAAGGCCGCGTGCGAAGCTCCGGCACGCTAACCGAAATCCAGAAGGACTATCTGCTGTTATGACTTGGATCGCGGGTATCGACGTCGGCGGTACCTTCACCGACTTGATCGCGTTGGACGCGGCAAACGGCGAAGTTCGTCTCGCCAAAGTGCCGACCACGCCGGATAACCAGGCCTGCGGCGTGATGGCGGCGCTCGAGGAAGCGAATCTGGCGCTCGATCAGCTCGCCCTCATCGTGCACGGCACCACGACGACGACCAACGCGCTGCTGGAGCGCAAGCTGGCAAAGACCGGCCTTATCACCACCCGCGGTTTCCGCGACGTGCTGGAACTCGGCCGGCGCACCCGGCCGCGGCCTTATGGGCTCACCGGCTGGTTCGAGCCGCTCATTCCGCGTGAACTGCGGCTGGAAGTGCCCGAGCGCATGGATGCCGAGGGACTGCCGGTGACGCCGCTCGACGAAGCGGCGGTGCGCGCTGCGGTGCGCCGGCTGATCGATGCCGGTTGCGAGTCGCTGGCGATCCACTTCCTGCATAGCTACATCAACCCTGCGCACGAGAAGCGCGCGCTGGAAATCGCGCGCGAGTCCTGGCCCAACCGCTACCTAACCGCTGGCCATACCCTGCTCTCCGAATACCGCGAATATGAGCGCGGCGTCACCGCCGCGGTGAACGCCAGCGTGCAGCCGATCCTTGACCGATACATCGAGCGCTTGCGCTCCGGGCTCAAGCGGCGCGGTTTCGCCAATGATCTGCTGGTGATGCAGGGCAACGGCGGCACCGTATCCGCCGACATCGTCGCCGAAGGCGCAGCCAACACCGTGATGTCCGGCTCGGCCTCCGGCGTGATCGCCGCCGCCTACACGGCCGGCGCCGCCGGTTTCAAGAACGCCATCGCCTACGACATGGGCGGCACGTCCACCGACGTCGGCCTGATCCGCGACGGCGTGCCGCAGGTTTCATCCGAACTGGAGCTGGAGTACGCAATGCCGGTGCACGTGCCGATGGTGGATGTCCATACCATCGGCGCGGGCGGCGGCTCGATCGCGTTCATCGGCGAGGACGGCCTGCTGCGCGTCGGGCCGAGGAGCGCCGGCGCGAATCCGGGCCCGATCTGCTACGGACGCGGCGGCAGCGAACCGACGATCACCGATGCCAATCTGGTCCTCGGCCGCCTCAACCACGATGCCCTGCTGGGCGTGAATGGCGCGGTGGATCTAGACCAGGTCAAGCGCCTGATGCAGGAGAAAATCGGCAAGCCCCTGGGCATGGACGCCAGCGAAGCGGCGGCGGCCATCGTGCGCATCGCCAACGATCGGATGGCGGGCGCCGTGCGCATGGTGTCGCTCGGCCGGGGCCACGACCCGCGCGACTTCGTGCTGTTCCCGTTTGGCGGCGCCGGGCCGCTGCATGCAGCGGCGATGGCCAAGGAACTGGGCATCCCCAAGCTCCTGGTCCCGGCCCGGCCAGGGATCACCAACGCCTTGGGCTGCGTGGTGGCGGACCTCCGGCACGACTTCGTTAATACTGTTAATAAACCTGTACAAGACGTTGATATAAATAGTGTTACTTCTATAATTGAAGACCACGTTAAGGCCGGGAAAAAGCTTCTCAAGCGCGAGGGGGTGACCACAGAAGGCCTGCAGCTTCTGCACAGCGCGGACATGCAGTTCCAGGACCAGACCCACATGCTGAGCGTCGCCCTCCCCGGGCCTGAGGTCTCCCGCGCACAACTGCAGCAGCTGTTTGAAAAGGCCTATTGGGAGCGCTTCGAAGTCGAGCTGCCGGAAATCCGCGCGATGCTCGTCAACGTGCGCACCGCGGTAATCGGCTTGCGCCCAAGACTGGATCTCAGTCTGCTATCCGGTCACGCCGCAGCCGGCAAGGCGCGCAAAAGCGTCCGCTCGGTGTGGTTCGACGGCGGGTTTCGCGATACCCCCGTCTACCGCCGCGAGTCCTTGCCGTCCCGCCTGATCGGCCCCGCCATCATCGAACAGCTCGATTGCACCACGGTGCTGGAACCCGGAAACCGGCTCAGCGTCGACAAACTGGCTAATCTCCTCATCGAACTATGAATCGACGATCCGCCGCCGCCGTGCTCGATCCGATCAGCCTCTCGGTGATCCAGAACGGCCTGCAACAGGTCTGCAACGAGATGGACCTGGCCTTTTGCCGCGCCGCGTTCAGCCCGGTGATTTCTGAAGGGATGGACCGCTCCGACGGCATCTACGCGCGGGAAGACGGCGCGCTGATCGCCCAAGGCGACCTCGGCCTGCCGGTATTCGTCGGCACGATGCAGTATTCCTCGCGCGCGGTCATTGAAAGGGTCCGGGAAAAAGGCTGGGCGCTCGATCCGGGCGACGTATTCATAGTCAACGATCCTTACCTAGGCGGCACGCATCTGATGGATGTGCGCTTCGTCAAGCCGTACTTCTACCGCGGCAAGCTGTGGTGCTGGCTTGCCAATACCGGCCACTGGCCGGACATCGGCGGGATGGTGCCGGGCGGATTCTCGGCACATGCTACCGAGGTCGAACAGGAAGGCCTGCGCCTACCACCGGTAAAACTGGTCAAGCAAGGCGTGATGGACGCGGAGATTCTTTCGATTATCCTTTCCAACATTCGCATTGCCGACCAGCGCATCGGCGACATCAAGGCGCAGGCGGCGGCCCTCGCCGTGGGCGACAAGCGCCTCACCGCCCTGCTCGATCGCTATGGCGCCGACACGGTGGAGACGGCGATCGCCGAACTTCGCAAGCGCGCCGAGCAGCAAATGCGCGCAAAGATCGCGACCATTCCCGAGGGCACCTATACCGGGCATGCCATCGTCGATTCCGACGGCGTGGTGGATGAGCCCCTGCATATCCGGGTGAAAATCACCAGGACTCCCGATCTCGACCTGCTGTTCGACCTCTCGGGCTCCTCGCCGCCCTGCCGCGGACCGATGAATTCGGTGATCGCCACCACGCGCAGTTCCGTTTACCTCGCGATCAAGCATATTTTTTCCGACGTGCCGATCAACGCGGGAACGTTCGAAGCGCTCAAAATCACCGACCCGGAAGGCACCTTTCTCTACGCGAAGTATCCGCGCCCGGTTTCCGGTTGCGCGGCTGAAGTCAGCCAACGCATTGCCGAGGCAGTGTTCAACGCGCTCGCCGCCGCGATCCCGGAGCAACTGTTCGGCGCGCCTGCCGGGACTTCCGGCAACCTCGCGATCGGCGGGCATGACCCGCAACGCAACCGCTCGTATGTCATGTACCTGTTCACTGGCGGTGGCTACGGGGGCAGCGCCATGGGCGACGGGATCTCCAACGGCTGCTCCACCATCGGCATCTCCAAAATGCCGCCGATCGAAGTCATGGAACAGTATTACCCGGTGCTGTTCGACGAGTTCTCGCTCTACCAGGGCTCCGGCGGCGCGGGCGCGAGCCGCGGCGGCTTTGGCGTCAACTACACCATCCGCATTCGCCGCGGGCAGGCGCTCGCCTCGATGGTGATGGACCACGGTCGCACCGGTCCGCTCGGCGCGCTCGGCGGCGCCGCCGGCGGGGTCAACAAGGTCGCGGTTGAAATCTCCGGGCAGGAGTACCGCCCGCCGCACCTGTCGAAAGACCAGGACATCCAGCTTTCACCGGGGGACCGCATCCGGGTATCGACGCCCGGCGGCGGCGGCTATGGCGACCCCTTCAAGCGCAACCCGGAGAAAGTGGCGAAGGATGTAGCGCGCGGGTATTACAGCCGCGAGCAGGCGCAGCAACTGTTTGGCGTATGCTTCCGGCCCGATGGCAGCGCCTATCGCTAGGCGGGAACGGCTTCGCCTGCCAGCGCCACGGCCTGGTATTCGGCGCGCGACGGAATATCGGGCGCAACATGCAGCACGCCACGCGCGAGTTCCATGATCACCGAGGCGACCGATTCGATGCACTGTTCCGGCAGCAGGGCCGGATCGGGTTTTCGGCAGATGGACAGCAGACCTTCCGACTCATCGCGCAACAGCCGCTTGAGATCCTCGACGCCATGGGTCGAGCGCGATTTCGCGATTTTCAAGGCGCATTCGAGCCGTGGAATCGAGGACAGGTTGGGCACGTGCTTGGCCTGCCAGGCAGTCGCTTCCGGATGCAGGAAATGGTTGGTATGGCACAGTGTGCGTCCATCGCCGCGCACCACCTTCAGTCCCTTGGGCGAAAACTCCAGGCAGGCCGCGTCGCCGCTACGGTCGGCACAGACGACGCTCGAGGACCCGCCGAAGGACAGCGTCGAGCACAGCCTGATCGCTTCCGGCAGGCTGGCGCGCTTGAGCAAAGCGCGCAGCAGCACATGTACTGGCACGCCAGCCTTTGCGCCCGCACTTGCGCCATCGAAGACCGAGCGCAGGATGTTCAGGCATACCCCCAGGCCCTGCGCGTTGAAGCCGATTTTGGCCAGCATGCCCGCCTCGGTGAGCGTGACAAAGGCCGGATGATCGCCTTCGCTTGCCCGCAACACGATCAAGGCCTCGCGCTGAGCGCCGATCCAGTCCCAATTCTGCGCCAGCAGTGCTTCGCCGGTCGCGCTTGCCGGCGGACTTACCGCAATCGCGGTGCATTCGCCGGCGTCCACTGCGCTCAAAAATGAAGTCGGCAGGATTTCGGTGCGCGCATTCAAGGCGAGAATTTCGCTGAACGGCTGCGCCGCGCCGCGCGCGATGCCCTCCATCTCTTCGAGCAATTCGGCGTCGAACGACCCGATCAGGTCCCGATAGGGCGCACTCAGCCGCTGCGCTTCGTCCCAGGGCAGGCCGTTGGCCGCAAACAGCCGGGAGTAGTTGGCGATCGAACGTTCGACGCGGACCTTGGCCCGCTCGCCATGGCTGCGCCCGCGCTCGAAAGCGCCGCCGCTGACGTCGATCACGGGAAACATCGTCACGTTCACGCACGGCATGCTACGCCCTATCCGGCCAGCACGCGTAAGGCTGTTTCACCGCGCAAGGTCAGGATGGTTGCGGCGCACACCGCGGCCAACGGCAGCACGAACAGCGCCAAACCGACGACCAGCAGCCCCCGCGGCGGCGGTGCCGCGCGCCAGCGGCTCACTGCCGACAGGGTCGCGAGAACCATCAGGGTCCAGCAAAACAACTCCAGCGACCAGCGGCTCCAGGACTTTTCCAGCAGCACGCCGATGCCTCCGACCATGCCGAAAATCCAGATACCGAACAGCAGCGCATCATCGAGCACGCGGGCCGCGAGCTGCCGCCGCGCGTCATCGCCACTGAAGCGCAGGCCGAGGGTCAGCCAGATGCCGAGCCCGAGCGCCAGCCCCGGTCCCAGCGAGAACAACCACCCCACCCGCGTCAGGCTCAGCAGGTCCATCGTCAATCGAGCCGCAGGCTGCCCTCGACGCAGGTTACCGCGCCGCCGCCCAGATACACATCGCCGCCATCGATGCGAACCGAAACGCGCCCGTCGCGCCCGAGCTGCATGCCCTGCCGCGCCTGGTATTGCCTGCCGAATCTCGACGCTTGACCGGAGTCTCGCAGGTATACGGCGACGCTCACATTGCCGCTGCCGCACACCGGGTCTTCCGGAATGCCATGCGCCGGCGCGAACGAACGCACATGGATCGCCGATTGACCGTCGGCAGCCGCGCCGAAGGCTGTAATTCCGGTGATCGACAGGGATTCGCTCAGGGCCGCGATCTTCGGCATATCCAACGGCATTCTCGCGAGCACGTCTGCGCTGCCGACGTCCGCGGTCAGCCAGATCGGCCCGACGTTGACGGCGATCGGCGCCGCCTTCAAAATGCATCCGAGTGCGGCTTCCAGTTCAGCAAGTCTTGCAGCGTCGACATCCGTGATTTTCGCCGGCGGCGCCTTCACCCAGACCAGCCCGTCCTCCGCACTCAATTCCAGGAGTCCCGCGTCGCAGTCCTGCCGGAAGCGGCCTTCCTTTGGCTTCACCAGCCCGGCCTCGAGCGCTGCGTAGGCGCTGCCGATGGTCGGATGCCCGGCGAAGGGCAGCTCGTGGCGCGGCGTGAAGATGCGCAGACGGTAATCCGCCGCCGACGAGCGCGGCGGCAGGACAAAGGTGGTTTCCGACAGGTTGGTCCAGGCCGCAATGCGCTGCATTTCTTCAGCGGCCAGGCCATCGGCCTGCAAGACCACCGCGACAGGATTGCCACGAAACGGAACGCGCGTAAAGACATCCACCTGCTTAAAGAGTACCGACTTCACTTACAGCGTCCTGGCTTTTTCGCGCAGCACGAATTTCTGGATCTTGCCGGTGGCGGTGGTCGGCAAGGCCCCGAAGATGACTTTCTTCGGAATCTTGAACTTTGCCAGCGTTCCGCGGCAATGGGCGATCAGGTCCGCTTCGCTGACGTCCATCCCGGGCTTCAGCTGTACGAACGCGCACGGCGTCTCGCCCCACTTCGGATCGGGCCTCGCCACTACTGCCGCCAGCTGCGTCGCCGGGTGCTTGTAGAGGGCAATTTCGACCTCGACCGAGGAAATGTTCTCCCCGCCTGAGATGATGATGTCTTTTTTGCGGTCCTTGATTTCGACGTAGCTGCTCGGATGCCACACCGCGAGGTCACCCGTGTGCATCCAACCGCCATGGAAAATTTCCGCAGTGGCCTTCGGATCCTTGAGATAGCCGAGCATCACCGTGTTGCCCTGAATTAGGATCTCGCCCATGGTCTGGCCGTCCTTCTTCACCGGCCGGCAGGTCTTCGAATCCCCGACGATGTGGCCCTCGACCACCTGGTATCGCACGCCCTGGCGCGCCATCTCGTTGGCGCGATCCTCGTCCGACAGGTCGCTCCAGGCATCCTGCGGCGCGCACAGGGTCGAGGGTCCGTGCAGTTCAGTCATGCCGTAGATGTGCAGCACCTGAAAGCCGAGACCCTCCATCGCCTTGATTACGCTCGCAGGCGGCGGCGAGCCGCCGGTCATGATGTGCACGGGCTGCATAAGCTTGCGCCGTTGCCCTTCCGGGGCATTGACGAGCATGGTGAGCACGGTCGGCGCGCCGCACATGTGCGTAACGCCGTGTTCGACCAGCATCGGGAAAATCTGCGCCGGGTCCACCGCGCGCAGGCAAACGTGGGTGCCGCACATCGCCACCACCGACCACGGATAGCACCAGCCGTTGCAATGGAACAGCGGCAGCGTCCAGAGATAGACCGGCTTTGCCGGCATCGCCCAGGCGGTGATGTTGCCCAGCGACTCAAGAAAGGTGCCGCGATGGTGGTAAACCACACCCTTGGGCCTGCCGGTGGTCCCCGAGGTGTAGTTGAGCGCGATCGGACCATACTCGTCGGCCGGCAGCGACCATGCGAACGCCGGATCGCCGGTCTTGAGAAAGGCCTCGTAGTCGATACTGCCCACCCTCTCGCCGGGTCCGGTGTGGAGCGGATCGTCTACATCGATGACCAGCGGTTTCTTTTTCATCTGGGCGAGCGCGGGGCCGACCACGCCGGCAAAAACACGATCCGTAATCAGGACCTTGGCCTCACCGTGGCCGAGGATATAGGCGACGGTGTCCGCATCAAGGCGCGTATTGATGGTATTGAGCACTGCGCCCAGCATCGGCACACCGTAGTGCGCTTCGAGCATGGCGGGCACGTTCGGCAGCATGGCCGATACCACGTCACCCGGCTTGACCCCTCTTTTGGCTAGCGCAGAGGCAAGCCTCCGCGCCCGCGCGTAGAACTCGGCGTAGCTGTACCGTGTCGTGCCGTGGATCACCGCGGTCCGGTCAGGATGGATCTCCGCCGCCCGCGGCAGGAATACCACCGGGCTGAGCGGCGTGAAGTTCGCCGGTCCGGGCTTTAGGGACGACCAGAGATTCTTTTTGCGCGCCGCAGCATTCTTCCCCTTTACCTTTGCCATTGCCACCCCTCCGATTTACACTGATTGAATTTACCCGAAGGAGGAGATCACGTGAAGAAACTCACTCTCGCCGTTGCTTTGGCGTTTGCCGCGTCCGGCGCGCTGGCCCAGGAAAAAACCATCAAGATCGCCGGTTTTGGTGCCAAGTCCGGCGTCGTGCGTTCCTTCGGCATCAACAGCGAAGCGGCGCTGCTCGCGGCCTCCGACGTGGTCAACAAGGGGGGCGGCGTAAAGCTTGCCGATGGCAGCAAAGCCAAGCTCGAGATCACCTTCTACGACGATCGCTGCAATGCGGAGGAAGGTATCTCGGTGATCCGCCGTATCGCGGGTACTGACGCGGTGGTGGCGGTCGGCCCGACCTGCTCCAACGTCGCGGAACCGCTGTTCGGCATTCTGCAAAAGAAAGTCGGCGACTCGGGCGACTCGGGCCTGCAAATGCCCGTGTTCACCGACGTGGCGATCAAGGTCGGTCTCGCCAAGATTTCGGAATGGGCGTTCCGCAACGTGCCCAACGAGATGACGATGTACGGTTCGCTGTTCTATTGGCTGAAGTCGAAATACCCGAACGCGCAGACGATCTACGGTGGCGTAGAAGAAGACTTCGCGCACTCGCGGGCGACCTGGTATTCGGTCATGAAGGCGGGCGCCGAAGCGAGCGGGTACAAGGTCCTGGGCAATTCGAAATGGCTGCTCAACGACTCCAATTTCGCCACCCAGGTGCGCGAGATGAAGAGCGCCAAGGCCGATGTCATCGCGATTTCGGCGCATCCGTTCACCACCTGCGGCGTGCTCAAGGAGATGCAGCGCCAGGGCGTCAAGCCAAAGGTGCTGGTCGGCCTCACCAGTTCCTCGAGCCTCGAGACGCTGGAGGGTTGCGCCAAGCAGGCCGAGGGCATGATCATCCCGACCAGCTTTGCGCCGGTGAACAAGGAAGCGACCAACGCCGCCCAGACCACTGCCAAATTCAAGGGCGCGGCCGACCTGCACAGCATGGCAGCCTGGGAAAATATCTTCATCCTCAAGCGGGTGATGGAGGCCGAAGGCATCTCGGGCAAGCATGACGCGGCCTCGGTACAGGCCGATCGCCGCAAGATCCGCGACGGGCTGGCCAAGCTCAAGACTACCAACGGCCTGCTCGGCGTGTCCAAGCGCGACGACGAGCGGGAGGCCGACAAGCCCTACCTGTTCGTGCACGCCAACAAGGGCGAATGGAAGGTGCTGTACAACCCGCTGTAGCCGGCTTCACGGCGAACGACGGGGCGCAGCCGGGCTGCGCCCCGTTTTTTTCTGATGCTTGATTTCTTCCAGGCAGTATCCGACGGTGTGCTGTTCGGCGCGACCTACGCGCTGATCGGCATCGGCTTCACGCTGGTCTTCGGCGTGATGCACAAGATCAACATGGCCTATGCGGCGGCTTCGATTGGCAGCGCCTACGCTGCGCTGCTAGTTTTGAAGTTGATGGCCGGTGCGCCCCCCTGGCTCATCTTCGCTGGCGCTTTTGTTGCCGGTGGTGTGCTCGGGTACATGCTGTACCTCGCGTGTTTCCACTTCATCCCGCTGTCGAGCCCGCTTGCAACACTGATGTCCACCGTAGGAATGCTGCTGCTCATCGATGAAGTGATCGTGCATGTCACCGCCGGCATGCCGCAGAATTTTCCGGCGATGTACGACGACGTGATGCTGCGCGCGGGCGAATTCACCTTGCGCGGCGACCTGCTGCTGGTGTTTGGAGTCAGCGTGGTGGCAATGGTCGCGCTGCTGCTGCTGCTTTACCGCACCCGACTCGGCCTCGCCACGCGCGCCGTTTCGCAGCAAGCGGTCGCGGCGCAGTTGTGCGGCATCCGCGTCGGACAGGTGAACGCGATGACTTTCGTGGTCACCGGGCTGCTGGGCGGCCTGGCCGGCGCGATGATCGGCGCCTCGGTCGGCGCGCTTTCGCCGCTGCTGACGACTCCGCTGACCGTGAAGGGGCTGATTGTCACGGTGGTCGGCGGACTGGGCAGCATCCCGGGTGCGATCGTGGCAGGCTTGCTGGTCGGTGGGTTCGAGAACGTCTTCCAGCTCTACCGCGGCGTCACAGAGCGCGATCTGTACGTGATGCTGCTGCTGTTCGTTTTCCTCGTTTTCCGCCCCGGCGGAATATTCGGCATCCAGGACGACAGGGGATAGCGTGGACTTTTATTTCGGCCTGGCGCAGTTGATCGGCGTGCACACGCTGCTCGGACTGTCGGCCTACATCGTTCTGCTGACTGGCCAAGTCAGCCTTGCCCAGGCCGCCTTCTATGCGATCGGCGCCTATGTCGCCGGCATGCTTACCGTGCTGGGCGGCTGGCACCTGGTGCCCGCGCTCGGCGTGAGCGCGCTGGCAGGCGCGGCGATCGCCTGCGCGGTCGGTTTTCCGGCGCTGCGCGTGAAAGGCCTGATGCTGGTCATCGCAACGCTCGCTTTCGGCGAAGGGGTGCGGCTCATCTTCTTCAATTTCGATTACCAGATCGCCAAGGGCGACGTCAAAGTAGGCCCCCTCGGCGGCGAAGGGTTCCGGCAGATCCGCTTCTTTCCCGAGAATGGCTGGAGCACGGCGGAAGTCATGCTGTTCATCTGGGCGTTCGTCATCCTGGTCATGGCGCTGCTCTGGTGGTTCGACCGTTCGCGCTACGGTTCGGTGCTGCGCGCGGTCGGCGAGGATGAGCTGGCAGCGCAGTCGGTCGGCATCAACCTCACCGCGGTAAAGGTTAGCGCGATGACGGTCGGGGGCGGCATCGCCGGGATCGCCGGTGCACTGTATGCCCATTACACCACGCACATCGAGCATTCAAGCTTCAACGTACTGGTCGCCACCTTCGCCATCGCCTACCCGATCGTCGGCGGCCTGCAGAACGTGTTCGGCACCCTGCTGGCGGTAATCTTCGTGCAAGGTTTCTTGATCGAAGGCCTGCGCGACCTGGGGGACTGGCGCAACCTTCTGTTCGGCGCACTCATTGTGCTGGCGATGAACTTGCGCCCGCGCGGCTTCTTTGGCGGGCGCCGCCGTGCTTGAGTTGAAGGGCGTCTCGCGCCATTTCGGCGGCGTGCGCGCCGTGGATGGATTCGACCTGCGCGTCAACCAGGGACAGATATTCGGGCTCATCGGCCCCAACGGCTCGGGAAAAAGCACCACGGTAAATTTGATTACCGGCCTGTTTCCCCTTACTTCCGGCGTCATTTCTTTCAAGAACCGGGATCTGGGGCGGATGCCGACCCATCTGCGCCTGCAATCGGGTATCGCGCGCACCTTCCAGAACATCCGACTGTTCGGCCAGCTGACCGTCTGGCAGAACCTCTGGGTTGCGCAGAATTCGCCCGAGGACCAGGCACGCCACGGTTTTTTCCCTCGCTGGCTGGGCGGCCAGCGAGGCGTGCGCGGCGAGATCGCGCAGTTGCTCGAGTTTTCCGGGCTCGCGCACAAGGCCGAGGAACTCGCGGCCAACCTGGCCTTTGGCGAACAGCGCCGTCTCGAATTGGCACGCGCCATGGCAGCCAAGCCAGCGCTGCTCCTGCTGGACGAGCCTGCAGCCGGCATGAACAGCGAGGAGATCGGTCAGCTCCGCGACCGCATCCTCAAGCTGCGTGAGCGCGGCGTCACCATCCTGCTGGTCGAACACGTCATGGAACTGGTGATGGGTGTCACCGACCGGATCGCCGTCCTCAACTTCGGCCAGAAAATCGCCGAAGGCACGCCGGCCGAGATCCAGTCCGATGCCGGGGTTCGCAAGGCTTATCTGGGCGGCGAGGCGGCGTGAGTGCATTGCTGCAGATAAAGGATCTGGTCACTGCCTACGGCAAGATCGAGGCGTTGAAAGGCGTATCGCTTGACGTGCAGGAAGGCTCGATTACCTGCCTGCTCGGGCCGAATGGCGCCGGCAAAACCACCCTGATGATGACCGTCGCCGGAATTCTCAAGCCCAAGGCTGGCGCAATCGCGTTTGCAGGCCACGAAATCTCCGAACAGCAGGCGCACGCCATCGTCGCGGCCGGAATCGCGCTGGTGCCGGAAAACCGGCTGATGTTCCCCAACATGACCGTGGTCGAGAACCTGCAGGCCGGCGCCTACCAACGCCGCGACCGCGAAATCGGCGCCGACGTCGACAAGCTGCTGGTACGCTTTCCGCGACTGAAGGACCGTGCCGAACAGAATGCCGGAACGCTTTCGGGCGGCGAGCAGCAGATGCTGGCGGTCGCCCGTGCACTGATGAGCCGCCCCAAGCTGCTGCTGATGGATGAACCGTCGCTCGGCCTCGCGCCACTGGTGGTCGAGGAGATTTTTCGCATCATCACCGAGCTGCACCGCGACGGTACTACCATTTTCCTCGTCGAGCAGAATGCTCACATGGCGCTGAAGGTGGCCGGGCACTTTTACCTCATGGAGCAAGGCAAGGTGACTTTTTCGGGCGACCCGGGCTCGCTCGCCGAAGACGAAGTCATCAAGCGGGCCTACCTGGGATCCGCAAAATTGTAAGGTGCTGGCGGATCTCCTCCAGAACACGCTCGATGGCCTTGCCGCCGGCGCCTCCTACGCCTTGATCGCGGTCGGCTTCACCTTGATTTTCGGTGTACTGCGGCGCGCGAACCTGTCCTACGGCCCGGCGATCATGCTTGGCAGCTACGCCGCCGCGTTCGCCTTCCAGAACTACGGCCTCGGCCTAATCGCGCTGGCCGGAATCTGCGTCTTTGCCTCGGTGCTCGCTGGCGCATATGTCGAACGCCTATGCTTCGCGCCGCACCGCAAGGGCTCGGCGATCGCGGCCATGGTAGCCAGCTTTGCGCTGTGGATGCAGCTCGAAGAAGTCGCAATGCTGGTGATGCCGAAGCATCTCTACGCTTTCCCGCCCCTGAATCAGGGCGGTCCGCTCGATTTCGCCGGCTTTACCGTGCGCGTCGAAGCACTGGTGATGCTTGGCGCGGCTACTGCAGTGTGCGCGCTAGTGTGGTGGATCCTGTATCGAACCCGCTTTGGTCTTGCAACGCGCGCAGTCATCGAGTCGTCACGCGCGGCCGAGCTCTCTGGCATCAGCGTTCCGCGCGTATATATAGGTGTCTTCGCGCTAGCCTCGGCAATCGGCGGTCTGGCCGGATTTCTGATCTCGGCGAGCTTCGAGCAAGTCACGCCGATGCTGGGAATGTGGTCCACCTTGAAGGGCCTGCTGGCGATGATGCTCGGTGGGCTCGGCTCTCTCCCCGGCGCGGTGGTGGGAGCGCTGGCACTCGGTTTGCTCGAAGCGCACAGCCAGTGGTACCTCGGACCGCAGTTGCGCGACCTGATCGCCTTCCTGCTGCTGTTCGTCCTGCTTGCCATCGGCCCGCGCTGGATGACGCCATCCAATGGATGACTACCTCATCGGCGTCCTTACCAATATCGGCCTGTTCGGTTTCATGGCTTTGTCGGCCTACCTGCTGCTGCTCGCCGGCGAGATGTCGTTCGGCCAGCAGGCATTCTTTGGTGTCGGCGCGTACTCCGGCGGAATGCTCACTGCGATGTTGGGCTGGCCGCTGCCGGCGGCTGCGCTCGCTGCGATGGCAATGGGCGCGCTTGCCGCGCTGATCGTCGCGCTGCCAACCTTGCGCCTGCGCGGTTTGTATTTCGCCATGGCTACGCTCGCCGCGGCGGAGATGGCGCGCATCGGCTTCGAATTGCTGCACTGGCAGGTGGTGGTAGCGGGCGAACCGACCGGTCCGGACGGCACGCAGGGATTTCGCGGCATCCGCTGGGTGTTTGAAAATGGCGTCGAGCCCGGAACCTACCTGGCGATCATTTGGACGTTGCTGGCAATGGTGGTCGGCTTGTTCATCGCCATGGAGCGCTCCCGGCTGGGCGCAGCTTTGCGCGGCGTCGGCGAAGACCCGGAGCTGTCAGCCTCGCTTGGCCTGAACGTAATCCGGGTCAAGCTGGCCGTGGCCGCCGCAGCCGGTGCACTGGCGGCCCTCGGCGGCGTGCTGTACGCGCACCACAATACCTATATCGAGCCGCGCAACTTCGACATCATGCTCGGTGTCCATAGTCTGGCGTATGCGCTGATTGGCGGCCTGGGCACGGTGTTCGGACCCCTGCTTGGCGTGCTGGTGGACATCGGCTTGCTGGAAGGCAGCCGGGTCTTCCAAGGCTACCGGATGATCGTATTCGGCGGCCTCGTTGCGCTGCTGCTGATGGTCCGGCCCAGGGGCTTGCTCGATGAAGGGACGGTGCAATGGATAAAAAGGCGGTTCTCCTAGGCCTGGCGCTGGCGCTGCCCCTCCCCACCTGGGCGCAGCGGGCGCAAGCCAAGCTCGAATGCCGATCCACCGGCACGGACTACGTCTATGACTGCATCATCCGCCTGACGCGGGGCGCCGAGCCGCTTCAGGGAGCGAAGATCACAGTCGGCGCCGACATGCCCTCGATGCCAATGGCGCACAACGTAAAACCAGTGCAGGCGGTTCCGGGGGACAAGCCCGGCGAATACCGGGTGACACTGGACCTGGAAATGCAGGGCGAATGGATGGTGAAATTGCGCCTAAGCGGACCGCTCAAGGACCAGCTGATGCTGCGCTACGAATTCGACGCCAGCGGCGCGCGGCCCCTCAAGCGAGCAGACAGGCCTCCTCGAAAGTAAGCCGCGGGCTGCGCGCGAATATCTTCGCAGGATCGCCTTTGCCGAGGTTGCAAAGGAAATTGGATTTCCAGCGACCATCAGCAAAAAAGGCCGCGTCGACTTTGGCATTGTCGAATCCGGACATTGGTCCCGTATCCAGGCCCAGCGCGCGCGCGGCGATGATGAAGTAGGCCCCCTGCAGGGATCCGTTGCGAAAGGCGACCTTCTCGTTGCCCGCCTTCTTTTCCTCCCCCTGGAACCCCTTGATCGCGTCGGGGCGGTGCGGAAACGATTTGGGAAGATTCTCATAGAACATCAGGTCGTAGGCGATGATGGCAGTGACCGGCGCCGCCATGGTCTTGTCCAGATTGCCGGGGCTCAGCGCCGGCCGCAGCTTTTCTTTCGCTGCCGCCGAGCGCACGAAGACGATGCGCGCCGGCTGGGTGTTCATCGTGGTCGGGCCCCATTTCATCAGGTCGTAGAGCTCGCGCAGTTGCGCGTCGCTGACGGGGCCGCTGAACGCATTGTGCGTGCGCGCCTGCAGAAAGATCGTATCGAGGGATTTCGCACCGAGCATGCTTTTCTCTCCGGGGTCAAAGCGAAGGCAAATGTTAGCATCGCCGCATGCTGCCCGACCTGACCGGCATCATCCGCACCGGCGACGGCGTGATCCTCGGCCAGGCCTGCGCCGAACCGACTACGCTCTCGGAAGCCCTGGTCGCGCAGCGCGCGGATTGTTCCGGCGCCAAGCTGTTCCTAGGCGTCAATTACGCCGGCATCGTCAAACCAGAGCATGCCGACCATCTCCGGCTGTCCTCCTACTGTGGTGCAGGCCACAATCGCGCGCTTGCCGATGCCGGTGTGCTCGATATCCACCCGCATCCCTACTCGCGCATCGCTGCGTTGATCCGTGAGCGCAAGATCCCTTGCGACGTGGTTCTGCTTCAGGTCAGCCCGCCCAACGAGCGCGGCGAATACAGCATGGGGCTGGCGGTGGACTACCTGCCGCCGGCGATAGAGTCGGCGCGCGCGATTGTCGCCGAGGTCAACGACCGTGTGCCCTGGACGCACTCCGAGCGGGGCTTCCGTCGCCAGGACTTTACCCTGGTGGTTGAGAGCTCCCGGGAACCCTCGGCCCCGCCGCCGGCGCGCGCTGGAGCGATCGAGGCCGCCATTGCGCGCCACGCAGCTGCCTTTGTCCCGGACGGAGCGACGCTGGAATTCGGTCTGGGGTTGCTTCCCGACGCCGTGTGTGTCGCGCTGCAAGACCGGAAGTCAGTGAGAATCCATTCCGGAGCCATTGGCGATGGCGTCGTGGACCTGATGCAGCGCGGGGCGGTCGACTCCGCCGACTGCACCATGCTGATGGGCTCGCGCCGGTTGTTTGATTTCGCGCGCGACAATCCGCGCATCCGATTGCGCTCCACGGAATACACCCACGACCCCCGCGTCCTCGCGACGCTGCCTCGTTTTGTCGCGATCAATTCTGCGGTGGAAGCCGATCTGACCGGGCAAATCAACGCCGAAGTCGCCAAAGGCAGCTACCTCGGCGCGGTCGGCGGCGCGCTCGATTTCATCCGTGCCGCGACATTTTCGCCAGGCGGTGTTTCGCTGCTGGTGCTGCCGGCTGCGCGCATCGTTCGGACATTGTCGGGCCCGGTATCCACGCCACGCAGCGAAGCCGGGGTGATCGTCACCGAGCGTGGTGCCGCCGACCTGCGCGGCTGTACACTCAAGGAACGCACGCGGCGAATGTTGATGATCTCCAACCTCGAATGATGAACCCCACTGCAAAATCAGAACTGACCCCATCAAGCAAGCTGCGAGTCGGCGTCAACCTGGGCAATTTCCTGCTCGTCAACAAGGATCCGGCGAGCGGCGCTCTGCGCGGCATCGTGCCGGACCTGGCAGAGGAACTGGCGCGACGCCTAGGCGTGCCGGTCGAACTGATTCCCTACCCTGGCGCGGGACAAGTCGCGGACGCCGCGCTCACCGGCGCCTGGGATGTCGGCTTCATCGGCGCCGAACCGCAGCGCGCCGCGGAAATTGCGTTTACTCCCGCCTACCTTGAAATCCCCGCCACCTACCTGGTGCCGGAAGGTTCGCTGATTCGATCCCTCGCCGAGGTGGATCGGCCCGGCGTGCGCATCGCCGTCTCGGCGCGCAGCGCCTACGACCTGTACCTCAGCCGAAACCTCAAACATGCGGAACTAGTCCGCGCCGAGGGCCTCGCGGCGTCCTACGATCTGTTCGTCTCGCACAAGCTGGAGGTTCTTTCCGGCTTGCTGCCGCGCTTGACCACGGAAGTCGCGCGACTGCCGGGCGCGCGCATTCTCGAAGGGCAATTCACTGCCGTACAGCAGGCCATCGGCACGCCCAAGGCCCGTACCGCAGCGGCCGCCTACCTGCGCGAATTCGTCGCCGACCTCAAAGCCTCCGGGCTCGTCGCCGCCGCCATCGCCCGCCACGGAATCCGCGGCGTCTCCGTCGCCCCCTAGCGTTACTCTGACCCCATTTTCTCCAGGCCGAATACCTGGCGCAGGTAGGCGAGGTAGCCCGGGTCCTTACTGACCGTTTTACCTGGCGTGTCGGAGACCTTGGCGACGGGCTGGCCATTGCACTCGGTCATCTTGATGACGATGTTGATCGGCTCGTAGCCCAGATCGTTGGTCAGGTTGGTGCCGATGCCGAACGAGGTCAGCGCCCGGCCGTCAAAGCGGCGCGCGATGTCGATAGCGAGCGGAAACGAAAGCTGGTCGGAAAAGATCAGCGTCTTGGTGCGCGGGTCGACGCGGTTCTTGCGGTAATGCTCGATCAGGCGCTCGCCCCACGAGAAGGGATCGCCCGAATCATGGCGCGCACCATCGAACAGCTTGCAGAAGTACATATCAAAGTCGCGCAGGAAAGCATCCGTGCCGTAGGTATCGGCAATCGCAATGCCGAGGTCGCCGCGGTATTCCTTGGCCCACACATCGAACGCAAAAATCTGCGAGTCGCGCAGCCGCGGGCCGAGCGCCTGACAGGCCTGCATGTATTCGTGCGCCATGGTGCCAAGCGGGGTCACACCATGCTTCATCGCCAGCCAGACGTTCGAGGTGCCGGCAAATCGCTCGGCCATGTCTCGCTTCAGCAGCGCGATGATTTCATCGTGCCAGTCGCGCGAGAATCGCCGGCGGGTGCCGAAATCGGAGACCTTGAACAGCAACTCCGGCTCGAGCGACCGCACCAGATCGATTTTTGCCTTGAGGCGCTGCCGGCCCTGTGCCAGGTCCGGCTTAGGCTGGGTACGGCGAAAGTAAACCTCCGAAACGATCGCCAGCACCGGAATCTCGTAAAGGATGGTGTGCAGCCAGGGTCCGCGGATCGTAATCTTCACTCCCGGCGGCTCGGCACGGTCCACCACGCTGATGTACTTCTCGTTGAAATGGAACAGGGCGAGGAAATCGACGAAGTCGGATTTCATGAAGCGCAACCCGCGCAAATAAGCGAGCTCCTCGTCGCGGAAGCGCAGCTTGCACAGATCGGCAATGCCGGCGCGGATCCGGTCGGCGTGCGCGGCGAGATCCACGCCTTCGGTGCGGCATTTGAACTGGTATTCGACCTGCGCGCCCGGGAAATGGTGCAGCACCACCTGCATCATCGTAAATTTGTACAGGTCGGTGTCGAGCATCGAATCGATGATCATGCATCGATTCTACCTGCCCTGAGATAATGCCCGGATGTGCGGCCGCTACGCGCTCCATGCCAATCCGGAAGTGCTCGCGCTCATGTTTGGCCTTTCGGAAATACCTGCCTACCAGCCGCGCTACAACATCGCACCGAGCGCGCAGGCGCTGATCATCAGGCAAAATGAAGCTGCCATGGTTCGCTGGGGCTTGGTGCCGCGCTGGGCCAAGGATCCTGCCATCGGCGCGCGCATGAACAACGCGCGCGGCGAAACAGTAGCCGACAAACCTTCGTTTCGCGAGGCTTACCGCAAACGGCGCTGCCTGATTCCAGCCAGCGGCTATTACGAGTGGACGCTGGAGCGCGGCCTCAAGCAGCCGTATTACATCTATCCCTCGGGCGGCGAGGTGTTCGCCTTTGCCGGGTTATGGGAGCGGTGGAACGATCTGCAAACCTGCGCCGTCATCACCACCGAGGCGAACCGCAAGATGGCCGAGGTGCACGACCGCATGCCGGTGATCGTCTCCCCGCAGGAGTACTCGAACTGGCTCAGCGGCGGCGAGAACCTGTTGCGCCCCTGCGAGGAGTCGGTGATCAGCATTCGCCGGGTCAGCCGGGCCGTCAACAACGCGCGCAACGAAAACCCGCTCCTGATCGAGCCCGACGAGGGCTGATTTGCGGTGCCGCCCCGCTACTGGATATAATGCCAGCACTGAACATGGGCACAGTAACCCGGAGGCCCGTGACGGAGGGACCGATGAGCGAGCCGCTGACCGAACGCCAGACCGAAATCCTGCGCCTCATCAAGGAGCTCACCGAGATATCGGGCTTTCCCCCGACCCGAGCCGAAATTGCCGACCGCATGGGCTTCCGCTCGGTGAATGCCGCCGAACAGCACCTGCGCGCGCTCGAGCGAAAAGGGGCACTCGAGATCTCTGCCGGGTCCTCACGCGGCATCAAGGTGCGCGAGCGCGGCCCGCGAGTCGGACGTTTGCTCGAACTGCCGGTCATCGGCCGGGTTGCAGCCGGCAGCCCGATCCTCGCCGAAGAGCACGTGCAAGCCCGCTACCAGGTTGACCCCAACCTCTTCACGCCGCGCGCCGACTACCTGCTGAAGGTGCGCGGCCTGTCGATGCGCGATGCCGGCATCCTGGAAGGCGATTTGCTCGCAGTGCATCGAACGCAGGAGGCGCAAAGCGGCCAGATCGTGGTGGCGCGCATCGCAGACGAAGTCACCGTCAAGCGGCTTAGACGCCGTGGCCACGCGGTACAACTGCTGTCCGAGAACCCCGACTTCAAGCCTATCGAAGTAGACCTGCGCCACGATGAAATGACGATCGAAGGCATCGCGGTCGGCGTCATTCGCAGCGGCAAAAGCCTGTAGGAGCGCGCCCTCCCAGGGGCGCAGCGTGGCGATCGCCATCGCCATTGCGCGGCGTCGCCTATAATGCCTGGGCTTCCCCGCCCCGATGAATTCCCCAAGCACCGCAACCGACCGCAATTTCGCGTCCGCGACGAACAGCCTGCGCCTGTCGGCCGATCCGCGCTTCGTGCTGGCCGACCGGGTCGAGCAGCTCTACAGCCAGATGCCGCTGGCGATCGTCGCGACCCTGGTCATCAGCCTGGTCGCGGCCTACGAACTGCGCGAGGGCCGTTACGTCGAAATCGTGGTGTTCTGGGGCGGCCTGGTGCTGCTTCTGACGCTGGTGAACACCGCCCTGTTTTGGGGCTACCGCCGCAGTCGCGACCGGATGCCAGAAGCCGCCCAGTGGCTGCGCTGGCTCGGCATCAGCGCACTCGCCACCGGCGCCACCTGGGGCTTTGCCGGTGCGGTGTTCTTCCCGTCGCACGCCGACGAGCAGCAGGTGTTCCTCGCTTTCCTGCTCGCGCTGCTGGTGGCGGGCGGCATCCCGGTTTACGCGGTGTCCTGGGTCATCTATGCGGTATACGCAGCAGGCATCCTGGTGCCGTTCGTGTACGTGCTGGCGACCTTCGGCAACAAGCTGTTCGCCGAAATCGCGCTGATCGTGCCCGCGTTCTATGTCCTTAACGTCGCCATCGCCTACCGGCTCAACGTGGTGTTCGATTCAGGCTACCGCTTGCGCCACGCCTACGGCAAGCTGACCGAGGACTATACCGCCCTCAATCAGCGGCTCGAACAGCAGCTGGTCGAGCTCGAGGAATCGCACCGCCAGGTCGAAGCCTCGGGCCGCAAGCTGGCCTTGTTCGCCGAGCGCTCGCCGATCGCGGTATTCGAGCTCAATACCGAGGGCCGAATCCTGACCGTGAATCCGTCTGCGGAGACGCTGTTTGGTTACGCCGCAAGCGAGTTGCTCGGCCAGACGGGCACCGAGGTGCTGTTTGCAAGTGCGGGAAAGGACGAGATCCAGGATCGCTGGCACCGCCTGATCCGCTCGGGCACGCCGGTCATCGGCATGCGAGCGACCAGTACCCGTCGCGATGGCGCCGAGATCATCTGCGAATGGAGCCTGACGCCGCTGGTGAACCCGGAGAATCAGGTCATCTCGGTGATCGTGCAGAGCCGCGATGTCACCCAGCAGCTCGAAGCCGAGCGCATGAAGCAGGAATTCACCTCGACACTAAGCCACGAGTTGCGCACGCCGCTGACCTCGATCATCGGTTCGTTGCAGCTGATCAACTCGGGGGTGCTGGGCGAGATCGACAAGGATGTCCTGGAACTTACCACCATCGCCGAGCGCAATGGCCAGCGCCTGCTCGACTTGATCAACGATATCCTCGATGTAGAGAAAATCGAGTCGGGAAAGCTGGCGCTGTTTCCCGAGGTGCTGGAACTGGGCGAAGTGATCTCGGAGTCGCTGATCCTGAACCGCGGCTTTGCCGATCGCTTCAAGGTGCGTCTCGCCAAGGTCGGCGACCCGCCGGCGGTGAAGGTCAGCGCCGACCGCAAGCGCCTGCTGCAGGTCATGACCAACCTGCTGTCCAATGCCGCCAAGTTCTCGCCCGAAGGCTCGACCGTCGAGGTCAGCATGGAGGCGACCGAGCACAGCGTGCGCGTCGGCGTCATCGACAGCGGTCCGGGCATCCCGGAGAGTTTTCGCAACCGGATCTTCGGCCGCTTTGCGCAGGCCGACATGTCGCATACGCGCCATAAGGGGGGCACCGGCCTCGGACTGGCGATCTGCAAGCGCCTGCTGGAACTGATGGGCGGCAAGATCGGCTTTTCGAACCGCGAGAGCGGCGGCACCACCTTTTGGTTCGACCTGCCCAAGCACTCCTGAGAGGAACCAATGCCCGCGCGACCGCTGAACCGCATCTGCTACGTCGAGGACGACGAAGACATCCAGCGCATCGTGCGGCTGTCGCTCGAAAAGGTCGGCAAGATGACCGTCGAGGTGGTCAGCGACCCGATGGTGGCGATCGAACGGATCACCGCGTTCAAGCCGGAGCTGGTCATGCTCGATTGGATGATGCCAGGGATGGATGGACCGACGCTGTTTCGCAAGATGCGCGAAACGCCGGAAGTGAAGAATTTGCCAGTCGTGTTCATCACCGCCAAGGCTTCGCAGCGCGAGCTCGATGATCTGCAAAGCATGGGGGCCGCCGGCACCATCTCGAAGCCCTTCTCACCCAAGGACCTGCCGGATCAGCTGCGCGCGATCTGGAGCGCTTTGCCTTAATGTAGTTTGGCGGTTTTCTCGGCGCCGAACGCGCCGGTACCCTGATAGAACTTGCGCGACAGAAAGCCGATCACTTCATCGGCATTGCGAAAGCGCGCGTCCCGATCCTTTTCAATCAGCTTTTCCAGCAAGCGCTGGTACTTCAAGAAGCGCTCCGGCAATTCGGGCGGTTGGGTATTGATGTGATGCAGCGCGACCTCGACTGCCGTCTCGCCATCGAACAAGTGCGCGCCGGTGAGCATCTGATACAGCAGCACACCCGCGCTGTAGATGTCGGTGCGCAAATCGAGCGTCAGTCCGCGCACCTGCTCCGGGCTCATGTAGCGCGGGGTGCCGAGGATTTCGCCGTGCCCGGTGCGGTCGATGGCATCGATATGCTTGGCGATGCCGAAATCGAGGATCGCCAGGCTGCCGTCGGCGCGGAACATCAGGTTCTGCGGCTTGAGGTCGCGGTGCAGGATGCCCTGCTCGTGGATGTCGCCGAGGGCGAACATCAGTTCGCGGAAAATCTTCAGTGCCTCATCGGCGTCCAGGGCCTTGCCATCGAGGCGCCGGTTCAGATCCCCGCCGTCGAAAAATTCCATGACCAGGTAGGCGAGGTCTCCGGAGAGGCCATGGCCGTGGATGCGCGCCACGTGCCGCGTGCGGATGCGGCTGACCAGGTTGTATTCCTCGATGAAGCGTTCCATCACCTTCTTGTCGCCGGTCACCTCGCTGCGCAGTATTTTCACCACCAACGGGACATCGTCGCTTTCGCGGGAGGCGAGGTAGACGCGCGACATGCCGCCTTCGCCGATCATGCGCAGCACCTCGATGCCCGGAATCTGGATGCGCGCGCCCAGTTCGTGCCCGGCCTGGCGCGCGAACACTTCCGGGGTGGTCTTTTCAATCTTGTTGCGCGCGAGCTCGCGCACCGAGATCACCAGCTTCTCGCGGGTCAGTTCCTGCTTGCGCTGGTAGTCGTCGGCGCCCGCTTTCATGGCGCGTACCGCGATCACTTCGTTGCCGGCTCCCGTCAGGAACATCACCGGCGGGCAATCGGCACGCGCCTTGAAATGCTGCAGCCACTCCAGGCCATCGCCGCGCCCCAGCATGTAATCGAGAATCACGACGTCGAATTTTCCGAGCGGAAACGCAGCGTCGGGCATCTCGCGCTCGAGCGGATCGAACTGCTCGATCTTGACGTCGGACCACTCCTGCTTCAGGTAATGCGCGAGGAGATTCCGCAGGTCCTCGTCGTCATCGATGATCAGGACTTTCACGCGCTCCCCTGGCGTTTATCTAGGCCGGCGCGACGATCAATGAAACCACCTTGACGGGCTCGGCCTTGCCTTTCAGCTTCACGGCCCGCCTGTGCAGCGGCTTGGCGTTCCCGAGCAGCGCGGGTAACGCCAGCGCGGCATTCGGTCCGATCAGCATTTCGTTGGGCGCGGCGCGCTGCATCAGGCGTGCTGCGACATTCACCGAGTCGCCGATGATGGTGTAGCTGATGAAACTGGGAGCGCCGACGTTGCCGACCACCACCTCGCCGGATTCGATCCCGACGCCGACGCCGGTCGACAACCCATACTCGCCATGCCAGCGCGCAGCCACCGGAGCAAAGCGTTGGATGATGGTGCGCCCGGTCGTCACCGCGCGCTCGATGGCGTCGGGCTGTGGCACCGGCACGCTGAACCCGATCAACATGCTGTCGCCCGCCATGCTGAACACGGTACCTTCGCTTTCGTGCACCGCGGCGGTCAGCACGGTGAAAAACTCGTTCAACATCGGCACGATGCCCGACACCGGCACGGTCTCCGACAAGCGCGTGAAACCGCGCAGGTCAGCAAACAGCGCCACCACCGCGGCGCGGTTCGAAAGGTTGCGGAACACGTCTTCGCCGCGCGGGCTGTCGCGCAGCACGCGTTCGGCCAGACGCGGCGACAGGTAGCGCGAAAATGCCTTGCGGATCGTTTCCTTCTCCTGCACCTCGGCTGCAAGGCGCCGACCCTCCAGCTCCTTGCGCGTTTCGTGCAGGCGGCGCAGCGTCTTGACGCGCGCGATCAACTCCTCGCGACGCACCGGCTTGGACAGGAAATCGTCGGCGCCCGCTTCGATGCCGCGCACGCGGCTGTCGTGGTCCTCGAGCGCGGTCACCAGCACGACCGGCAGCAGCGCGGTCGCCTCGTTGCGCTTCAGCCGGCGGCAGATTTCGAAGCCATCCGGTCCCGGCATTTGCACGTCGAGCAGCACCAGATCGGGCGGCGCAGACGAGATCATCTCCAGCGCGAGATGGCCGTCTGCCGCAATTTCGGCCTGCAGGCCCTGCTGCACCAGCAGCCGCACGAGGAATCCGGCCATGTCCGGATCGTCGTCCACCACCAGCACACGGAATGGAATCTGTGCCGTGCGCGCGACCCTGGTCGTCGGCGCGGCGGCAGGTTTACTCATAGACGATCTTCACCCGCGCGAGATAGTCGGCGTATTCGGCGATGGTCGCTTCCAGCGCAGCGCGCTTATCTTCTCTGGCGCCGTCCTCGATTTTCTTGCCGAGCGCCGATACGTGTTCGAAGCCGTAGGAGTTGCCCACGCCTTTCATGCGGTGGCCGAGCTGGCGCAGCTGCTCGTAATCGCCCCCGGCCAGCGCGGCGCGCAGCGCCTCGAGCTCCTTGCCGCGGTTCTTCATGAAGGTCGGGACCAGGTCTTCGAGGTCCTTGGCGACGACAACGGTGATGGGTTCGCTCATGAAATGATTATAAGGTGCTGACGCAAAAAGCCGCTTTTGGCGCGTTTGTGAAAGTCAGTGAAAATCCCTCGAGGCGGGCACCAGGTTGCCCAGCAAGCGGCTGTGGTCCTCCAGCTGCCGTGCGATCAGGTGCACCACCGCGCCCTCTCGCTCGAGCACGCCGGCAACGCCCAGCAGGCGCGCCTCCAGCAGTTCGCGCCGCTGGCGCTCCAGCAAATCGCGCCAGACGATCACGTTGACGCAACCGCTCTCGTCCTCCAGCGTCACGAACACCACCCCGCTCGCGGTGTCGGGCCGCTGCCGGCAGGTCACCAGCCCCGCGGCACGCACCCGGCTGCCGTGCGGCAACTGGCTCAGGGTTTGCGCATCGGAAAATCTTTTTGAAGAAAGAACTTTCCTCAACAAGGAAAGCGGATGCCTCCCGAGCGTGAGGCCGAGGCTGCGGTAGTCGGCCACGATGTCTTCACCTTCGCAAGGGGGAGCAAGTTCGGGCACTGCTTCGATCGGGTGGACTTTCATCGGCGGATCATTCTCCATCCCCGAGGCAACCCAATGCGCCATTCTCCGATGCCCGGCCAGGGACTGCAGCGCGCCTGCGGCAGCAAGGCAGTTCAGGTCCTTGCGGTTCAGGCTGGCGCGCTGTGCAAGTTCGGCGACCGAAGCGCAGGGCCGCTGGGCGACGATGCGCTCGCCCGCCGCGGCAGCCAGCCCGCCCACCATCCTGAGGCCGAGGCGGACCGCCTTTCTTCCCCCGTCTGCGTCTTCCAAAGTGCAATCCCACCGGCTGAGCATCGCGTCTGCAGGCCGCACCTCCACGCCGTGCCGCCTTGCATCCTGCACCAGTTGCGAGGGGCTGTAGAAACCCATCGGCTGGCTGTTGAGCAGCGCGGCGAGGAAAGCGGCTGGATGGTGGCACTTGAGCCAGGCCGAGGCGTAGACCAGCAGCGCGAAGCTGGCCGAGTGCGATTCGGGGAAACCGTAGTCGCCGAAGCCCAGGATCTGGCGGTAGAGGGCATCGGCGAAGGCCGGCGTGTAGCCGTTCCTCTGCATACCGCTCTTCAGCCGCGCTTCGAATGGCTCCAGACCGCCTTTCTTCTTCCACGCCGCCATCGAACGGCGCAGCTGGTCGGCCTCGCCCGGGCTGAAGCCCGCCGCCACCATCGCCAGCTGCATCACCTGCTCCTGGAAGATCGGCACCCCGAGCGTGCGCTCGAGCACTGCCTGCACCGCCCGGCTCGGATAGTTCACCGGCTCCAGTCCCTGCCGCCGCCGCAGGTAGGGGTGCACCATGCCGCCCTGGATCGGCCCGGGCCGCACGATCGCCACTTCGATCACCAGGTCGTAGAAATCGGCCGGCTTCAGGCGCGGCAGCATCGACATCTGCGCGCGCGACTCGATCTGGAACACGCCTACCGTGTCGGCCCGCTGGATCATCTGGTAGACCGCGGGATCTTCGGGCGGGATGTTCTGCATTTCCATGCCGATGAAATTCAAGCCCCGGCGCAGCGCCGAAAGCATCCCCAGGGCAAGAACATCCACCTTCAGCAAACCCAGCGATTCCAGGTCGTCCTTGTCCCACTGGATCACGGTGCGATCCGCCATCGCCGCGTTCTCCACCGGTACCAGTTCGGCGAGCGGCCCGCGCGAAATGACGAAACCGCCGACGTGCTGCGACAGGTGGCGCGGGAAGCCGACCAGGTCCCCCGCCAGCGCGAGCAGTTGTTTTGAAGAATTGCATTCGATATCAAAAACCTTGCGCAGATCCCGCAGCGCGCTCTTGGGCCGGTAGCAGATCACGGTGGCGGCGAGCGCGGCGCGTGCGCGGCCGTACTTGCCGTAGACGTACTGGATCACCTCCTCGCGCCGCTCGTGCTCGAAGTCGACGTCGATGTCGGGCGGCTCATCGCGTTCCTTCGACACGAAGCGCTCGAACAGCATGTTCATGCGCGCCGGGTCTACTTCGGTGATGCCGAGGCAGTAGCAGACCGCGGAATTCGCTGCCGAGCCCCGCCCCTGGCACAGGATGCCGCGCGAACGCGCGAACTGCACCACGTCGTGCACCGTAAGGAAGAAAGGTTCGTACTGCAGATCCGCGATCAACGCCAGCTCCCGTTCGACCAGATCGATGACATTGGAAGGCGCGCCGGCGGGGAAGCGCTCCTTCATTCCCCCGGACACCAGCGTCCTCAGGTGGGACGCCGGCGTTTCGCCTGGCGGCACCAGCTCTTCCGGGTACTCGTAGCGCAGTTCATCCAGCGAAAAGGCGCAGCGTTGCGCGATTGCTATCGTTTCCTCGAGCAAATCCGGCGGATAGAGCTGCGCCAGGCGTGCGCGCAGGCGCAGGTACCGCTCGCCGTTCGGGAAGAGAGCCGTGCCGCAGCGTCCGACCGGCAGCCCGAGGCGGATCGCGGTCAGCGCATCCTGCAATCGCCGGCGCGAGCGCAGGTGCATGTGCGCGTCGCCCGCCGCGACCAGTGGCAGGCCGGAGCGCTCTGCGACTGCTTCCAGTTTCCTCAGTTTTGCAGAATCATTCGGCCCGCAGTGCAGTTCCGCCGCCAGCCAGCTGCGGCCCGGGAAGCGTTCCTGAAGCCAGCATGCATTTTCAAGGGAAGGTTTTTCATCTGGAACCCAGAGAACCAGAAGATCGGCATTCAAATACGCTTCCAGATCCTCCCGGGACAGCGCATAGGTCCCCTTCTTCGCGCGCCGGCGCCCGGTGCTGATCAGCGCCGACAGCGCGCCATAGGCCCGGCGATCGGGCGCCAGCAGCACCAGCTTCAGGCCGTCGTCGAAGCGGATCTCGCTGCCGACGATCAGTTTCAGCTGCGCCGCCTTGGCCGCGACGTGCGCGCGCACGATGCCCGCGAGCGAGCATTCGTCGGTCAGCGCGAGCGCCGCGTAGCCGAGTGCCGCGGCGCGCACCACCTGCTCTTCGGGCTGCGAGGCGCCGCGCAGGAAGCTGAAATTGGAAAGGCAGTGCAACTCGGCGTAATCAGGCAAAGAACCCATGCAGGAACCAGTGTCCTTCCCTCTCCCGGTAGATCCAGGCGAGCGATGCCGCTCCGGTGCGGGCGATGAAGTAGTCGCGCCGCGCCTCGGCACCGTCCCACCAGCCCGACTCGATGCGCTCGGGTCCGGCGAGCAGCGCGAACTCGCCCTCCGCCAGCCGGCGTGGCGGCTCGAGCAGCCACAAGGGGCGCGGACCGGGGCTGTCACCTGCCTCGTCTTTTTTCTTTTCCTTCGAATTCGGATTTTCCGTTGCAAAAGCGATCTGGCGAAAAGCATGTTCCGGGCGGTGATCCTCATGCAGGCCCAGGCCATGAACCGCGCCGTTTCCCAGCCGCGCCTGCAGGCGTTCGATGAGCCGCAGCCATTCCTCCTTTCTGCCGAGCCGGTCATCGAAAAAGTTTTTGCTTCGTTGCAAAAGATTTTCGAGTTTCCCGGCTTCGATCCTGATTGCCTCCACCGGCGATCTGAGCGCCAGCGCGCCAAGGCGCTCGCGCAGCAGGCGCGCGAAATGCTCCGCGCCGCGGCCGGGCGTGGCGAGCCCCAGCTTCACCTAGGTCGCCGGCCGGCCCTCGTGCAGCAGCTCGAGGCAAAACCCCCTCACCCCGGCATGGTGCGCGGCGAGGAAACCTTCCATCTGCACCAGCAGCCGCCGCGCGGCGAACAACACCTGCTCGGCCTGCAGCACCGGCGCCGGCAACTCGAGCCGCGCCACGAACCGCTCGGGAGGCACGAAGAATGAGCGCGGCTCGGGCGCCTGGCCGCGGGCCTGGTCGAGCTGCTCGAGCAGGCCTTCGCCAAAGCGCCGCGCCACGCCCGCACGCGGCAACCGCATCAGGCCGCCTACCGTTTTCACCCCGAGGCTGGAGAGCAGCGCGAGCGCTTCGGGGGCGAGATCCAGGACGGTGGCCGGTTGCGCTTCGAGCCTGCCGCCGTCGCCGCGCGCCCGCCAGAGCGCGGCGCGTGCGGTGGGCGCAAAAGCGAAGGCAGCCTTGAAACCGAGATTTGTCAGGCCTCGCTGAAACTTTGCCTTCAGGGGCTCGAAGCCCCGATACAAACGAAGACTTCCCGCCACTTCCGCCACCATGTCCTGCGGCGGCTCGAGCGATACGCGCGGCGTGAACTGGCAGGCCCAGGCGGCCGCTGCCGCGAGCGCTTCCCGCTCGGGCTCAGGCGGCGCATGCCCGCGCGACAACGCCTGGCGCCGGAGCTGCGGAAAGTGGAGCGCGACCCAGAGCATGGGCGGGTCTTTCAGTGAGGGGTCGTTCGATGCCGAGGGTTAGCGGTGCGGCGAGAGGCGTGCCGCGCCGCTTGAGAATGGACACCTCAAGCCCCCAGTCCCCGGACCGGGGGCTGGGCTCAAGTGCCAGCCGCAGCACCGCGGGCGAAGCTTCGCAACCCGCCCCTGGCGGCCGGAACGCGAGCGCGAAAGCGGGGCCGGCCTGTGCCGCGACCGCCAGCCGCCGTAGCTCCGGATAGCGGGCCCGGGGCAACCATAGCAGCAGGCCACGGAAAGCGCCCGAGCGCAGCGCCTGCTCCGCCGCCCACAGCGCGTCGCGCCGCCCGGGGGCCCGCACCACCGTCAGGCCCTCCAAGTGCACGCCTGCAGCCCGCAGGGCGGGCGCATAAGGCAGATATGGCGGCGCCAGCCAGGCGACGCGGTGCCCGGCCCCGGTCAGCGCCGCCAGCGCCGGCAGCACGATCTGCAGCTCGCCTATCCCTTCCGCACCGCACAACACCTCGACCAGCCCCACCGGCCATCCACCCCCCGGCAACTCCGCATCGAGCCCCGGAAACCCGGTCGGCGCCGCCGGCACCGCCGCCGCAGCGGGAGCGCCGCCGCGCCAAGCGGATTGCCGCTGGAGGATTTCAGCAAGGGAAGCCACGATACTGTGTTTTTATACAGTATCAGGCGCTTTGGCAAGCCCCCCTTTATTGCCCGCCGCTTTTCAGGCGCTTCACCTGGGCCATGTAAGTGCCCATGAATTCGCGGCCGAAGACCTTGTTGAAATCGTCTTCGGCGTCGCGGGCGAGCTTTTGCTGGAACACGGCGAACTGCTCCCAGAGCTTGGCTTTGCGGTTGAGGCCCAAGCCGCCGGCGCTTTTTTCCAGCTCGGTTTCGAGCGTTTTCGGATCGAAGCGCTGGATCGCGCCGAGCAGCGCCGCGCGCATGCCGGCGAAGAGCGCCACTTCGTGCGCGCGCAGGTCTTCGAAGGCGTCGCCGACTGCCTGGACCGGGTCGAGGAAGCCGCCGGTACGGTCTTTGGTGTCGAACAGGAACGCGAGCGCTTCCTGGGGATCCGACATCAGCTTGAGCGGGTTGTTGTCCTTGGAGGCGACCATGGTGCGCTCTTCGGCGCGCAGTTCTTTCTTCGCCGTGGCGCGCGCGGCCAGCAGCGCCATCGCACCCTCCACCGCTGCGCGCATGATCTTGCCCGAGCGCTCGAGAAACGCTTCGATCTCGGCGTCGGTAATTTCCTTTTCTTCCAGGCCGGCCCCGGCGAGGAAGGCCTGCACCGCGGCGCGCATCCCGGCTTTGTCGGTCGCACCTGCCGGCGCGCCGACCGGCTTCGGCGGAGTCCTAGCGGGCGCTCCCGCTGGGGGCTTGCCGCCAACGTAGGTCGCTTCCTCGAAGAGGTTGGCCGCGGTGGTGCTGGCCGCCGTGCCGACGAAGGTCGCTTCTGCGAATACGTCCTGTTTTTCGTCGGGCGGGGTAGCTGCTGGCTCGTCGAAAATTCCAGGCTCTACTGCGGGGAGATTGGTGCTGTCGAAATGCGGATCCTCGGCCACCGGTTCGGGTGCCTTAACCGGCGCCGCCTTGTCTCGATTTGCCGCCACGACGCGCGACTTCGGCACCTGCAGCATCGGATTGTTCGGCTTCGTCGTTTCCTCGACCTCCAGGGTAGGAAATCCGGTCCGGGTCGCACTTGGGGGCGCGAGCAGTTCCAGCTCGTATTCGCCCAGTTCGAAGCGGTCGCCGGCACTGAGGTTCAGCGTGCTGCCAGGCCCCTGCCGTTTGCCGTTGAGGTACACCGGGTTGACCTTGGAGACCACGGTCAGGTGGTAGCTGCCCTCGCTTTTCTCTTCCAGCTCGACGTGGACGCGCGAAACGTGCTTTTTCGGGTCTTCGAGCACCAGCGTGCATTCCTCGCCGCGGCCGATGGTGATGCGGCTCTGCGGCCAGCTGCGGCTGGCAATCATGTCGGAGCGACCGCCGACCTTCTTCAGAATCTTGATGGACAGCGCCATGGTGCGATTACGCGCTCTTGCGCTCGCCGGGGCGGCCTTGCCACTTGCCGTTCAGCATGGCGCAGAACTGCTCCACCGCGGGCAGCCGTTCACACAGCATCAGGCTGCGGCCGAAGATTTCCGACTCCTCCGCCAGCCACGCCGAGTACGGACCGGCGAGCGGTTTGGCGAGCCCGCGAAAACCCGCTTCGCCCTGGAATTCGGGGCCGAGCGGAATCCACAGCGCGCGCTGGCCGCGGGAGCGCGGCGGAATGGTCTCCTCGGTCTCTTCCAGCGTCGCCAGCAGGGCGGCTGGAAAGCGCCGGTTGGCGAGCTGCGCATCGAAGATGCCGATCTCGGCTTCCGGCAGGAGTGCTTTGCCCACCACCGGCTCGATTTCGGCGTACCAGTGGTGCGCGCGCACCAGCGTTGCCACCGGATCGATATTGTTGGGTGGCAGCGCAGTCGCCACGGTGAGCGGAAAATAGCGTCCTACCGAATCCACGCTCGGCACGATCACGCCCGCCCAGCCGTGCAGGCCGATGACCCCAGGCGCCAGCACGAAGCGCCATGCCGGCGCCGAAAGAAACGCTTCCCGCCAGCCCGCGCCCAGACGTTCGCGGCTGCCGGAAATCATCGCGTTCAGCCACGCATCCCAGGGCTCGATGAAGCTGGGTGGCAAGCGTCGCGTGACGAAATCCCCGTTTGCCGGGAGCTTGCCGTACCAGCCTATCTCGAATGAGTCGCTCATGAGGTCCTCGCCGGCGCCAGTTTCTGGCGCGCGTCCTTGATTATGGCCTCGTCCGGGGGATGGCGCATCTCCAGCGTGCCAATCTCCAAGCCGGCGCGCAGGTGCGCGAGCAGCGCCGCGCTCTCGGCATCCGGCAGCCGCCACAGGCGTCGCGCAGCCGCTTCCACGGACTTCGGGTCCAGTTTCGCGCCGGCATGAAGGCTGAGGTAGGCTTCCAACGCCTCGCCAAGCCCTTCTCGCTTCGGTGAACCAAGCGCAGCGCGGATTTCGTTCTCCAGCGCGAGCGCAAGTCGCGGGAACAACGCGTCGCGCAAGCCATTTCGGTAGGCGCGGAGCGCCTGGGCGCCGAGCTTTTCGGCCTGCGAAAGACCGAACCCCGGAGCCACGGCAACCCCGCTCTTCTGGTCACGGTAGCCGCCGGGCAGGACGCGCAGCGCGTTGAGCGCGCGCACCAACTGGCTTTCGTCGCCGGTACGCGGCGGACCGAGCTTGGCCAGTTCTTCGCGGGCAGCCGCAGTTCTGCCCTTCGCTGCATCGATGAAATCGCGGTTGCCCAGATAGCTCGAGGTCCAGAGCACCGACAAAGCGGCAACCAGCGCCGCGATAGCGCCATAGGCGAGCCAGCGTCCGCGCCGCGCCCGCCGCTCCAGCGCCTGGTCGCTGCCGGCGAGACCCGACTCGGGAAAAATCACCTCGCGCAACAGGCGCATGAGGAAAAAACTCTTGCCCGTGCCGGCAGGCGCGGCGCTAGCGGGCTCCGACCCTGCGCCACGCTCCAGCCCGAAACTGCGCGCAAGCGTGCCCAGCACGCGATCGATCGGATTGCCTTCCTGCGTGCCGCTGGTGAAATACACGCCCCGCAGCAGCGCTTCTGGCGCATCGGGCACCGCGATGAAGGCGGTGTCGAGAAATTCTTCGATCAACGGCCCGAGGCCGCGAAATTGCTGCGGAAAGCGGTAGGCAGCGGCGCGCCTCTGCAGGTCGCGCTCTTCCTGCAGGCGTTCGATCAGCTCGCTGTAGAGCCGCGCTTCCAGGTCGCGGAAATCGTCGGCAAAGCGCTGCCCCGGCGTGCCCAGCATGAAGCCGTCGCGCGCGTAGTGGAAGGTCGCACCCCAGACGCGCGCGCGCGCGTCTGCATCGAGTTCGCCAAAAAACTCCATGAAGCCCGCCAGCAGATCGGTCTTGGTCACCAGCAGGTACACCGGAAAGCGCACGCCCAGGCGCTCGTAGAGTTCCGCGATGCGCGTGCGCACGTGCCAGGCGTAGCGCTTGCGTTCTTCTTCGCTCCAGAGCATCAGGTCCGAGACGCTCAGCGTCACCAGCGCGCCGTTCAAGGGCCGGCGCGGCCGGAAACGCTTGATCAGGTCGAGAAATCCGAGCCAGGCGGCGGCATCGGCCGCGCGATCGCTTTCCTGCGTGGTATAGCGGCCCGCGGTATCGAGCAGCACCGCCTCCTCGGTGAACCACCAGTCGCAATTGCGCGTGCCGCCGACCCCCGCGAGCGCTGCATCGCCCTGCGCACCGCTCGTTTCGCGCAATGGAAAGCGCAAACCGGAATTCACCAATGCCGTGGTCTTGCCAGAACCGGGAGCACCAATGAATACATACCAAGGCAGTTCGTGAACGTAGCGCCGCTCGCCGTCCGGCCCCTTGAAGCGCGCTTTTTTCAGTACCGCGGCGGCCTCCTCGAAGCGTTGGCGCAGCAGCGCGATTTCCCGGGCCGCACGCGCCGCACTATCCTCGGATTCGCCACCTCCCGCCGCCAGCACCTCGAGCAAGCGGGAATTCTCTAGACGGGCGCGCCGCTCGCGCCAGCGTTCCCAGCCAATCCACGCTGCGACGGCAACAGCGATCAAGGCCAGGCGTCCGCCCGAAGTCTCGAAAGGCCGCCAGCCGCCGACGGCCACCAGGTCGCCGACCGTCCAGACCATCAGCGCGAACGCGGCCAGGGCGAGCCCGCCCAGCAGCCAGCGGTTGCGCAGCCAGCCGCTCACTGGGAACTCCGCAGGATGATTTCCACGCGCCGGTTGCGCGCGCGGTTCGCAGCCGAATCGTTCGGCGCCGCGGGCGCAGAATCCGCCAGCCCTTCCGCGCGCAGGCGCGACGCATCTGCCAGCTTCCCCGCCATGAGCTTGACCACCGAAGCCGCGCGCTCAGTGGACAGTTCCCAGTTCGACGGAAAGCGCGCAGTGCGGATCGGCACGTCGTCGGTATGGCCGGTAACCAGGATCGTCCCCGGCACCCGGTCGAGTGCTTGGGCAATTCGCAGCACCACCGGTTCCACGGCCGACTCCAGTCTGGCGCTGCCGGAGGCGAACAGGCGATCGCTGCGAATCACGATGGTGCTGATCCCGGAGGCATCAGATACCGCGACTTCGCCGCGCTCGATTTCAGCCTTCAGCTGGTCGGCGAGGCGCGCAGCCGCGAGCGCGGCGCGGCGCGGCCGTTCCGGCTCCGGCGCTGCCTGCAACTGCGCCAGCTCGCGCGCCACCGGATCCGAAAGGCCGCCCAATGAGACGCTGTAGCCGGCATAGAGCAGCGCCAGCAGCAGCGTCGCCCCCGACGCCGCAGCCCACAGGCCGAGCGCGCCGGTTGGGCGGCGCGCCGGGGCAGTTTCGCCACGCCAGCGGCCGGACAGTTCGCCATCGCGCGCCGGTCGCTGCGCGCGCAGCAGCTCAAGCAATTTTGCGCGTCGCTCGCTGAGCGCCTGCCGCCCGTCCGCGGCCTGCCGGTATTGGCCTTCGTAGCCGAGCGCGAGGCAAGTGTAGAAGAACTCGAGCAGTTCGCGATTGGCCGCGGGATCGGCGCAATGCTGATCCAGCAACTGGAAGAAGTTCTCGCTCTCGTTCGTCGCCCAGGCGGCACCCCAGGGCGTCGACGCGGCGGATTCATCAACCAGGGCACGCAATGCGAGGCTTGCAGCGGCAACCAAAGCGTCGTCCGTGCCGGCAGCGCGCGCCGCCGCCTCGAACGAGTTAATGCGCTCCCGCAGACTCGCGCGCAAACCTTCAGGATCGGGGTGCTTCAGTGCATGGCGGATTTGCGCGACAACCGCGAGCACCGGATTCGCCGCTGCTACCAGCGGATTGAGACCGCCCAGCGCAGCCGGATCGACGCCTGCGGCTTCGCTACCGGCGGTGGGCGCTGCCGGCAGGGCGGGAGATTCCGCATCGCGCTTGCGCCCCGGCGTGGGAATGGCGATGGTGGCTTCCGGATCGGGCTCGGCGCCGCGCGCCGGCATCACTACGGTCGCGTCCGTTTCCACGGCCGGCGCAGGAATCATGACCGTGGCGTCATCGTCCGGCGCAGTTTCCCTGGCACCCGGCGGAATCATCACTGTGGCGTCGTCGTCCGGCGCGCGTTCCTTGGCGCCGCCTGGCAGCATCACGGTCGCGTCGGGATCGGCGCCATTCTTCGGGCGCTCGCTCATCTGTACTCCATATCGGGGCCCTGCACCGGGCAGGCAGGGCTCAATTCTACGGCTCAGCGCTTGCCGGCTGTTTCGACGGTCTCGCCGAGCTGGCGGGCTGTTTCATACCATTGCAGCGACTCCGCGTAATCGCGCGATACGCCGGGCACGCCGCGATCGTAGATCTCGCCTAGGCGCTTGGCGGCCTTGCCGCTGCCCGCGCGCGCGGCGCGCCGGTAGATGCGGATCGCCTGCGAAGCCTGGCCGCTTTTCTCCATTGCCTCGGCTTGCTCGAACAGGACCTCGTGATCCGACAGGGCCTTCTTGACGGCCGCAGAGGGCACCGCGGCTGCAACCGGCGCCGCCGCGGCGGGCGCCGCCTCGCTCGTGGGCGCACCCGCCGAGGGCGTGGGGGCCGCCGACGCCACCTGCGTCGCCTTTTTCTCGCGCGCGAGCCGCTCCGCGATCGCTTTGCGCGCAGCTTCCTCGTCACGCAAGGCTTCGCGTTCCGAACGGCTCAGCTTCTCCGGCGCCTTGGGCTCTGGCTTGGCAGGCGCCTCGGCAACCGCCTTTGGCGGCTCCGGCTTGACCGCCTCGGCCTTCGCCGGCTCGGCCTTCACCGGCTCGGGCGCCTTGGGCGCCACGGCGACTTCGGGTTTCTGCTCGGCTTTGGCCTTCTCGGCTGCGGCGCGCTTGTCCGCTTCTTCTTTCGCCTTCTTCGCCGCGTCCTGCTTCGCCTTAACTTCCGCTTCGCGTTGCTGCACGAGTTTCGCCTGCGCGGCGGCCTCGGCCTCGGCCTTCTGCCTCGCATCGGTTGCCGCTTTAAGAGCCGCAGCATCGCCAGATTTCCGCGCCGCGTCTTCCGCCGCGCGGGCCTCGGTCGCGCGTTTCTGCGCCGCGACTTCTTCCGCCTTGGCTTTGTTCAGTTCTTCGGTCGCCTTGGTCGCCGCTTCCAGGGCCGCGGTCAGCGCTGCCACCCGCTCGCGCTCGGCCGCCGTAAAGTAGTACCAGCCACCGCCTGCCAGGCCTGCGATCACGATCATCGCGATCACGATCGGTACCACCGGCATCTTGGCCCGCGGCGCTTCGGCAAGCTTTTTCTTCAGTTCCGCTTCGCGCTTGGCCGCCTCGGCTTCGCGCTTGGCCTGCTCGGCCTCGCGCTTGGCACGCAGTTCGGCCTCCTGCTTGGCGCGCGCATCGGCTTCCGCCTTTGCCTTGGCGCGCGCCTCGGCTTCGGCTTTGGCGCGCGTTTCGGCCTCTTTCTTCGCCTTTTCGTCCGCCTCGCGCCGCGCCTTGGCCTCGGCTTCGGACCTCGCCCGGGCTTCGGTCTCGCGTTTCTGGTATTCCGCTTCTTTCTTCGCGAGCTCCGCCTGCGCTTCCTGCTTGGCTTTCTGGATTGCCTCCAGACGCGCTTTTTCCTCTGCCGCTCGCTTGACCTCCGCCTCGGCCTCGCGCTTCGCGTATTCGGCTTCCTTCTGCGCCAGCTGGGCTTCCAGCTTGGCCTTCTCGTCGGCCAGCTTTTGTTTGACCTCGGCCTCGCGCTTGGCTGCCTCCTCGGCTTCGCGTTTTTCCTGCTCCTTCGCCTTGGTGCTGGTCTCCTCGGGCGCGACGCCCCGCAGCTTGGCGATCTTGCGCTTGGCGAGCGCGGCATAAATGCCGCTGGGGAACTGCTGTACGTAGAGCTCGAAATCGTCCGGATCGTTGCCGTCCTTGATCGCGCGCCAGAATTCGAGCTCGACCTCCTGGCTGCCGGTGGCGGTGGTGCCCTTGGTCGCCTCGGCCTTGGCGGTGGCGACTTGTGCGCCGGGCCGGGTGATCATGCCGAGGTCCGCCATCGAGCCGACCACCGTCTGGTCGGAATCATCCTCCTCGGATTTTCCTTCCAGCGCGCGCCGCAGCGCCGCGCTGAATTCTTTCGCCGTCTGGTAGCGGGTGTCGACCGCCTTCGACAACGCCTTGTTGACGACGTTGTCGAACAGCGGCGAAATCGTGTTGTTGATCGACGAGGGAACCGGTGGATGGTCCTGGATGATCTTCTTGGCGATCGTCCAGGCACCCGAGCCAGTGAACGGCTTTTCGCCCGTCAGGAACTGGTACAGGATGATGCCGGCGGAGAAGATATCGGTGCGCCGATCGACGCTGCCGCCGGTGATCTGCTCGGGAGACATGTAGGCGGGCGTGCCAACCATCGTGCCGGCTTGCGTCTTTTCAGCCGCGGAACGGTCGTCGGCAACCCGCGCGACGCCGAAGTCGGCCAGCTTGACGCGCGCCTGGCCGTCCAGCATTACGTTGGCTGGCTTGATGTCCCGGTGCACGATGCCGCCCTCGTGCGCGAAATCGAGCGCATCGAGCAGCTCGCACATGATGCGTACCGCCTCCTTCAGCTCGAAGCGCTCGTTGGCATCGAAGAAGTTCTTCAGTTCCTTGCCCTTGATGAACTCCATGACGATGTAGGCGATATCGCCTTCCTCGCCAAAGTCGTACACCTGCACGATATGAGCATGGTTGAGGCGCGCGACCGCCTGGGCCTCGCGCATGAACCGCATCGAGTATTCCTTGGCCGCGTCGTCGTCGTCGAGGTGGCCCTTCAGGATGGTTTTGATCGCGACCTTGCGGTGTAGCTTGGGGTCCAGGCCCTCGTAGACGATGCCCATCGCGCCCTTGCCCAGCACCGCGGTAAGGTCGTAACGGCCGAGCTGTTTGAGTTCAGCGGTTGCGGACATGGCCCGGGTCGGTTGGTCGGTTCATGGGCAATACACCACAACCCTATATTATCTTGACGGACAAGGGGTTAGACAAGGGAGAAAGTCGCACTCCCGGGGCGCCCTACTCGTCACTTGGTGGTCATCCGGGGCAAAGGTTTGTCGATCTCGACGCCCTGCTCCCGTGCTTTCTGGTACCAGCGTAACGAGGCCTGGTAATCGCGCTGCACCGCCAAATTTCCCGTGTCATAAATCTGCCCCAGCTTGCGCTGCGCGAGACCGTAACCCGCTTCACCGGAATCGAGGAACGCCCTGAGCGCGCCCTGGTCATCGCCTTTGCCCTCCAGGGCCAGCCCCTCGCGGTAGCGTCGCGCCGCCGCCTCGGGACTCATTAGCGGCGCCACCTTCGCCTTGGGCGGGGACGCCATGGCCTCCGGCGGCTTGACCGCGGCCACTTGCACTTGCGCGCCGGCCGCCTTTGCCAGCAGTTCGCGCACCAGCCGGTCCGCTTCGGCGGGCGCGACCGCGGCGGCGGCATCGCGCGATGGAATCGCGAGCACCGTACCGATTTCGAGCAGGTTGATGTTGCCGCCCGGAAAGGCGCCTTGGTTGGCGCGCCAGATGGCCAGGATCATCTGGTTGCGGGTCACGCCGTCGTGCGCAGTGCTACGCGCGATGCCGAACAGGGTGTCGCCGCGGTGCACTTCGTGCGTGGCGGTGGTTTGCGCCTGCGCGGGGGGCGCGAGCAACGTCGCAAGCGCGGCGCAGGCGAGCAGTGACGCCGCCAGCGCGCGCCTCATTCGCAGAAATACTCGAGGATGTCGGTGGCGGTCGTCTTCGACTGGCCAAAGGCGATCCAGCCCTTGCCGCGCAGCGTGAATTCCTCACGCCGCAGCACGATTTCCTTGTCGCCGTCGACCATCACGAAGGTGCCGTTGGCGCTATGGTCGCTCAGCACGAATTTGTCCAGCCGCCGCTCGATCTTGCCGTGCGAGCGCGAGGCCATGCGGTCGGTGATCACCAGGTCGGCGGTCGCGTCCCGGCCCATCGACACCGAGGTGCGTTCGTCGGTGAGGAAGTGTTCGGCACCCTGCAGCACCAGCCGCAACGTGGTCTTTTTCGGCTTGTACACCGAGCGCGACGCCGCCATGGTGGTGGCGTCCTCGCTCTGTTGCCACATCAGCTCGTAGACCTCGACCTGCGCCGCCTTGCCCTTGATCTGGATCGCGGTGATCTTGCGCGTCGCCGACTTGAGCATGGGGGCCATGCCCATGACGGTATCGCGCGCAGTGATGATCTGGCCTTTGACCGCGACGTGCGACAGGCGCGAGGCGACGTTGACCGCATCGCCGAAGATGTCGCCGTCGGCCTGCTCCACGATCGGCCCGTAGTTGAAGCCGATGCGGATCCCGATCTTGGTGTTGCCGACCGGCTTGAGCTCGTTGATCGCTTCCTGCATCTGGATCGCCGCGTCCGCTGCCGCATCGGCAGTGGGAAAGGCGGACATGACCTCGTCACCGATGGTCTTGATGACCCGGCCCTTGGCCGCCTCGGTGCACTCGCGCATGATGCGCACGCACTCGTCAATCGCCGTTTTCGCGACCTGGTCGCCCGCCGTCTCGTATAGCTTGGTGCTGCCGCTGACATCGGCAAACAGCACGGCGGCTTCGGCTTGCTGCTCGGCCATCTTTCGGCTTTCGCTCCCCTGGGTTCCCGGCTACATCGGCTAACCGGGCAATTTTACACGGCCCGAAAAAAAGAGGCGCCGAAGCGCCCCTTGTTCCACTTTCCCGGCCCCTCGGCACACCACCCTGGGGCTTGGCGATCAGGTCAGCAGCTCTCACCCTCCCGGCTCTCGTTGAAGCACTTCGGCACCGAGATGCCGACGCCCTGCAATCGGTGGTCGATCGGCGGCAGCACGCCCACGTCGCCGACAAAGCCGAACTCGATCTGCTCGGCCACGCTGTCGGTGCCGAACGTGTTGGCCGCCTCATCCGCCGCCGCTGCTGCCGCCGTCGCCGCCGCTGTCGAAGCCGCACTGCCCGCCTGCGCCTGCAACGTGCTTTGCTTCAGGCTGACGCCGCCCACGGTGACGCCGATGTTCGAGCCGGCAGGAGTTTGCACGGTATTGGAACTTACGCTGCCGCCAAAATTCCAGGCCCCATTTGCCCCGCTTACCGCCAAATCCGTCACCGCCACGCTCAGCGACGTAACTGGCGCGGAGGAATTGTTGATCCGGAAGGTCCCTGTCGTGATAAGTCCGGTGCCGGTCATACTGGTCGAGCTCAGGATTACAGTGCCAGTCGTCGCGCTGGACGCCGTAATGTTCGGCACCCCGGTCAAGGCACCGACGGGCGGGATCGCCGTCAGGTTCGAGAACTCGTTGGGCGATACGCCGGTCGGCAGGCTGCCCGCGACAATGAACGAACTCATCCCCGGACCGCCAATCGCACCGCCAAGCGCAACATTACCCGTTGTCGCGATGGCCAGCGACGGGCCGCCACCGATCGTACTGCCAAACGTGATCGTGCCGCCGCCCGTGGACTGGACTGTGGTCGCGCTACCCAGCGTTACGGCACCGGTGTAAGTCTGTGCGCCAGCTGTTTGGATCGCGCCATTCAGAGTGGTCGCGCCGCCGCCATCGGAGAGAGCCCCGCCAAGCGTAATCGGCCCAGTAAAGGTATCCGCTCCGGTGCCTCCAGCCCAAGTGCTAAAGCCAGAGAACGTAAGCGTATTGCCGCTCTCTAGATACGTGCCTGAATTGAGGCCGGTCCCTGTCCACGTCGCCGTCGCATTCGCGCCCGTGAGCGTGCCGCTGCCGTTAAGTGTGTTAATCCCGCTGAAGCCGCCACTCACGCCAGTAATCGCGCCACTAAAGCCATTGGCATTCGAAGGCGTGAACAGCGTCGCGTTCGAGAGCGCTGTACCTCCCAACGTGTCTACACCAGCCAAGCCAGCCACCGTACCAGTCAGCGCCGCGTTGATGTTGAACGTATTGTTTCCGCCGTTCCCAATCAGATTCGCCGACAATGCCGATCCAACGTTGAACGTGTCATCGAAGCCAGCGCCGCTGACGTTGGTACCCGCCGGAAGGGTTGAACTAGTCGAGAAGGTACCAGCGGCAGCTTGACCGAAATTAATAACTACCGGCGTACCCGTTACTGCCGCAGCTAGACTTACGTTTCTTCCAGCAGTCAGCGTCGCGGACCCAGCGCCGCCGGTGATCGTGCCAGCCGCGCCAGACGTAATGTCGCTTCCAGCTCCGGTGGCCACCAATGTTAGGTTCGTTCCTGAAACAGTCCCAGTATGACTCTGGGAACCCGTCGTGGTGAGCGTTGCACCTGCACCCATCGTCACAGCGCCGGCGTTGTTTATCGAAGCGACTGTGTCACTGAAACCAGCCAGATTAAACGTAGCTCCGCCAGCCACTATTACTGCCGTGCCATCCGCAAGCCGATCGCTCGCCCCCAACGCCAGCGTGCCCCCTGAGATCGTCGTCACGCCCCCGTAGGTGTTCGCCCCCGTGAGCGTAAACGTACCTGCGCCCGCCTTGGTTAGCGCGCCCGTCGCACCCGAGATCACCCCCGCATAAATGTCGTTACCCGCATCACCCGTGGTCAGCGTCTGCCCCGCCGCGATCGAGACATTGCCGCCCGTGGCACCGCCGCCATTGAGCGAACCGATTGTCTCGGAGTTCGTCACTACCAGCGTCGCGCCCGCCACGTTTGCCATCGTCACTTCGCCCGTGTTGGCAATCGCCGACCCGCCTTGCAGCTCCAGTGTGCCCGCGCTCACCGTCGTCGAACCCGTGTACGTGTTGTTCCCAGCCAGGATCAGCGTGCCCGCACCCGCCTTCGTCAGATTGAACGGACCCACGTTCTCGCCAATCGGCGCCGTCATCGTCAACGTGCCAGC